>Ga0206844_10374_pt1 | contig 10659 bp, 9 predicted proteins | sample Alteio_BWOrgCont_22_FD_152907 | JGI IMG/M metagenome (GOLD analysis project Ga0206844, IMG submission 152907) | Enriched cells from forest soil in Barre Woods Harvard Forest LTER site, Petersham, Massachusetts, United States -... | ecosystem: Environmental > Terrestrial > Soil > Temperate forest >...
CATCGTCGCCGGCTATCTCCGATTTCGCAAAGACGTCTTTCCGCAGTGGAAAGATCACTTTCACCTGCTCGCGGAAAGCCAGGCTCCAGATGTCCTGTTCATTACCTGCGCCGACTCGCGGATTGTTCCCAACCTGATCCTGCAGACGGAGCCGGGCGACCTCTTTATCTGCCGTAATGCCGGCAACGTGGTCCCGCCATTCGGGCAGACTGCCGGTGGCGTTTCGGCCACGATCGAATATGCCATCGAAGTCCTCAAGGTGCGCCATGTCATCGTTTGCGGCCACTCCGATTGCGGTGCCGTGAAAGCCGTGCTCGACAAGAAAGACATGAGCCGGCTGCCGATCACCAGCAAGTGGCTCCGATATGTAGAAGCCGCGTGGCAATACCGCAATCCCGGTGATCCTATGGGCGACCACGCCTCGCAACACACCACGCTCATTCATGCCAATGTGATCGCGCAACTGCACAACCTGAAGACGCACCCTGAAGTCGCATCCAGGCTGGCAAAGGGAACGCTACAGGTCCACGGCTGGTATTACGACATCCTCAGCGGCGCGATCGAATCGTATGACGAGGAGCGCAGAGGATTTGTACCGCTCGAAGAAATGACAAGCGCCTGACATCAGCGAGCAACTGGAGACTTGCTGATGTCAACACAGCAATCACGTAGTATTTGCTTGCTTGGGAGTGAGTCGTGAAATCAGGGTCGCCCATCTGGTCTGTCGATCGTCGTACATTCTGCAAACAGCTCAGCGCTGCCACCCTCCTCTCTGCAAACACAGGTGCCTTCGCCTTCCCTACAGCTACGCCCTCACAATCAGCGACAAAGAATCGTGCACCCCTCGCGCCTAACGCTTTTTACCTGCTACCACACGGCTCTATTCGTCCCGCAGGATGGCTGCGCGCACAATTGGAAATTCAAGCGAACGGCTTAGGCGGCCATCTCGACGAAACATGGGCTGATGTAGGTCCCAACTCCGGCTGGCTCGGCGGCACCGGCGAGTCATGGGAGCGCGGTCCCTATTTCCTCGACGGACTCGTGCCTCTTGCGTACCAGCTCGACAACGCACCCCTAAAAGCCAAGGCGCAGAAATACATTGACTGGACACTCGACAACCAACTGCCCAGCGGCATGATCGGTCCGCACACGAATGACGACTGGTGGCCGCGCATGGTGATGCTCAAGGTGCTCACGCAATATCAGGAAACCACCGGCGACGCGCGCGTCATCCCCGTCATGCAGCGCTACTTCGCATACCAGCTCTCGCAGCTACCCACGCGTCCGCTGCGCGACTGGGGCAAGTTCCGCTGGCATGATGAAGTCCTGAGCGTGCTCTGGCTGTACAACCGCACGGGCGACCCCGCACTCATCGAACTCGCAAGGCTCCTTCACCAGCAGGGATATGACTGGCAAGCTGACTTCGCCAACTTCCAATACACCCAGCGCATCACCCCCGAATTCATCAAGCTCAGCGAGCACAACGGCCTTGGCGACACCGCGCTCGCCACGCATGGCGTCAATAATGCCATGGGCCTCAAGGCCTCACCCGTATGGTCTCTCATCAGCGGAAAAGACGAAGACCGTCAGGCACTTCTGCATCAACTCGCAGAGCTCGACCGCTATCATGGCCTGCCCAACGGCATCTTCTCCGCCGACGAGCACTTCGCCGGACGCAACCCCTCGCAAGGGACGGAACTCTGCACAGTAGTCGAGACGATGTTCTCGCTTGAAGTCGCGTTAGCCGTCATGGGCACATCCGAGTTAGGTGATCGCCTCGAACGCATCGCCTACAATTGCCTGCCCGGAACATTTACCGACGATATGTGGGCGCATCAATACAACCAGCAGCCCAATCAAGTCCAGTGCAGCCTGAATCACAAGCCATGGACCACCGACGGCCCCGAATCCAACCTCTATGGGCTCGAACCAAACTTTGGCTGCTGCACCGCAAACTTCCACCAGGGCTGGCCCAAGCTGACCGCGAGTTTATGGATGACCAGCAATGAAGATGGTTTAGTTGCAGCCGTTTACGCGCCCTGCGAAGTTCACACCACAGTCCGCAACACACCCGTTCGCATCATCGAAGAGACCGACTACCCATTCCGCGGCACCGTCCGCATCGCTATCCATCCAGAGAAGCCGCTCAGCTTCCCGCTGCAACTCCGCATCCCCGCATGGGCAAAGGGTGCGAGCATCCGCCTCAACGGACAGCTACAACCAGCGCCACAGGCCAGAACCTTGGCCACCATCGAGCACACGTGGAAGCCGGGCGACACCGTCGAACTCACCCTCCCACTCGAAGCCCGCACGACCAAAGGCTTCAACAACTCCGTCGCTTTTGAACGCGGCCCGCTCGTTTTCTCTTACCCCATCGGCGAAGACTGGCTCAAGCTCCGCGATCGCGGTATGACCGCCGACTGGCAGGTCTACCCCACCACGCAATGGAACTATGCAGTTGACACTGATTCGATCAAAGTGAAAGAAGCGCCTCTCGCCGAAGGCCCGTTCACGCTCAAAGACTCGCCCGTAAAGTTGGAAATGAGAGCACGCAAGCTCCCCGTATGGGTCGCAGAAGACGGAGTCGCTAACCCCGTCCCGCAAAGCCCCGTCACCAGCGATCAACCAGAAGAGACGGTAACACTCGTCCCTTATGCCGCCGCGAAACTCCGCATCACTGCCTTCCCAGAACTAAAAAGCTGACCGATTCAGCGGAAGGATATGTAGCTTGCATCAACTGGCACGAAAACGGGTGCCCCATCCTGTCGCGCATTTTACGACAGGGTGGGAAAGCATGAACCTAACAGAAATTGTCTGAGGAAGTGAATAGTAAGCGCAAAGCGCTCATCCCTTCACCACCTCGAACGGACGCATCATCTCATTGTCCTCGTGCTCCAGCACATGACAATGCCACACGTATCGCCCTGCATATCCCACGAACGGGACAATAATTCGTGTCACCATCCCAGGATCGGCGCGCACTGTGTCCTTCCAGCCCATCTCATTCGGATCGGGCTGCACTACCGGCCCGGTAAACCGCAACTCACCCTTTTCCTGAAAATGAAACGTATCGAACCGGCGCCGGTCGAGCACCTGGAAACGCACCAGGTGCAGGTGGATCGGATGCGAGTCGTCGGTCAAATTTACCAGCTCCCAGATTTCGGTCGAATTGAGCACCGGCTTCTCCGTAATGGGAGCGTGCCAGGGCGTATTGTTCAGCAGCATCCCCATGGACCGCTGCACATCGTCCATTCGCTCGTCGAGCGTCAACTGCCGCGTCTTCACCGCACTCGATTCGGCCAGTCGCTCAAACTCATGCAACTTCACGGGAACCACCCCGCGCTCGCCGGCTGCTGTCTTGCCCACGCGAAATTGCAGAATCGTAAAGCTTTCGCTCACGAAATTCACCTGCTCGCCGGCCATCGCGCTGAAGTCGATCAAAATATCAGCACGCTCTGCCGGGGCCATCGTCACTCGCTTCAGCTTCACCGGCGCCGTCAGCAAACCCTGGTCCGATCCGATCTGGTAAAACTCCGCGCCATTCGCCAGCGAAAACCTGAAAAAGCGCCCGTTCGACCCATTCATCACACGGAAGCGATATAGCCGCGGCTCCACATCGCAGTGAGGCAGCAGCTTCCCGTTCACCAGGATCGCGTTGCCGAAGACCTCCGGTACCCAAACCTCGCCGGGCTTTTCTGAGACCGGGTACTCCAACTGCCCATCGGTCCTGAGCATGCGGTCGCAGATTAGTAACGGAATCTCGTACTCCTCGCGCGGCAGGTTCAGCGCATCTTCGCGCGCATCCCGCAGAACGGCCAGTCCCATCATGCCCGCGTACGTGTTCAGACGGTTAATGCCCATCGTGTGGTCGTGATAAAACAGCAGCGCCGCATCCTGCTGTGAAGGGTAGTAGCAGGTCTGTGATTTTCCCGGCACGACCCACTCTTCCGGATAGCCGTCGCTCGCCGCTGGCGTACGTCCGCCATGGAGATGAATCACCGCTCGCGACTCGGGCACATCTTTTCCCGCTCCGTGCAGCGAGTGATCGATGGGCAGAAAATGCCGCGGCGGCAGCTCGTTCGCCCACTCGACGATCATGCCCTTCGCAATCGGCGTCTCCAGCGTCAGGCCGGGAAAGCTGCCGCCCACCGTCCACATCCGCGTCGCCGGCAGATCGCGATGCACCTTCACCATCGCCTCGCGTATCGGCATGCGGTAGTACGGTATCTGTTCCTTGCTGTCGTTCGGATTCGCCCGCATCCCAGCCGCCTGCGCAATCGTAGGGATCGGCAAAGGATCGACAAACGCCTGCAGTGTCGAAGGATCGAGCGCCTCGGCCTTCGACGATGCATTCAAGAAATGAGATTGTGCAGGAGATACTGTCTTTCCCAAAAGATCTGCCAGCACCAATCCGCCGGCCTCTACAAATTTCCGTCGTGTAATCAAATTCTTCCTCAAAAGAAAAAGGGTAGCAGCGTGCAGCCGCTACCCTGGAAAATAAAAAATCAAAAGTTACCAGCCAAAGCCGCCGTCGTGGCCACCGTCATGACCGCCGCCGTTGTTGCTCTGGTCGACCGTCACCAGACCCGTATTCTGGTCCAGCAGATACACGCCGCGATTGGGAATGTTCTTGAAGTCGAACATGTTGGTCAACGGACCGGCAATTGCGTCGAACGAGCCGGCAATGCGCTGCCCACCCAGCCAGTTGTCCTCGATAAAGCGCGTGATCGAGCTCTGGTCGGTGGTTGTGTGGTCGACAAAATTGCGCCTCGCGTATGGCGAAATCACCAGCAGCGGAAGCCGTGGACCGTAGCCGCAGCGACCCTGAGCATGTGCGCCGAAAGTGCCCGCCAATGCAGTGTTCGCACTGCTGCCGCACTGACCCATCGCCGTCAGAGCGTCCGCAGCCGTCTGCGACTGGTTCACGATCGGGCTCATCTGGTGGTCATACCAGCCGTCCGAGTCGTCATAGTTGATCACTACCGCCGTCGAGTTCCATTCCGGACGCGTCTGGAGGAAGTTGATCACCTGCACCACAAACGCCTGCTCGTCGATCGGGTCAGAGTAGCCGGCATGCGCATCCTGGAAGCCAGGGGCCTTCAGGAAGCTCACCGCCGGCATGTTGCCAGCATTCACCGCCGAATAGAAATCGTCGGTGTCGTACTGGTGGTTCGCCTGGTCGGTCTGGCCAATGCGGGTCACAGATGTCGGACGCAGGTGATTCGGGTTCGCGGTCGACTTGTAGAACTGGAATGGCTCGTGGTGCGGAATGTAATCGGCCTTGGGGCTGTTGGTGATGGTTGAGGTGTGCGAGCGATTGCAGCCCGTCGTGCCGTTCGCGTTCTTTGTCTGCAGATTGAATCCGCCTTCAAAGAAGCCCCAGGTGATGCCCTTGGCATTCAACAGGTCGCCGACATTCTGGCCGCCGAACTGCACAACGGCTCCAGTGGTGGTCGAGCAGACATCGCCAATCGGATCGGCATCGCTGATGAGTGTAAAGCCGCCCGAACCGTCTTCAATGACGTCGCCGCCGGCATTTACCTGGTCGGTTACGCCGTTTGTCTGGCCAGAGATCAGATTGATTGCGCCTGGAGATGAAGGCCCGAAGTTGGTGTCATACGCGTTGTCGTTCAGCGCGTAACGCTGCGCGTAGTTCCACAGGGCCGTCACCGTGTTGCCATCGTAGTAGCCCATCACCAGACCGGTCGTCGTCTGGCCGCTCGGTGGAGGTCCGGGCGTACCAGTGAACTGTGGAAACGAATCCATCAGACCGCCGTGGAAAGCCTGCTGTTCCGGCGTGTAATCGTGGTCCTGGTCGGCTGTCGATGCCTGCGAGCGGTCCAGACGGAAAGGATTGGACGCGCCATTGGCATTGCCGGTCGTGTTCAATGAGTTGGGATTTGTGAAAAGCAGCCCTTGAGTCAGTCCGTTCACCGTCGGCGTATTCGGTGCGGCCACGAAACGCGGCTCATGCGGTGGGTTTAGTGCGTTCGGATAGGTTCCGAAATAGTGGTCAAACGAGATATTCTCGCCGAAGATCACGACCAGGTGCTTGATCGGGGTCGTGGTATCGCCATCACGTTCCGCGTGTGCGGCAACGGGGCAGGCCAGCTGGCTAGATACCAGCAGCGCTGCCAGTGATGTGGCAACAAGCTTTTGCATGCGTCTTTCCTCCATGCCGGAAGGGGATTTTTCCAGCACCTCCTTGGCTAAATGGCCACGATGTCTGGAACTTTACAGTTGTGTTACAGCCAGAACAAAACTTTCCGGCTATTCATCGAATCAAACGTTCGTTCTCACTGTTCACTCGTGCAAAAATACCTCCAGGTAGAAGCACCGACCCCTTGTGGGTCAGTGACATGGGCGTGAATCCTTCTCGCACCCCCGTTCTGGGCAATTCCTGCTATACTTAAGCGTTGGGATTTGGGTACGCCTGCGCTCCGCCGCCGTGCCCTGATACACATCCCCCCACCAATCAGGATTGAAAGGAAGATTTAGCTGTGCTGATGATTCGTTTGGCGCGTTTTGGCGCCCGCAAGCAGCCGTATTACCGTGTTGTTGTCATCGAGAAGGACCGTGCCCGCAATGGCCGCTCCGTAGAAGTCGTGGGCACCTACAACCCCCGCACCAACCCCGCCACGGTTAACATCAAGCGTGAGCGCGTCGACTACTGGACCGGCAAAGGCGCCCAGCTCTCAGACCGCGTGGAAAAGCTTCTCAAGACGGCACCTGTGGCAGCAGCCTGAACCGCTGCCCCTGCCGGTAATACCTAAAAGTCTGGCAAAAGTAATTTTTTCGTTCTCCCCCTTTGAGGCGAGTTATCTCCTTGAAGTTCCGGAAGTAACACGAAAACAGGACACTAGAAAGCACTGTCATCCCCCCTCGGCTTGCTGTTAGTATTGGCCAACCCGAGAGGCAGTAAGCACGTACTCGATGGGGGATTGAATGACGCAAGAGCAAATGCCGGACAATATGCAGGAATTAGTCACCGAGATCGCGAAGGCTCTGGTGGATGACCCCAATGCGGTAATCGTGGAAGCCGTAGAGCGCGACGAAAGCACCGTCTTGCGGCTTCGTGTTGCTCCCAGCGACGTGGGAAAAGTAATCGGGAAGCAGGGACGTACGGCGCGCTCCATGCGCACCATATTAGGCGCCGTTAGTATGAAGCATCATCACCGTTATACGCTCGATATCCTTGAAGAACACCTGGAAAAACAGACCCCCGGCGAGTAATCGCCCAATCGCTGCACCAACAACGCGTCCTCGCTTCCTGCTGTATTTTTTTGATCGAACACCCCTTGTGGGGATCCCCTAATGACGAACTCCGAGCCCTGGGTTCTGGTTGCGCGCCTCGTGCGCCCACAAGGACGCACCGGTGAGCTGCTCGCCGAGATCCTCACCGATTTCCCCGAGCGCTTCACCGAACGCCGCAACCTCGTCCTGCTCCATCCGGAGGGCAAAACCCCGTCGCGCCCGGTCACACTGGATGATTACTGGCTGCACAAAGGGCGAGTCGTCCTCAAGTTTTCCGGAATCGACTCCATCACTGACGCTGAAGCCCTTCGCGGACTCGATGTCGCCATCCCCCGCGAGCAGCGTGCGCCGCTCGAAGACGACGCCGTTTACATCGACGACCTCATCGGCTGCCACATCATCGACGTCAGCGGGCCTGATGCACACGACATCGGCCCCATCGTCAACGTCGACCGCGACATCACCAGCACACCGCTTCTCGTAGTGCACGCTCCAACAGAGCACGATCCAACAGAGAAAGACGAGCTGCTCATCCCCTTCGCCAAAGCCTGGCTGCGCCACGTCGACATCGAAAACAAGCGCATCGAAATGTTGCTCCCCGAAGGTTTGCTCACCATCAACGCTCCCCTTAGTGTCGAAGCAAAGCAACAAGAGCAAGAGGATTGAGGACTCGTAGCGCGTATTCGAAGAACCTGCTGTATCTATACTTTAAGAGACGGCGCAAGACGCCCTCCCTATGCGCTTTGACATCATCACCATCTTCCCGGACTTCTTCGCAAGCATCCTCTCCCATGGAGTGCTCAAGCGCGCCCTCGCCGCCAATCTCCTAACCGTCGAAACGCACAACCTGCGCGACTTCGCCCACGACCGTCACCGCACCGTCGATGACCGTCCCTTCGGCGGCGGCGAAGGCATGGTGCTCAAGCCCGAGCCGCTGGCCGAAGCCATCGAATCTCTCGAAATCGCACCAAAACCCGACCGCGACCCGGTAAAAGAAACCGTGATCCTGCTCTCCGCCCAGGGCGCGCGCTTCACCCAGGCAACAGCGCGTGAGCTGGCAACTCTCGACCGCATTGTCCTCGTCTGCGGGCGCTACGAAGGCGTTGACGAGCGCGTGAACGAGCTCTTCTGCGACCGCGAGCTCTCGATTGGCGACTACGTCCTCTCCGGCGGCGAGCTCGCAGCCGCCGTCATCCTCGACGCCACCATGCGCCTTATCCCCGGGGCTCTCGGCAACGAGGCGTCCAGCGCCTATGAGAGCTTTGGTCAGCCTGACGCATCTTTTCCTGAAAATGAAGACGCTCCGCCCCGCTCCACCCACGGCGCCGGAGGGCTGCTCGACTACCCCCACTACACCCGTCCCGCCGAGTTTCGCGGCCTGCCCGTCCCGGAGGTCCTGAGCGGCGGCAACCACGACCAGATCCGCCGCTGGCGTCGCGAGCAAGCCCTGGAAAAAACCTGGCGTAACCGCCCCGATCTCCTCGAAACCGCTATATTGACACCGGCAGACCGCAAGTTTCTGGAAAGGTTAAGCCACAAACGCACTCCGGAGTCATTCTGAGGCCGCCGGGCAAGCCTGTCCTGAGCGAAGCTGCAGGAAAATCCATGCGATGGATACATGCCAGCGCTGCAAGCAGCTTTCCGCCACAGATTCTGTCTTTCTATATAGAGATCACCTTTAACGAACTTGGCGCTCTTAGCGCCAGAACTAACACCATCCTGCAAATCCGCGCATTTTCATGTAAACTAAAAGTTCTGAATTCATACGCAGGAAAGAACAATGTCTATTCATCCAGTCATGCAGCGCCTTGCCGAAAAGTTGAACCGCACGGACCTGCCCCCATTCGTAGCCGGCGATACCGTCCGCGTTCAAGTCAAGATCAAGGAAGGCGACAAGGAACGCCTGCAGGCTTTTGAAGGCATTGTCATTGCCCGCAAAAACGGCCCGCAAGGCAGCTTCACTGTCCGCAAAATGAGCTTCGGCCAGGGCGTCGAGCGCATCTTCCCCTTCAACTCGAAGGTGATCGACAAGATCGAGAAAATCCGTTCAGCCCGCGTCCGCCGCGCCAAGCTCTTCTACCTCCGCGGACTCCGTGGCAAAGCCGCCCGCCTCAAAGAAGTCGAGCGCAGCTAAGCCCTCCCACATATCAACACAAACGCCCCGGTCAAAACCGGGGCGTTTGCATGTTTGGATATCAAATAGCTCATGCTATTTTCATCGAGCCGGGTGCCCCATCCTTTGCGAAGCAAAGGGTGGATAGCACAAACCTTGCCCGCCAACAGAGGACCACCCCAGGCTTTTCGGGGACTTAAGTCCCCGAAAAGCCGCCAGCCTAGTGATTCAGCAATTCCGGAATCTCTTCCGCGTCTTCAAACACGGTAGAGACGGTAAGATGCCGCCACTTCGCAGCCTCTTCCGTGCGCGCAGCCTCTGCACGTTGCACGCGCTTCTCCGCATCGATACCAAGAATCAGCCGCACAGGCACCTCGTCGCTGTTGGCCAGTTGCACAATCAGCGCAGCAATCTTGCGCGGATCGCCTTCCTGGCGCCCTTCTATGCTCTGCAGCAGCTTTAGAATCGGCCCTACTGTCGCCTCATAATCCGGCAACAGCTCCGGTGCGTTCTGCCGTGCGCGCCGCGCCCAGTTCGTCCGGATGCCGCCCGGCTCCAGCGTGCAGATTTTCACGCCAAACGGCGCCACTTCCATAGCCAGAGAGTCGCTCAAACCGCCCACCGCCCACTTTGCTGCGTGATACGGAGAATTGCCCGAAATGGCGATGCGACCTCCAACGGACGAGATCTGAAAGATGTGCCCGTTCCTCTGTTTACGCATTACCGGAATGGCAGCGCGCGTCGTGTACACCACTCCGTAAAAGCACGTGTCTACGATCGCCTTGAAGTCCTCTGTGCTCATCTGCTCAAACGGCGCGAATTCACCGTAACCCGCATTGTTGACCAGCACATCCAACCGCCCAAAAGAATCCACGGCCGTCTGTACCGCAGCCTTTGCCGCAGCCTCGTCGCGCACTTCCAGCGTCACCGGCTTCACCCGATCCTTGTACTTCTCGACCAGCGGAGCCAGTTCCTCCGTCCTGCGCGCGCCGGCAACCACACTGTCGCCCGAGGCCAGGGCCGCCTCGGCAATATCGCGTCCCAATCCATTTCCACTTCCAGTAATCAACCAGACTTTCGCCATCTCGCAAAAATCCTCCTGTTGATTCGATTCTAAAATGAGCGAGCAGATGCTCATTTATTTCAGATAAAAAATCCTCACCCTAATGCCCGCCACACCACCTTGAACGTGCGCTTGATCAACTCCTCCCGCTGCTTCGGCGCTTTTGTAATGAAATCCATGGCAGCTTCCTGCATGGCTGCCATGGTCGCTGCTGCGAATCCTGACGGTA
>Ga0206844_10375_pt1 | contig 10633 bp, 9 predicted proteins | sample Alteio_BWOrgCont_22_FD_152907 | JGI IMG/M metagenome (GOLD analysis project Ga0206844, IMG submission 152907) | Enriched cells from forest soil in Barre Woods Harvard Forest LTER site, Petersham, Massachusetts, United States -... | ecosystem: Environmental > Terrestrial > Soil > Temperate forest >...
GTGCGTCGTCTAGCCAGCATCGTTGCCATCCTTCTACTCCTTACCGCAGCCGTGCCAGTTATGGCGTGTGTAACCAACGTGGTGATAAGTCATGAGGAAAGTGCTTGCTGCCGTCCACGGGCAGTGCGGCCGCATGGAAAAAGATGGATTACTGCAGGACAGATTGCGGCAGCTGCGGCGGCGACGGAGGAGCAGGACGCGAAGATCGCGTGACTTTCCGGGGCCGCCTTGATCATCGATCTAGACCCGCTTATTCTTTGGGCAACGGAACAGCACAGAGCTGAACGTCAAGGCTAGGCAACATGCATGCCTTGGCCTGCGGGAACCAGAAGGTCTTCGATGCGCACCGGCAAATTGCGTACCCGGATACCAGTCGCATGAAAGACGGCATTGGTAATTGCAGCGGCAATTCCGGCAAGACCTATCTCACCAACGCCGCGGGCTCCAAGCGCATTGAGTTCGTAGTCGGGGTAGTCGAGAAAGGTCACATCGATATCGGGAGTGTCCGCGTTGACTGCGACGACGTAGTCCGCGAGGTTGTCGTTGATCGGAGCACCCGAGTGCGGATCGTACATTGTTTCTTCGAATAGGGCCATGCCGACGCCCATCATCACAGCGCCTTCGATCTGATTACGGGCCGGTCGCGGATTCAGGATGCGTCCCGCATCGATGACGGTGACTACGCGACTGACGCGAAGGCGAGCAATCTCGGGTTGCCATGTCACTTCAGCAAACTGAGCGCCGTAGGAATGGAACGAGAACTTCGGCTTCGCGGACCCGAAAGTGCCATCAGATTTGTCTGTGCCCGCAACAGAGTTGACTTTAGCAATCTTCAAAATCTCTGCGATCGGCACGGCGCCTTGCGTTTGTCCTTTCAGACGAACGGTTCCGCCGACAAGCTCGAGATCTTCCTGCTTCTTTCCTTTGAATGGCGATCCGTCAGACTTGATGGCAACGAGCAATAGGGATTTGCCAGCTTTTCGAGCCGCTCCGAGAACGGCCGGTGTCATAGAAGCAGTGACCCAGGAGCCGCCAGAGATCGGTCCAGGCGGAAGAGAAGAGTCTCCGAGTACGACATCAACTTTGTTAACTGGAACTCCCGTCTCGTGACTGACTACCTGCGCCATGACGGTATAGGTTCCTCCACCAATGTCCTGTGTGCCGCAAGCGACACGTGCGGAACCATCTTGCAGGAGCTCGACTGTCGCCTCCGTTTCAATACGTGCCGCCAACCACGAACACGCTGCGACACCCCAGCCCAATGTAAGACCATCATGCTTCATCGAACCTATCTCTGGAGTTCGCCGCGACCAGCCGAACTTGTCGGACCCAACGGTCAGACACTCTTTCATGTGGCGCGATGAAAAAGGGATGTTCAGACTCTCGTCCAGCGCCGGCTCATTCTTCAACCGTAGCTGAACGGGATCCATCTTTAGCGCGATCGCCAACTCATCCATACCCGATTCGAGCGCGAATAGACCCGGGACTGCGCCTGGACCGCGCATTGCGGTTGGATTGCCGACATTACGACGTGCGAGACCTCCGGTTACAAGCAGATTCGGAGTGCTGTATATAAAGGGTGTGATCTCTCCGCAACCTTCGTCGTAGTCATCGAGGATTGAGGTGTGGTTGACGTAATCCTGTTGTACGGCGGTCAGTTTGCCGTCGGCATCGGCTGCGAGTTGGATTCGCTGATCTATTGCAGGTCTGTGGCCGACGCTTTGGAACATCATCTGGCGGCTGACTACCAGCTTGACCGGGCGTCCGAGGTTGCGTGAGCAGGCCGCAGCGAGCAACCCGTGAGGCCATGGCCACAGCTTGCCACCAAATCCTGACCCCAGATAACGAGTGATCACTTGCACCTGCTCTGTTGGAACACCCAGCATCTGCGCCATGACATCGCGATGATTCACAACCGCCTGTGAGGTCTCGTACAGTGTGTACTTTTTCCGATCGTAGACGGCGACGGAGGCATGCAATTCGATGGGATTGTGGGTTTCGACAGGAATCGTGTAGACCGCATCGACTTTTACTTTCGCTGCTTTCAGCGCTGCTGCCGGATCACCACGTTTACTCTTTTCGTCAGGTTTGTCCGTCGTAAGTGGGGTTCCCAGAAGTTTCGCGCTGGTGTTTGGGTTTTCCTTGTTGTATGTCACCTTCACGCTCTCGGCTGCGGCCCGTGCCTGTTCGACGGTTTGTGCCACGACGACAGCAACATATTGGCCGTAGTAACGAATCGTGTCGTCTTCAAAGGGTGGACGCTTCTCGTCCACGATGAGAGTGAACCCGGTTGAGGGAGGGACGCGATAGAGCTTACCGATGTTTTCGCGGTGATACACGGCTATAACGCCGGGCATCTTCTCTGCTCCGGCGGTATCGAGACGAGTGATCGTACCGCTCGAAATCGTCGCGCAGACGGGCCATGCGTAGAGGAGGCCGGGGAAGTTGTAATCTGAAGCGTACATGGCAGAGCCGCTCACCTTGAGCGGACCATCTATCCGAGGCGTCGCAACGCCAATCACCTTCGACTCAGTTACCTGGTCCATCGTCGCCTCCTTAGGCGTTTTGGCTCGCCTGACCCATCGCATGCACCAGGCAGCGTTTGGCCAGCTCTACTTTGAATCCGTTCTGGCTTTGAGGCCGTGCGCCATGAAGTGCGGTCTCGGCGGCGGCTCGGAAGTTCGAGGGAGTCGCAGGCTTTCCGAGAAGCGCCTTCTCAGCTTCGGGAGAGCGCCAGGGCTTTGTTCCAACCCCTCCCATCGCGACGCTAATGAAGTCGATTCTGCCACCCGCGTCCTGCTTCATTACAATCGCTGCCGAGGCTAACGCGAACTCGTAGGAGGCGCGATCACGAAGCTTTAGATAAACACTCTTTGTTCCGGCGGGCAGTTTTGGAAGAGTGAGATATGTCACCAGATCGCCCGGTTCCAATACAGTTTCGCGCTGCGGAGTAGATCCGGGAACGAGGTAGAACTCTGTTATTGGCACGGTTCGCTGGCCTTTTGAGCCCTCGATATGAACGACCGCATCGAGTGCCATCAGAGCAACATTCTGGTCAGAGGGATTGCTGGCAATGCAGTGCTCGCTAGTACCGAGGATCGCCAGCATACGGTTATAGCCGCCAATGGCGGAACAGCCGGAGCCGGGTTCGCGCTTGTTACAGGACGTTGCTGTGTCTCGGTAATAGACGCAGCGCGTCTTCTGGAGCAGGTTTCCGCCAGTTGTCGCCATATTGCGTAACTGCGGAGACGCACCTGCTAGTAGAGCTTGTGACAGGACCGCATACTGCGCTTTCACGGTCGGATCATGAGCAACGTCTGCGTTTCGCGCCAGAGCTCCCAGCTTCAGTCCACCGTCCGCTGTCTTCTCGATCTTGTCTAGCGGCAGACCGTTGATGTCTATCAGCTGCCTGGGTCGCTCAACGTTCAGCTTCATGTAGTCGATCAGGTTGGTCCCACCTGCAATGAAGCGGACGTCCGCGCCATTCTGAGCTGTGGATGACCTCGCCTGCGCCTTCACCGCGTCCGGTACCGTTTGCGCCGTCACGAGTTCGAAAAGTTCCATTGCCGGTCTCCTTCTACGCCATTCGCCGAACTGCCTGGACTGCGGCAACGATGTTCGGATAGGCTCCGCATCGGCAGATATTGCCGCTCATCGCCTCCTTCACATCACCATCGCTTGCTCCCCATGGCTCCTTCACCATGGCGACAGCAGACATGATTTGTCCTGAAGTGCAATAGCCGCACTGGAAGCCGTCGTGCTCCACGAAAGCTTCCTGCATTGGGTGAAGGTGGTCGGGCTGGCCGAGACCTTCGATAGTGATGATTTCGGCGGTCTGCTGCATCGCTGCAAAGGTGAGGCAGCTGTTCACACGTCGACCATTGATATGCACAGTGCAGGCGCCACATTGTCCGTGATCGCATCCTTTTTTTGTTCCGGTCAGGTGCAAAGTCTCGCGTAAGGTGTCCAGCAGCGTGGCACGCGGGTCAATCTGTACCGAATACTGTCGTTCGTTCACTCTTAATGTCACCGGCACGGCACCCGGGATTGTCTGACCTTCAGAACTTGTTCTCTCTTGCGCATCAGTTATCGTCGGAGAGATGGCTAGCGGAGCGACCGCAGTCGCTGCCGTAGCAACGCCCGCCGCTCCTATATGGGAAAGAAATGATCTGCGGCTCAACTTCCCGAGCGAAGAGGTCGGTTCCTTATTATCCTTTTCTTCGAGATCCAAGTTCCACCTCCTGATACGGCCGTGTTGCAACGTTTGAAATCATTCGACATCACCTGCGTTGATAGATCGACGCCAGGTTCTGAAAAAGTGTCTCATCTTTGAGATTGAACGAGAAAGCTTTTCTGATCACAGTCCCCTCGACATATGATGCGCTCGGACCGCAGCCGGGGACTTTCTTCGTTCAGTTAGCGACACCAAGAATCCGATAAACGAGCGATAGCGTTGCGGGTTGGACAAGTTGTCCTCATCCACTCGAGCGTGGCGACGCATTACAGCCCGCTCTATATTCGAGCAGGTCAAACAAGAGAACCTTCAATCCGAGCAGCCAAACGGTTCGATGCCACCGTTTGAAATCAGGTCAAAGTGGTGAGCTGATTTCTCGTGTGAAAAGCCCATCGCCTTATCTCCACCTGGTAAGCCGGATTGTCTGATCAGAACAGCAGAAGGGGTTGTCCCACTTGAATTCAAGCGATCAAAGAAGGCCCCTGCGCGCGGGGAGGTATATCCAAATCACAGGATTCAGAACCTGGCCTATGGATCAGATGCGAGTGCGCTTCCCTTACGGAATCGTGATTTATGCCGGCCAACAGGTGCGGCGCGTCGACTACACGGACGCAAGCCGCACCTGGCTCGCAGAGGTCATCGATGAGGTTCGCAAAGCCCGGATGCTGCCGATAGTTATACGCAATCATCATATTTCCGGCCGTTGCTCTGGGTGCGGTCTACGGCCGCATTGCAACCAGTCTTTGATTTGATCTGAGGAAGGGCCATCTGCGTGGCCTGCTCTTCTTTTCGCTCCCGTTCTTCCTGCTCCCGGAACGCCTCGCGTTCCCTCTTTGCCTCACGTCCGTCGATCAGTTCGGCGTGTTTCGGCGCGAAGATGACTTTTTCACGACATAGCGCTTGAACGAAACCTGATTTTCGTCGATGGATATCGCGAAACTCCAAGCATGCAGGCTTCCTAGCGCATGCGGACAGAAGCAAATCAACGGAGCAAATCCTGAAGGGTGGCGAAATGCCAAATCTGACGAACACAACTGCGCTCGTGACCGGAGCATCGCGCGGCATCGGCAAGGCAACGGCCTTAGCATTGGTCAACGCAGGCGCGTATGTTCTCGTTCATTACGGAAAATCCCAGAAAGACGCGGACGCACTCGTCGCCGCCATCAGGAGCAGCGGAGGAAAAGCCGACTCCGTGGCGCCGATCTCGCCGCGGCTGGAGCGGCCGCCGAGATTGCCGGTAAAGTGCGAAGCTTCGTCGGGGACCGACTCGACGTGTTGGTCGCAAACGCAGGCATCTCCAAGGCCGCGCGCATTGAGGACCACACGGTAGAAGATTTCGACAATCTCTTTGCCACCAACGTGCGCGCGCCATTCTTTCTGGTGCAGCAGCTTCTTCCCACCCTTGGCGAGGGCTCCAGCATAATCGTGACAACCTCGCTCGCGGCGCGTGTTTCACCCGGCGCGCCGGGTCAGACGGGCGCGCCGTCATTGCCGGACTATGCCGCAACCAAGGGAGCGCTCGAAACATTGGTCAGGCACTGGGCATCCATGCTGGGCACGCGCGGCATTCGCGTCAACGCCGTTGCGCCGGGAGTCATAGAGACGGACATGTCGAACTTCACGAAGTCCGAGGCTGGCCGCAGCATCACTCTTAACATGCAATCACTTAAGAGGATCGGCAAGCCCGAAGACGTTGCGGACGTAATCGCTTTTCTAGCATCGGACGGGGCGCGATGGATCACCGGGGTCAGTATTCCAGTGGATGGCGGTTCGAAACTTTGACTGACAAAGTGAGGAGTGGAATGCGTACCGGTTCGAGCAACGACAAGGAGATCAGAATTCCGGGTCCTGATCATCCAATCACGATCTCACCAGCTGACGGCAAAATCCGCGTAACGGTCGCTGGAACGATAGTCGCGGAACCCCAGCGAGCTCTTCTGCTGGAGGAGAAAGGACACTCCCCCGTTTACTACTTACCGCGTGATGATGCGGACATGTCATTGCTCGTAAGGACCGAGCACTACACCTATTGCCCATACAAAGGCGATTGCAGCTACTACAGCATCCCTATCGGCGGTTCCCAATCGGAGAATGCCGTGTGGACATACGAGAAACCACATGAGGCGGTAGCTAGTGTAGTGCGTCGTAAGTGATAACGATTATATTCTGGATGCGTCCATTACTGTGGAGGGCAGACCACAGTATGCGAACGGCGGCCGCAGTTGAACTGAACCCGGAACAGAGACAGACCTTGGAGCGGATGGCGCGAGGACGTTCTCTGCCTGCGCGAGTTGTGGAACGGGCGCGAGTTGTGCTGCTGGCCGCAGACGGGCTGGAGAACAAGCAGATCGCCCGGCAGATGAAGATGACGCCTGAGAAGGCAGCGCGCTGGCGGAACCGCTTCCTGGCAGGCGGCATCGCGGCTCTGGAAAAGGATGCGCCGCGTCCGGGCCGCACGCGCACCATCAGCGACCGGCGGGTGAAGCGAGTGGTGGATATGACGCTGCATCAAAAGCCGGCCAATGCCACGCATTGGTCGACGCGCAGCATGGCGCGAGCGGCTGGCATCAGCGAGGCCAGCGTGCGCCGCATCTGGCGCGCCCATGGATTGAAGCCGCATCAGGTGCGAACTTTCAAGCTCAGCGGTGATCCCCAGTTTCAGGAGAAACTGGAGGACATCGTCGGCTTGTATCTGAATCCGCCCGAGCACGCCATGGTGCTGTGCGCCGACGAGAAGAGCCAGATTCAGGCCCTGGACCGCACTCAGCCCGGACTGCCGATGAAGAAAGGCCGCTGCGGCACCATGACCCACGACTACAAGCGCAATGGAACGGCTACGCTGTTTGCCGCCCTGGATGCGCTCCAAGGCCAGGTCATCTCAATGTGCGACGACAGGCACCGCCATCAGGAATGGCTGAAGTTCCTGCGCGCCATAGATGACATTGTTCCGGAAGACAAGCAGATCCATATGATCGTGGATAACTACGCCACCCACAAACATCCTCGGGTCCAGCGCTGGCTCGACCGTCATCCCCGCTTTCACATGCACTTCACGCCCACGGGCTGCTCGTGGCTGAACATGGTGGAGCGCTTCTTCCGTGACTTGACTGAAAATCGCCTGCGCCGTGGAGTTTTTCGCAGTGTCGAGGAGTTGATCCAAGCGGTCTTCCACTACATCGACCGGCACAACGACAACCCGAAACCCTTCATCTGGACAGCCAAGGCAGCCGACATACTGGAAAAGGTCAAGCGCGCTCGCGCTACCCTTCATAATCGGCAATCTGCATGACGCACTACACGTGTAGTGCGTCGTAAATAATAACGTTTATATGCAGCGTGCGTCCATACTGTGGAGGACGACAGGATGCGGGTTGCACGAGCGGTTTTCCTGAATGCCGAACAAGGGAAGAGCCTGGAGCAGCAGGCGCATGGGCGTTCGCTGCCTGCTCGTGTGGTGGAGCGAGCACGTATTGTGTTGCTGACCGCCGAGGGCCTGCGGGACAAGGAGATCGCACAGGAACTGGGCATTACTGCGGAGAAAGCAGCGCGTTGGCGGAAGCGGTTCCTGGCTGGTGGAATTGCGGCCCTGGAGAAGGATGCCCCGCGTCCGGGCAGGACCCGGGTTATTACTGACCGCCAGGTGAAAGGCGTAGTGGAAATGACGATTCATGGGCGCCCGGCCGGCGCCACGCACTGGAGCACACGCACCATGGCGGCTGCGGCAAGCATCAGCGAGGCCAGCGTGCGCCGCATCTGGCACGCCCACGGCCTCAAGCCACATCTGGTGAGGACCTTCAAGCTCAGCCGGGATATCCGCTTTGCCGAAAAGCTGGAAACCATCGTGGGCCTTTACCTGAATCCGCCCGAGCACGCTATCGTGCTGTGTGCCGATGAAAAGAGTCAGATTTAGGCCCTCGACCGGACACAGCCGGGTCTTCCTCTGAAGAAGGGCCGCTGCGGAACCATGACCCACGATTACAAACGTAACGGAACGGCAACTCTGTTCGCAGCGCTCGACGCGCTCGATGGCCAGTTGATCTCCATGTACGATGACCGCCACCGCCATCAGGAATGGCTGAAGTTCCTGCGGGGGATCGACTCCGTGATTCCGGCCGAGAAGCAGATCCACATGATCGTGGATAACTACTCCACCCACAAGCATGCCAAAGTAAAACAGTGGCTCAGCCGCCATCCGCGATTCCACGTGTACTTCACCCCCACCGGCTGTTCCTGGCTCAACATGGTGGAACGCTTCTTCCGCGACCTTACTCAGAACCGCTTACGCCGCGGTGTCTTCCGCGATGTTGAAGAACTCGTCACGGCCATCGGCGATTACATCGACCAGCACAATGAGAGACCCAAACCCTTCATCTGGACCGCCAAAGCCGCCGACATCCTCGAGAAGGTCAAACGTGCCCGCGCATCCCTGAATAATCGGTCATCTGCATGACGCACTACACTAGGTCATTTCTATATATCGGGATAGCTTATTGAAAATAAACACCTTAAATCCTTTAATCCTTTGTTCTTGTTCGCGATCAAGGTTATTCCACTACGCGACATGGGCCACCCGACTATTTGCAAACAACGGCCTGTCCTGAGCGCAGTCTTTCCCCATAACCATCCGCCTTCTTTTCATTCTTTTCGTTGCAGAGCGCATGACCAAGCTCATGCGTCACGGCCAGGTTAAGAAGGCCATCCATTCCCAGCGACCATTGCCTGACAAGCTCCACGCGTCTCGTCGTGACCGGACTGACCAGCGCCTCCTCGAAGAATGTCTCGCGCCGGTCGAGAACCGTAAAGGCCGGGCTGTCCGGATCCATACTGTGCTGGCGCTGGAGTTCCTTCCAGTCATCCGACTTGACCAGAACCCACGTCCAGCCGCCGAGACGGGCGGCCCCATATTGGTCCAGCAGCGGCCTGAGCACGCTCATCTGCTCATGGCATTGCTGGGCTGAATATCCTGTGTTGCAGACAAAATGTTGCGGCGCCGACTGCGGAATATCGCCTTTTGCGGGGTTGGTGAGGGGTACGGTCTGAGATGCTGCAAGCTGTACAGCGAGGATTAGAAATAAGGTGGAAAGGCTGAGTCTGAAGCTGGACTGCATTGGGGCACCTCCATCGGTGCCCCGCAGTCTTGGCGTTATTTCCTGTTACATCGATGACCTGTCGATCTCTGTTGCATCCTATGCAGGTCACGCAGTAAATGACTGACTGCATGCGTCTTCCTTTTTGAAATACTTTTACGACGCTCAGGGTTTTTCCGGTTTACACTCGACTTCATCGCGGGGGATCGTGCATGAAAGAGCCGGATGTGGCCGCGAGGGTGATCCGCTTCGGTGTTTTTGAAGTGCGCACCGCTGAATTGCGGAAGCAGGGCGTTAGAATCCGTCTGGCCGGTCAGTCCTTCCAAGTCCTCGAAACCCTGCTGCTCCGCCCCGGAGAACTGGTCACCCGTGAGGAGTTGAAGCAGAAGCTCTGGCCCTCGGACTCCTTTGGGGATTTCGAGCATGGCATTAATACCGCCGTGAACCGGGTGCGCGAGGCGCTCGGCGACTCCTCCGACAACCCTCGCTTTGTCGAAACCCTTCCCCGCCGTGGCTATCGCTTCATCGCCCCGGTCAACGGAGTTTCCCAGTCCGCCGCCGCAGGCCTGCTCCACAATGTCGTTCCGATCACGCCATCCGAGCCCCCGCAAACCGCCCCGGAGCCGCCGCCTCCAAAACCTCGCATCTCGAAGCTCGCAGCGGTAATAGCGGTTCTGGCTTGTATGATCGCCGCGTTCGCTGCACTGCTCATTGCACGGTGGGGCATTACGCCCGCAGTTCCAGTGGTGGAATCCGTCACGCAACTCACTGACGATGGCCAGCCAAAGGGCGCGATGTCCAGCGATGGATCCCGTGTTTATTTCGAGGAAGGGACAATCCTGAATCGCAAGATCGCGCAGGTCTCCGTTACAGGGGGACCTACTGTACCCGTGGAAACCAGGTTTGCAAGTTGCTTTCTCGTCGGAGTTGCGCACGGTGGTACCGATCTGTATGTTGCCGTCCCCGACTCTGCTGTAGGTCGCTACAGCCCTCACTCTTTCCTCGATTTATGGTCGCTTCCGCTTCCGGCAGGAGACCCTCGCCGACTCGGCAGTTGTGAGTCGTACGGCGCTTTCGGCGAACACACTGTGGACCTTCTTTCGGATGGCCGCATCATCTTCGGGCAAAACATTCCGAGAGAAGATGTAAAGGGAACAGGCTATAGAACGCAGTGGTTTATTGCCGACAAGGACGGTTCGAACCCGCGCAAACTGCTGTCTCTTCCAGGCCTTGTTGGATATGTGACAGTTTCGCCGGATGGGCGCAAGATCGTCCTCTCTCAGGAAAAGCCGGGCGATCGCAGGCTGGTCGA
>Ga0206844_10376_pt1 | contig 10624 bp, 8 predicted proteins | sample Alteio_BWOrgCont_22_FD_152907 | JGI IMG/M metagenome (GOLD analysis project Ga0206844, IMG submission 152907) | Enriched cells from forest soil in Barre Woods Harvard Forest LTER site, Petersham, Massachusetts, United States -... | ecosystem: Environmental > Terrestrial > Soil > Temperate forest >...
TTTTTAGAACGTGGTGACAGAGAGGATTGGTTCCATAGTACTTTTATATGTGTACTTGGGGTTTCGGCCGTCATATTCCTGGTATCCTTTATCTGGCGTGAGCTGAATTATGAGTCGCCTGTGGTGAACTTCAAAATTATGCGGCATCGGAGTTTTACTATTGGTATGTTCACTTCATTCATGCTTGGCTTTGCCATGTATGTATCGGTATTCGTATTCCCGGTATTTTGTCAGAGTCTGTTGGGTTTTTCGGCACTGCAAACGGGTGAGTTATTATTCCCCGGTGGTATTGCCACCATTTGTATGATGCCATTTGTGGGCACTATGCTAAAAAAAGGGGTACCTGCCCAGTTTATGTCAACTGTAGGTATGTTGCTTTTCTTTGGCTTCTCATTCCTCATGGCAAGCTCTAATCTTCAATCGGGTACCGAAAACTTTTTTTGGCCATTGATCGTTCGTGGTATTGGTATGTCTTTACTTTTTGTTCCATTAACTACTCTTGCTGTACAGGACTTACACGGTAAAGAAATGGGGCAGGGAACAGGATTAAATAATATGATGCGTCAATTGGGTGGTTCGTTTGGTATAGCTATTAGTACCGTTATACTTAACCAGCGTATTGCATTGCACAGAAATACTGAGGTGAGTTATATAACCAATTACAACCCGGCGGCTACACAACGCTTAAACTTAATGGTAACCAATTTCATGTCGAAGGGTTATAGCCACGATGTTGCGCAGCAAATGGCTAATCGGGCTATCGATGGTGCTGTTACCAGGCAAGTGCTATTGCTTTCTTACAATGATGTGTACCTGTTTGTAGGCTTCTTTATGCTTTGCTGTATACCATTTTTATACCTGCAAAAGTTCAAAAAGAACGTTACACTACCTGTTGATTCTCACTAGGCAAACTTAACCACCTTCATTCACCGACTTCTTCCTGCCGCTTACCGACTTTACCCGTTTTATTGCCTATTTGCACTAACAGGGTGGTAACCAATCCCTATACATTTGTATCATAATTCAACATTATGGAAACACAAGAAAATAAATCTACAGAAAGCCAAACTAACTACAGCATAAATGACTATCACAAACACTCCCGCGGTGGAAGGTTTTTTGGAGGCTTAATAATACTCTCAGTAGGTGTATTATTACTTTTAAAGCAATTAGGTACGTTCGTTTTCCCTGAATGGTTATTTACATGGCCAACATTTTTAGTTGTACTTGGTATATATATAGGTGTACGACATGGTTTTCGTTTCGGCGCTTGGTTAATACCAATTCTTATAGGTGGCTTATACCTCACCGAAGAATTTTACCCCAATCTTAGTCTTTCAGATTATATAACACCTATTGTTATTATAAGTGTCGGCTTAATATTGATACTAAAACCAAAAAAAAAGCGTCGGGACTGGTATGATAAAAACTACTGGGAAAGTAAGGGTAGAAAATGGGAGAAATATCAGTATAAATACGGACAAACCCAACCTGCCGGAGGCCATTCACAAGACGATTTTATAGATTCTGTTTCAATCTTCAGCGGACACAACAAGGTAATAGTATCAAAGGATTTTAAAGGAGGAGATATAGTGAATATATTTGGAGGCTCTGAAATAAACCTTACCCAGGCAGATATTAAAGGAACGGTAGTAATGGAAATAGTGCAGATTTTTGGCGGAACAAAAATTATCGTCCCTGCCGATTGGGAAGTACAGTTAAAAGGCGTTGTATCAGTTTTTGCAGGGGTAGAAGACAACAGAGACCCGTCGGTATCAAAGCGTAATCCTGATAAAGTGTTACTAATTTTCACCTCAGCCATGCCAACAGCAACACTTACAACACGCAAAATTTACGTCTTCGTTGCAGCAGTTTTTGTTGTGGGTTGTGTGTTCCAGTACTTAGGAATGATACGCATGGGATTTTCAATAAGAACATCGGCCATAGATTGCCTGGTTAGTAATGGTGTTTTAATGCTCATAGGAATTGGCGTAAAAAACAACATGCGCTTTAGAAGGCCTGAAAAAATTGAATTTTTCTATGCCATTGCATTTATCTTCTTTATGAGCATTACCTGGATCACACTCATTCAAAAGTGGATAATGGCTCAGCTGATAACAGAGCCTAACTATATGGATTTTTTCCAGAAATCTGCACTGATACGGGTATTCATAGCGTTTTTAATGACCGGCTTTTTCACACTGTTATTTTGGTTGCAATATACATTGGAAGAAAAAAGCGAGAACGACAAGCGTAAAGCAGAAGCAGACAGATTGGAAAAAGATGCAGAGCTGTATAAACTTCGCCAGCAATTACATCCGCACTTTTTATTTAACAGCTTAAACTCTATAAGTTCATTAACTGGCAGCAGGCCCGAAGAAGCCCGCCATATGATACAGCAGTTAGCAGATTTTTTGCGCGGCACTTTAAAGAACGATGAGAAATTGATGGTTAACCTGGAAGAAGAACTGCATTACCTTGGGTTATACCTGGATATAGAAAAAGTACGCTTCGGGCACCGACTAAGCACGGAGATAAAACACGATGAGGCTTCATTAAAATGTCAGATACCACAAATGCTTTTGCAACCCATTGTAGAGAATGCCATTAAGTTTGGTTTGTATGACACTACCGGAAATGTGACCATTACCATTGATGTATTGCTAAACAAAGGAGTGCTTACAGTTACTATTCAAAACCCATTTGACCCACAAACGGCACAAACAAGATCTGGTACTGGTTTCGGTTTAAGCTCAATACAACGCAGACTTTATCTTTTATACGCACGCAAAGATTTGATTGAAACAAAAGCCGAGAACAATTTATTTACCACAACAGTTACAATACCTCAATAAAACATGATAAAAGCAATACTAATTGATGATGAGCCCCTCGCCCGTTCTATTCTCGCTGAATACCTTCAGGCACATAAGGATATAGAAGTAGTTCAAGAATGTGGAGATGGTTTTGAAGGGGTTAAGGCTATAGCTCAACATCAACCCGATTTGATTTTTTTAGATGTGCAAATGCCTAAAATAAATGGCTTTGAAATGCTAGAATTACTTGATACACCACCTGCAGTGATCTTTACCACTGCGTTTGATGAGTATGCCATGAAGGCTTTTGAAGCCCATGCTGTAGATTACTTATTAAAGCCTTTCAGTAAAGACCGCTTTGATAAAGCATTGACAAAATGGAGAGAACGTTTTGAAAAAACAGAAAGTAAAGTTGCCGTTCAATCTTTAATGGAAAGTCCATCAAACCAACCTGACCAGCATAACCGGGTTGTGGTAAAGACGGGTACCAAGATCCGTATAATACCTATGCACGAAATACATTACCTGGAGGCAGATGATGATTATGTAAAGATCCACACTACAGAAGGTTCGTACCTGAAAAAGAAAACCATGGGTTATTTTGAAGATGTATTAGACAAGAGCCAATTTGTGCGTGTACACCGTTCTTATATGCTACAAATATCTCAGGTAACCCGCATAGAGCCTTACGAAAAGGAGGGGCACCTTGCTATTTTAAAATCGGGTGCACGCATACCTATCAGCAAAACAGGATACCCTAAACTAAAATCAATACTCGGAATATAAAATGTACCTTACTATGAGCTCCATAGAAGTATTCAAAACAAATGTAAGTGGCAAACGCAACGCGCTTTACCTGATTGGCGAGATGAATGCAATATTCCCTAACCATAAAATAAGCATCGACTTAGATGACAGAGATAAAGTATTACGGGTGGAGAGCAAGAAAGGGAAAGTAAAAACCCCTGAAGTAATTAAACTATTAAAGCAACGGAACTTCCATTGCGAAGTGCTTAAATAAAACATTTCACAAATCATTATCATGATAAAAAAACTACAAATCTTAGCGCTAGCCATACCCATACTTTGTTTGGCTAGCAGTGCAAGCGGACAAATGAACATTAAAGGGAAGGTAACCGAAGGCAAAGGCAAACCGGTACCTTTTGCAACTGTATACATCAAGAACACTATTACCGGAGCACTTACCGACACACTAGGCCGGTATTCAATGCACTATAGCAAAAAGGAAAATATAACTGTAATTGCGACCGCAATTGGTTATGACACTACTTTCTTTAATGTGGTTGCAGATAGTGCTAAAACCTTTATCGTTAACTTAACCTTAAAATCAAACTCAAGCGAATTAGATGAGGTAACCATCTCTCCTGGTTCTATGGAAGCGAGTAACGACAGAAAGGTTGCATTGCTTACAACCATGGATGTATATACTACAGCCAGCGCGAATGGCGACGTTGTTGGGGCATTACAAACATTACCCGGCTTGCAAAAAGTATCCGATCAAACGGGTTTATTTGTACGAGGTGGCGATGCAAGTGAATCATCTGCTATAGTTGACGGGCTTGTGGTACAAGATCCATTCTTCAGTCCGGTACCAGGTGTTGCACAGCGCAGCCGTTTCGGGCCATATGAGTTTAAAGGCATTTCGTTTAGTAGCGGTGGTTATAGTGCACGCTATGGGCAAGCCCTTTCTGGCATACTGGAGTTAAACACCAATGACCTGCCTGAAGAAACAACCCTTAATGCGAATGTAAATATGGCTGGCGCCGGGCTCTCGGGCTCTTACCTATGGCCACACTCTGCATTAGAAGGCGGGTTTAATTATACCAATACAAGGCCTTTTTATGGACTTACCAAAACCAATATCGATTTCTTTCAGCCACCAACAGGTTATAGCGGCTCACTTAAATATGTTTGGACCAACACGAAAGGGGACATATTAAAACTGGATGGTAATGCAGATCATTACAAGAGCGGTATTGATGTTATAAACCCTGATGAACCAGACACAACACTTGCTTTTAATTTGCAAAATTATTACACCTCTGCCAGTCTTTATTACAGACATATTATAAACGAGAAAACATTTTTAACTGTGGGTTCTTCATACAGTCAAAATGGAGACACCGTACATTGGGGCGGACAGAACTTCGACAAACAAGATAGCCGCGCACAAGCGCGTGTTGAACTTGACAAACAATTTGGAAGTAACTTATTCGCCTATATAGGAACGGAAATACAGCAGTATGGTGAGAAACAACAATACGACAGTGCAAGCTTTTCGTTTAAAGAAACCCAAGCGGCGGCTTATATTGAAGCAGAATGGAAACCGGCAAAATGGTTTGGATTAAAACCCGGGATACGTTATGAGTATAGCGAGATACTTGCCAAGAGCGACATTGCACCCCGTATTTCGGCGGCTATTCGCCTGAATAAATACGGTCAAATATCAGCAGCCTATGGTATGTTCTATGAAGATCCATCGGACAGATATTTAATATTCGGAGACACGCATGTAAAGTTTCAGGAGGCCACGCACTATATACTCAACTACCAGTATATGCAAAACGACAGAACCTTTCGAGTAGAAGGTTACTACAAGTCGTACAACGATTTGATTCGTGAAATAACCCAAGGGCCTTATGATCCTAATCCTTATCGCCCACTCTACTGGCCGGTAGATAATAGCGGCTATGGTTATGCAAAAGGTATTGATGTTTTTTGGAGGGATAAAAAGAGCATTCAAAATTTCGATTATTGGATTTCGTATAGCTATATCGACACTAAGAGGCTTTACCAGAACTATGTGGCAGAAGCAATGCCAAGTTATGTTTCGCCAAATAACCTGAACATTGTAACTAAGTACTTTATTGCAAAGCCAGGTATTAACTTATCCCTCACCTACAATTACGCATCAGGCAGGCCATACTACAATCCAAATAATCCAACATTTTTAGGTGACCGCTCGCCTGCTTATCAAGATCTTTCAGCAAGTTTTAGTTACTTGTTCCGGATTAAAAAACTGTTTGGTGTATTTTACCTGGGTGTAGATAATGTAACCAATAATAAGAACATCTTGGGATACAACTATTCTGACAATGGTGAATACAAATACCCAATAGTACCGGCGCTTTACCGCAGTGCATTTGCGGGCGTATTCTTATCTTTAACACCTTTCAAAAAAGACGAACTTTAAACAACACATCCATATAATATTATGAAAAAGACAATCCTGATCTTAACTATCGCACTGGGTTTATTGGTAAACAAATCTACCAGCGCACAATCGGTAGATACTATGCTTATACAAACCTATAATGCATTTGATAGTGCAAAAGCTTATCCGCAATGGTTAATGGCAAGTAACCAATTCAAGCTTATTGCAAAACAATCGCCAACATATTGGTTGGCTAATTATTATGCTGCATGGAGTATTGCAATCCTCTCCTTTAATGAGCCAACTAAAGCAAAGAAGGATCCTATGCTTGATGAGGCAGATGCGTTTTTCGCGAAGATAGAACCAATGGATTCTACTAACGATGAGGTTGCGTTATTAGGGGCCTTATTAGCCCAAGCGAGATTATCAGTTGACCCGATGAGCAGGCATGGCAAATACGGAGAGATATCAGATAAATATTTGGCGCAGGTTACTAAGTTAAACCCGAATAACCCACGTATGTATTACTTAGAAGGCAACACAAAGTTCTATACCCCTAAACTATTTGGCGGTGGTGTAGATAAAGCACAACCTTTATATGAGAAAGCGGAAGCGCTATTCGCTAATGACAGTCAGGATATACACAAACCACATTGGGGCAAAGCAGTAAATGAAAAGATGCTGGCTCAGTGTAAAGAGAAGAAGTAGTTACTGGCCTATTACGTAGCCGTTAGCGTTGTAGCTAGTTATCATACCACTAATTTCATCTTCGTGGTAAGGGGTTTCGCGTTGTATGGTTCCGTTTTCGTAATAGTCTTTAACAATACCGTCTTTCATATCATCGGTATATGGTGTTTCGCGGCGTAATACTCCGTCTTCGTAATATTCACGTTCAACACCATTTTCTTTACCGTCTTTCAAAGTTGTTTCTTCACTTACGGTACCGTTTTCAAAATACATTTTTTCAACTCCGTTCTCAATGCCATCAACAAAAGGAATCTCTTCACTTATCTTGCCGCCCGGGTAGTAGTATTTTTCAATACCATTTATCTTACCATTGGTATGTGGTATTTCCTGGCTCAAATCGCCGTTCTCGTAATATATTTTTTTATCACCATCTATCATGTCATACTTAAACGGAATCTCGCACATTACCTTACCACTTTGATAATACCATTTCTCAACACCATTCATTTGGCCATTAGTATATGGGGTTTCAAAATAAATATTACCGCCCCTATAGTACATCCTTACAATACCATCTGATTTGCCATCTACATAAACTGTAAGCCTATAATAAACAACTGTTGAGGTATCACGTGTAACGTTCCCGTCATAGTCTAAGTACTCCAACCATTTACCTTCTTTTACACCATTCTTCATTTGGTTCTTGGCTTCTGCTTTATTAGTAAAGCCTGCGGCCTGCTGCGCTGAGGCAGAAACTTCTAAGGAAAGGAATACTATCAGAATTAAAAAAATCCGCATTTCTACGTAATAATAAGTGCTAAGTTACACTTTTATATAAAACAAACATAATTACAGGTTATTTATCTGTTTATTAAGCCTTTCTCGCTCTCTGTGACAGATATTATGCAATTAACATGAATACTCTATATTCGCAAAAAAAACAAAATACTATGGCAATAAACCAAGGACTTATTATGGAATTTAAGCATGAATCGGATAATACCCGAAAGATGTTGGAAAGAATACCTGCTGACAAATACACATGGAAACCTCATGCTAAATCAATGGAGCTTTTAAAACTGGGCCGTCACTTGGCGAGCAACCCTATTTGGATTGGACGTGCATTGAATGCAGATGAATATGATTTCGCAAAAAACCCACCAGTACCAGGAGCACCTTTAAATTCATTGAAAGAAGTGCTTGACCTATTTGATAAAAATGTAGCAGATGCCATTAAAGAACTGGAATCAGCAAGTGATGAAAAACTTATGCAACCATGGTCATTAAAGCAAGGCGAAAAAGTTTATTTTACAATGCCTAAGGTTGGTGTAATACGTAATTTCTCTTTAAGCCATAGTGTACATCACAGAGGACAACTCAGTGTTTACCTCAGGTTATTAGATGTACCTGTACCGGGCATGTATGGCCCAAGTGCTGACGAAACCATGTAAAATTGGATATCTTATAAATAAAAAGACCCGCTTATGGCGGGTCTTTTTATTTACTCTATACATTATTAAACTCCAGGAGGAACAGGAGGAGGAGTTGCTCCGAATATGTTCGTCATTTCAGGTACTTGCCCTGCAGCCAACCATGATGCCATGCCGGCTTTCCAAACGAGCGTATCGCGCAATAGTGAACCTGATTGAGCCATTTGGGCCAACTGTTGTTCATTAAAAGGGCCTGCTTGTTTACCACCCACAACAGCAAAATATTGCACTGCTTGTGGTATTGGTGGCGGCGTTGGCGCAGCTTGTTGTTGCATTTGGTTCATAGATTGGCCCATCGTGTTTGCCATCATATTACCCATACCAAATCCAACGCCAATACCCATACCTGCACCTGCTAATCCGCCTTGGTTAGCAGCAGCAGTTTCAATGGAATTAGCCACATTCATTTGAGCCAGTTTGCTCATATCGATCTTATTCAGCCTGCTGTATTGGAATATTTCTTTTTGTAATTCAGGAGGCATAGAAACGTTCTCAACAAGCAATTTGGTAAGTGTTAGTCCGTATTCAGTAAAGGTTGGATCTACCTTTTCTTTCGCAAATGCTGAGAATTCATCCAGGTTGGCTGAGAACTTCTCAACTCCCAGGTTGCTCTTGGCAACTGCACTGGTAAGGTTCGTTACCATAAGGCTGCGTAATTGGCCTTCTATATCTTCTGTGGTAAATGAACTATTAGTTCCTACAATTTCTTCCATGAACTTCTTCGCATCCGATACGCGGAAAGCATACGTACCAAATGCACGCAATTCAACCATGCCAAACTTATCATCATTTAGCATTATTGGGTTTTTCGTTCCCCATTTCTGGTCGGTATATTGCTTGGTATTTACAAAGTAAACTTCTGCTTTAAATGGGCTGTTGAAGCCATATTTCCAGCCACGTAATGTGGTTAAGATCGGAATATTTTCGGTAGTCAAAGTATAGGTACCCGACTGAAATACGTCGGCTATTTTACCTTCATTTACAAAAACAGCCACTTGCGCCTGACGGACTACAAGTTTCGCGCCATTTTTAATTTCATTCTGCCAACGCGGAAAACGCCATAACAGCACATCGCTGGAGTCGTCTGTCCATTCAATAATATCAATTAACTCGTGTGATATTCCACTGAAAATTCCCATGATAGATTAGTTTAGTATGGGCGAATTTAAACAAAATATAACACCTTAGGTACCTATTTATATTTTGCTTAACAACCTTTAACAATAGCTCTAATAAGTCTGTTTTTTTCACTTGCCTTTGCTCCTCTTTGTTAATGAACTGTTAATTGAGCACAGTTAAAAGAATAATCCATTTAACTTAGCCACGATGAGAAAGAATACCATTAGGCTTGTTGTATTACTCGGTGCCATATCGGTAATAGGTATTATACTTATACAAATTTATTGGGTACGAAAAGCGTTTGACCTGAAGGAAAAACAATTTGACCAAACCATTCAAATAGCCTTAAGAAATACAGCCGAGAAACTAGCTGCATTTGGACAGTTCTCACTACCTAACCAAGACCTTGTTAATCAAGTATCGACTAATTATTATGTAGTAAACCTTAATAATACAATTGATGCAAAAGCTCTGCAGTACTACCTTATAAGCGAGTTTGATAAGCTGAATATAAAAACAGATTTTGAATATGGCATTTATGATTGCAGCAGCGATAAGATGGTCTATGGTAATTACGTTACCGCCGATAAATCAATCGAAAAGAAGGAGTTAAAAATCCTTCCGAAGCTTGATAAGTTCACGTATTATTTTGGCGTTTATTTCCCTGACAGGACCAGCTATATAACAAGTGGTATGGATAACTGGGTACTAACATCCATTATGCTTCTAATTGTTATTATATTCTTTGGGTATGCAATGTTCATCATCCTTCAGCAACGAAGATTATCTGAAGTGCAGCGCGACTTTATTAATAACATGACTCATGAATTTAAAACACCATTGTCTACCATATTAATTTCATCAGAAACATTATCCAACTCGGATATAACTAGTAACCCACAACGACTATCTACCTATGCAGGCATTATAAAAGAGGAAGCAGGAAGATTAAATAACCAAGTAGAAAGAGTTTTACAAAGTGCAAAAACAGAAAGACAAGAATTCACCCTGAACAAAGAACAGGTAAATGTTCATGCATTAATAAACAATGCAACTGAAAGCTTATTGCCCAATATGCAAAGCAAACAAGGTAAGTTCATTCTAAAGTTAAATGCTGCGAAACATATAATTAACGCCGATAAACAGCACTTAACGAATGTTCTTTTCAATCTTCTAGATAATGCAATAAAATACTCAGTGACATCTCCGTTAATTACGATAAGCACTTATAATAATGAAGACTATCTTTACCTATCAGTATCAGACAACGGTATTGGAATTAAGAAAGAACACCGCAAAAGGGTATTCGACAAATTCTTCAGAGTGCCTGTGGGAAA
>Ga0206844_10378_pt1 | contig 10541 bp, 13 predicted proteins | sample Alteio_BWOrgCont_22_FD_152907 | JGI IMG/M metagenome (GOLD analysis project Ga0206844, IMG submission 152907) | Enriched cells from forest soil in Barre Woods Harvard Forest LTER site, Petersham, Massachusetts, United States -... | ecosystem: Environmental > Terrestrial > Soil > Temperate forest >...
TCTGCTGCGATTGGGACTGGTTGTCGAGCGTCTTTTCGGTGACGCCTTTGGCCCATTCATTATGCGTTTTTGCATTCGCACGCTTCAGTATGCCCCCAACCGCCGCACCCGCTGCCGTAGTGACTAAGGCCACTGCCGCGCCTGCTTTCGTGTGCCCTTTGGTATGCAAAGCAAATCCTGCCGCAGTCCCTGCTGCGCCCGCTGTCAGACCACCTGCAAGCGCACCTTCAGCGGTCGCGACGGCTTCATTTTTCGGATGCAGATTATCCACATCAACGAACGTTGTATCGCCGTTACCACCGCCCACCATGAGCGTGGGGCGCACTTTTTTATCGAATACTTGGGGAGGTTGGTTGGCCATTGTTTTCTCCTTGGGTTAAAATTATCTCTGCGCTCTAAACCTATATACATTCAATTGTTACAGCGATTACGACAATCGCGTTATATCTCGATTACATTTTGCATTGCGAAACCCAACCCATCAAGCGCGCGAGCCTTATCTTCCTTTGCTTTCAGGGGCTTTGTTGGCTTCCAACGTATCTTTCATCACGCGATCCGACCAATTATTATGCGTCTTGACTTTCGCACGCTTGATCGCCCCGCCAACCGCCGCGCCGACTATTGCGGCAGCGCCGATTATGGCAGCTTCTTTTCCGCCTAAATGGTCGATGTCATTTATATATGGAGCAACACCCGCCGCCGCGCCAAGTCCACCTCCCGCTACGGCACCCTGAAGCGTCGCGATCCCCTCATTTTCCGGGTGCAACTCCTTCACATCCACGATGGTCGTCTCTCCGTTACCGCCGGCGACCAAGAAGCCCGGGCCTTTTCCATTCAATCCATTCACCATACCATAGCTCCTTTATACCGAAGTTATTAAATTAGCGCCTGACCCGATTATATACCATTCAATTGTTACAGCAATATGACAATCGCGTTACATTTGTGTTACATTTCGTAATTTCCACCCCATTCATGGAGAATTGCCGCCGCAATTCTTGAGGTTTTCGGCGGTGAGGGTGATTTCCGGCTTTATTAAACGCCGCGGTTGGATTATCTTTGCCTCCCTTGCGCTTGCGTCATGTTGAGCGAAGCGAAACTCCCTGAGCGATAGAGGTTCTTCACCTTCGCTACGCTCAGGGTCAGAATGACGGTTGCTTTTAATAATGACAGACAAAACCATGATCACCACTTCTTCCATCCGCTCCGCCGTCATGGCGTTGAGCGACGTTGTTTCGGTGTCGAAGGCCACGTGGCCTGCGGCTTTTGCCGCCGCTATCCAGCGCGCGAGCGCCTCCAGGTCCTGCACAAGTTCATAAGAAGCCGAGGAGCGAGGGGCGGGGGGCGAAGGGACCGTTTGAATGCCGAATTTCTGCTCGAACTTCGCGGCGAGCGTCCTGAATTCCATCCGGCGCAGGAAAGCCAGCAACGCTTCGGGCTCAGGCTTACGCAATGCGAGTGCTTCCAGCGCTATGGGCGGCGGCACCGTCTCGCACAGGCCGATAAGCTCATACGACAGGCGCGCTTTTTCGGCATTCTGCTCTACGGCCTCGCGGCGCTTGGGCTGTTTGATCTCGGCGGAACGGCTAAGCACACCCTCGAAGCTCTCAAACTGCGTGATAAGCTCGGCGGCGGTCTTCGGGCCGATGCCGGGGATGCCGGGGATGTTGTCCGACGTGTCGCCGATGAGAGCCAGCACGTCGCGCACCTTCGCGGGCGGCACGCCGAATTTCTCCATGACCTGCTCCGGGCCGATGGTTTTCTGCTTCATGCCGTCATACATGCTGACGCCCTCGCCGATAAGCTGCATGAGATCCTTGTCGGAGGAGACAATCACCACTTCGATGCCTTTCGCGCGGGCGAGTTTGGTATAGGTGGCGATGAGATCGTCGGCCTCGTAGTCGGCAAGCTCGATGGCGGGCAGGCTCAGCGCCTCTGCCGCCTCGCGCACGAGCGGAAACTGCGGGACGAGATCGTCCGGCGCGGGCGGGCGGTTGGCCTTGTATTCCGGGTATAGCCGGTTGCGGAAAGTCTTGCGCCCGGCGTCGAAAATCACGGCCATGTAGTCGGCGTGCAACTCGTCAATCAGCTTGATCAGCATGTTGGTGAAGACATAGACCGCGCCCACGGGCGTGCCGTCCGAACGTGTGAGCGGCTTGGCCCCGTGCGCCATGGCGTGATAGGCCCGGAAGATGAACCCCGAGCCGTCTATGAGAATGAGGCGTTTGGTCATCGCCCTAATGTAGAGATGCGGATGGTATTTGCAAAGGGATAGTCGTGGGACGAATGCATTCGCTATTTATGACGCTCTTCCGGTTCCTCTCGTTGTCTAGTTAGGGCTTTGCTGAAGCGTCTATAGTGTGACGGATGCGCTTCGCTTGCTGTCCTTCCTGATGCCATTTTTTCTGCTTCTCTCTCCGGATATCCGAATCTTCTAAATCCCTCTTTTATTTGCTCATGCAGACTGGATTTCCCTTTTTTTATGATGCTTACAAGCGCTTTCGGATTTGATACCCCTTCATCCGCTTCCAGTTCCCATCTCCGCCTCAAGGAATTCATTTTATGAAGTTCTGCGCTGGAAATATTGTCATGAAGTAGTCCTTGTTCCTGCATCCCGATAACTTTGTCTAGGTGACCTCGCTCAATGTGTGTCAGTTCATGTTCAAGTGTTGCAGTGATTTCGGGTTTGGTTCCTTCTTTAAGAAGCCCTTCGCTTACCAGAACTGCGGAAGGGGAATGTTTGCCTTTATCGATTTTGAGAGCTGTAGCGCCTGGAATGGTGTGTCGCCCTTCACTGGCGCTTGCCACATAGAACTTTGGAATTGGATTAATATTCTTCTTCTTGGCGATGGAAGTAATTTCCCGATATACCCATAATTCTTTTGGATTTCCCGTACTGGGTGTAATTTCGCGTAGCTTTTCTCCTTCAGCCATATCTACGAAAAACTCGAAGATATGCTCGAGAAGCCCGGAATCGTCTTTCTGAATTCGCATAATGGCACCATTGGTAAAGAGCTGTAGCTATAAGAGAAGTATATATTAAGACAAGTTAAATATTTGTTACAATTGCTCCAATAACCCAACATATAAGATGAATTTATGCGCCATGGCGTGATAGGCGCGGAAGATGAACCCCGAGCCGTCTATGAGAATGAGGCGTGGCATAGGGAGCATACTGTAAAGACGCCGATGCGATTTGCAAAGAAATAGTCATTTTAAGCTTTCGCGCCCACGCGGATTAGGTTACGATACGACTGAATATCGGCCATTAATTGACGGAGTGCCCGTGCCCGAAAAAGTCACCAACGAACTCATATACGAGGTATTGAAGAATCTACAGGAACGCTTGATTCACCTATCCGAGGATGTAGGCGGTCTTAAGACGCGGCTGACTTCGATAGACACCCGTCTTGGATTGGTGCATACCGACATGGCCCATCTTTCCGACCGCATGGATCGTCTTGAGAGCCGGATGCAGCGCGTTGAGAGCAGGCTTAATCTTAACGATGCCCAGCATTAGCGCTCTTTAAAAATAATCCGTCAATACGTCTTCAATATGGACCACATCACCCTATCCGGCCCGGAAGCGCCGCCCGCCAAGGGAGGCGCACCCCAGAGCCTTGTCATCCTGCTGCACGGCTTAGGCTCGGACGGGCAGGACTTAATTTCGCTTGCGCCGTTCTTCGCGCCCGCATTGCCGCATGCACATTTCATCTCGCCCAACGCGCCCTATCCTTGCGACATGGCGCCCGGGGGATACCAATGGTTTTCTTTGCGTGACTGGTCGCCGCAGTCCATGCTGAAGGGCGCGCATGAAGCGGCCCCGGCGCTTAACCTGTTTATAGACATGCAGCTTAAGCGATTCAATCTCAAGGACGATAGGCTCGCCCTCGTGGGCTTCTCGCAGGGCACGATGATGGCGCTTTACACGGCGCTGCGCCGCCCGGCGGCGTGCGCGGGCGTGGCCGGGTTCTCGGGCGCGATGATAGGCGAGGAGGGCATTACCGCCAAGCCGCCCGTCTGCCTCATCCACGGGACACAGGACATGGTGGTGCCGTTTGGCGCTATGGCGCTGGCCGAAGCCGTGCTCAGGAAACACGGCATCCCACTTGAAACCCACGCGCGGCCCGATCTCGGCCACGGCATAGACCCCGAAGGTCTTGCCATCGCCGGCCGCTTCTTGAAAGCGAAGCTGGGGTGAAAAGGGTTTATTTCATGCCGTCCATTTTTTCCTGAAGCGCTTTATAGCGTTTTTTCAAGGTTTCATAGTCCTGAACATCGGATAATTTGGCCTCCATGCGGTTGCCATAAGTTTGCGCTTCCTCGATCAGCCCCATGAGCGGCGCAAAATTGCGCGTTTTGTAGCAGGCGCGCATCTCATCCAGCACGGCGCAGAGCGTACGGTTCCATGCGGAGCAATTCTGACTGGGGCTATGGTAAATTAGGTTCTTTTCCATCTTATCCTCCATTTATGAAGGGAGGAAGGATAAGCCGCGCAAAACCGCCGCCAGGATTTTGCTCCTTGTGACGATGGGGGGATTTGAATAACGGGGTATTAAGTGTAATGTTGCCAGTCGGCGGCTTCCCTACCGATATTTATCGCTGATTGCAATCAGTTTATTATCGCCATCTTTTATTCCTGAGTGGAACAAACCGCGTTTTGGGGACTGAATTTAAAAGGCATTGGCGGAGCAGAACGCTATCCTAGCGCAAGTATCTCTGCAGCAGTTTTCCTAGATTTTTTGAAACCGAAACAACCAATTGGTGTTGGGTTTATATGTTTCCGCTACCTGCATCACCTGTCCAATTTTTTCTAGGCGCTGGTTTACTGCTGACTCCACCGCGATAATTTTGTCCTCCGTCTGCATTGTGTTGATATTTATTTGAGGTTTTTTCTTTGCCAATTTCTGGAAGGGGTGAATAGGAAATTGCTTCTTGTAGTCTTCTGTTATCAACAATTACTTCGCGTGTTTCTGGCCTATACAACAAACTCCAATGCATTTGTTCGGAATCTACTTCAAGAGCGGGAAGCACTGAAATGCCATGGCGTTCCATTTGTTTTGTGATAAGGCTTCTATCTTGACTTGCGCCACCTGTGATAGGTAATGCTACTTTCTTTCCCGGTTCTTTCAAAAATTCGTCGTATTTAAGTGGTTTTCTATAGTCGCCCAGTTCCCAAAATATTGGCCCATTTAGGTGAAGCAATAAAGAATTGTTGGTCTCAAGATTGACGACAATAAATGCGGAACATAAACCAAATCCTTCTGAGAGGCTGTAGCCGGTATTGCTAATTTATGATAGTAATATTGATTTTATGAGCGAGTAGGGTGAGTGAATCGAAGATCATATGAACGGCTTTGGAGTAGCATTTTGTTCGACGGTGGAAGCGTGCGAGATAGTGGCGCAACTGGCTGTTTTTGCCTTCGACCGTAAAGGTGTGCGCCTTGCCGACAAGGTGCTTTTCCGGTGGCAGGATGTGATAGGCCTTGAATCCGTCCGTGGCAAAGCATTCGGCATCGAGCGCGTTCAAAAAGAGCATTTTCTTCAGGCAATTTCGACTACGACTACCCGCCCTGAAAGCGGCGATGTTACGGGAATCTCGGTCAACAGCCAGCCATATCCAGACCTGGAAGTTTTTTTTCCAACATAATGCCACATTTCGTCCAACTCCATGATGCGTCCTGTGGCATCATAAGCGGGTCGCTCCGCGCGTAGCTGCGCCGCCGCCTGCTTTACCCATTTGAGGATGGCGACGTTGCTGACTTTCAGAACGCGCTCAATTGCCCTGAACCCAAGCCCTTCCAAGTATAGCTTGATGGCCAGTCTCTTGGTTTCTGGCGGATGACCCCGCTTCGTACTCTTGGTATAACGGCAACCGCATTCTTTGCATTTCCAGCGCTGCATCCCGTGAGCCATTCCATCTTTGTGATGCTCAAAACTTGCGCATTTAGGGCATTGATAGGCCATGATTTCCTCCCTTAACTGGTTATCAACGCCTGTCTTTATACCATATACTATCCTAAGTTAGCAATACCGTTTTTCCTTGATATGAGCCAGTTTGCATTGAAAAATTGTGTACTAGATAAAGTTAAAATCACGTTAGCTATTTCTCTATCTCTGTCCCTCTATACACGCTCTATGACGTTATTTCAATTCTTTGAATAGGCGGGTATTAAGGTCAATATCCCAACCGAGTGTCTGGTTACCACTGCTACACGTCCCTTGGCTTTTCAGTTTTAAGGTTGTTGCGGTAATCGCATAATTCGCTACCCAACATCAGTTGATTGCTGTTGCTTTCTCGTGCGACCTATGTGCGACCTAAACGATTTTTTGTGCTTGCCGATAAATGACTAAGCCTTTGATAAATTTGGTGGCTCGGGAGGGATTTGAACCCCCGACCAAGGGATTATGATTCCCCTGCTCTACCGCTGAGCTACCGAGCCATTAAGCAGTGTCCCATGCGTATAAGTTTAGCGCCTGGGACTGTCAAGCGGCGAATCGGAGGTGTGGGAGTGGGGCAGGTGGCCTCGCCCCGCTTGCCCTGCCGTTGCGCTGCTCAAGATGCCATATCTGCATGAAATAAGGCACATTATCCATACATCCATGCCGTGCTAGGCTGGCGGGAGCAGCCCTCTTGGGCGCGGCATGTGCAAACGCCTTTTGCATCCGTTGCAGATTCTGCTATAGCCATTCCAGGGGACGCGCGATTCCTTTGACCGGCTGATCGTGGATGCTTCACAGGCGGAGTCTGCGTTTCTGGTCACCAACGACGAAAAGATACGTGCGCATTATAAACAGGCAATATGGTAGGGAAGAACCCCATGCAACAAACCGTACGAGTAGCGCTCCGCGATGCGATGGCCGAGGAGATGCGCCGCGATAAAGATGTTTTTGTCATGGGCGAAGAAGTCGCCGAATATCAGGGCGCTTATAAAGTGACCGAAGGGCTGCTCGCCGAATTCGGCGACCGGCGCGTGGTGGATACGCCTATCACCGAGCATGGATTCGCGGGTTTGGGCGTGGGCGCTGCGATGATGGGCCTCAAACCCATCGTCGAGTTCATGACGTTCAACTTCGCGATGCAGGCGATGGATCACCTGATCAACTCGGCGGCCAAGACACGCTACATGTCGGGCGGCCAGATCGGCTGCTCCATCGTATTCCGCGGCCCCAACGGCGCGGCGTCGCGCGTTGCGGCGCAGCATTCGCAGTGCTATGCGAGCTGGTATGCGCATGTGCCCGGCCTTAAAGTGATAGCGCCCTATTCGGCGGCGGACGCCAAGGGGCTGCTCAAGTCGGCCATACGCGACCCGAATCCCGTCATTTTCCTCGAAAACGAGATGCTTTACGGCCAGAGTTTCGACATGCCGGAAGAGGATGATTATCTCGTGCCTATCGGCAAGGCGGCGATCTTGCGCGAGGGGACGGATGTCACGCTTGTCGCGTTTTCCATCACGGTCGGCTTTGCATTGAAAGCGGCGGAGGAGCTTGCCAAGGAAGGCATTAACGCGGAAGTCATCGATCTGCGCACGCTGCGGCCTTTGGATATGGATACCGTCGTGGAATCGGTCAAGAAAACCAGCCGCTGCGTTTCGATAGAAGAAGGCTGGCCCGTGGCGGGCATCGGCTCGGAAATCTGCGCCGCCATCATGGAGCATGCGTTTGATTACCTCGACGCGCCGGTCGAGCGCGTGACCGGCAAGGACGTGCCGCTGCCCTACGCCGCCAACCTCGAAAAACTCGCTTTGCCGCAGGTGGCGGACGTGATCGAGGCGGTGAAGCGGGTGTGCTACCGGCAGCCCGGCTAAAGGCACCGGTATCCGATGTGGCGAGCGCGCTCTGTGAATTTGCGGGAAAGCGCTTGTCGAATGCAGTCGCGCGCGTCATAATGGCGGCCCGTACACCCCCAACCTGTTTTTTTCGGAGTCTGTCATGTTCAAAAAAATCTTCTGCTCACTTCTGCTTGTGGTAGGCTCGGCTTTGCCGCTTGCCGCCGCCGAAATCGGAAAGCCCGCCCCGGCCTTCGACGTGAAGGATATAAATGGCCGGGAACAGACGCTGGCGCAATATAAAGGCAAGATTGTCGTGCTGGAGTGGAATAACCCAGAGTGTCCGTTCGTGCGCAAGCATTACGGCTCCGGCAATATGCAGAAGCTGCAACATTATGCGCTCGGCAAGGGCGTGGTGTGGCTCAGCATTGATTCGGGCGCTCCGGGCAAGGAAGGCTCGATGGATGCCGGGCAGGCGAAAGCCGAGATAGCCAAGGCGGGCGCGCAGGAAACGGCCTATATTCTCGATCCGCAGGGAACATTGGGCAGGCTCTACGGCGCCAAGGCGACGCCGCACATGTTCGTCGTGGATGCCAAGGGCAACCTCGCCTATGAGGGCGCCATTGACGACAAGCCCACTCCCGATCCGGACGACATCAAAACGGCGGACAATTACGTGAAGGACGCCATAGACGCCCTGCTGGCGGGCAAGCCTGTCGCCGTGGCGCAGACCCGCGCCTACGGCTGCTCGGTGAAATATTGATGACCCTGCTTTATGTTGCCCTGGGCGGCGCGCTGGGATCGGTGGCGCGCTACCTGATGCAGACCCTGATCGGCCATTATTCCGGCGCGAGCTTTCCTTACGGCACGCTGCTGGTGAATGTCACGGGCTCGTTTCTCATGGGGCTGGTCATCGGCTGGCTGGGGCGCGTGATGCCCGCGCATGCGCCGGAATTGCGGCTGTTTCTGACGGTGGGGATATTGGGCGGCTACACGACTTTTTCCAGTTTCTCGCTCGATGCCATCGTTCTATACGACGATGACAGGTGGAAGGCGATGGGCGTTTATATTGCCGCCTCCGTCATTCTCTCGTTGGCGGGGCTGTTTGCGGGCCTGCGCCTGATGCGGCACCTCGCATGAGCGAACATGCAGTGGAAGAAGCCGACACCGGCATCCGTCTCGACCGCTGGTTCAAGCGCCATTTTCCAGAAGTCACGCACGGGCTGCTCGAAAAGGCGTTGCGCAAGGGCGACGTGCGCTTAAACGGCAAAAAAGCCAAAGCGGCGGACAGGGTGGAGAAAGGGCAGGTGATAGCAGTTAGGTTACAGGTTACAGGTTTGAGGTTACAGGAATCTGAAACCCATAACCTAAAACCTGTAACCTATAACCTGCAACCCGAAGACGCCCGCATGATGCAGGAGGCGGTGCTTTACCAAAACGCCGAGGTCATCGTCATCAACAAGCCTCCGGGGCTGGCGGTGCAGGGCGGCAGCAAGATCACCAAGAGCGTGGACAGCTTGCTCGATGCGCTGCGCTTTGACGCGGGCGTGCGGCCCAAGCTCGTGCACCGGCTCGATCGCGACACGAGCGGCGTGCTCGTGCTGGCGCGCTCCGCCGCTTCCGCCGCCAAGCTCATGAAGATATTCGCGGGAAGAACGGCGGAGAAAACCTATTGGGCGCTGGTCAAGGGCGCGCCGCAGATACAAGACGGCAAAATCGATCTGCCGCTGGCCAAGCAGGAAGAGGGCGATCACGAGAAGGTCGCCATCGACGAGGAAGGCGGCAAGCGCGCCGTGACGCATTACCGCGTCATCGAGCGCCTAAGCCGCGCGCTCGCTTTCGTCGAGCTGATGCCCATCACCGGGCGCACGCACCAGTTGCGCGTGCACATGGCGGCCATCGGCCATCCGATCATCGGCGACGGCAAATACGGCGCGCGCGAGGCGATGATGGACGGGCTTTCGGGCAAGCTGCACCTGCACGCCCGGCGCATCGTCATCCCCGGCATGCTCGACGTCACCGCCCCCCTGCCCAAGCACATGCGGGAAAGCTGGGAGAGGCTGGGGCTGGAGGAGTGAGGGGCTGGTCAAAAGTTGCGACCGCGTGGCGGATTATTGTGCTTGAAGCTTGAAACTGAGTGCGCAATTCGCTCCTGTGCCGCCATTGGCGGCGGCGCTTGTCGAATATGACTGCGTGCCTGTCGAGGCATTGGTACTCATACAACTCGTGGGCGTATCTGCGAATATGCCGAATTCCCCAGGAGAACCGCATATTCCCCCCGTGCTGCACTGATAAACGGCTTGCACTTGCCCTGACATGGGAGAGGCATCGTCAATTTTCTTATCGATAAGGTAAGCGTCTATGACACGGATGGTGGTGCTTGCAGTCACGCGGGCATTATCAACTTGAGTAAGAGCCGAAACTCCGTACCAGTTACCGCTGATAGACAAGCCGGAATTAGGATCAATCCCATACACGGAGATAAAGTTTCCGTTGCCGATTTTCGCCTGCGGAAAATAATTGCTGATAGAAGCCGTCCCGGGGGCCAGGGTCAATGTATAAGACCCTCCCGGACAGGAAATGGCTGGGGCGCCGCCATTGGGAAAGGTTCCAGGAATGAGCCCGGCAGTGCTGAGATCCATCCAAAATAACCCTACTTCTCCCTCGCCCTGTAGTTGATTATAGGGAGAGTTCTGGGACTCCAGAAGTCCGTTGCCGTCACGCGCCCCCTGTCCTCCGGTACAACCGGCTCCGACCGTAAATCCCAGCGCC
>Ga0206844_10363_pt1 | contig 10533 bp, 13 predicted proteins | sample Alteio_BWOrgCont_22_FD_152907 | JGI IMG/M metagenome (GOLD analysis project Ga0206844, IMG submission 152907) | Enriched cells from forest soil in Barre Woods Harvard Forest LTER site, Petersham, Massachusetts, United States -... | ecosystem: Environmental > Terrestrial > Soil > Temperate forest >...
ACAGAAGAAAGAAGATTTAAAGAGGTTGTCGATGCAGCTGGGAAGAAGTTTTTTTGCAGCACGCGAATTAGTGGTAACTAAGTACTCAATTGTGGGGACACTACTCCCTTCCCTGTCCATAAGACTCAAGCCATCCTTATAAGCACAAGCAATAGCATAGGCATTGTTAAAAATTGTCGGTGTCGTAACTCTTGGGTTGTAAATGAGTGATCGGACCACGTCATGGGCACTGGAGCCCTCTAAAGGCTGCGCTATTCCGCGGGCAACATGATAATCTTCGGCGCTTGCCAATGTTCCAGTGCCAAGAACCATTGCCATTATAATACTGCTATGGACCAAGCGGTCTAAGAGACGTAATCTCATCATTTTCATTTGATTAACATGAAGCGTTTCTCCCTTTTTAAAAGAATAAATTACTTAGATCAATAAATTGTTAATTGAATGAATAAGAGTCATCTTAACTTAACCAAATAACTCTGCTATAAAAGCTCATGTTAAAGATTTTACAAGTTGTACCGTCCCTGACTGTCGGCGGATTATTTTTTGACAGAAGAAAGAAGATTTAAAGAGGTTGTCGATGCAGATCAGTCTATCGTCATTCGTGATACACTTTTGATTGCCAAAATGCTTTATGAAAAGCGATCACAAATTTTGGCAAAAGCGAGAGAGGCAATACGAGAAGTCAGGGAAGGGAAAGTTCGACTAACGACAGGTGACTATATTCGATGGGAGTTTGAATTCAATATTATTTCTTACGCACAAAGAGAAGCAGGTGTGATTGGATCCTATAGTCCCGATGAAGGACCAGCCCGTGGGAATAAATACCATCCTGTTTTTGAAAATGAAGAATCCATTGGTCTTTTTACACCTCAGCAAAAGGGTAATCCAGTAGCATATGAGAACGAAATTCTAAAAACAATCGAGTGGCACCTAACAGAAGGTATGAACTTATTAGAACAGGCAAGGGTTTGGTTAGCAACGCATCCTCAATATTTACGTGATTTTTATAAAAATGCTTTTTACAACGAAAATAGTGGATGTTTCCCTAGACGCTTGGTATTATTAAATCAATGGGTGCAAAGGCGCGTGGCGGCAAATCCACAAGCTGAAGGCGAGACGATTTATGATGAGTTTATGATGCCTAACAATTTTTTTAATGCGATAGCCAAACTCGTTGTTTACTTTAAAGATCAAAAAATTATTGAATTTATTCAAAAATATCCTCAGTACTTAACAGCGCCTCTTGAAGCTATTGAAGCTAATGCTGAGTTTCCCAAAATTTATAATAAGCAAGGTTTTGTGAAATGGGTTTTAGATGCGACCCGTAATGCTTACAAAGCGAAGGATTATGGCTATTTCGATAGCTCTGAGTTTAGTGACCCTGCTGCAATTAACAGAGTAGTTGATGAGGCTATGCTTTTTTAGAAACTATCAGAAAACCTTGACTTAACGCGGGTTTCCGGTTATGGTTTTTGAACGACTCTAACTAATGGATGATCTTTTTCATTTATGTTTCAAAACCTGGCCAATCGTTTAAGCGGTATCTTTGATAAACTGCGCCATCGCGGCGTCTTGAGCGAGGATGACGTTACGGCGAGCTTACGAGAAATTCGTCAAGCGCTGTTAGAGGCTGATGTGGCTCTGCCTGCAGTCAAGCAATTTGTCGAACAAATTCGCGAAAAAGCTATCGGCCAGGATGTTGTGAAAAGCGTTACGCCAGGCCAGATGGTTGTTAAGATTGTTCATGACCATTTGGTTGATTTTTTAGGGCGTGAGGTTGTTGAGTTGAACCTGGCGGCGCAACCGCCAACGGTCGTTTTCATGATTGGGTTGCAAGGCTCAGGAAAAACAACGACAACGGCTAAATTAGCCCGCCATATAACCCAAAAGCTACAAAAAAAAGTATTAATGGCTTCCCTCGACGTTTATCGCCCTGCCGCACAAGAACAATTAGCCGTTTTAGGGAATCAGCTTAAGATTGATACTTTGCCTATTCATGAAGGTGAGTCACCGGCTACAATCACAAAGCGAGCTTTAGAAGCAGCCCGACGTCAGGCTTATGATGTTCTATTGCTAGACAGCGCAGGACGCCTGCATATTGATCAAACCCTCATGGATGAAGTGATTGAGATTAAAAAGCTCGCATCCCCCGTTGAAACCTTGCTTGTGGCTGATAGCATGATGGGGCAAGATGCGCTGACAGTTGCCAAGGCTTTTCATGAGCAAGTTGGCATCAGTGGTATTATATTGACCCGCCTTGATGGTGACGCACGTGGTGGTGCAGCACTATCAATGCTGGCTGTCACAGGGCAACCAATCAAATTTGCTGGCGTTGGCGAAAAATTAGATCAGCTGGAAGTCTTTAATCCCCAACGGGTTGCCAATCGTATTCTCGGGATGGGTGATATTGTTGGCTTGGTTGAGCGGGCCACCGAGGTTGTTTCCCAAGAAGATGCGGCCAAAATGGCCCAAAAGATGCAAAAGGGGCAATTTACCCTGGAAGATATGGCGCAACACCTGGAACAAATGCTCAAAATGGGCGGAATGGGCTCTTTAATGAACTTATTACCAGGCGTGGGAGCCATGAAAGAGAAAATGGTGGATGCCGGATTCAATGACGGGTATATTCGTCAACAAATAGCGATGATTCGTTCCATGACGCGACAAGAGCGGCGTGACCCACGTATCTTAAATGGTTCACGGCGTCGGCGTATTGCCGCAGGGTCGGGTTGCGGCGTCCCAGAAGTTAATCGCTTGCTCAAGCAGCATTTGCAAATGCAGCAAGCATTTAAAAAAATGGGGAAAATGGGCAATTCGAAAGGGTTATTAGGACAAGGTCTTTTAAATGGCTTGCAAAATCTTGTCAGACGATAAATAAATAGAGCATGAATTTATAAGATTATGAGTTTTAGGAGAGAATAAATATGGCACTAAAGATTCGTTTAGCACGCGGTGGCGCTAAGAAGCGACCTTTTTATCGCATCGTTGTTGCTGAGTCAACTAGCCCGCGTGATGGCCGTTTCGTTGAAAGAGTTGGTTCATACAACCCACATCTTCCGCATGAACATACAGAGCGGGTTGTTTTAAATAAGGAACGCCTGCAATACTGGCTTTCTGTGGGTGCGCAACCTTCAGACCGTATGGCTAAATTCTTGGGAAATGCTGGATTAGCGGAGAAACCTGCGCAAAAGAATAACCCGCAAAAAGCGACACCTAAGAAAAAAGCACAAGAGCGCGCAAAGCAAGAGGCTGATGCTAAGGTCCAAATGGAAGAAGCCAAGGTTCAAGCCGCACAAGCTAAAGCTCAGGAAGCCGAAGCTAAGGTTGCTGAGCCAGAACCTCAGGCTCAGGAACCAGAGGCGATAGCTGAAGAGCCCGTAGCTGAGGCGCAGGAAGCGCAGGAGTCATCTGATACCTGATATCTGGTCGCAGACAGCTGTCTGTATGGGGGTCATTGTCGGACCCCACGGAATTCGTGGTGACGTTAAAGTTAAAAGCTATACCGCAGAACCTGAAGATTTATTTAGCCTTGGTACGCTTTATACCACCAACGGCGCACCCTGTAACCTAAAGCTCCTACGCATAGTTGGTCCTGATATGCTTATTGCCCATGTCGAGGGTGTGGATACCCGTAACGCTGCAGAATCCCTGAAGGGGATTTACCTTTATGTTGAGCGCGCGCAACTGCCGCCTGTAGCTTCAGATAATGAATATTATTACCATGATCTTGAGGGGCTAGAAGTCAAAGCAACAGACGGCACTCACATTGGCACAGTCCAAGCGGTTAATAACTATGGTGCGGGGGATTTTCTAGAAATTATGACTGATGATGATGGGTTGCTGACTCTGCCGTTTACCAAAGAAGCTGTTCTTGACGTTAAGCTTAATGATAAATTGATTTTGATTAATCCTGATTTTTTGTTTGGATAAAGCTTATGTTATTTCCATCACAAATGAGATTGCTTGGATTGCCACGGCTGCTCCGCAACCTCGCAATGACGCTGAACCCGTCATCGCGAGCGGAGCGTGGCGATCCAGAAAAGTCCGTATATTCTAACGGCATTGCAGTCAAACAGAGAGGATAATTCCTTTGCAAGATCCTTGGTTGTGCACAGTTTTGACGCTTTTTCCGGAACTTTATCCAGGTCCATTGGCTTCGTCTTTATCTGGGAAAGCCTTGCAAGACGGCTTGTGGCAACTCGAAACCCTCAATATTCGCGATTTTGCTCACGATAAGCATAAACAAGTCGATGATATTTGCTTTGGCGGTGGGGCAGGGATGGTTCTGCGACCCGATGTGGTTGATCGCGCCATGGAAGCTGCTTGTCAGCATACCAAAAAGAAACCACGTTTAATCTACCTAACGCCTCGGGGAACGCCCCTGCAGCAAAGCTTTGTTCATAAAATCATCGAAAAAAAGGATCCGGTGATCCTTTTATGTGGGCGCTATGAAGGGGTTGACCAACGTATTGTTGATATATGGGAAATGGAAGAGGTCAGTGTCGGCGACTATGTTTTATCGTGTGGCGACATTGCAGCCCTTGCTTTTATTGACGCCTGTGTTCGTTTATTGCCAGGGGTAATGGGAAAAGCAGAATCTTTGATCCAAGAAAGTTTTGAGCTAGATTTATTGGAATATCCACAGTATACTCGTCCACGAGTGTGGAAGGATCATGAGGTCCCTGACGTGTTGTTAAGCGGACATCACGGAAATATAGAAGCCTGGCGACGCGAACAAGCTGAGAAAATCACGAAGCTGCGTCGGCCTGATTTATGGACCTTGTACCTTGAACGTAAGAAAAGTTTTGGGAGTTAAGCAATGAATTTGCTACAGCAAATTGAACAAAAAAACGTAAAGAAATTAATGGAAGGCAAAGAAATTCCTGAATTTGATGCAGGTGATACTGTGCGCGTCCATGTGAAAGTCGTTGAAGGCGAGCGTGAACGCGTCCAGCCTTTTGAAGGTGTTGTGATTGGTCGCAAACGCCGCGGGATTAATTCATCCTTCCGGGTTCGCAAGATGTCACATGGTGAAGGTGTTGAACGCGTTTTCCCTTTACTATCACCCAATATCCGTATTGAAGTTATACGTCGTGGTTCTGTACGTCGCGCTAAGATTTATTACTTGCGTGATCTAACCGGTAAAAAGGCTCGTATTGCCGAACGTGCCTATGTGGGACCACAACAGCTAGAGGAAGCACAAACACCTGAAGCTGAGGTAACTAAGGCGCCTAAAGCAGCTAAAGCCCCTAAAGTAGTTGAAGTTGCTGAAGCAGCTCCAAAAGATGAGGCAGCGGAAACACCACCAGCAGCAGAACCAGCTGCAGAGTAAGTCTTTCGATTCATCATAGTTTATTTTTCAAGGGTAGTTTTTTCATAAAACTACCCTTTTTACTTCCCCCTTGAACTCACTAATCATTGCTACTACCTTACAGGTTAAGAATTATTTAAGGATCCTGCCAATGTTTATACCCCGAATTTTCATCACATTATTCATCGCTTGGTTAATGATCGGAGCTGGGTTTTCGCATGACAAACTGGATAAAGTTCAATATGATCCTCCTGAACACATTCACTATGGGGCTTCATCCAAGAATGACGACAAAGCGAAAGTTTCTTAGACTAATTAAAGGGTAGTTTTAGTGAGTAAGGATCATAAGCCTGACGTTACAAAGACGCCAGCTTTAATTATACCAAAAAAGATTCGCACCTGGTTGTGAGGAAGTAAAGCTCAGCTCAGTAAACAGGTTGGCTGTGTCAAAGAACTCGGGAAAACTAACGCCTTCGACAAAAGCTTCTTTATCAAATTCTTCATCGGCAACCGTGTCATCGCTTTCACCTTGGTCACCACCACCTTCGGCGCCTTCTTCTTCGCCACCACCTTCTTCATCGTCTCTAACAAATACAAAAGGTTGGGTAACCATGAGAAGTGGGTGACGGAATAAGGCCCGCGGTAAATTTGAGCGGCTGCCCCTAAGAGATTCCTCTGCTTCCTCATTGACATTAATGTCAGCAATTTCATTCAATTGCAGGGTATCTTCCGGTTGGGTCACAGGGGCAACACGTTGGATCCCGCCCGTGGAAAACTTTTCAAGTTCGTTCTGAAAGGAAGCGTCGGCCAAAGCAATATGGCTGGTTGATAAAATCGCCACAAAGTAAAATAACTTCGAAACCATAGACTTCTCCTCCACTTACATCTCTCCTGTTATTAAGATAGTTCAGGGATATTAAGAAATTCTTAAAACGCCGTATTTTGTTACGTGATCTTGACTGAGGGGGCAGATTTACTGATAATTTTGGGATATTTATTAGCTAATAAATTTTCTGGGTTGCCACGCCAGGCTTTTAGCCTGGCTCGCAATGACGTTTCAGGTCGTCATAATAGTCTTAAATTTTATCTATTGAAGTGTCTTAAAAAGTCGCGAGAATCGTTTCTCCGGCAATCATCCGTTGGCCTTTGAGAACTTGCAGCTGTGCTTTTTCAGGGAGCCAAACATCAACACGGCTTCCAAAACGGATCAAACCATAAAGCTGCCCTGTGGTCACCACATCTCTTTCATGGACATCACAGCGTATGCGGCGTGCAATGAGCCCGGCGATTTGGGTCAGAGCATAAGTCATCTTGGCATGATGGATGACCAAAGTTAGTCGTTCATTATGCTCACTGGCTTTATCTAACGACGCATTAAAGAATTTTCCAGGATGATAAATATATTTGCTAATCGTACCCGCCAATGGAATGCGATTGACGTGAACATCAAAAACATTCAGGAAAATGCTGACTCGGGTACGTGTGGACTTGCCCAAATCTAAATCAGCAGGGGGGACAGCATCAATAATAGCGCAAACAATACCATCAGCTGGGCTGACAAGGACATCATTACGGGTTGGTATCACCCGCTGGGGGCTACGAAAGAAATAAAGACACCAACCGGTTAATGCAAAGCCAATAAGACCTAGACCAGAAGCGGCCCAATAGAAAATCAAACTGATGAGGAAAAAAATCCCAACAAATCGCCAACCTTCGGGATGAATAGAAAAACGCATGAAGAACAGCCTTTATTCAAATATAAAACTCCCCCAAAAAGTGCATTTTTATTATAAAAAAAGCAAGAAGAATTATCTACATAGCTATGAAGAGATGGATTGCTTCGTCGCCTACGGCTTCTCGCAATGACACCGATTCTGTCATCGCGAGCGAAGCGTGACGATCCAGAATCTTGATTCATAATGAATATATATACTTTTCATTCCTCTATTCCGGAGAACGTTGTTGATTTGTTAAGAATCTCTTAGTTATCCTTAACTAATAGCGTAGAAAAGAAGGGCAGGGTTCGCCAATTATGAAAAAAATCCAAGCTGTTTGCGTGTACTGTGGTTCATCTGACCGTCTAGATCCTATCCATAAGGAAGCAGCAGATAACCTTGGCACACAACTCGCTAAAGAAGGTATTAGACTTGTCTTTGGCGGTGGACGTGTTGGTCTTATGGGAATTCTGGCAGATGCTATCATTAGAAATGGGGGTAGAGCTTTAGGTTTTATCCCCTATTATTTAGAAGAGCATGAAGGCTCTCACAATGGCGTTCAAGAAATGCACATTGTCGATTCAATGCACACACGTAAGTCAAAAATGGCGGAAAATTCAGATGCTTTTCTTGTCTTACCAGGGGGCTTTGGAACATTGGATGAATTATTTGAGATTATAACATGGCGCCAACTGGAACTTCATAAAAAACCCATCATTATTATCAATATCGATAATTATTGGGATCCTTTGATTGCTTTGATGAAAAATATTGTTGAGAATAACTTTGCACGTCTTTCTGATATTCATCTGATCACCATTGTGAGTTCTGTCGATGAAGCCATGCACGCCCTTCTAGACCTGCCTCCCGTGGAGCCAAAGTTTAAAAAACATAAGGCATAGCTTGACCCTAACCAAAGAACTGGATTGCTTTGTCGCCTTTGGCTCCGCGGAATGACGTCATCGCGAACGTAGCGAAGCGATCCAGAAAACTTCAAAACCTCTAGTCCCTAACTCTAATAAAAAATTAGCTTACTTCTTTAAACTGACTGAGGTATCTTTTCTTAAGGCTTCTAATAACGCAACAAAAAGGAAGGTTTCCCCCATTGGCAGGAAAGACGTTAATTCGATCTTTTTATACATATAGGAAAGTTTTAGGGTTTCTAGCGCTTTTTCCGTTAGCTGGTTGTCAATGGGTACAGAATTGGTGGAACCCGACAACAGAAACCGAAGAAGAAAGCCTACCTTGGCCCGCACACGCTATTGATTATAATGTTAACTTTACAGGCGATTTTCCTGATAACTTACAAAGCCCATTACGCGAAGTTTCTGCTCTCGTTACACTCAAGGAAAAACAGCCTCTCATTAGCCAAGTTGCGTTGCGACGTCGCATGAATGCGGATCTTAAGAACTTAGATTCACTCCTCAAAGCAAAGGGTTATCTTGATGCGACAATTGATGGGGATATCACCGGAGAAGAATCACCTTTTAAGGTCAACCTCATCATAACTGCGGGTGAGCGCTACCATATTACTGGCATTACTTTTCATAACACACGGGCAGACTCAGCAATCCAGGCTCAACCATCAGATGTTTTTCATCGCGTCAAGATAGATGATCCTATGGATTCTCAAAGTATTTTGACAATTCAGCAATCTCTAACGCTTTATTTGCAAGAGAATGGCTATCCCGGATCACAAGTGAAAGAACCAAGAATAGAAGTGAACCGCATTAAAAAGACCGTTAATGTCCATGTTTATTATAATCCGGGACAACTCAGTGATTTTGGAACCCATGAAATAATTGGGTTAGAAAACTTAGACCCAACCTACGTTTCCAATCGCTTGGCCTGGAAGGAAGGGCAAACTTACGATAGAAGACTTGTTGAAGAAACGCGACGCAAACTCATGAGTTCGGCTATCTTTGATTCTATAACCATTAAACCAAAAGACTCGAATGTCACACCCACACCCATGCTTATACAAACAACCGAAGCTCCCCCGCGCGTTTTTGGTGCTGGTTTGCGTTACTTTTCATCAGAAGGCTTGGGCGCAAAGCTTTTTTGGCGCCACTACAATGCTCTGGGTGGGGGTGAACTTATTGATACATCTTTGCAATTATCACAGCTTTTAACCCAGTTGCGTTTAGGAATGGGATTCCCGGATGTACTAGCCCCCGAACAGCAATTACAAACCTTACTCACAATAACACCTCGTGAAAACACAAAAGCTTATTTTGCAAAAACCGTGGAAGCTGAGGTAAAAATCCAGCGCCCCTTAATGAAGGCTATTGTAGGTAGTATAGGTGTTTTATATGAAGGAGGCCAAGTACGGCGCGCCAGTCAACAGATTCATGAACGGTTAATAGGTTTGCCTTTAGAAGCCTCTATTGATACGGCTGATAATCCTTTAGATCCCCATTCTGGTTGGCGTTCACGCTTAACTTTTGTTCCTTATGGTGGCCGTGTTGTTGATGAAAAGTCAATGTATATCACGCGTTTTCAAGCGAGAGGCTATATTCCTTTTGGGAGTAAAGTAGATCCCGTTGTGCTTGCGGTATGGACCAATTTAGGCAGCATTAGTATTAAAAATCCTAATAATGTTCCCTTCAACAAGCGCTTCTATGCAGGTGGTGGTGGATCCGTGCGAGCTTATGGGTATCAGCGTCTTGGCCCTATAGATAGTGATGGCCTTCCTTTGGGTGGACGCTCGATAGCGGAAGGTGGTATTGAAGGACGTTTCCGGTTAACTGAGACTTGGGGTGGTGTTGTTTTCTTTGAAGGTGGTGCCGTGAGTAACAATCGTTCTCCACTACTTAGAGCACAATTCTTGTGGGGCCCTGGTGCTGGTGTACGCTATTATACGCCTATTGGCCCTCTGCGGCTTGATATTGCCGTTCCTCTAAAACGTCGCAAGGTGCCGGGTCAAAAAAGTTTTGATTCGCCCTTCCAATTTTACATCAGTATAGGTCAGGCGTTTTGAGAAAATATATGAAATTAATGTCTCGAGATATGCTTAAACAAAGTGAATATTTCAGGTTTCCTAGATCGCCACGCTTCGCTCGCGATGACGGATCAAGTGTCATTGCGAGGCCGCTTTGCGGTCGTGGCAATCCAAACCTTTCTTTTGTGTCTTTACAAATTATTCAGGAGCCAATAGGAATTGCTGAGAAAATATAAGCGAATTTTCATCGTACCATTGGTTGTTTTGTTGGGAACTTTTGCCTCTCTGCAAATTCCTTTGTTGCGAACACCTATTTTACATTTTCTGATTAATTATGCTTTGCAGGATCAAGGCTTGCACGTCTCTTTTAAAAAGCTGTCAGGTATTTTTCCTTTTTATACCTCGTGGGGAGCCATAACTTTAAGTGATGACCAAGGGGTGTGCCTTGAAACTAGAGATCTAGAAGTTTATTGGTCGCCTTGGCAATGGTTACAAGAAGGGAATACCATTAATTCCATCAGTGCTCGAAGTTTTCAATTTCACCATGCGCCGAACACGCATTCTTC
>Ga0206844_10379_pt1 | contig 10526 bp, 5 predicted proteins | sample Alteio_BWOrgCont_22_FD_152907 | JGI IMG/M metagenome (GOLD analysis project Ga0206844, IMG submission 152907) | Enriched cells from forest soil in Barre Woods Harvard Forest LTER site, Petersham, Massachusetts, United States -... | ecosystem: Environmental > Terrestrial > Soil > Temperate forest >...
TCACCAAACATTCCGGCAAAAAGCATTCTCATAAAAAGCACAGCGGAAAGAAGCACTCCGGGAAAAAGGACTCGGGGGAAAAACATTCCGGTAAAAAGCACCATACCAGGAAGAAAGAGCCCGCTGCAGCGGCTGACTAAACAGGTTAATATAAATCCGTGTCAGACTGATATCTGGCTCTGATCATCTATTATCTCTTATGCGCATCCTCGTAGTCGAAGACGACAAAAGCACAGCGGATTATATCCGCGAAGGACTTATTGAAGCCGGCCATAATGTGGATGCGGCGGCGGACGGCATGGACGGCATGTACCTTGCCACCGAGCAGAAATACGATGCGCTTATCGTCGATCGCATGCTCCCCAGGCTGGACGGACTGGCCTTGATCCAGGCGCTGCGCTCCTCGGGCAATAAAAACGCCGGTGCTGGTCCTAAGTTCTCTGGCCAAGGTGGAAGAGCGCGTTAAGGGCCTGCGCTCAGGCGGCGATGATTACCTGGTGAAGCCCTTTGCCTTTTCCGAGCTTCTGGCGCGCATTGAAACGCTCACACGGCGCGGCGCACCTGAAGTTCAGCAGACAACGCTGCAGGTGGGCGACCTGGTGATGAACCTGATGAGCCGCGCCGTGACACGCTCCGGCAAGGCCATCCCGCTGCAGAACCGCGAGTTCAAGCTGCTGGAGTTCCTGATGCGCCATGCCGATCAGGTCGTCACACGCACGATGCTGCTCGAAGGCGTGTGGGATTTCTATTTCAACCCCCAGACCAACCTTATTGACGCACAGGTAAGCAAGCTGCGGCAGAAAATCGACAAGGGGTTTGATAAATCCCTCATTCACACGATCCGCGGAGCCGGTTACAAGCTCAGCGTTAATCCCTGAAGCTTCCTCGTTTTTTGAGCCCGGGTGTAAAATTAACCCAAAATCCGCATTTTTGTGTTATGGATTGTCAATAATTACAGGAAATTATATGGATCGTTCACGCGCGATGTATTATTCCAGCTTCAGATCATTGGGCTATCTTACTGGCACCGTCCGCACCAAAGCCACTGCGCTTTTCCATCAAGCCATCCTCAGAGATCCGTTCATTGGACAACATGGCAGGAAGCTATTTGCATCTGAAGATGGCGGATGGGTAGCGGCAAACCTTCGTTTTGAAGAGAGCCCGAACTATAAAGGGAGTGGCCAATGCCGGATCATCCTTGCAAGGGTTGATGTAAAGGGCGCTAAAATCGGAGAGGTTAATGAAACCGAATCCAACAAAGCTGAAGCGGAGTGTTTGCAACTACTGCTCGATAATGGTTTGATCGTAGATGATGATATTGGCAATGTGTCCGGTATCATAGCGAAAAGACGCGCAGCCGTTGTCGCTCAACAACCTATCCCTGCCAACTCCATATCACCCAAATTCACTGAAGTGCGCTCTGAACCTCCGTTCTGGATGGTATTTAGCGGCGCGGAAAGCAGTCATAAATTCCTTGATTATTTTAAGGCTGACCCGGATCAAAGGATTGGCCGTGTTATTATGAAGGATGGCGATAAGTTTATTGCCGTTACCGCACTGCCTGGTGGCACTGGCGAGGCGTGGATGGGACGCCCCATATACGTGAAAAAGGACGGCAATAAATATACGCCAATTCTTTCGGGAGGAGAGCCAGTCGAAGTTGCACCTTCTGTCTTGGATGCTTGCAAGCAACGCGTGCTTGAAATAATGGTGAAAGAACGTTTTTGCGAGAAGAAGTGGGCTATAGAGCAAGGACTGAACCCCAGTCTTGCGATGGCAGCCGGAAAAATTGCAACGGAGCGCAAGAGATGAATGGAAAAAAGTGGAGAGTGGCTCGGCGGCAACGAGCATGTATAGAAGATTCACGCCTACGTAAGTGCTAAGACATCCCCATGGGAATATTGCATAATTTTACGTTCACGCGTACCCGGCTGTTCCAGTCAACCATCTTCCGGCTTACGCTGCTCTATACGACGTTCTTCTGCACTTCGTTTCTGCTGCTGCTCGCCTTCGTCTATTTTGCCACCGTGCGCGAGATGGAAAGCCAGATCAAGCACCGCATCACATCGGAAATGAACGAGGCAAAAGCAGAATACAGCGCTCATGGTGTGGAAAGCCTGCAGAAGCTGATTGGCGAATTCCTGGAGGATGAGGACGAGGGCCTTGCCATCTATCTGCTGGAAGATACGCAGGGCAAGATGCTTGCCGGTAACATGGAAAGCTGGCCGGTGGATGTGGAGTATGACGAGGGCTGGATGCTGTTTGACATCGAGTCAAGGCAGGAAGAAGAGGGCGTGCATGTGCTGGCGCGCGACGCGGCGCTTTCAAACGGCTACCGCCTGCTGGTGGGCTACAGCCTGCGCGGGCCCGATCATACGAAGAAGGTGATGCTCGACGTGGTTTCCGCAAGTATTTTGCTTGCCCTGCTCGTGACGGGCCTTTCCGCGCCGGTATTCTCCGGCGTTATCCGAAGAAGGCTCGAGCGCGTCAACCATATCTGCGCGCAGGTCATCGGCGGCAATCTTGATGTCAACGTGCCCTCCACCGGCGGCGGTGACGAATTCGATCATCTTGCGGATAACGTTAATGCCATGCTTGCCCGTATCGCGGCGCTGGTGAAGGGGCTGCGTCAGACTTCGGATAACATCGCGCATGATCTGCGCACGCCGCTGGCGCGTCACCGCAACCGGCTGGAAAGCCTTATCGCCCATCCCGAACAGTTGCCTCAGGCAGAGCCCCGCATCCGGGCGGGGATTGACGAGGTGGACAGTATTGTTGAGACCTTAAATTCGATTTTGCGCATCTCTCAGGCGCAGTCCGGTGTAGCCAGCGACCATTTTACTACTTTCGATTTATCTGAGGTTGTCATAAATGTTATTGAATTTTATGGAGAACTGGCAGAGCAAAAGCAAATCACCGTGAAGGGTTCCATACCCCCTAATATCAGGGTAACGGGGGATAAACTGATGCTGACCCAGGGCATCGCCAATCTTATCGACAATGCCATCAAATACACACCTGCTGAAGGCCAGATCGCCGTCACGCTGACGCAGCATCAGGGCAGAATCGAATGCGTAGTGGCGGATAATGGCCCGGGCATCCCCGCAGAGTTTTACGGCAAGGTCAAAGAGCGTTTCTTCCGCATGGAGGCAAGCCGCACCTCACAGGGTACTGGCCTTGGCTTAAGCCTGGTCGACGCCGTGGCGCAGCTTCATCGCGGCGAACTTACTTTCAGCGATGCCCAGCCCGGGCTTATTGCAACGCTGACTCTACCCATTGGGGCGGAAGGATAAAAATTAAAAGGATCCCGACGCAAGCGCCAGGATCCCTTCTTAGTTGCGCTAGATCCCGGCTTTCGCCGGGATAGCGTTTCAGGACCCAGTTAATTTCTTGGGCTCACCGTCATGGTTCTCGTTCGCAGCCGCAGCGTTGGCTGCGTTCTGGGCATCGAGCACCTTGTCGCGTTCATGCGCTATCTTCTTGAGCTTCATGACTTGTGCGCCCGTGCCGGCCGGAATCAGTCGGCCGACGATGACGTTTTCTTTGAGGCCATGCAACCCGTCCACCTTGCCCGAAACTGCCGCTTCCGTAAGCACGCGGGTCGTCTCCTGGAAGGAGGCTGCGGAGATGAAGGAGCGGGTCTGCAAGCTTGCCTTGGTGATACCCTGAAGCACCGGAATGCAGGTTGCAGCCTTGAAGCCTTCGGCCACGGTCTTGGCGTTGACGATGTCGAACTCTTCCCTGTCCACCTGTTCGCCGGAGAGGAACGTAGTTTCACCGGGGTTGGCGATCTCGACCTTTTGCAGCATCTGGCGCACGATCACTTCGATATGCTTGTCGTTGATCGTAACACCCTGTAGGCGGTACACCTGCTGGACTTCGTTGACCATGTAACGCGCCAGCGCCTCGACACCCATCACGCGCAGGATGTCGTGCGGCACGGGGTTGCCGTCCATCAGCAGGTCGCCCTTCATGATGTAATCGCCCTCGTGCACCGTGATATGCTTGCCTTTGGGAATCATATATTCGACCGGCTCAATGGCGCTGTCCTTGGGTTTTACGATCAGGCGGCGCTTGGTCTTATAGTCCTTGCCGAACTCAATCGTGCCTTCAAGTTCGCTGATGATGGCATGATCTTTTGGCTTGCGCGCCTCAAAGAGCTCTGCCACGCGCGGCAGGCCGCCGGTGATGTCGCGGGTCTTGGTGGATTCACGCGGGATACGTGCCAGCACGTCGCCAGCATGAACAGTCTGGCCATCGGTTACGGACAGGATGGCGTTCACCGGCAGGAAGTAGCGCGCCTCAAGCCCGTTGGCGAGCGTAAGGATTTCACCCTTCTTGTCGCGAAGCGCAATGCGGGGTTTCAAATCCGCGCCACGCGTCTGCTGGCGCCAGTCGATAATGACCTTGTTGGAAATACCGGTCGCTTCGTCCATGACTTCGCGTAAAGACACGCCTTCGACCAGATCGCGGTAATGGGCGATACCCGCCTTTTCCGTGATGATGGGGATGGTGTACGGATCCCACTCGGCAACTTTCATGCCCTTCTTTACTTTTGCGCCTTCGGCGACCAGTACGCGTGCACCGTAGGGCACTTTGAAGCGGGCGCGTTCACGGCCTGCCTCGTCTTTGAGCACCACTTCGCAGGTGCGCGACATGACCACCTGGCGACCCTGGCTGTCTTTGACCACGGTCTTATTCGATAGATGCAAGCTCGCATCGTGCGTGGCTTCAACACTCGACGTCTCTGCGCCTCTTTGCGCCGCGCCGCCGATGTGGAAGGTACGCATGGTAAGCTGCGTGCCGGGTTCGCCGATGGACTGGGCGGCAATAACACCGACTGCTTCACCGACATTGACCGGGGTACCGCGTGCCAGATCGCGACCGTAGCATCTGGCGCAAACGCCGCCGTCGGACTCGCAGGTAAGCACGGAGCGGATGAGCACGGATTCAATGCCCGCCTCGTCAATCCTCTCCACGGTCTTCTCGTCAATCAGATCGCCGGCTTTGACGAGCGCATCGTCGCTCACCGGGTGATTGACAGCCTTGGAGGAAGTGCGGCCCAGAATAACGTCGGAAAGCGTGACGATGATCTCGCCGCCTTCGATAACGGGTTTAGCGATGATGCCTTTGGATGTGCCACAATCATCTTCGATGATGATGCAGTCCTGCGAGACGTCAACCAGACGGCGGGTGAGATAGCCCGAGTTGGCGGTTTTAAGCGCCGTATCGGCCAGACCTTTACGTGCGCCGTGCGAGGAGTTGAAGTATTCGAGCACCGTGAGGCCTTCCTTGAAGTTGGAAATGATCGGCGTCTCGATGATTTCGCCCGAGGGCTTGGCCATCAGGCCGCGCATACCGGCAAGCTGCTTAATCTGCGCAGCAGAACCGCGCGCGCCGGAGTTAGCCATCATGAAGATCGAGTTGATGTTGCGGGCGGATTTCTTGCCGTCTTTGCCTGCAGCCTGACCCGAGATGCGCTTCATCATGTCGTCGGCGACAACTTCGGTGCACTTCGACCAGGCGTCGATGACCTTGTTGTATTTTTCACCAAGCGTAATGAGGCCGTCAGCATACTGCTGCTCGAACTGTTTGACTTCGCCCAAAGTATGCGCGATGTGCTTGCCCTTGGTTTCCGGGATGATCATGTCGTCCTTGCCAAACGAAATACCCGCGCGGCAGGCGTGGGTGAAGCCCAGACCCATCATGCGGTCGGCAAAAATCACAGCCTCTTTCTGGCCGCAGAAACGGTAGACCGAGTCAATGAGATTGCTGATTTCCTTTTTGGTCATCAGCTTGTTGACATGCGAGAAGGTAAGCTGCGGATTGCGCGGCAACAGCTCGGAAATGAGCATGCGGCCTGGCGTGGAGCTTACGACTTCTACCTTCGGCTTGCCGTTTTCATCTAAAGAGCGGAAGCGGCATTTGATCTTGCTGTGGAGTGTCACCACCTTGTTATCAAGCGCCTGCTGCACTTCCGTGACATCGGCAAAAGCCATGCCTTCGCCGGGTTCGCCGTCGGATTCGAGCGAGAGGTAATAGAGCCCGAGCACGATGTCCTGTGAGGGAACAATGATCGGCTTGCCGTTGGAGGGCGACAGGATGTTGTTGGTGGACATCATCAGCACGCGTGCTTCAAGCTGCGCCTCGATGGAAAGCGGAACGTGCACGGCCATCTGGTCACCGTCAAAGTCGGCGTTGAACGCGGCGCCGACCAGCGGATGCAGCTGGATTGCTTTGCCTTCGATGAGCACCGGCTCGAACGCCTGAATGCCTAAACGGTGCAGGGTCGGAGCGCGGTTAAGCAGCACGGGATGCTCGCGGATGACTTCATCCAGGATGTCCCACACTTCAGGGCGCTCGGCTTCCACCATACGCTTGGCGGCTTTGAGCGTCGTCGAGATGCCGTAAATTTCGAGCTTGGCGTAGATGAATGGCTTAAACAGCTCTAACGCCATTTTCTTAGGGAGGCCGCACTGGTGAAGTTTCAGTTCAGGGCCGACCACAATGACCGAGCGACCGGAATAGTCCACGCGCTTACCGAGCAGGTTCTGGCGGAAACGACCCTGTTTGCCCTTGAGCATGTCGCTCATGGACTTGAGCGGGCGCTTGTTGGCGCCGGTGATGACGCGACCGCGGCGGCCGTTGTCGAACAATGCATCGACCGACTCCTGCAGCATGCGCTTTTCGTTGCGCACGATGATGTCCGGTGCACGCAGTTCGATGAGGCGCTTTAAGCGGTTGTTACGGTTGATGACGCGGCGGTAGAGATCGTTGAGGTCAGACGTCGCAAAACGGCCACCATCGAGCGGTACGAGCGGACGCAGTTCAGGCGGGATGACGGGAATGACTTCCATCACCATCCACTCGGGCTTGTTGTTCGATTCAACAAATGCCTCAACGAGTTTCAGGCGCTTCACCAGCTTCTTGCGCTTGGCTTCCGACGTGGTCTCGGAGAGTTCCGCGCGCAGTTCGATTTTCTCTTTCTTTAAATCCACAGCCGAAAGCAGCGTGCGGATGGCTTCCGCGCCGATCTGGGCGGTGAAGGTATTTTCGCCGTACTTGTCGAGTGCTTCATAGTACTGGTCTTCAGAAAGAAGCTCGCCTCTGGAGAAAGTGGAAAGGCCGGGCTCCACTACCATGTAGCTTTCAAAATAGAGAACTTTTTCAAGGTCTTTGAGCGTCATGTCGAGCAGGATGCCGACGCGCGAGGGCAGCGACTTCATGAACCAGATATGGGCGACGGGCGCAGCAAGCTCAATGTGACCCATGCGCTCACGGCGCACTTTGGAGGTCGTGACCTCAACGCCGCATTTTTCGCAGATGATGCCGCGATATTTCATGCGCTTGTATTTGCCGCATAAGCATTCGTAGTCCTTAATGGGGCCAAAGATGCGTGCGCAGAACAGGCCGTCCCGCTCGGGCTTGAACGTGCGGTAATTGATGGTCTCGGGCTTTTTGACTTCGCCGAACGACCACGAGCGGATCTTCTCCGGGCTGGCGATCGAAATGCGGATTTCGTCAAACTGTTTGGTGGCCGCGACCTGGCCGAAATAGCTCATTAGTTCGTTCATTGTTTTTTCTCCTACAGATTTTTTTCTAGGCCACTAATTTCTCGCTGAATTTTTCTCAAAATACTCTTCTGTGCTAAGAATTTAGCTTCAAGTTTTACTTCTCCTGCTACACCTCCACCCTCAACCATTATGGAAACATCATCAGTACGTGTCATCTTTATGGTTTGATTGGTCGGAAAAGGTGCTCCACAAGCTTCTGTAACAATTTTATAAACCGCATCTGCAAAAGCTTTTTCGGCATCAGTATTATAAGGAAGGACAAATTTTTTGCCCTCCACTAAGGGATGAGACTGTCGGGATTGCGCCAGCCATGCAGAATTTTCCAGTGTATCCACCTTTAGAGTAGCAAGATACTCTCGGGCCCGGATTTCAGCAGGTGACGGGGGCGTGACTGTGGACGGGATGGACATGATTTAAGCTTCTCTTTCCTCAAGCTCTACATTCAAGCACAACGACCTTAACTCCTTCACCATGACGTGGAACGATTCGGGTATGCCGCTCTCAAAGCTGTGATCGCCGCGCACGATGGACTCATAGACCTTGCTCCTGCCCGCGACGTCGTCGGATTTGACCGTAAGCATTTCCTGCAAGGAATAGGCGGCGCCATACGCCTGCAGCGCCCAGCATTCCATTTCCCCGAAGCGCTGGCCGCCAAACTGCGACTTGCCGCCCAAAGGCTGCTGGGTCACAAGCGAGTATGGCCCGATGGAACGCGCGTGGATTTTGTCGTCCACCAGATGATGCAACTTCAGCATATAGATATAGCCCACGGTGATCTTTCGGTCGAACTGTTCGCCGGAGCGCCCGTCAATCAGATTCACCTGACCGGAGGAGTCGAGACCGGCTTTTTTAAGCCAGTGAACGATGTCCTCTTCCTTGGCGCCGTCGAACACAGGCGTGGCAAACGGAACACCCTTACGCAGGTTACCCGCAAGCTCCATCACTTCGCTGTCCTTCATCTGCCTGATTTCAGAGCCGATGTCTTTTTCATCGTACATCTCTGTGAGCATGGTGCGCACGGAACTGGCCGACTGCTTTGCCGTCATGTGATCGAGCATGTCGCCAATTTTGCGACCAAGACCTGCCGAAGCCCAGCCAAGATGCGTCTCTAAGATCTGCCCCACGTTCATGCGCGAAGGCACGCCCAGGGGGTTAAGAACGATGTCCACAGGACGGCCATCTTCAAGATACGGCATGTCTTCCACAGGAACGATTTTGGAGATCACGCCCTTGTTGCCGTGACGGCCTGCCATCTTGTCACCGGGCTGGAGCTTGCGCTTCACCGCAACGAAGACTTTCACCATCTTGAGCACGCCGGGCGGCAGATCGTCGCCGCTTTGCACCTTGCCGACTTTTTCGTCGAAACGGGCATTGAGTGCAGAAACCGCTGTGTCGAGCTGCTTTTTGAGCTTCTCGACTTCCTTCATTGTCTTTTCACCTTCGACCACCACATGCCAGAGCTGGCCCTTGGCCGTTTTTGTCAGTACTTCTTCATTAACAGTCTTGGCTTTCACCGATTTGGGCGCGCTGACGATTTTCTTGCCGTCAATCAGCTCATGCAAACGTCCGTAGACATAGCGCTCAATGATGGCACGTTCATCGTCACGATCCTTGGCGAGGCGCTCAATCTCAGCCTTTTCAATGGCGAGCGCACGCTCGTCTTTTTCGATACCGCGACGGGAGAAAATACGCACGCCAACGATCGTGCCTGAAATGCCGGGAGGCAGACGCAGGCTTGAGTCACGCACGTCAGAGGCTTTTTCGCCGAAGATCGCGCGAAGAAGCTTTTCTTCCGGCGTCATGGGGGACTCACTCTTGGGCGTCACTTTGCCCACGAGAATGTCGCCCGCCTTGACTTCCGCGCCGATATGCACGACGCCGATTTCGTCAAGATTCTTGAGGCCTTCTTCACCGACATTGGGGATGTCGCGGGTGATTTCCTCAGACCCAAGTTTCGTGTCGCGCGCCATCACCTCGAATTCCTCGATGTGAATGGAGGTGAATACGTCTTCGGCAACTAGCTTTTCGGAAATAAGGATGGAATCCTCGAAGTTGTAGCCGTTCCAAGGCATGAACGCGACCATCACGTTATGGCCAAGCGCAAGCTCGCCCAGATCGGTCGAGGGGCCATCCGCGATGATGTCGCCGGCCTGCACTACATCACCCACTTTCACGAGCGGACGCTGGTTGATGCAGGTATTCTGGTTGCTGCGCTGGAACTTGAGCAGATTGTAGATATTGACGCCGGGCTGGCCGGTGGCTTTATCTTCTTCCGTGGTACGGATCACGATGCGCGCCGCATCGACCTGATCGACGATACCGCCACGTTTGGCAACCGTCGTCACGCCCGAATCGCGCGCCACCACATCTTCCATGCCGGTGCCGACCAGCGGGGCTTCGGTACGCACGAGCGGCACTGCCTGGCGCTGCATGTTGGACCCCATCAGCGCGCGGTTGGCGTCATCGTTTTCGAGGAACGGAATGAGCGAAGCCGCGACAGATACCAGCTGCTTGGGCGCCACGTCGATATAGTCAATCGTATCGGGCGCGGCCATGATGAAGTCTCCGCCCTTGCGGCAGGAGATGAGCTCATCGGTGAAGCGGTTGTTTTTGTCCATCGCTGAATTGGCCTGCGCGATGGTGTATTTGCCTTCCTCGATCGCAGAAAGATAAATCACTTCGTCAGCGACCTTACTGCTGTTGACCTTGCGATAGGGCGTCTCGATGAAGCCGTATTTGTTGACACGCGCGTAGGTCGCCATCGAATTGATAAGACCGATATTCGGACCTTCCGGCGTTTCAATCGGACATATGCGGCCGTAATGCGTCGGATGCACGTCGCGCACTTCAAAACCTGCGCGCTCGCGGGTAAGGCCACCCGGTCCAAGGGCCGAAAGGCGGCGCTTGTGGGTGATTTCAGACAGCGGATTGGTCTGATCCATGAACTGCGAA
>Ga0206844_10380_pt1 | contig 10521 bp, 8 predicted proteins | sample Alteio_BWOrgCont_22_FD_152907 | JGI IMG/M metagenome (GOLD analysis project Ga0206844, IMG submission 152907) | Enriched cells from forest soil in Barre Woods Harvard Forest LTER site, Petersham, Massachusetts, United States -... | ecosystem: Environmental > Terrestrial > Soil > Temperate forest >...
CGAAGTGGAGGGACCTGCAGTTTCTCTCCATCGTTAAGAAATGCTGTCATCCTGAGCGAAGCGGAACGAAGTGAAGCGAAGTCGAAGGACCTGCGGCTTCTCTCCCTTGGCAAGACGGCTCAACCGACGAAAGACCTCGGTCGCGTTTGACTTTTACATCTTGAGGCAGCGGAAAGATCGCCTCGTGTCAGGGCGCGGCTTCAACTCGTCCAAATCGACCGCAATTGAACTCCCCCCTCCCACCCGATAAACTAAAAAAGAATGCACGTCCACGCCACGCCGACGGGAAAGATGCAGCGCGTGCTGCGCCTGTCGCTCATCGCTACCCTGGCCTACGTCGTGCTCACCCTGCTCGCCGGACTCCGCGCCCACTCCCTCGCGCTCGTCTCCGAAGCCGGCCACAACGCCTCCGACGCCCTGGCGCTGGTGCTCTCCTTCGTCGCCGTACACTTCCAGGCGCTTCCCGCCACCGAACGCAAAACCTTTGGATATCAGCGCGCCGGCGTCCTCGCCGCCTTCCTCAACGCCCTCACCCTGATCCTCATCAGCGTCTGGATCGTCATCGAGGCTGTTCACCGCTTCACCGAACCCGCCCCCATCCAGCCCCGCATCATGATGCTGGTTGCCGCCGCCGGTGTGCTGATGAACGGCGTCATCGCGCTCCTGCTCTGGAGGGTCAGCCACGACGTCAACATGCGCAGCGTGTTCGTGCACATGCTCGGCGACACGCTCTCGACAGCCGCCGTCATCATCGGCGGCGCGGCCATCTTCCTCACTGCCCGCGCCGGCCATCCTCAAATCTGGATCGATCCCGCGCTCTCGCTGGCCATCGCCGCGCTCATCCTCTGGTCTTCTTACGGCATCGTCAAGGAAACGCTGAACATTCTCCTCGAAGGCACGCCGCGCGGCCTGACCCTCTCCGACATCCGCGTCAGCCTGGAGGAGATCGAGGGCGTCGAAGACGTTCACGATCTGCACGTCTGGTGCCTCGGCTCGCAGACCAACGCCCTGGCCAGCCACGTCACCATTGCCGACATCCCACCGTCGGAAAGTGCCCGCATCCTCGGAGAAATCAACACCAAGCTGCGCCACAACTTCCGCATCCACCACACCACCATCCAGTTCGAATGCGTGGAGTGCGAAGTCGCCCAAGGCTGCGTCATCCCGATAGAAGAAGCCGACTCCCACGCCCATCACCACCACGGCCACAGTCACTAAGCCCGGCTAAATAGCGGATAGCTAAGGTCCGGGCAGCTAAGAAGCGGATAGCTAAAAGGCGGCTAGCTAAGTTGCGGCCAGCCAAGAAGCGGGCAGCTAAAAAGCGGCTAGCGTAAAGCACTCAACCAAAGAGATGTCATCCTGAGCGAAGTTCGCGTAAGCGAACGCAGTCGAAGGACCTGCTGTTCGCCTCTGCCGCCATCGCGTTCCCGGCCAACCGGAGACCCGCAACCCGCTTTTTAGCTATCCGGGTCTTAGCCACCCGCTTTTCAGCCACCCGCTTCTAAGCTAAGCAGGCTTATCCGGCTGCGACTCATAAATCTCCTCCACCCGGGCCAGCGTGTCGATCTCCTCCACCGGCTTGTCGTCCCGGATCCGCAGAATCCGCGGAAACCGCAGGGCAAAGCCGCCCTCATGCCGCTCCGAGCGCATCACGTTGTTGAACGCGACCTCCAGCACCTTCAACGGCTCGACCGTCCGAAAGTGCCCGAAATCCTCCAGCGTGTGCTCCTTGAAATACGCCGTAAGCTCATCGATCTCCGCATCCGTAAGTCCCGAATACGCCTTCCCGACATTCTTCAGCAGATCCCCATCCCGCACCGCGAAGGTGTAATCGCTGAGCACCCCCGCCCGCCGTCCATGCCCGAACTCCGCGCCAGTGACGACGACATCCAGCGTCGCCAGCTCCCGCTTCAGCTTTAGCCACGCCAGCCCCCGCCGTCCCGGCTGATAACGGCTGTTCAACGACTTCAGCATCACGCCCTCGTTCCCGCGCGCCCGGGCCTCGGTATAGGCCCGGTCCAGCTGCTCCGCGCTCTGGAGCCGCACCGCCGGAGCCAGCACCAGCCGCGCAAACCCCGCCGCCTCGCCGGAGAAAAGCTCCACCTGTCCACGCGCCTCGCCATGCGCGGTGAGCGGACCAAACCGCCCCACAAACTCCTCCAGTCGAGACCGCCGCGCCTGTAAAGGCTCCTCCAGCAGCAGCTCCTCGCCCAGAAACATCGCGTCGAAGGCCATGAACACCACCGGAATCGACTCCCGCATCTCCGCCGTCACCCGCTTCCGCCCCAGCCGCGTCTGCAGCGCCGAAAACGGCATCGCCCGCCCGGTTGCCGGATTCCACGCCAGGATCTCCCCATCCAGGATCGCCTTCTCCGGAATCGCCGCGAATGCCTCCACCAGCTCCGGGAAGCTCGCGCTCAGATCCTCGCGGCTGCGCGAAAACAGCTCCACCCGCCCCGGCTCACGCGCATCGCCGCAGTGCAGCTGCGCCCGGATCCCGTCATATTTGTCCTCCAGAACGCCGAGAATACGCGCAGGAGACGACCCCTCCCCGGGTGCCCCATGTCCCGAACTTGGGACATGGGAAGCATCCTCCTCACCAGCCGCAGCCGCGCCTGACCCGTCCGCACCCGCCTCCAGCCGAACCTCCTCCGTAAACCGCTCCACCGCCTCATCCACCGTGGCCACCGGGCTCGCCAGCATGAACCCCAGAGGATGAAAAAGACGCATCCGAGCCTCGCCCAGAAGGCCCACCCCGGCCAGCCGGACCACCTCCGGCAGATCCCCCACCAGCATCGATGCCCGCCGCACCTCGCCCACCTCCATGGCAAACGCGGCGGCAATGGCCTCCTCCACCAGGCTCTGTTTCACTCCCGTCCGCATGTCGCCGAGCATCAATTTCAGCAGATACTTCGCCTCTACCGGAGACGCCGCATCGAGCAGCGCCGCAACCAGCGGCAGCTTCGCCGCCGGCCCCCGCGCCGCGGCAATCTTCCCCAGCATCTCCTCGACGAACGCCAGCGTCAGCGCCGGCCCAATCCGCCCCGTACCCGCCAGCAGATCCTCGGCCGCCGACCCCATATCTCCATGCCGCCGGTAGGCCGCATGCATCGCGGCCTCGCCCGCTCCACTAGTCAGCCCGGCCCGCTGCATCAACGCCTTGCTGAGCAGGGATCCGCCCACATTCAGCCCACGCCGGTCGGTCTCGGCAAACGGAGTGCCGGCCAGATAAAGCGCCGCCCGCCCGGCATCCGCCGGCTCCAAACCACGCAGATAGGCAGCCATCAACGCCCGCTTCTCCAGCTTCTTCGAAGTAGCCGCCAGCCGGTCATTCAATTCCGAAAACTCAAGAAAACCACCCGTCATAACCCATCCGATAAAAGATAGAAAATAGATCGCATCCTGCTTAACAGCCCCAAATAGCGATGTCATCCTGAGCGAATAAAAAGAGATGTCATCCTGAGCGAAGCGGAACGAAGTGAAGCGAAGTCGAAGGACCTGCTGTTTCCGGGACGAAGCACGAAACCCAGAGCTTCGCCCGCAAACCTCACCCCACCCAGCCTTCCGCCACCCGCCTCTCAGCTGACCGCCCCTCAACGAACCGCTTCTTAGCTTCCCCAGCTCCACATAGATGCGCCCACGCACCCTTTTCCCCTCCCCAGCATCCAAAACAGCGGTAAACTGTTCATGATGCGGCAAAGCTTCACCCTCGGCGCACTCCTCTAGCGGCTCCCGCCGCCAACGCCGCCGTCCGCCCGTTTCCCAGATTCAGCCATACACCCAGAGAGAAACCCATGTTTGATCGCCTCGAACAACTCGAAGCCCGTTATGAAGACCTCGGCCGCCAGCTCGCCGACCCGGAGATCATCTCCGACCAGCAGAAGTACCAGAAGGCCGCCAAGCAGCACCGCGACCTCGAATCCATCGTGGACAAGTTCCGCCAGTACCGCGAGGTCGTCAACGGAATCTCCGATGCCAAGGCCATGCTCACCGAGTCCGATCCCGACATTCGCGCCATGGCCGAGGAAGAGATCGCCCAGCTCGAAGAGCGCGAGCCAAAGCTCGAAGAAGAACTGAAGGTCATGCTCCTGCCCAAGGATCCCAACGACGAGAAGAACGTCGTGGTCGAAATCCGCGCCGGCACCGGCGGCGACGAAGCCTCGCTCTTCGCGGCCGAAATGTTCCGCATGTACACCCGCTTCGCCGAGCTGCACCGCTGGAAGGTCGAAGTGCTCTCCAGCTCCGACTCCTCCGTCGGCGGCCTCAAGGAAGTCACCGCCATCTTCGAAGGCGACCGCGTCTACTCGCAGCTCAAGTACGAGAGCGGAGTGCACCGCGTGCAGCGAGTGCCCGCCACCGAAACCCAGGGCCGCGTCCACACCTCGGCCATCACCGTAGCCGTTCTGCCCGAAGCCGAAGAGGTCGACGTCAAGATCGAAGCCAAGGACCTGCGCATCGACACCTTCTGCTCCTCAGGCCCGGGCGGACAGTCGGTCAACACAACCTACTCGGCGATCCGTATCACCCACCTGCCCACCAACACCGTGGTCAGCTGCCAGGACGAAAAATCGCAGATCAAGAACCGCGAAAAGGCCATGCGCGTCCTCCGCGCCCGCCTCTACGAAGTCGAAATGGAGCGCCAGCACGAGGCCCAGGCCAAGGAGCGCAAGCAGCAGGTAGGCACCGGCGACCGCAGCGAGAAGATCCGCACTTACAACTTCCCGCAGAACCGCCTCACCGATCACCGCATCGGCCTCACCATTCACCAGCTTTCGGATGTGATGGAAGGCAAGCTGCAGCCCATCGTCGACGCCCTGATCGCCCACTACAACGCCGAAAGAATGAAAGCTGAAGCCGAAGCCGCCTGAGGTGCTGCGCACGCGGCGGCCCGCGCTTCGCGGTGCTCCGCGCACGGCGATACGCGCTTTGCGGTGCTACGCGCACGGCGATACGCGCTTCGCGCAAAGGCTCTCTTGCTTTTTCAAATTCCTTAAAGGATGTCATCCTGAGCGAGCAAAGCGAGTCGAAGGACCTGCGGTTTCTGGATGAGGCACGAACTCGGGTGCCCCACGTCCGGATTTTCGGACGTGGATTCGGAGAGCCGTAAATTTCCAACGATGTCATCCTGAGCGAAGTTCGCGCAGCGAACGCAGTCGAAGGACCTGTTGTTTCTCAACCAGTCACAGAACTAAGGATCAGCGCATGTCGCCACCAGCCGCATCCCAGACTTCGCTTTCCTGTAGTTTTAAAACGATGTCATCCTGAGCGAAGCGCGTAGCGCGCAGTCGAAGGACCTGCGGTTCGCTGGGCCGGCCACATCACCCCAGGCAAAAATGAGCACAGTCCGAGCCACCCTCCAACAAGCCGCGGCAGATCTCGCACCCTCGCCCACCGCGCGCCCGGATGCCGAACTTCTCCTCATGCGCGAGCTGAAAAAGGATCGCACCTGGCTCCTCACCCATCCGGAAGCCATCCTCGAACCAGCCGATCTCGCCCAATACAAAGAAAAAATCACCCGCCGCCAGCAGCACGAGCCCATCCAGTACATCCTCGGCGAACAAGAGTTTTACGGACTTACCCTCCAGGTAACGCCCGCCGTCCTGATCCCGCGCCCGGAAACCGAGCACCTGGTGGAAGCCGCCCTCGAACGCCTGCCCAGAGAAACCCCGCTGCGCATCGCCGACATCGGCACTGGCTCGGGAGCCATCGCCATCGCTCTCGCGTACACACTGCCGCAGGCTCGCATCACCGCTCTCGATATCTCAACCGCAGCCCTCGAAGTGGCCGCCGCCAACGCCAGAACCCATAACGTAGCCAACCGCATCGACTTCCGCGAATCGGATCTGCTTCACGCCGCGCAGGGAGAGATCTACGACGCCATCGTCTCCAACCCGCCCTACGTCAGCACAAACGAGGAATTAGAAAAACAGGTCCGCGACTACGAACCGGCGAGCGCGCTCTACGCCGGAGAGACCGGCCTCGACATCTACCGCCGCCTCATCCCGCAGGCCAAAGCCGCGCTCAGGCCCGGAGGCTGGCTGCTCATGGAAATCGGCCACGGCCAGAGCGAAGCCCTGGCCGGGCTGCTTCACGACTGGGCCAGCACAGAGTTCATCAACGACCTGCAGGGAATCCCAAGAGTAGCCATCGCCCGGAAAGCCTGGCCCCCCAAACTTCCCTCCAAATAGGTTGTCATCCTGAGCGTAGCGCGAAGCGCGTAGTCGAAGGACCTGCGGTTTCTCGGATGGTCGCACGAAGACTGGGCAGGAGCCGCTTCGTAGTGACGAGCGGAGAAGAGCCTTAGCGCCGCAGGCGCGTGTGCCTGGACGGCGAGTCCAGACGCGCCCGCTGCAGCTCCCGGTAAAGCTCGCTCTTTGAGACGCCCCGCTCCCGCGCCACGCGCTTCAGGGCATCCATCTCGCTCAACCCGTCCGATTTCTCGAGCTCGGCCAGCCGCTCCAGCAGCGGAACCGTCTCCGCCGCGTCCTCGCCGGCCGGTGCCGCCTCGATCAGCAGGACCATCTCCCCGCGCACGCGATCCCGCTCCGCCAGCAGCGCCCGAACCTCATCCGCCGTCCCGCGCAGAAACTCCTCGTACACCTTGGTCAGCTCGCGCGCCAGCACCACGCGGCAATCGGACCCGAACACCAGCGCCACGTCTCCCAGCGTCTCGACCACCCGGTGCGGAGCCTCATATAACACCAGCGTAAGCGGTTCGGTCAGGCCCGCGCGCAGCGCCCGCAACCGCATCTGCCGCGCATTCGTCTTTGCGGGGAGAAAGCCCTCGAACAGAAACCGCTGCGTATCCAGTCCCGAGGCCACCAGCGCATTCAAAGCCGCATTCGCGCCCGGCACCGGATACACCGCAATCCCCGCCGCAATCGCCGCCTGCGTAAGATGCGTTCCCGGATCGGAGATCCCCGGCATCCCGGCATCGGACACCACTGCCACGCGCCCTCCGCCCTTCAGCGCCTCGACCAGCTCCACCGCGCGCTCGGCTTCGTTATGCTCATGCAGGCTGAGGGTCGAAGTCGTGATGCCGTAGTAGTTGAGCAGCTTCTGCGTCTGCCGCGTATCCTCGCAGGCAATCCGGTCGACCGATTTCAGCACCCGCAGGGCGCGCAGCGTAATGTCTTCCAGATTCCCAATTGGAGTCGCCACCAGGTAAAGCCCCGGAGCCAGCGGCCGCAATGTCGTCTGTGGGAGATCGTCTTCCGCTACGTCGAGCGGGATGTGTTCCGGGAATTCACTCATCACTCAATAAAAACTACGATGTCATCCTGAGCGGAGCGGAACGCAGTGAAGCGAAGTCGAAGGACCTGCTGTTCGCCCGCGCCACCACGACACCAGACCCGAGGTGCCCCACATCTCGCCTCCGACATGCAACAAAGCGACCAAAGGGAGCACCACCAGAAAAGGCGCCGAAGGCGCGCCCGCCTGGACGGCGAGTCCCGAAGGCGCGCCCGCCCGGGCGGCTAGCCCTCGCGCTCGAAGCGCCGGTGCTCCGCCAGCAATCCCATGCTGTTGCTCAGATTCTGCCAGGTCACAATGCCCACGATCCGTCCTGCTTCTGCAATCGGCACCAGCGACATCCGTCCGCCCGCAATCCTCCGAATCATCAGCCCCAGCGAATCCTCGGGCTCGGCCACCTGGAAGCTGCGCGACATCACCGACTGCACGTACCCGTTGCCGTCGCTGCGCAGCGCCTGCAGAATCCCCTGCTTCGAAACCACTCCGACCAGATTCGACCCGCGCACCACCGGGAACTCATCCTGGAGGCTGTGAATCGCCTTGTACAGCGCATCGGCCAGCGTGTCCGAGGGCGACATGGTCGAGAACTCGGTGAGCATCACGTCCTTCATCCGCACTGTCTCGACCACCGACTGGAACATCACGCCCTGGTCTTCGAGCTGGCCGCCGATAAAGATGAAGAACCCGCCCATAATCAGCCACGGGCTCAGTCCGCCGGCCACGCCGGTATTGGGCAAGGCGAGCAGCGTCAATCCCGCGATCATCGCCAGCAGGCCAAAGCCCTGGCCAAGTCCCGAGACCGCCTTCGTCGCCTGCGCCTGGCCGCGTGTCTTCGTCATGACCCCGCGCAGAATCCGCCCCGCGTCCAGCGGATACGCCGGCACGATATGAATCAGCGCCAGCATCGCGCTCAGCCACACCGTCGAACGCATCAGGTGGGTGGGCGTGATCCAGGGCTTCGCGGTCAAGGAGACGGCCGGAGCCGAGCCCACGATCATGCCCGCAATCACCGCCGCAAAGAGCAGGCTTGCGACCGGGCCGACAATGGCCAGCACCGTCTGGATGGTTCCATTCGAAGCCCGCTCCGCGCTCTCCGGATTCACATACGAGAACAGGCCGCCGATGGGCAGCAGCAGGATCGAGCGGATCTGCAGCCCGTGATACGTGGCCACAATCACGCGCGCGATCTCGCGCACGAACACCACCATCAGCAGCATGAACCACAGCATGAAACCGCGCCACGTGGCCACCCCGGCAACACTGGTCGAGAGCAGGCAGAAGGCCAGCAGCAGCAGGAAGAACGTGTGGATGCGCAGATCCACTCCAAACCACCGCCCCATCGGGAAGGACCACCCTCGCATCGTTCTCAGCCTCGCCTTTCTGCTGTCGTCTATTGTAGAGGCTTGAGAAGCGCGGCGTAGTTTTTCAGGGCTCTTCGATTTCGGAACGCATAACTATCGTCCCAAACACATCGGATAGGCGCGAAGCGCGTGTGCCTGGACGGCCAGTCCCGCGTGTGCTTGGACGGCAGTCCCGCGTGCGCCTGGACGGCGAGTCCCGTACCATCGAAAGTCGATGCGCGTTATCGCCGGAACCTACCGCTCCCGTCCGCTGCTCGCCCCCAAAGGCATGGAAACGCGCCCCACCAGCGACCGCCTGCGCGAGACGCTCTTCAACGTGCTCGCGCCCCGCATGGAAGGCTCGGTCTTCCTCGATCTTTACGCCGGCTCCGGAGCCGTAGGCATCGAAGCCCTCAGCCGCGGAGCGCGCCAGGCCATCTTCGTCGAGAACGCCGAGCCTGCCCTCAAGGCTATCCGCAACAATCTTGCCACGCTGAGCATTAAGGGCGGCTACGCCATCGAAGCCCGCAGCGCATCCGCCGCCCTGAAGCGCCTCAACGCCGCCGGAAGCAAAATCGATCTCATCTTCCTCGACCCGCCCTACGTCAGCACCAACGACTACGAAACCACCCTGTCCCTGCTCGGAAACGAATGCGCCGCCATCCTCGCACCCGATGCCATCGTCATCGCCGAACACAGCAGGAAGCACGACCTCGCCGAGAGCATCGGCGCACTTCATCGCTACCGGGTGCTCAAACAAGGAGACGCCGCCTTGAGCTTCTACAAGGCTGAGGCCGAAACCCCGGCCCAATAAAAGGCGTCATCCTGATCAAAAAAAATCTGGTGTCATCCTGAGCGAAGTTCGCGAAGCGAACGCAGCCGAGGGACCCGCGGTTTCTCCCGCGTGGCACTACACCCTGTTCCCACCGCCCTGTCCCCTGCCTAAAGAACGATGTCATCCTGAGCGGAGCGGAACGAAGTGGAGCGAAGTCGAAGAGCCTGCCCTGAGCGCAGCCGAAGGGACCAGCTGTTCGCTCGCATCGGCAACGCATCCATCACAAATCGACCCGCTCGCCCGTCCGCAGATCCACGACAAACGGAACATCGGCATCGCTGCGCAGATCCCACCCCAGCCCATGCAGCAGATCGCCCTCGACCCGCGCAATCGTTATCCCTTCCGAAGAAAGCCGGGGCGTCTGCCACGCCTGGCCCGCAGCACCCCAGGCCAGCAACGAATGATGCCCCGCAAACAGCAGCAATCCCTGCGCAGGCAAAGCCTGCACTGCCAGCACCGGGCGATACGAAATCTGGGAAAACCGCTCCGGGGCCGTCGTATCAATCAGATACGCATATCCGCCCGCAACCGCGCACATCCAGTCCGCATGAGGACAGCTCCACACCCCCGAAGGAGCCGCCGGATCGGCAAAACCCAGCGCGCACGTAGCCAGAAACGCCTCCGCTCCCGCCGGACGGACCAGCACCTCCAAAGCCCCGCGCTCCACCTCTTCCGCCTGCCGCGGATAAACAAACTGCCGCCGAGGCAGAATCAAAGGCCGCGCCTTCAGAAATTCGGCGCTCCAGGGATGAGGAAAAGTAAAGTCAACCTGAGCAGTCATCAAACCATCATCGCTGATTCAGCCGCCAACTCCACCCAACCCAAAACGATGTCATCATCGCTGAATCAGTCGTGAACGCGCGCTCTCCTAAAAACTTGTCATCCTGAGCGAAGCGTAACGCAGTGAAGTGAAGTCGAAGGACCTGCTGTTTCTTTCGGTCAGCAACGCAGCGAAAGGAAGCCGGCATCTCTGCCAACCATGAAAGGCCACACCCCACTCACCGCCCCGAAAAATGCTCCCATCCGCCGGCCTCGACCGCGGTAGCCCGCCCATCCCGCTCGCGCAGAATCACGGCAGGCCGCCGGCCCTTCCGC
>Ga0206844_10381_pt1 | contig 10500 bp, 10 predicted proteins | sample Alteio_BWOrgCont_22_FD_152907 | JGI IMG/M metagenome (GOLD analysis project Ga0206844, IMG submission 152907) | Enriched cells from forest soil in Barre Woods Harvard Forest LTER site, Petersham, Massachusetts, United States -... | ecosystem: Environmental > Terrestrial > Soil > Temperate forest >...
GGTTGTTGCTGGGCCGTTGAGACGACCATCAGACGCTCCTTGTTTTATGAAGTAAACGCCAAAATCTTATGCTTCTGTGGCCAGAGAAGTCATCCGCAAGTTTTTACTGGCCGCTCGCTGCAGCAGCTGCTCCACCAATTATGCTAGCGACATCCCGGCAGCTAGCCGCTTCGTTCTTCACGCAGCTTGCTGGCGGCGACTCTTACGTAGCAGTCTGGCGGCTTCCAGTTTGCGGTCGCGCTCAGCATGGATCTTTGCCTGTCGGCCCGCGAGCATGTCGTTCGGTGTCACGTAGCCAATCGCGCTGTGCAATCGCACGTTGTTATAGCGATCCACATACTGTTGGATCAGGCGTTTCGCGTCTTCCAGTGACAGCGGCGTTCCCGGTCGAATGCATTCGCTTTTCAGCGATTTGTGCCAGCGCTCCAGCTTTCCGTTCGATTGGGGATAATAGGGCGAGGTTCGGATGTGCGTCATGCCCGAGATGCGAATGAACTCCTTGAAATCGCGAGCGATGAACTGCGGGCCGTTGTCGGAGATGATTCGCGGCTTCGCTTCCGTGTACTTCTCCTGGGTTCGCTGCAGAATCACTTCGATGTCGGCTTCTCTCATGGACTCCCGGAGGTCCCAATGCACGAGGAAACGGCTGAACCCATCCAGAACGCTGCACAAGTAATAGAAGGTGCCGCACAGGTTGATGTAGGAAACATCGATATGCCAATGCTGGTGCGGCTGCAGGGGCTGCTCGAAACCGGTTCCCTTGCGCGATGGTTTGCTCTTCCACTGGGATAATAATCCAGCTTGCTTCAACACTCGCCAAACACTCGCCGGACTAACCGCCACAACGTCAGCGTCGAGCATCATGAACGTCAGCCGCCGATAACCTTCCAGCGGGTTCTCCAGATGGAACTCAATGATCGCTTCTTTCTCCCACGGCTCCAACCAGAAATCACGGGGAACCCAACCGTTGTGCTCGTTGACGCACCCGTAGCGCTGCCGCCAGTCATAGAACTTGCTGGCGGTCACGCCCAGCCACGGGATGAACCGTCCGACGCCGATCCCGGCCTTCTCCGACCAGCGTCGGACGAAATCCACTACTAGATCCCGCACATCGTGCGGCACCCAGTTGCCGGTTAGAGTTCCCCAAGACTTTTTTTTAGAGCGATGTGCTCAGCCATCAGCTCAGCCAGGACCTCGTCCTTGGTCTGCATCTTCTTCTCCAAGAACTCGATCCGTTTCTGCTTCTCCTCCACTTGGCGCTGGGGACGCTCTTGAGATTGAAAAGCGGCGGCTCCGTTCTCGAACAGTTCCTTCTGCCAGCGGTAGAACACTGTTGGCCGCAGGCCTAGTTCTTCACACAGCTCCGAGACGGGTATTCTGTCCACAAGATGCCGCCTCAAGATGGCTACTTTTTCTTCTGAAGTGAAATGCTTCCGTTCCTTCCTCATACGTTCGCTCCGTTATCTTAACGGACGAACGCTTTCTCCATTTCCAACTGAGGCGCGACACCAAGAGATTGTGGGTTCATCTCCCGCGCTGCAAGGGGTTCTATCGGGAGTGGCTAAAGTGGCGCCCACGGATTCGACGGTTCTGATCACGGGAGAGACAGGTACAGGCAAGGAACTTATAGCGCGCGCCATTCACAAGCGTTCGCAACGATCGTCGCACGCCTTTGTCAGCGTGAACTGTGCCGCAATCCCGCGTGACCTGATTGCTTCCGAACTGTTCGGGCACGAGAAGGGCGCGTTCACGGGAGCGACGCAGCGGCGCCTAGGACGCTTCGAATCTGCGGACGGTGGCACCATTTTCCTGGATGAGGTCGGCGAACTCCCTTCAGAAACACAGATCGCCCTGCTGCGCGTTCTGCAGGAACGCGAGTTTCAGCGTGTTGGTGGAAATGAATCTCTTAAAACTGACGTGCGGGTGGTCGCGGCTACAAATCGTGATCTGCACGCAGCTATCACGGAAGGCCACTTTCGTGAGGATCTGTTCTACCGATTGAATGTGTTCCCGCTCCAAATGCCTCCTTTGCGAGAACGAAAAGAAGATATTCCTTTGCTGGTGGAGTACTTTGTCGATCGCTATGCAAGCAAGGCAGGAAAAAAGATAACAGGCATATCTAAGAAGAGCATGGAACTTCTGCAATCGTACAGATGGCCCGGCAACATTCGAGAATTACAGAACGTGATTGAACGCTCTGTCATCATTTGCGATTCGGAAAACGTCTCCATTGACGAGAGTTGGCTCGTGGGACATTCGGCTGGCAGCGATGCGGCGATTCAGCCTCTCTCTGAGAAGCTGGCAACCCAAGAGAAAGAGATGATCGAGGCAGCGCTTGCCGAATGCAACGGCAGGGTGTCCGGCCCCCGGGGAGCTGCAGCCAAGCTTGGAATTCCACAATCGACTCTCGATTCGAAAATCAAGGCTCTGAAGATCAATAAGCATCGATTCAGAAAGGTGTGACCCCCGGAGTTTTTTCTCTAAGCTGTCTGGAGACCAACCCTGCTGCGCCCTCCTGGCTGACTACCTCTCTTCGCGCATCCTGTCGTACCAACAGGTCTGGTGTGACTCCGGGTCATTCATGAGTTTGGACACACAATCGATGGTGCCTTATACATCGAACCATCAGAAAGGTCAGTTCGACACCGTGGTGCGAGGGCTGATTCAGACGGACGGCCTTGACGTTTGGTATCTAGGACTAGAAGCGGATGAATATGGGAAAACTTGAAGGGAATGCCGCGCTCATTACGGGCGACAACAGTGGAATCGGCTTAGCAACCGCAAAGCTGTTTGTTTATGAGGGTAACGAAGTCTTCGTTACGGGACGACGTCAAGAGGCCCTGAACACTGCGGTCGCCGAGATAGGGCCTCGCGCAGTTGACGTCCAAGGCGACGTCTTCAACCTCAAAGACCTTGATCGATTGGTCACGGCGATCAGAGCGAAGGGCATCTGGTGAAAAATGCGCGCCATTGTTATGGGCTCTCCCCGCCCTGCTTTCAGTACCGGCAACGCCCACTGCGCAAGAATCCGAATCCGCCCGGCCCTTCGACCAGGGCATTTTGAAGGAGCGCATCATCTCCCGTTGAGGCACTCGCCGACAAGTAAAAGGGATGCACATGGCCGAGATGTTTCGGGACTGGCAGAGAACACGAACTCAATCTTCTGTACGGGCTCTTCGGGGCCTTAGACAGCAAATGGATGTCCGGTTCTGCGGAGAGCGGGAACCACCAGCCGAGAGGCAAGGTTGCGTAAGGGAAGATCCCGATCGGACCAAAGGCGCGCTCTCCCAAGCGCGCCTAAGAAATCTCGTGCTTTCCTCTTGACTTTAACTTACATGGAAGTCGGCTATTCGGACAACTGATTCATTGGCTACTTCAGGGAAATGCAGTTCCCTGATACGTGGAGGATAAATCCCTGTTCCGTGCTGCGCCCAAATCGACAGGGGTGTGAGAACTCCGGTGGATTCAAGGTGGTAGAGGAAATTCTCCGGCGGAACTTTGAGACAAAATAGAGAATTCCCTGTATTTTTCCCGGCGCAAGTAGCTCATGATACGAAGGACTCAAAGCCTGGATTTCCGGGAAGATCGAAAAACTTTTCCCCAAATCGGTGTCCGATTCCGCAGTTTTCCACAGCCATATATAAGTAGAGGCACTTTTGGGGAGGAGTGCGAACGGCCGGTCAATCTGCCACCGAAGACAGACTTATTGCTGGATGAAGCGGATTCCGGTGCGCCGGTTAGCACGGCTTTGGGAACTTAGCGACCTGCGATACGCTGCCTGAGGATTGGATCTACGAGTGATGTCAGGTGTTTCTAGAGGCACATACGCATCCCCATCGCTTTCACCGATTTACTCGCTTGTGTTGCTGTGCTAATGCTTCTGCAGGGATGTAAAGAACGGGGAAAAGATCAAACCCGGTTTTGTTTGCTTCAGGATGAGAGGTTGTGGCCGTCCGATCGATAGGCAGCAACATTGCTTGTAGGTATGGTTTACGATGAGCAGCAATGGCGGAGTGCGATGAACGAAGCTGGCTTGCCGCGCTGTCCTTAATGAACAGCGCTGCGCCTCAATCAACGCCCGCGAAAAACTTTAGGCTTTGAAACTCCAGCTAGTAGACTCCAAGCCAGTGTTGCATCCACCGGTTAAGACCGCCCGGTTTATCGGCCACTTGAACTTATAGCGACTGAGCTGTGCGGATCTTCCCAGTTCATTCACTTCGCTCCCAACAGGATGGGTTCAGTTTCAAAGAGCTTTAGAGACTTCACCATTCCGACTGTAGCGCTTTTGTATTTTTTGAAATGCGGGGATTGGAGATGTGTTTCATAAGCAGCCGCGCTCGCGTACATCTCGAACAGCCTAATCTGTGTCGGATGATCCTTTACGGACACTGCACATAGCGTCAAGACGCCCGGCTCGACGCGAATGGAGGTTGAGATCTCTTCCTGAAGCGCTGCCTTGTAGGGCCCGAGATGAGCGGGATCGACCTCTAACTCCGCGAGACGCACAACGCGATCCTGGGCGGTCTCCGCAGACAACAACGGACACTTTAGAAAAAAATTTCCTACGAACAGAGCTGTACCGATCATTGCGACTGTCTTAGCTCTCATGCTGACCTCCTACGAGACTTCTACGGCGAGCGGTTTAGACTGGCGAGACTTCAACTGTAGCTGACTGCGCCTGAAGGCCGATCATCGGCTTCAGATAAGGACTGCTGCAGTACTTGGCTCTATACGCAGCGTCAATCGCGGCTTGCCCTTCGACATTGGCGGGTTGAAATACAACGTCCCTGGTCAAGCCGGCAGCCGTGACCCTGCCCTCCTTCTGCCTCATTGCTGCTTTGTACCACCGTGATAACTGACCGTTATAGGCACGCACGAAGAGCCTGTCTGCCACAACGACGGACCAAATTCACGTCGGCGTTCCATACGTGACGTTATCCTCCCGTAGTGGAGAGATGTGCAGATCATCCGTTCCTGCGATGCGTCGAAGTTCATCCTGCGGCCAGTTCTTCGTAGCTCTCCCTGACTACACTCTCTAACGCATCACATAGCCGCCGTCGACTGAGATCGACTGGCCGGTGACATAGCTGGCCGCGTCGCTGCAAAGCCAGAGGACGGCATCCGCAATCTCCTCGGGTCGGCCCAATCGCTTCATCGGGACAAAGGTACTCAGCATCCTATCGAGCTCTTCTCCCTGACCCTCGGCTTTCATCTTGTCAGACATGGGCGTTTGAATCATGCCGGGGCAGACATCGTTGACGCGGATGCCACGCGTCGCGTATTCGAGGGCCGCACTCTTCGTAAAACCGATGACGCCATGCTTCGCGGCGTGGTACGTCCCGCGCTGGTTCCCGCCGATAAGGCCTCCGAGCGAAGAACAGTTCACGATCGCCCCACTACCTTGCTTACGCATCTGCTGGAGCTCGAACTTCATGCAGCTCCAGACACCACGGAGGTTGATGCTCATGACGCGATCGTAGTCGTCCCGCGGAGAATCCGCGGTTTCGGCGAGAACGTTCTGAATGCCCGCGTTGTTATAGGCGGCATCAAGCTGTCCGAACTCGGCGACGGCCTGCTGCACCATGGCCTCGACCTGCGCGTCATCCGAGACGTCACAGCGGACGGCCAGTGTTTTATGGCCTTTGCTCGCGAGATCTTTCGCTGCGGTCTGGACTTCCTCTTCATTCCAGTCGGCTAGGACTACGGAGGCTCCCGCTTCGGCGAAGGCCTTGGCCGTTGCAAGGCCGAGCCCCGACGCAGCGCCCGTAACCAGGGCGACCTTGTTTTCAAATGTAATGTTCACTCTTTCCTCCGTGTGTTGATTGAACGCGTCGTTTGCGTTATCGATCGATCAGCTTCGCGTGGGTTGCCGGGTAACGTTCGCCTTCGACCTTGATTGCCGAGGAGGCTGCTTCGAGAACGTACACATCGTCCGCGGTGAGTTCGATCGATGCACCGCCGAGATTTTCTTCTAGCCGGGACAGCTTGGTTGTGCCGGGAATTGGGGCTATCCACGGCTTCTTTGCGAGGAGCCACGCAAGAGCGATTTGTGCAGGTGTGGCTTTCTTCTGCTCTGCGAACTTGGTGATCACCTCGACGAGTGCCTGATTGGCCTTACGGTTTTCCTCGCTGAAGCGCGGGACGATGGCGCGGAAATCGGTGCTGTCGAACCTGGTGGATGCGTCGATCTTGCCGGTGAGGAAGCCTTTGCCGAGCGGGCTGAAGGGAACGAAGCCGATGCCGAGCTCTTCGAGTGTGGGCATGACGGACTCTTCGGGCTCGCGCCAGAAGAGGGAGTACTCGCTTTGCAATGCGGTGACAGGCTGCACGGCATGGGCGCGGCGAATGGTCTTTGCACCTGCTTCAGAAAGGCCGAAGTGTTTGACCTTGCCTGCTTGGATGAGTTCCTTGACAGCGCCGGCGGTGTCCTCGATCGGAGTGTTAGGGTCGACGCGATGCTGATAGAGAAGGTCGATGGTGTCGGTCTGCAAGCGTTTGAGCGAGGCTTCGACGACCTGCTTGATGTGGTCGGGGCGGCTGTTGGTCGCGGTCCATTTGCTGTCATTCTTGGGATCGGGCTCAAAGCCAAACTTGGTGGCAATCACGACGCCTTTGCGGAAGGGAGCAAGGGCTTCGCCGACAACTTCTTCGTTGATGTAGGGGCCATAGACTTCGGCGGTGTCGAAGAAGGTGACGCCGCGCTCCACGGCGGAGCGGATGAGCTTGATGGCTTCGGACTTTTCCGTGGCGGGACCGAGGCCGAAGCTAAGGCCCATGCAGCCGAGTCCGAGTGCTGAGACTTCGAGGCCGCTTTTTCCTAAGTTGCGCTTTTGCATGATTTTCTCCTGGTTCGGTCGTGCACGGTTTGTACATCTACCAGTCTAAGGAGATGCCTTGCATGAGACTAGAGCCTGTCTGGTTAAAACAGTTATGAGTAGAATGCATGAACCATGAAAAAATGACTTGGGAGAGCTTTCAGCGTTCGCCACGGTGGCGGAAGAACGTAACTTCACGCGCGCCGCTGCACGACTGGGTATTTCACAATCCGCGCTCAGCCATTCGATTCGTGGCCTTGAGAAGAGGATGGGACTTCAGCTGCTCGCACGAACAACGCGTAGCGTCTCTCCAATACGGCAGGCACGACACTTCTCCGGGAACTCGCGCCCGCCTTGGAGCGGATTGAGCGAGCGCTTTCCGATCTTGGCTAGCGGTTTTTTGGGCACTTGCCCTAGCAGCCCGTGGTGCAAGTCTGGATTCATGAGCAGAGAGTTTTGAGTTATGCAGAGGATCTATTCGTAGAATGCACTCATGGCGATGGGCAGCGCGCAGGGGTCGGGAGAAGCAAGAGGATTTGTGGATAGCGCACATGGAGTTGGCATCGGCGCCTGGGCATCCGTTCTATCAGCGGCGAAATGAGCTGCTGGAGGCGGAGCGGTTCGACGAGTTTGTCGAAGGCCGGTGCAGTAAATTCTATGCAGCCAGGTACGGACGTCCTTCTCTGACGCCGGGCATCTATTTTCGCTCTCTGCTGATCGGTTATTTCGAGGGCGTGGGAGCCGAGCGCGGCATAGCCTGGCGGCTGGCAGACTCTCTGGCGCTGCGGCGCTTTGTGGGAATCGGTCATGATGAGTGCACGCCGGATCACTCGACTATCTCGCGCACGCGGCGGCTGATCGATCTGGACACGCATCGCGAGGTGTTCGGGTGGGTGCTTAGCGTGCTGGCGGATCGCGGGCTTCTGAAGGGGCAGCGGATCGCCATCGATGCGACGACGCTAGAAGCCAACGCGGCGATGCGTTCGATAGTGCGACGCGACACGGGGGAGAGCTACGAGGAGTTTCTGCGAGGACTGGCGAAGGCTTCCGGCATTGTCACACCGACGCGGGAGGATCTGGCGCGGCTGGACCGCAAGCGCAAGAAGCGCACGTCGAACCAGGAGTGGAAGAGTCCGGCGGACGCGGACGCGCGAATTGCGAAGATGAAGGACGGTCGCACGCATCTGGCCCACAAGGCCGAGCCCGCGGTCGATCTGGACACGGGCGCGGTGGTGGCGGTGACGTTGCAAGCTGCCGACAAGGGCGACACGACCACGCTCGATGAGACGCTGAGCAAGGCAGGCATGGCGGTGGCGGAGTTGGTCGGGCGCGAGGCTGAGTCGCGGCCTGAGGATACGCCCAGGGTGAACGTCAACGGGATCGAAGAGCTGGTTACAGACAAGGGTACGGCGCTCAATGGAATAGTGCGCTGGCTGGTGAGATTGTTTCAGACACCTTGCTGTGTCGACCTGCCTTCTCGCAACGGTGTCCTGTGTCCCAATCGCCTCCGCCCTTTTTGCTTTTGAAAATGCTCTCAAATGAAACTTGTTGAAACGGGGATGGCACATCTCACGTTGCACTGAACTCAACATGCGCCCGCAATGTCCATCAGTGAAATCGCGAGGGTTTCGGCGTGCTGCTGTTCATATCGTAATAGGCGCCTTTCATGTCCGTTACACCTTTGGCCGTTGCGTATGCGCAGATTCATGATGAACTTAGACGCGAGTTTGCTTAGGACGTCTTCACTGCTTTCCCTGAAGAGAGCACGCCTATATTCCAAGCCGGATACTTTTGTATCGGACGAAAGTCCGGATTGTGTTGTGGATCTCACCCAGTCTATAGTCTAGGAGATGTCTCATTCCGCGCCACGGTCCGGCTTGCAATTCTCCTGGGCATCTCTGCTCGGAGCAATTTGCATTGCGCTGGTGCTGATAAGCGGAATCGTTCAGGTTGCGCACAGCCACCCATCCGGACAGCCCGATCACGACTGCTCCCTTTGCATTACGGCACATCAAGTCATCCAGGTTGTCGCGCTTGTCACGCTTGCCCTCTCCAGCGTGACTGTTGATGGAGTGGCTCCTGAACCGATTCTCAAGCGGCCCGGCAGATATTTCTTCTTCAAGCTTGCATGCCGGCCTCCACCTGCTGACCCTGCTTTCGCCTAAGCAGAGTCCTTTTCACAATTTCAGCAGATTATTTGGAGGTCTTTTCATGCGCACAAAGGTGCGATGCTTCGCCGTCTTTCTACTTGCATTTCTATTGCAAGCAACCTTTTCTCTCTCCTACGCTCAATCCTCATCTAACTCGGGCACCATCTCCGGCACAGTCACCGATCCGTCCGGCGCCGTAGTTCCCAATGCCACCGTTTCCATCAATAACCCGGTCAGCCAGTATTCGCGTACAGCTACGACAGACACCGCTGGTCATTACCGTTTTCCAAACGTTCCCTTCAACCCCTATCACCTGATAGTAAACGCGTCCGGATTTGGTTCTCTTGCACAGGATGTCGAGGTGAGCTCCACTGTTCCGGTCACTGTCAATCCCTCGCTGAAGTTGGGACAAGCCTCGACGACGGTAACCGTTGAAGGCGGCCAGGACCTTGTTGAAAACGATCCGACCTTCCACACTGACATCGACCGGAACCTCATCGAGAAGGTTCCGCTGGAAAGCCAGTCCTCGTCGCTCAGTTCGCTGGTCACGCTCGTCTCTCCGGGTGTCGCCGCTGATTCGAACGGCCTTTTCCACGGCCTCGGCGATCACGCATCGAACTCGTTTTCGATCGACGGCCAGGCCATCACCGATCAGCAGAGCAAGGTCTTCTCCAACCAGCTTCCCACTAACTCAGTTCAGTCGCTGGAAGTCATCTCCGGCGCGCCGCCGGCAGAGTATGGCGGCAAGACGAGCCTGGTCATCGTTGCAACTACGCGTTCAGGGCAGGGTGTCACCAGGCCGACCGGTAGCGTCTACGCCTCCTATGGAGCCTTTGGGTCGGCAACCGCCGGGCTCGACCTGGGCTACGGCGGCAAGAACTGGGGGAACTTCTTCGAGGTCGACGGGCTGAACACCGGGCGATTTCTCGATCCCCCGCAATTCCAGGTATTTCACTCCAAAGGGAACGAGGAGAATATCTTCGATCGCGTGGATTACACCTTTACGCCGGTCGATTCCTTGCATCTGGATCTGAACTACAGCCGTTCCTGGTTCCAGACTCCGAACGCTTACGACAATCTGAATGTCCAGAACGTAATCAGCGGAGGCGCCAGCGCGAATCCCGTCTTCGGGGATGTCGGCAACACAGACCAGCGCTCCAAAATTCAGACCTTTAACATCGCCCCCGTCTATACGCGCCTGATCGGATCGAACCAGGTCTTCAATGTAGGCGCCTATGCCCGCAAAGACTTTTACAGCTACTACCCGAGCGGCAATCTGTTAGCCGACCTGGGGCCGCCAAGTCTCCAAAACCAAACGGTCTCGCAATATCGCACGCTTCTTAATACCGGTCTCCGCTCAGACTACACCTACGTGAAGGGGATCCAGACCATTAAGGCCGGCGCCGTATACGAGCAAACCTTCCTTCGGGAACACGACAACCTGGCCGTCGTCGCCAACACCTTCAACTCGCCGTGCGTCGATGCGGACGGCAATTCAGTGCCAGGATTCAGCGACCCCGCTCAGTGCGCCGCCT
>Ga0206844_10294_pt2 | contig 10463 bp, 12 predicted proteins | sample Alteio_BWOrgCont_22_FD_152907 | JGI IMG/M metagenome (GOLD analysis project Ga0206844, IMG submission 152907) | Enriched cells from forest soil in Barre Woods Harvard Forest LTER site, Petersham, Massachusetts, United States -... | ecosystem: Environmental > Terrestrial > Soil > Temperate forest >...
GGTCTCCCCGCGCCCAGTGCGACAAGCAAGCCTATCGCCTGAAAATGCGCGAGGTCCTCGAGTCCCAGCCGAACTTAAAGATCAAGCAAGCCGAAGTGGCGGAATTGATTATCGAAGCGGCTTCAGGCCCGGGGCTGCAGGCTTCAGGACTCCCTACGAACCGCGACGTGGAAGAGATTGCGTTTCGTGAAGCCCAAAGCCCGAAGCCTGAAGCCGGTGACCGCATCTGCCGCGGCATTAAACTCCGTGACGGCCGCTCAGTCGGCGCCAGTGCAATCATTATCACAACCGGCACGTTCCTCAACGGGCTCATCCACTGCGGAGAACAGCAGTATCCCGCGGGACGCTCGGGTGAACCCGCCGCTGTCCTTCTCGGCGAATCTCTCAAACAACTCGGATTGCGCGGCTGTCGCCTCAAGACCGGCACGCCGCCACGCCTCGACGGACGCACCATCGACTGGGCGCAATTCCAAGTTCAGCCTGGCGACGCTGACCCGACTCCGTTCAGCTTTCGCACCAAGCAGGTCGCTCATCACGATTCGCAAGTCCCCTGCTACATTGCGTGGACCACCCCCGAGACCCAACGCATCATTCGCGAGAACGTCCATCGTTCCCCCATGTATAGCGGCCAGATTCAATCTATCGGACCACGCTATTGTCCGTCGATCGAAGACAAAATCGTAAAGTTCCCCGACAAAACCGCGCACCAGCTTTTCCTTGAGCCCGAGGGTCTCAACACGCACGAGATCTATGTCAACGGCATGAGCACTTCGCTGCCGGTCGAGGTTCAGCTGGAAATCCTCAAGTCCATCCCTGGCCTTGAGAGCGCGGAAATGCTGCGTCCCGGCTACGCCATCGAGTACGACTCCATTGATCCCACTGAACTCGAGCGCACGCTCGAGACCAAGCAGATCGCCGGACTATTCCTTGCCGGTCAGATCAACGGAACCAGCGGATACGAAGAAGCTGCCTGCCAAGGCCTGATGGCCGGGATCAACGCGGCCCTAAAAGTGAAAAACGCCCCGCCGCTCATTCTCGATCGCACCGAAGCCTACACCGCGATTCTCATCGACGACCTGATCTCGAAGGGCACGAACGAACCTTATCGCATGTTCACCTCGCGCGCCGAGTTCCGTCTGCATCTGCGCATCGACAACGCTGACCGCCGCCTGACTCCGCACGGCCGCAGAATTGGATTGATCCCCGACTCAGCATGGGCGGACTACCTGGCCAAGCAGCAACGCCTGGAAGCAGTGAAACAATTGCTGGAACAAACCAGACTCACCAGCGCGTTGCTGGAAAAAATCTCCCCTACAGAAATCTGTCATCCCGAGCGGACTGAGGCACAGCCGAACCCTAACTCTGTCATCCCGAGCGAAGTGAGGCGTCAGCCGAACGCAGTCGAGGGACCTTGTGTTTCTCTGGCGCAAGCGAATCAGCTTTCTGCCGCCGCGGGTCAAACCCTCGCCCAACTGCTAAAGCGACCCGAGATCGTAATCGAGAACCTGGTTCCCGCTCTCCGCGAACTCGACCCGGAATTTTTCGAGCGAGAGCGAATCCGTGACAATCCGCGCGAATACGTGGCCACTCTTTCTTCCGAAGTGCGAAACGAACTCAAGTCGGTCGAAACCGAAATCAAATACCAAGGCTACCTGCTACAGCAACAGCGCGCCATCGACCGCCTGAAAAAGGCCGAGCAGCGCGCCATTCCCGACTGGTTCGATTACCACTCGGTCAGCGGCCTCTCCAAGGAAATGCAGGAGACCCTGCTCAAGATAAAACCGCGCACCCTGGCCCACGCTTCCCGTATTCCCGGAGTGACCCCGGCCGCAGTATCGTTAGTGCACGTCTACATCGAAATTCAAGCCAAACGCCGCCAACAAGCTGTCGTGCTCTAGATTCACGGTGGGACAGCCAGCCGAACGAACCTCGGCATTAGCGTAGAAGTCCGAAAACGACCAGCGGTATTCCCGTCGATGATCTATTCTGTGAATCAGTCCAAAGAAATGAACCGGTGCTACACCCAGATCGAAAGCCCGCTCGGGCCGTTGCTCTTGGTCGCTGACGAAGCTGGCGTGCGCGAAATCCTTTTCGTCAACGGAAGACATCACGCGCAGCCCGAATCTTCGTGGATTGAGGACCAGGCCCCGTTTGCCGAAGCAGTGCGCCAACTCCAGGCGTATTTCGCGGGAGAGCTGGAAAATTTCAATCTGCAACTCGCGCCTGAGGGCACATCTTTCCAACTGGGAGTTTGGCAGCGCCTTTGCGACATTCCTTACGGCAAGACAATTTCCTATGGCGAACTGGCGGGCCGAATTGGCAATCCCAAGGCTTCCCGAGCAGTCGGCCTCGCCAATGGTTCCAACCCCATCCCCATCGTGATCCCGTGCCATCGCGTCATCGGCAGCAATGGCAAGCTCACCGGATACGGCGGCGGTCTGCCCATCAAAGAAAAGTTGCTGGCTCTGGAGCGGCGTCAGCTTCGCTTGCTGTGACCTGGCTATTGATTCAGGCGATTCGACACATCGCGAAGCAGATACTCATGCTCAGAGGTCACTCCCAGCCTTTCGAAATAGCGCCAATACCAGACCGGATAAAGGTGTGAGGTGATGGTCGTAGTTCGAGTTAGCCGCGTCCCGCTTCCCTCCGTGTGAAGTTCGTAGTCGGCTTTTTCAAACCCGAGCCAGTGCCGACCCGGCATATTCGTGCGATCAATCGTCAGTTGCATTGAGTACGGCGGATCCCACACGGTGATGATTTCCTCAATGAACCCATTCTCGAAGTAGCAGGTCCGCTTCGCTCCTACGCCTTTTCTCTCCAAGGTGCAGCGCAGAGGAACAGGAAGGCCAAAGTGCATGAGCAAAGGCTTTGTCGCATTGATGCTGTCAATCGACTGGATGTCGGTCCAGACCTTTTCAGGTTGTGCCGCAAGAAACACGCCGTTGGATATGGTTTCACGGCGCGCCGTTTCGAGAGATGGCCGCTCCAGTTGGTGTCCCGCCAAAACGATCATGGGCGACAACATTAAAACTGCAACCATGCTCGTCATCTGATGCCGCAGATGATCGATCACAAATCGCCGGAACAAGTAACCGAGGACAACGCCAATCCCGAGCCCAAGCGCCAGCAGAGGAAAAGCCAGTAATGCGCAGAGCAGCCCCTCTAATTTGCCTGCAACCAGGAACAAAAGCGAGACCAGCGCCGCCAACAACGAACATGCCCACGCTGTGTTGCGCCCTCGGGTAACGATTGCAATGGCGAACCCAGCACAGAACGGGACCAAAAAGAACATCACCTCGCCCATCCCACGGGTTGCAGGTGCATTCGCAAAAAAGAATCCGGTAAGCCCAACGCAAGTGCCGACGGCTGTTCCAAGGAGCAGTCCTTTGACAACGCCACTCCAGCTCTTCTTCTCTTGTGCTGTCGACTGTTCTAATCCTAGCCAAAACATCCAAACTACAGCGGCCAGCACGGCACAGAACAAAACCGCCTGCAGGATGGAATGAAAGTAGGTCATGATCGACACCCTACCACTCGGGTCGGCCTCCGACAACGGTTCCAATCGTTCACTTGTTCGTTCGGCTTTGAAAGAGCAGCGCTTTTGCTTCGCTGGAGGTCACAACAATTCAACAAACCTCTGATCAAGGACATCTAGGATAAAATGTAGTTGCATTCAAGGTTCAGCGAGGATCCCAGCTTCATGCGGTTCGTCCTGGTTTCGTTGGCCATTGTTGGCTTCGTCGCGTCCGGTCTCGCGCTCCGCGAACACTACCGGACGGATTTATCTCCCTGCAGCATCAACGAACGATGGGATTGCGGAATCGTCAACCACAGTCCATTCGCCACGCTCGCAGGCATTCCCGTCGCAGTCATCGGCATGGCCGGATATGTGTTTCTGGCCGCGCTTGCGCTGAAGCGTGCCTACGCCTTATTTCTTGCCGCAGCCTTGGTGGGCCTGTCGTTTTCGCTTTACCTGGCGCACGTGGAAGCTGACATCCTGGGCGTATGGTGTATCTACTGCGTTGCCTCGCTCGTGGTGATTTCTTTATTAACTTTGTTGGGCATTGGAACATTGGTGCTTTCGCGTACCCGCACCGCGGATACGATACATTAAATAAGATTAGAGACGCATCCTGTCTATGAAAAGAACCTTGGGTATATTTGCTCTCTCGGTCGTCATGTTTGCTTCGAAGGTATTCGCGCAGGAATCCGTCAATCCGGCCCTGCGTCCGCCAAAAGGCGCGCAGATCGCGATTGTGGTCTTCGAGGATCTGCAATGTCCGCAATGTCGGCGTCTCGCTCCTCTGGTTGCGCAAGCAGGCAAAACGTATAAGATTCCTGTCGTCCGCCACGACTTTCCCCTGCCCATGCACAACTGGTCTTTTCAGGCAGCCGTCATCGCCCACTATTTCGATAGCCGTTCGCCGCAGCTTGGGATCGATTTTCGCGATTACATTTTCGAGCACCAGCCAGAAATCTTTCCCACGAACCTGCGCCAGTTCGCGGATAAGTTTGCCACCGATCACAAAGTAGATTTGCCCTTTGTAGTAGATCCACAAGGCAAGTTTGCGGCTGAGGTCAAAGCCGAACAGGAGTTGGGTAAATCGCTTCAACTGGAGCACACGCCAACCATTTACGTGGTCAGCAGCAAATCCAAGAGCCATCCCGTTGTTGAAGTGAAGGAGCCGAGCGACCAGCTTTTTCAGACGATTGATGCCATGAAGGCAGAGTAATAACTTAGAACCCCTTCGTGCGCGAGAAGAAAGATAGTTTTATGGCGCTAAGCTTTGCCAAAGACATTCGCCCGCTGTTTCGCGATAGTCCCGATGTAGATACGATGAAGGATTTTGGCCTCGATCTGTCGTCGTACGCCGACGTTAAGGCGAAGGCGAAAGAGATTTATGCAAGGCTTCTCGACGGCAGCATGCCCTGCGACGAACCCTGGCCCAAGGATCAGACTGCCCGGTTCAAGCAATGGATGGATGAAGGCATGGCGGCTTAGGGGTGCCTATCATCCTCTTTCAAAAGCGTGTTTCTTTTCCAATTCATCGAGCGCCGTCCGCATGTCGGCTTCAAACCTCGAGGCCTGCTCCATCAACGAAGGATTCGCGGTGGCCGATTCTCCATCCAACGTAATCAGGCCCTGAGCCTCGACTTTCTTGGCGATCTCTAGAAGATGCTGCGGCGAAGTCTCGACGTACATGGCTTCGGCAGGATCCCCGATCCAAACCTTGCCCCCGACCAACCTCATCTGCCAGTACACCTTTCGCGCTACCAGCAACGCCGTGTCTTCATCGCTAGCTTTGCCGAATATCCATTTACTGTGCTTGAAATCGTAATGACGACTGGAAAACTGCACTGGTACGAGCTTGCCCGACTTCACAAACTCCAGTTGTCGCCGGTCCACTTCTTTGCGCAGTGCATTGATGACTGGGTTCTCCACATCCTTCGGATCAAGCGAGGGCAGAACCTCGCGCACCGTCGCCGATAGATTTACCGCCACCGGTGCATGCAATCCTGCAGAGTTCTCCAGTCGGATGTCGCCATGCAGGAAGAAAAAATCAGCTCCCGAAGTAGACTTGCGAAAAGGCCATCGCAGATCAAATGAAAGTGGCAACCCAGTCAGCGTGACGTAGATCTTTTTCTGTTCGTTTCCATTCCCTGCTGCGCTCATACCGATCCGTCGAAAAGAGAGTCTGCTCGTCGATATTCTACCCCGGGCAGGCTCTGCTATTACAAAGAGGAAACAAATCTGCCCTCTTATCCCACTCTTACTTTCTTGATTCGTATCCGATGAGATTCCCGTGAACGACAAAAAGGCGGCCCGAAGGCCGCCTCATGAACAACTGAGAACCGGGAACTGACAACTGAGAAACTGAAGTTAACTACCGTCCCGCGGCAGCGCCTTTGGTCAGTCCATTCGAAGCGAGCTCGCCAATCGCCATTAGCGAAGCGATTTTTGCCACAACATCAGCCATGCTTCGTCCGGTATCGGTGTTCGCGTCCACTGCGGGATGCCCATCCCCGTCGGTGTGCATAACCAAAACGCGCGTGGCCGCCTGCGTTTTCTTGATCACGTAAGGCAGGTGGTGCCGATCATTCCTGGTCAATGTTGGACCAAGAATTACCAGGTCAAATGTCCCCCGGCGCACTGCCTCGTCAATCCCTTTGCGACCCACCGCCGTCTCCACCTGATGACCCGCCTTTTGGATAGAAACTGCTTGTGAGGCAACTACTTCCGCGTCGCCCTCACCGTAGAGAATCTTGAGTTGAAATGACGACTTCTCACTCTTTGCCATATGTGATTAGAGCCAGCCTTTCTTGCCGCTGAACTCTCACGGTAGCAATGGACTCAAGATAAGAGAACGTCACCGAAGACCAATCCCAGACAGGAAATATCGCGACCCCGATCTGACCCACCGTGTCTTGGCTTGTCACGAGCAGTCTCACTTCTTTCGACAAGCCAACGCCTGCGCGGATTTTCCCTGCAATTGCACTTCTACCGAAGTACAATGAACCCGCATTGCCTGATTTCAAATTGTCTAGTCCGCGGAGGAGCACTTCATGCGTGTGCTAGCCGTCTGCTTCGTCTTGATTGCGCAATCTCTTCTGGCTACAGCCGCTCAGCAAAAAGATCCGGCCGACCAAACTGCAACCGCTAGTTGCGATTTCGCCGACGGCCTCGAAGTCAGCGTGGAATACAACAACTCCGCAATGATGGACAAAGATCAGCCCCACAACGGCAAGGTCTGGCTACCGGCCGGTTCTCCACTGACTCTTTTCACCCAGGTTCCGCTCATTCTGAATCACGTGGAGCTCGCCGTGGGCGCGTACAGCGTTTACGTGATCCCAAATAAAAAGGACTGGACTCTGATCGTCAGCAAGAATGTCACCAGCCCTAAAACCTACGATGAGAAACAAGATCTGGTGCGCGCTCCCATGGAAATCGGCGGAGTGGACTCGCCGCCCAAGAAGCTGCAAGTTTCCTTCGCCCACACCGCTCCTAAGGTATGCAGCATCCGCTTGTACTACGAAAAGACTGGAGCTTTCGCGGAGTTCAACGAGAAATAGAATTCAAGCCACGAGGCGCCGCAGAAAGCCCGCGGAGCACGCCGTGGATCGAGTGGGAAATCGAAAGACACCGCCTGGCTACGTTCCCAACCTTTCCAACACCTCTCGCACTACCCCTGCATCCGTTACCTGATAACGATCCTCCGCCGGATACAAAGCCCCGCCGAACGTAATCCCCGGCCGCGCCAGTGTCGAACTGTCGGACGCCGTCCGCCAAGCCGTCAAATGAATCTGCCGGCACCCGGTCCGCTCAACCACATCCTTCACGTTCCATACCTGAATCCCACCGCCCGGCAGAATCTCAATCCGATCACCCGCCCGCTCAATCAGCTTCTTGATCAACTCCACCCCCTCGGGCACGCTGTCCTTTTGTCCGCTGGTCAGAACCCGCGTAATTCCCAAATCCACCAGTTGCTCCAGCGCTTCAAACGGATCAGGAGTGACATCGAACGCCCGATGAAACACAGCCTGCCGCGTCCCAATCAACTGCCGAATTCGGCTGCATCGCGCAACATCCACTCGTCCATCCGGCTGCAAAATACCAAACACCACACCGTCCGCGCCGTTTTCAACCGCGGCCTCCGCGTCGCGTTCCATCGTAGCCATCTCCGCTTGGGAGTACGCAAACCCTCCGCCACGCGGACGAACCATCACCATGACCGGAATCTTCACCCGCCGCTTCGCCTCCAGTATCGTCCCGAGTGAAGGCGTCAACCCGCCAAGAAAAAGCGCGGAGCAAAGTTCCACCCGGTCTGCCCCACCCTTTTCCGCCTCAATCGCGTCGTCAATCCCCCCACAACAAATTTCCAGCAAAGCATGCCCCATGCGGCTCCCTCATCGCTAGGAATATGGCACAACGATGCAAATCATGCAGACCCAGTCTGCAACTTCTGGCACAATCATCGCATGCGCGGACTTTTGTTTCTTCTTCTAACGACGGCTCTCGCAGCCCAGAGCATCCAGAAATCCAACACCACGGAAAACCTGCGCGGCATCAGCGTGCTCGCGAATGGAGTCGCGTGGGCCAGCGGCACTCACGGAACTTATCTCCGCTCCACCGACAGCGGAAATTCCTGGCAAGCCGCTCAGGTTCCCAACGCCGACGCTCTCGACTTCCGCGATGTAGAAGCCTTCAGCGCCGACCTCGCGTATCTGCTGAGCGCAGGACCGGGCGAGCAGTCGCGCATTTACAAAACCACCGACGCCGGCAAAACCTGGACGCTGCAATTCACCAACAAGAATCCCAAGGGATTTTTCGATTGCATGGCCTTCTGGGATTCCGATCGTGGCATCGCCGTCGGCGACCCAGTCACCGACAATTCAGGCACGCTCAGATTTGAATTAATTTCTACCGAAGATGGCGGCAAGACTTGGAATCCGCTTCCACCCGACTCGATCCCGCCAGCGATCGAAGGCGAAGGCGCATTTGCCGCCAGCGGAACCTGCATCACCGTCCAAGGGACAGCCAACGTCTGGTTCGCCACCGGCGGAAAAGCCGCGCGCGTCTTCCGATCCACCAACGCCGGCAAAACTTGGACTATCGCCCAAACCCCAATCATCCACGGCCAGGACTCCACCGGCATTTTCTCCATCGCCTTCCGCGACGCGACCCACGGAGTCATCGCCGGCGGAGATTACAAACATCCCGCCCAGGACGGCCCCAACCTCGCCTTCACCAACGACGGTGGCCTCGCCTGGACTCTTTCCCCAATTTCACCGCAAAGATACTTTTCCGCCGTAGCCTTCGCCGAGCCGCACTCAGACAGCGAGGCCGTTGTAATTGTGGGATCGTCCGGATCGGCCTACGACGATGACATCCCGAAAGCATCATGGCCGAAAACGTCATTGCAGAAAACATCACTCCAGAAAAACTGGGACCTGAATCTGAACGCAGTAAGCGTCAGCTCAAGCGAAATCATAGCCGTTGGTCCCAAAGGCCTCATCGTCAGTATTCCGCCTGCCCGCTGACCTGCAGACATACTCTCCACGTTATTTGGTTTGTCAGACCCAGCGGACAATTCCCTGACAATCACCAACCAACAAGACAAAAAGATGACGATGATTTGACTCGCCGCTGACCGCCGCATGACAACCTAACCTCTCGCCCGCCCTAATCTCGCCATACGACGCAAGAGATTTCGTTAACCGGCTTAGCCGACCAAGGAAACCCATGAAGACCATCTCGTTAGTTGCATTGGCGCTCACCCTCGGCATGGGAACAGCCTCCATGCTGAACACCGATAATCACAATTCAAACCAGCCAGTTCAGAACGCAGACGCCGCATTTCGCGACGGATTGTACCTGGGAAGACTCGCCGCCCAAGCCGGCGCCGAACCCCACATCGCCCGCGGCCGCTGGGCCACCGTCGGAGATCGCGCGTTGTTCTCAGCCGGCTATCAAGAAGGATATAGCGGTTCTCTCGCCAGCCGTTGAGTTCCAACCATGCGCCAGGCCGAATAACCGAGCGCGCCAGACGCGCACACAAACTTTCGAGGCCAAAGCCTCTTCGAGGTGCAGTATGAAATACAAAACTTTGCTCGCCGCAATCGCTCTCGTCCTAACTATTTTTATTTCCAGCCGGCAGATTGTGAAGGCAGCGCCCGCTACCACCAGCCCCAACATCCGAGGCACGGTCAAATTCGAAGGAACCGTGCCCAAGGCCAAGTCGATCAGCATGGCCGCCGACCCAACTTGCGCCAAGCAGCATCCTGGACTCATTTCCACCCCAGAGGTCGTCACTGATTCCAAAGGTGACTTGCAAGACGTGCTCGTGTTCATCTCCGACGGCTTGGGCGATCGCACTTTCGATCCACCCGCCCAACCTGTGGTCATTAAGCAAAAAGGCTGTCTTTATCTGCCTCACGTCTTGGCGGTACAGGCCAACCAGCCCATCGAAGTCGTGAACGACGACCAGACTATGCACAACATTCATCCCACTCCAACCAACAATCGGGAGTGGAACAAAGCTGAGCTTCCGGGAGCCAAGCAGGAAGAGGCTTTCGCGCGCGAAGAAATCGCAATCCCGGTCCGCTGCAACATCCATCCCTGGATGCGAGGCTACATTGCGGTCCTGAAGAATCCCTATTTCGCCGTGACCAAGCCGGACGGCACTTTTGATCTGCCCAATCTGCCGCCCGGAACCTACACCATCAAGGCCTGGCACGAGAAACTGGGCACGTCCACGCAGACCATCACCGTCGACGCAAGTCAGACCAAGGAAATCAGCTTCGTCTTCAAAAGCATGTAAGCTTTTTTCGTGACTGCAAGGCCACTCGCGCAATCGGGCGGGTGGCCATATTTAATCTTTGTCATTCCGAAACGGCGAAGCCGTCGAGGAATCTGCTTCTAGGCCTGTCGCGAAACTTCAACCCCGCCCGTACTCCGTAATCTC
>Ga0206844_10383_pt1 | contig 10439 bp, 13 predicted proteins | sample Alteio_BWOrgCont_22_FD_152907 | JGI IMG/M metagenome (GOLD analysis project Ga0206844, IMG submission 152907) | Enriched cells from forest soil in Barre Woods Harvard Forest LTER site, Petersham, Massachusetts, United States -... | ecosystem: Environmental > Terrestrial > Soil > Temperate forest >...
TTTACACCCGCTCGGACAGCCAAATGGCGAGGCGGGTGGAGGCTTTGATGACGCCGCTGAGGATAGGATATAAAGGCGCGTCATCGCCGCCAAGCTTAACAGCTTCTTCTTTATGAGCAATTTCATCAAGCTGACAATGAACAATGGTTTTGCGCAGCGTCTCAGCCTCAGGACTGGTTGCGGGCATGAGTTGATTGAGTTGGCGCTGATAGTGCCCCTCAATAACCTCCTCAACAGCAATTGTACAGGCATGTGCGGCTTTTTCACCTATTGCAGCTGTCACCGCCCCTAAGCCAAAACCCAAGATCGACCATAATGGTTGCAAAACTGTTGGGCGCACACCCTGCTTAATCATCAAATCGGTGAATAACTGGAGATGTTGCGATTCTTCTTCGGCCATTTTTTCAAGGCTTGCAAGTTTGCACGCGGTGCTCGATGCCGCCAGGCCAAAATACCTAAAAGCAACTGTCCCACCAAAAGAACTATATTCCAAGCTGTTGCCGGAATTCCAAAAACACGCCATCCCACCTGATCGCAACGGACCGTATTTTGCATGAGTTGTTCACGTAGCTGCTCAATACTTGTTGCTTGGATCGGGACACCACCACACTTCTCGGTACCCAGCCACCAGTGCTGCTCGATGCCAAAGTGATACACACCAAGAATAATCCCTGCACTGAGCGTTGCTCCTAAAAGTATAGCCATCCATGAGGGCGGGAATAGATCTCTTAAGGCTAAAAAGGCTATAAACCCTAACGCTACATAAATGTGACGCTCATAAATGCATAAGATACAGGGTTTGATGCCAAAACCATAGTGGGCAATCAAGCCTGCGGTCAATGCTCCCCAACTGAGGAGCAAAACCAACCGATAGTAAAGCGCTGTAGAAACCTTCATGGCAATAAAACCTTTACAATAACGTAACCCAACACAATCGTTAACAATACACCACCCATGACCCAACCGAGGTAGCTTTCAATAAAGACACGGGCTCGTGGACCAAACCGCCACAACAGCGCCGACAATACAAAAAAGCGGGCTGAGCGTGTAATCATTGATGCGAGAATAAATTTACCTAAATCAAGCCCGGCAACACCACTGGCGATGGTTACCAGTTTATAAGGAATTGGGGTCAGGCCTTTGGCCATAATGATCCAAAAACCCCAGGTCTGAAATTGTGTTTGAAAGAGTCGGAATGAGTTTTCTAAATGGTAAAGCTTGATGATCGATTGTCCGATAGCCTCATAAACAAAATAACCAATGCCATAGCCCACAATCCCGCCTAAAACAGAACTGATGCTGCAGGTAGCTGCCACCACCCAGGCTTTCTTGGGTTGGCTCAAAAGCATCGGAATAATCATCAGATCAGGCGGCAAGGGGAAAAAGGAGCTTTCCGCAAAGGAAACAAGATTAACCCACCACAAGGCCCACGGATGCTGGGCACTGCGAATTATCCATTCATAAAATTGGCGTGATCGGGATACTTGAGCAACAGCAGTATTCATAGTTCTATACCCAAACAAACTGAAAATACCTGGTGCAAAATCTCAGAACCTTACCCAATTGTTTTCGGGATCCCCCGGATCCTGAAAAGCAAGTTTACTTGGGTATAGGCTACAACTTTTGTGAAAGAGCAACAAGATCATTTTGTATTTAAAATAAAATGATTACTTTTATTTACAATATATTAATTAACTTGAAGTACTATTACACTGAAACTCTTATTTAAATGTTCATATCATGGTAAAAAGCAAAATACTTCCTTATATTGCATGTCTTTGTCTTATTTCAATGGCCCTACTTTCTGATCCTGCACCTGCTGCAGGGACCAATGACTTTGCAGATTCCCTTAGAGCAACATCACCGTCTTCAACTATAAAATCTGTGCTCAATGAACAACCACAACCAGCTCTGCATAATAATTTAAACCCCATGACAATCGAAATTCTTCAAGGTAGGGTCAACCAAATCAAAACGCCTGATGCTCAAGTTCAAGAAACTCTTTCAATGGTCATGCAAATAACATTACAAAGTGAAATAGTACTCGATGAAGAAATGAGCATCTATCTAGCAGACCTCACAGGTATTTCAAGATCATTAATCAAAAAAACATATCAAGAGCTTATCCAACGAGCTGATCTTTCATCTGCAGCTGGATAGTTGGGTTTCCAAAAAGATCATTGAATTTTTGCCTAATACGCATTACTTATAAAGTACAACTCAACCAAGTCCCCTTCGTCTAGAGGCCTAGGACGCTGCCCTCTCACGGCGGTAACAGGGGTTCGAATCCCCTAGGGGACGCCACCCTACGTTCTTCGAGCTTCGGGCGGCACGCCAAGAAGCGAGGTAGAGCTAGGAGTGCATACCGAAGCTTTAGCGTAGGTATGCTGTTTGAATTAAGCAGCTCCTTTCTATCTTCTGCCTTCTATCTTCTGAAAAACCCTCTTCCTCCATATCTCATCCCCACTTATAATTAATTAAAGACCTGAAGAAAAAATAGGGTGATGGATAGTTTTGAGTTTAATAAAATCGCGGCAAGCCTTCTTATTGCCCTTTTGGTGGGTATGTTGGGAAGCTTGATCGGTGAAGCTCTTATTCATCCGCAGACTTTAGAAAAAAATGCTTATGTTATTGCCGTAATAGAAGGTACAACAGAAACTAAAGAGGGAAATCCTAAGGAAAAAACAATTGTCGCAATTGAACCACTCTTGGCATCAGCTGATGCTAACAAAGGACAACAAATTGCTGAAAAGCGCTGCAGTCAATGTCATACCTTCAAAAAAGGTGAGCACAATAAAATTGGCCCCAATCTGTGGAATGTCGTCATGAATCATATGGGGCATGTGAGTGATTTTGCCTTTTCCAGTGCCCTTAAGAGCAAGGAAAGCGAGGGAGGCCACTGGGACTTTGAAAACTTGAATCACTTTATCTACAAACCTAGTGCCTTTATAAAGGGCACAAAAATGTCTTTTGCTGGACTTAAAGATCCTAAAGAGCGAGCTGATTTAATTGCCTATCTCTCCACATTAAACGATACGGTCATCCAATTGCCTAAAGGAACTGCTACTAAATGAAAACCGCCTTTATCACCTTGCTGGCGCTGTTCTTAGGGATGACCAAAAGCATCGCAGCGCCAACATACGGGTTTTCCATCTGGGGAAAGCTTCGCTATCCAGCTGATTTCACCCATTATGATCATACCAACCCCCTAGCACCTAAAGGTGGCCATGTACACTTTGGCCAGATGGGGCGCTTTGATAGCCTAAACCCCTTTATTGTTCGTGGTGAATCTGCGCCAGCGATCTTGATGACCATTGCACGCCTAATGGACGATAATTACGATGAAACAGGTTCAAGCTATGCATATCTAGCGGAAAAGGTTGAGGTCAGCAACGACCGCCTCTCTGTGACTTATTATCTGAATCCGCAGGCACGCTTTAATAATGGTGAAGCAATTACATCTGCAGATGTGTTGTTTTCATTTGAGGCTCTTAAAACAAAGGGTCAGCCTATGTATCGCAGTTATTTTGCGGATGTGATCAAAGCTGAGGCTCTAGGCCCACATAAAGTCAGATTTACGTTTAAGAACACACATAACCGCGAGCTTCCCTTGATTTTAGGGCAACTGCCGATTTTATCAGCAACCTACTATAAAGATCACCCTTTTGATGGCGTGAATTTAACTCCCTCACCATGTTCCGGCCCTTATGAGATCGAAAAAATTGATCCAGGACGTTCAATCACCTATCGCCGCGTTTCTTCGTGGTGGGGAGAAAATATTCCGAGTCAAAAAGGACGACATAATTTTGCACAGATTACTTTTGATATGTATCGCGACAATAATGCGCTTTTCGAGGCTTTTAAGGTTGGAAAGATCGATATCTTTTCTGAAAGCAAAGCTAATCGCTGGAAAACAGGCTATGACTTTGCGGCAATGACAAAAGGATTGGTCAAAAAAGTTGAGCTCCCTTCACGCCTTTCTAACGGTGCCACTGCAGGCTTTTTCTTTAATATTCGACGCCCTATTTTCCAAGATAGACGCGTACGCCAAGCCATTACAGAGGTATTTGATTTTACTTGGATTAATCACACCCTTTTCTATGATGCGTATACACGCAATCGCAGCTATTTCCCTGGATCAGATTTTGAACATCAAGGAGTTCCCACTGGCAAAGAACTAGGAACCCTCAAAAAATATAAAAACCAGCTGCCATCAGATCTCTTTGAACGAGCCTTTAGCTTGCCTGATAATGTCAATTCCACAACAACCCGTCATAGTATAGAAAAGGCCAATAAATTATTAAAAGAAGCTGGGTGGGTTTTCGAAAATGAAATTCTTCATAAGGATGGGCAACCCTTCCGTTTTGAAATTCTTATTGCAGACCAAAGCATGGAACGCGTTTTATTGCCCTTTGTTGACACCTTAAAACGTTTAGGTATTTTAGTCTCAGTGCGACTTTTGGATATGGTTAACTATACCAATCGTGTTGAAACATTGGATTTTGATATGATCATGGCGGGAATTCCTCAAAGTAATTCATTGGGCAATGAGCAACGTAATTTCTGGGGATCAGCCCAAGCCAACAACCCTGGAACTCTCAATTACGCTGGCATTCATGATCCTGTAATTGATGAGCTAATCGAATTAATTATTAGTTCAACAAACTATGATGAGCTCATAACCAGCGCCAAAGCACTCGACCGCGTGTTAGTGTGGGGATATTACATGATTCCCTATTGGCATCGTTCCGTAAACTGGATTGCCTATTGGGATCGCTTTGGCCAACCGGCTATTTCTTCCTTATATATGACAACCCCATTCGATACCTGGTGGGTTGATATTGACAAAGACCATAAGCTTCAGGAGAGCACTCAAGAAGAGCCGACAAAGCTTTCCTGGTGGCAACGCTTTAAAGATTATTTATATAACCTATATAACCGGATTAGAGGGTAAGGCTATGGGTCGTTATATCCTACGTCGACTTTTATTAATTATTCCGACTCTGTTTGGTATTATGTCGATTAATTTCCTGATTGTACAAGTCGCACCGGGTGGTCCTATCGAGCAAATCTTGGTGAAAATTCGAGGGAGCTCTTCTGATGTTGACACCCGTCTTGGTGGTGCGACTCAAGAAGCCATGATGGGGAACAACAACGAACAAGGTATCTACCACGGGGCACAAGGGGTTGACCCAGCGTTTATCAAAGAATTAGAAAAACAATTTGGTTTTGATAAACCACCGCTCGAACGCTACATAAAAATGCTTAAAAACTACATAACCTTTGACTTTGGTCATAGTTATTTCCGTGATGACTCAGTGGTCTCTCTTTTGTTATCAAAGCTACCCGTCTCGCTTTCTTTAGGGTTATGGACGACACTGCTTGTTTATCTCATCTCTATCCCGTTGGGGATTGCCAAAGCTTCACGTGATGGAACTCCGTTTGATGTATGGACCAGCGCCTTAATTATTGTCGGCTATGCTGTACCTGGTTTCCTTTTTGCTCTCCTGTTAATTATTTTGTTTGCTGGTGGTAGTTTTTGGACCGTTTTCCCTCTACGAGGACTATTTTCAGAAAATTGGTCATCTCTCAGCTGGAGTGCAAAGATTCTTGATTATTTTTGGCATATAACCTTGCCAATCACAGCTATGGTGATTAGTGGTTTTGCCAAACTGACCCTCTTAACGAAAAACTCTTTTATTGAAGAAATTAACAAGCAATACATCATTACGGCACGGGCAAAGGGTTTAAATCAACGGCAAGTTCTCTATGGTCATGTCTTCCGCAATGCCATGCTGATTGTGATTGCTGGTTTCCCCGCAACCTTTATCCACCTTCTCTTCACCTCTTCTCTATTAATCGAGGTCTTATTTTCGCTTGATGGTATTGGTTTGCTTGGCTTCGAAGCTGCTATGAGCCGAGACTACCCGGTCATGTTTGGTACGCTTTACTTTTTTACATTAATAGGTCTGTTCTTACACCTCATTAATGATATTACCTACATGCTCGTTGATCGACGCATTGATCTTGCAGCCAGCAAAGGATAAGCATGACATTCACCCCCTTAACGAAACGTCGCTGGTCTCAATTCTGCTCCAATCGTCGTGGTTTTTTGTCTCTGTGGATTTTCTTGTGTCTCTTTTTTGTTAGTTTATCCGCTGAATTTATTGCCAATGATAAGCCCTTGCTGGTTTCTTATAAGGGGAGCTTGTATTATCCTGCTCTTGTTACCTATCCTGAAACAACTTTTGGGGGCACCTTTGAAACTGAGACCAACTATCGTGATCCTTTTGTCCTTAATTTAATACAAGCTAGCGGATGGGTCCTATGGCCAGCAATTCCCTTTAGTTATACAACCGTTAACTATAATCTTCCTGTACCTGCACCTGCACCACCCTCTAAAGATAATTGGCTCGGTACCGATGATCAGGGACGCGATGTAATGGCACGACTTCTCTATGGTTTTCGTATTTCTATCCTTTTTGGCATGGCACTCGCTGTATTAAGTTCTGTGATTGGTATCTGTACTGGGGCGATCCAAGGTTATTTTGGTGGCATGACTGATCTTATTTTCCAACGTATTATCGAAATTTGGGGTGGACTACCCATACTTTTTCTATTAATTATTCTTTCCAGCATCATCGAGCCTAATTTTTGGTGGCTGTTGGGTATTATGCTGTTGTTTAGCTGGATACATCTTGTCGGTGTTGTACGAGCTGAATTTTTTCGCACACGTTCGCTTGATTTTGTCCGCGCCGCTGAAGCGCTTGGTGTTTCCAATACACGCATTATTTGGCGCCATATTTTACCCAATGCCATGGTCGCAACCATTACCTACCTTCCCTTCATTATTAATAGCTCCATTGCTACTCTAACTTCTCTTGATTTCTTAGGATTTGGTTTGCCGCCTGGTTCTGCGTCCCTCGGTGAGCTTTTAACACAAGGACGCAACAATATCCAATCCCCATGGCTAGGCCTAACTGGATTCTTTTCACTTTCTTTACTCCTAAGCCTTCTTGTCTTTATTGGTGAAGCTGTTCGCGACGCCTTTGACCCACGGAAAGTAAACCTATGACATTATTGGACGGCTTGGAATCTCCTAAAATATTCTGAGGGAGGAAGAACAGTTACATCACCAATTTTTTTTCCGTAGAACTTCCCAAAATCTCTTATATCTCCCGTAATTAAAAAATCAGCTCGCGCTGATATTGCTGATATCAAAATAGGCTTATCTTTTTCCCTTATTATTAGATTCTTAGGAAGCTCGAGATTCGTATGTAGCGGCATGATATTATCAAGACTTAGAAGAAGTTTATCTAAGCGCTCTTTTTGCTTTGCTATTTCAAGATTACGTCTTGCTTCTTCGACGGCATAGATAGACGAAACAAGCTTAATGGACTCTATTTGCCATAATCTCAAAAGCCCTGAGTGTTCACGATAAGCAACAGAGAATAAGATATTAGCATCTAGAAATAAAATCTCTTTTTTCATTTTTCATTTTTTACAACCTTCTTGAGTCGGGTTTTATAGTGCTTAATAGAATCGGGATTCAAGCCTAATTTGATAACTTCTTCACGAGCCATTTGATAATCATTTTCATCTGTTGCATTAGACAAGATAAACTCTGCCTTTCTAATTGCAGAATATTCCTCAACAGGTATAGCAACGGCTGGAATAATTAAAATTCCATCGCCACGATCTTCAGTTATTAAAAGGTCTCCCTCATTAACCCCAAAACGTTTCCTTAAAAACGCAGGAATTACAATGGTACCTCTTTTGCCAACTGTAACCGTGTTTGCTTTCATACGGGCCTATCCCTTACTATTTTCTACATCCTTAAACATATCAGATTATCTGAATATCTGCAATGCAAATGCATTTCCTCTATTCACAAAATATTGATATACTCGGGTAAATTGGGTTTGCGAGGTTTTGGATACCACGCTAAAGACGTTGAGACGGTGTTTTAAAGTTTTGCTGCCAGCATTTTCAGACTGTTTGAGTATATTTATTAATCTATGACATTATTAACCGTCACTGATCTTTCCGTACAATTCCGTTCCAGTCAGCAACCGGACTTCGACGCATTAACCTCTGTAAGCTTTACTGCTATGTGCGCTATGTCTAGGAAATCTGCCGTTTTTCTTGCTGTACATTCCTGTTTTTAATCCCAAATAAAAAATATAATATCTGTAATAGCTAAAGAATTTCTCTCGCCTTAAAGGTGTCTATTCAGACAACTCTGGCTACCAATTCTCCCTCAGGCTATGAAAACCTGGAGGTTTAGATATTTAGATATAGATTTTTAAATAATCTTAGGAAAAGTGTAGAGCTTTTTTCATAATTGCTTAGTACACTATCCTGAAAAAGGATAATATTGAATGAATTTATTATTGGCAAATACTTTTATTTCAGAATAAATAAACAAAAAATATTGCCATTATTTTTGTAAAATATGATAAAAATTTCTATAACAAAAAAGTCTTTAATTTGGGTCACCTTATAAAATGTATCGGGAGTCTAGATTTGATGTTTGCTGGATCCGCCTACGCCAAAGCTTCGGCGAGACTACAAAACCTCGACAAGCCGAAGCATTAGCGAAGGATGGTTGCCACGCCAGGCTTCGTTCTTCGAACTACGCCTGGCTCGCAATGACGTCATTGCGAGGAGTTTACGACGAAGCACAATCCAGAAATTTTCATGCACGATGGGTATAGACGATACAGTAGAGTTTATTTGCGAGATGCAGTTAGGAAAGAGAAATTAAGGGTTAATAACCCTCACGCTCCATGCGTTTGCGCATTAACTTACGGAAACGGCGGACAGCTTCAGCGCGCTCTCGTGCACGTCTTTCTGAAGGTTTTTCAAAATGACGACGCATTTTCATTTCTTTATAGACACCTTCCCGTTGCATTTTCTTCTTCAATGCCCGAAGAGCTTGATCTACATTATTTTCACGAACAACGACTTCCACGCGTGCTTCCATCCTTTAAAAGCTGAATACTATTACTACTCAGGAATATAGACATCTTTGCAGCCAAAATCAACCATTGAAATACAGAAATCTATAGAGCTGCTGCTAAAAGACGCTGCGTGTATGGGTGTTGTGGTTGTGTATAAATTTCTTCAGTGTTTCCTGTTTCAACAACTTGACCTTGCTGCATGACGATGAGGCGGTGGCTCATCGCGCGTACAACCTTTAAATCATGGCTAATAAAGAGATAGGTGATGCGATGTTTTTCTTGGAGACGACGCAATAATTCAATGACTTCTGCTTGCACGGAACGGTCAAGAGCTGATGTTGGCTCATCTAAAATTAAAAGATGTGGATTCAGAACAAGCGCGCGAGCAATGGCAATTCGTTGACGTTGTCCCCCTGAAAATTCATGGGGATAACGGTGGTAGACGTCAGGGTCAAGGTCAACTTCTTGTAAAATATCAATGACCTTTTTTTGTCGTTCTGCGAATGGTATGTGATGTTCATGTACTTCAAGTCCTTCACCAATAATTTGTCCTACGGAAAGACGTGGGTTTAAAGAACTAAAGGGGTCTTGAAAGATAATCTGCATTTTTTGACGCAAAGGGCGTAAGGCGCGGTGTCTAAGTTGGTGCAACAAGTGATTTTCGAAGTTAATTTCGCCATTGCAGGGTAATAAACGAAGAACTGCATAAGCTAAAGTGCTTTTTTCCTGAGCCACTCTCGCCGACAATACCTAGGGTCTCTCCTTGCTTAACAGCAAAGGAAACATTATTAACAGCCCAGATGTCTGGTGTCTTCTTTTGCAACCATAGGCGGCTTTTGAAACTGACACTAATCCCTTTGCATTCCAATAAAACGGGTGCTTTAGGTTTTATGGGAGCAGGATGCCCGTGTGGTTCTGCTGCGATCAGATGTTTTGTATAGGGGTGCTGTGGCCGTTTGAGAATCTTTGAGGTTGTTCCTTGCTCGATAATTTCTCCATTGCGCATCACGGCAATGCGCGAGGCCATTTTTGCAACCATACCTAGATCATGGCTGATCAACAAAAGCGCCATACCAAATTTTTGTTGCAGTTCTTGAATTAATTTTAAAATCTCTGCTTGGATAGTAACATCAAGGGCTGTCGTAGGCTCATCAGCAATCAGTAGAGTGGGTTCACAAGCTAGGGCCATAGCGATCATCACCCGTTGTCGCTGTCCACCGGATAGTTGATGCGGATAGGCATTGAGGCGATTGACACCATCATGGAATCCTACAAGATGCAAAAGCTCAATGACACGATTACGTGCGGCTTCTTTATCCAGGTTTTTATGCAAGAACAAAACTTCTTGAATCTGCTGTTCAACAGTATGCAAAGGATTGAGAGCTGTCATGGGCTCCTGGAAAATCATGGCAATTCGGTTGCCACGAATCTGTTGGAGCTTTTTTTCGCCCACATTTAATAATTCTTGTCCTTCAA
>Ga0206844_10384_pt1 | contig 10393 bp, 7 predicted proteins | sample Alteio_BWOrgCont_22_FD_152907 | JGI IMG/M metagenome (GOLD analysis project Ga0206844, IMG submission 152907) | Enriched cells from forest soil in Barre Woods Harvard Forest LTER site, Petersham, Massachusetts, United States -... | ecosystem: Environmental > Terrestrial > Soil > Temperate forest >...
ACAGCCCGCGCTTTTCCTGCATTTTGCCCTGGCTTTCTCAGACGAGCGGCGAAATCGCCGGCGGCTGCTTGCCTGGCTCATTTATGTGCCCGGTTCTCTTGTTGTGGTTCTGCAGGGCATCGCCCTTCGCTACTGGTCGGCGACGGAGCTGTTAAGCCATCGTCTCGACCAGTTCGCTACCGGCTACATGGCGTTTTATTACGTGCTGTCGGCCATTGTTTTCTTCGTCAGCTACCAGCATGAGAGCCAGCCGCTGCGCCGCCAGCAGTTGAAGTGGCTTACGCGGGGCACAGTCGTCGCCATCGTGCCTTTCACGCTGCTGAATGCCATTCCGTACCTGGCTGACCTGGCGGTGCCCGATCTGTTGACCAAGATCGCCGTCCTTTGCCTGGTCTTTCTGCCGCTGACTTTCAGCTGGGCCATCATCCGCTACCGGCTCATGGATACGGACCTCATCTTCAAGCGCGGAGTCACCTACACGCTGGCCACGGCGGCCCTGGTGGGGCTCTATTTTGCGCTGGTGGCGGTTGCTGGAGAGGTCGTCCATAAGCACCTGCCCAGCGCCGGCGCATGGGGGCTGATTGCCGCACTCATCATTACCGCGCAGCTTTTCGATCCGCTGAAGCGCGGCATTCAGGAGCGCGTGGACCGCGTCTTTGACCGCAAGCGCTATGATTACCGCGAAACGCTGGTCGACTTTGGCCGCGGTTTGAGTTCCGAGACCGATCTGGATGCGCTGCTGACTTCGATTGTAGAAAGCCTGCCCCATACGCTGCTCGTATCGCGCGTTGCCGTTTTTCTGGCGGAGAAAACCGGCGAATACCGGCTTGCCGCAGGCCACGGACTGCAGCCGGCCGTTCTTGAAGGAAAAGAGCCTCTCGATCTTCATTTCCTCGACTTCGACCAGCCTGACGCAGGCTCGCACATTTTCTTTGAGAATCCGCAGCAGGCGCTGCATCTGGCAGACAGCGAGCGCCGCACCACCGCCGCTCTCGATCTGAATTACTACCTGCCTTGTCGACTGCAGGCACGCACCATCGCTGTAATTGGCCTCGGCCGCACCGCGGATGGGGATTTTCTTTCGAGCGAAGACATGGAGCTGCTCGAATCGCTGGCCAGCTATATTGGCATCGCCATCCAGAATGCCCGCCTGTATCAAAGCCTTGAGCTGAAGATCGCTGAATACGAGCGCCTGAAGGAATTCAACGAGAATATCGTCGAATCGATCAATGTCGGCATCCTAGCCGTCGATCTCGAAGAGCGCATCGAGAGCTGGAACGCTCAGATGGAAGTCTTTTGTGCATTACCGCGCCGCGAAGCTCTCGGCAAGCGCCTTTCCGAGATTTTCCCGGCTTCGTTCATGCAGGAATTCCACCGCGTCAAAGACGACCCCGGCGTCCATAATCTCTATAAATTCCGGCTGGAGATCCGCGAGAGCGAAACCCGCACGGCGAACATTGCCGTGGCCCCTCTGGTCGCGCGCAATTTTGAAACGGTCGGCCGCATCATTCTTCTCGACGACATCACCGAGCGCACCGAGCTTGAAGCGCAGCTGAGCCAGGCGGAAAAGCTTTCCTCGATCGGCCTGCTTGCCGCAGGCGTTGCGCACGAAGTGAACACGCCTCTCGCGGTCATCTCCTCCTACACGCAGATGCTGACGAAACAGCTACGCGGCGATGAGCGCCTCTCTCCGCTGCTTGAAAAAATTACCTCGCAGACTTTCCGCGCATCGGAGATTGTCAACAACCTGCTCAATTTTTCGCGTACCAGCGGTGCGGAGTTCCGTGAGACCGATGTAAATGCGATCATTCGCGAAACGCTCACGCTGCTCGATCATCAGTTCAAGACAGCACAGGTAAACACGTCGGTTGAGCTGTCCACAAACCTGCCGCCGATCCTCGGCAACGCAGGCAAGCTGCAGCAGGTCTTCCTGAATCTCTTCCTCAACGCAAAAGATGCGATGTCCGGAGGCGGCACACTGCGCATCGCAACGGAAGCCAACGGACATGTAGCTGTATCGATTACAGATAGCGGCGCGGGCATTGCACCCGAGCATCTGCAGCGCATTTACGATCCATTTTTTACTACGAAGAGCGCGCCCAAACCGGGTCAGCGTCGCGGCACCGGCCTGGGACTCGCCGTCACCTACGGCATTATCCAGGAGCACGCCGGCAAAATTCACGTCGAGAGCCAGATTGGCACTGGCACGACCTTCCTGCTTGAATTCCCCATGTTAAGGAAACCCGCGCATGTCTGAAGGCACACTAGCAGTTACGCCCTCTACCACGTCATCTCATCCAGAACGTGCGCACCGCATCCTGATCATCGATGATGAATCCGCCATCCGCGAATCGCTGGAAACGCTGCTCACGCTTGAAGGCTATGTCGTCGAGATGGCGCCGGAAGGCGAATCCGGGCTGGAGCGCATCGATCAATCTTCTTACGATCTTGTCCTGCTGGACCTTGCACTGCCGGGTAAAAATGGCCTCGAAATCCTGCACCTGATTCGCGAACACCATGCAGACCTGCCGGTCATCATGATCACCGCTTACGGCAAGGTGGACAACGTCGTCGAGGCCATCCGCACCGGCGCGCAGAACTTCGTTCAGAAGCCGTGGGACAACGATAAGCTTCTCGCCGACATCCGCTCTGCCATTGCGCGCTTCCATGCGGAAGAAGAAAATGTGCAGCTCAAGCGCGCGCTCAAGCAGCGCTATAACTTTGAGCACATCATCGGCAAGAGCGAGGCCATGCTCAGCATCTTCGACCTGGTAGCGCAGGTTGCGCCCAGCCGCTCGACGGTGCTCATCCAGGGCGAAAGCGGCACGGGTAAGGAGCTGATCGCCAAAGCGCTCCACGCCAACTCGCCGCGCCGCGACAAGCCCTTTGTCCCGGTCAATACGGGCGCCATGCCCTCCGACCTGCTCGAGTCGACACTCTTCGGTCACACCAAGGGGGCATTTACCTCGGCGATCGCCACGAAAAAAGGCCTTTTCGACGTGGCCAACGGCGGCACGCTCTTTCTCGATGAAATCGCCACGATGGGCATGGACACGCAGGCCAAAATCCTGCGTGTTCTGCAGGACCGCCGCTTCATGCAGCTCGGCGGCATCTCTGAGATTCAGGTCGACGTCCGCATCATCGCCGCGACGAACGTCGATCTGCGCCAGGCCGTGCGCGATGGCAAGTTCCGCGAAGACCTCTTTTACCGGCTCAACGTCATCACCGTCGAGCTGCCACCGCTGCGCAGCCGCCGCGAAGATATTCCGCTGCTCGCCGCGCATTTTCTGAAACGTTATTCCGACGAAAATGGGCTGCTGCTACGGTCTTTGTCCTCCGATGCGATCCGCGCACTCGTCGATTACGACTGGCCTGGCAATGTGCGCGAGCTTGAGAATGTGATCGAGCGGGGGGTCGTGCTTTCTTCCGGCCCAACGATCAATTCTGATCTGCTGCCGGGTCATCTTACCGGACGCAGCTACTCCTCCAGCCTGCTCGAACATAACCCCAACGCCTCGCTCTTTGACATCATCGAGGATATCGAGCGCCGCATCATCGTAGACAAGCTGGAGCGCTGCAACTGGAACCAGACCGATGCCGCCGAGCAGTTTCGCATCCCGCTATCGACGCTGAATCAGAAAATCAAACGCCTCAATATTGAGATTAAGAAACGGGTCAAGGATTAGGCGCAGAGGACAATCATCTATGCCCTATGCCCTGTGTTACCCTCACCCTGTGAGTCACAAATCTTCATGCTGCATCTAAGCGAATGAACTAAATATGGCTATCGCTACGCTTGATCGAGCTGCAAAAAAGGGTGTCAGCGCCATACAGGAGTATGCGCTGCTCTCGGGCCGCGCCCTCGGCAACCTCTTTCAGCGCCCATTTTACGGCGCGGACATCATCACGCAAGCCGACATCATCGGCGTAGGCTCCATTCCTATCGTCATTCTGACCGGCTTTTTTACCGGCGGCGTGCTGGCGCTGCAATCGGCGTCTACGCTGGCGCAATTCGGCGCGGCCGCAGTCACCGGGCAGTTAGTCAGTCTCTCGATGATCAAGGAGCTGGGGCCGGTGCTCACCAGCCTGATGGTTTCCGGACGCAACGCCTCCGGCATGGCCAGCGAACTTGGCTCGATGATGGTGACCGAACAGATCGACGCCATGCGCGCGCTCGGCACGGATCCGTTGAAAAAGCTCGTCATGCCGCGCATCGTCGCCACGGTTGTCATGCTGTTTTTTCTGACGATCATCTCCGACACCATTGGCATTCTCGGCGGCGCGGCAGTTTCAGTCTTCCTGCTTTCGCAGGATAGCTCGCAGTACTTTCACACGGCCTATCAATCGCTTCGCTATGCGGACATCCTCCAGGGCATGGTCAAGCCGATCTTCTTCGGGCTCATTATCTCGACCATCGGCTGCTATTACGGCATGACGACGCGCGGCGGCACGCAGGGCGTGGGACGCTCGACTACGCAGGCCGTCGTCTGGTCATCCGTGCTCATCATTGCTTCCGACTTCGTCATCAGCCGCTTTATGATCGGCATCTTCGGACGGTAGTGCATCCATGAGCCAGACTGCCGTCATTACCGAACCTGCGCAGCGCTCCCCCGATGAGCCGGCAGTTATTTTTGAAGATGTCTCGATCGGTTTTGAAGGCAAGCAGGTCCTCAGCAATATCTCGTTCACGGTAAAACCGGGTGAAACACGCATTCTGCTTGGTCCGGCGGGAGTTGGCAAAAGTGTTCTGCTGAAACTTGCCGACGGCCTAATGCGCCCGGACTCTGGCCGCATTTTTGTCTTTGGAGAAGAAGTGAGCGCCATGCCCGAGGAGCAGTTATTCAAGCTGCGCTCGCGCATCGGCATTGTTTTTCAGGAAGGCGCGCTTTTTGATTCGCTCACAGTGCGTAACAACGTTGCATACCGTCTGATGGAAGAGCGCATCGCTCCCGAAGAGATCGACCAGCGTGTGGTCGAGGCCCTCCGCTTTGTCGAGCTCGAGCATACACTCGACAAGTTCCCTTCCGAGCTTTCCGGAGGCATGCGACGTCGCGTCGCGATTGCCCGCGCCATTATCAACCGCCCGGATCTGCTGCTCTATGACTCGCCCACAGGCGGCCTCGATCCCATCACGTCCACCACTATCATTGAGCTGGTCATTAAACAGCGTGATGTGTACCGCACCAGCTCTCTGCTGGTGACGCATCGCCTGCAGGACGCCTTTACACTCGTTTCGCACCGCTTCAATCGCGAAACCAACAAGATGGAGCCGCTTCCGGAGCGACAGGCTGATCCGCTGACCAGCTTCCTCATGCTGGACCAGGGCAAGCTTGTTTTTGATGGATCGACGCACGATCTCATCCATTCCGACGATCCATTCATCAAGGAATATCTGTCGTAACTCAGTCGAGCCGCAGAAACCCTTCAGCCGAAATGCATCCCCGCCCGGAGATGCGAACATCGTTTCCCTGAATGCGGATTCGAATCAGACTCGGTCTGTCCATCGCGTAGCCCTGCTCAATCGCAACCACTCTCTCGTCGGCGACGATTTCCTTTGCCACCAGCAGAGCAGCCAATGGTCCGGCAGCCGTTCCAGTGGCCGCGTCTTCCGCAATCCCTACAGTTGGATTGAAGAACCTCGCATGCGCCGACGATCCGGACTGCACGACATCGAGGCAGAATAAGTAGCAACCCTCACCCTCGGCAGCGCGCAGTATCGGCAACAGCTTTGCCGGATCCGGCTTCGCTCTCTCGATTGCGGAGCGATCTCTTACGGGAACCAGTAGATGCGCTGCTCCCGTGGAAACGACCTGGGCTTCAAATCCGCCAGGGAGCATATCGGCCGTGGTCAGGCCGAGTGCATCTGCGAGCGCGGCTGAATCGTTCACCGTTTTACCGAAGATGGGCGCAGATTGTCTCATCTCGATCGAAGCCACGTCCCCATCCTTCCAGAACACGGTCAAGGGAAGAACCTCGTCGCCAATCTGCTGATGAAATTCTCCGCTCTCGCCATGGTGAGACAGGCGCCCATAAGACGCCAGCCACCACCATGCGCCCAGCGCGTTGTGTCCGGCGCCAAATACCTCATGCCCTGCAGGCGTAAAGGAGCGCAGGCGCCAGTCTGCTTGAGCCGAGGTAGGCGATGATAAAAATGTTGTCTCCGCCTGGTTGAATTCGCGGGCAATTCGGCGCATTGTCGCTTCGTCAATCTGATCGGCATCAGGCACTACAGCCAGTGGATTGCCCGCCAAAGGCTTGTCGGAAAAAACATCCACAAAGAAAAATGCGGCTTTCTTCATCGCGTCCTCTTGTGTTTCTCCAGATCAGATTCCAGCATGTTGGCAAAGATGCATGATGTGCATCTTTGCCGACCGTATTCCCGCTCTGCTAGTCTGAATGGTTTCAGCTTCAGAACGGAGTCACCACACAAAATGGCCTTTAAGTTCAAGGGAGTCGATTTTATCGGCTTCGACGCGCTGCTCAACGAAGACGAGCGCCTCTCGCGCGACACCGCACGCCAGTTCATCGAAGACAATCTCATCCCCATCATCGAGGAGTGCAACCGCGAAGGCCGCTTTCCGCGCGAGCTCATCCCGCAGATGGGAGAGCTCGGCTTCTTCGGAGCCAATCTACATGGCTACGGTTGCGCCGGTATGTCGAATGTGGAATACGGCCTCGTGATGCAGGAGTTTGAGCGCGGCGATTCCGGGGTGCGCAGCTTCGTCAGCGTGCAGTCAGCCCTGGTCATGTATCCCATCTTCACCTTCGGCTCGGATGAGCAGAAGGACTACTGGCTGCCACTACTTGCCAAAGGCGAGAAGCTCGGCTGCTTCGGGCTCACAGAACCCGACTTCGGCTCGAACCCCGGAGGCATGCGCACCCGCGCCCGCAAGGTTGGCGACGAATATGTGCTGAACGGCGAGAAGATGTGGATCACCTCGGGAACCATCTCCGATGTCGCAGTCATCTGGGCCAAGGTGGAAGATGAAGACGACCGCGTACGCGGATTTCTCGTCGAGACAGACCGTCCCGGCTTCACCGCCTACGATGTCCATGGCAAATGGTCGCTGCGCGCTTCGGTCACTTCCGGACTATCGCTGCAAGATGTACACGTTCCGACAAAAAACCTCATGCCGGGCACGGGAGGGCTCAAGTCGCCGCTGATGTGCCTGAACCAGGCACGCTACGGCATCAGCTGGGGCGCTATCGGCGCAGCCATGTCCTGCTATGACACTGCGCTGCAATATTCCCTGCTGCGCAAGCAGTTCCGCGACCAGCCCATCGCGAGTCATCAGCTTGTGCAGGAAAAATTGACGTGGATGATTTCTGAGATCAGCAAAGCGCAGCTGTTGTCACTGCAAGTCGGACGCATGAAAGACGAAGGCAAGGTCGGCTTCGAGCATATCTCCATGGCCAAGCGCAACAACGTGTGGATGGCGCTCGAATGCGCGCGCATGGCACGCGATATTCTCGGCGGCAACGGCATTACCGACGATTACCCGGTGATGCGCCACATGATGAATCTCGAATCGGTGAAAACTTATGAGGGCACGCACGATATTCACACGCTTATCATCGGGCAGAGCGTGACGGGCATTCCGGCGTACTGAGTTTTCTCATTTGCCCAAGCCCGTCATTCTGAGGAACGAAGTGCGATCTCTTTCCACATTACAGCGCGCACTTTTCGAGCACGACATTCTTATATTGAATAGTGTTCGAAAGCTTCCAGACGTAGTGACGCTGCTCGCATTGTGTGGATTCTTCGCTACGTTAAGAATGACATCGAAATAAACACAGAAGGGGCACGTTGTTTCGTGCCCCTTCTGTGTCTGCAAAAACGTAACAGCCTTATCCAAGATGCCCCATCTTGCCATCGTTGTAGTCCCGCACGGCCTGCATAATCTCGTCACGGGTATTCATCACAAACGGGCCATAGCTGAATACCGGCTCGTGGATCGGCTCGCCACTCAGCACTAGAAGCGTTGTATCTTCCTTCGCTTCGAGCACCACATGGTCGCCATCCGGACTCAGCGTGGCAATCCGTGCTTCGTCCTTCAGCTCATTTGCGCCGTCGAGCAACACGTCGCCCTTCAGCAGGACTACACCCGAGTTATGGCCGTCCGGCAACTGGAGCTCAACCCTGCTTCCGGCCTTCAACCGCACGTCGAAGAGGTTCACCGGTGTAACAGTCTTCGCTGGACCCTGTGTCCCATGCAACTCGCCGGCGATCACCCGAGCATAGGATCCGTTGCCTAGATCGACCGACGGAATTTGCTCCTTCGTGATTCCCTGGTAGCGAGGCTTCGACATCTTCTCAGCCTTTGGCAAGTTCACCCAGAGCTGAATCATCTCGAAGGTGCCACCATTGCTGGCAAACTCCTTCTCGTGCATCTCTTCATGCACTACGCCGGAAGCAGCCGTCATCCACTGCACGTCACCGGGATAGATCACGCCTGCGTTTCCCGCCGAATCGCGATGCTCCACCGCGCCTTGATAAGCAATCGTCACGGTTTCAAATCCGCGATGGGGATGCTCGCCCACGCCATGCGATTTCTTCGCAGGCTCAAAATAAGATGGCCCCGCGTAATCGAGCATGAGAAATGGATTGATCTGTTCGTTGATTCCATTCGATGGGAACATGTTCCGCACAGGAAATCCATCGCCAACCCAGTGGTTAGATCCCGGCCCATACACTCCAAGTACTTTTTTTACTTCAGACATTTCTTTACTCCTCCGTACTACGCTTTCTGCCGCTCTTCTCGGCCACACTTTTACTTGCTGATTCGCCCGACAGCCGGCGCTCGGCGCCCATCCCCAAGCGCCGGAGGGACAGAATCAGAGCTTCGCGATCCGCCTGCACCACATCGGCAACCGCCTCTTCCATTGCCTGCTTATGGTCCTCAAACGCTCCGCGAATCAGCTTTTTTCCGCCTTCTGTCAGCCGGACCATGCGTATCCTCCGGTCGACCGCATCTTCTTCGCGCTCAACAAGTCCACGACGGCCCAGGCGGTCAAGTGCCACTGTCATCGATCCGCTGGTAAGCATCACCTTGGCGCTTAATTCCTTCACCGTCAGCGGCCCCTTGTGCAGCAGCGCCTCAAGCATGCCAAAGTCGCTCAGGCACATATCCAGTGCGGCAATGTGCCGGTGAGCATGGGCCTCCACGGAGCGAAAAGCCTTCCACAAAACCAGCCAAAGATGGATGCCGCTGGTGTCGGTTTTCGATTTGCGCTTTGCAGTGTTCATTTATCTTGATATCAAGATGTTTTTCTGCGAAAAAGGATTCATCTGCCCAAATTCCTACTTCTGACTACTTTTTCTCTCGGCGCAACCTATTCACAAACTTAGGGTTCTAACTAAGAGTTACCCTTCTGTCAATGGGGCCGTCATGCTGCACTTGCATCTTCCCAAACCGCAAAGACGGCCAGAGCTCGATGCGCTGCGCGGCTTGTTTCTCGTGTGGATGACGCTGACGCACCTGCCCACGCGCTTCAGCGACATTGTGAACCAGCCGATTGGTTTTGTGTCTTCGGCAGAGGGCTTTGTATTTCTATCTGCGCTGCTGATAAGCCGCGTTTCTCTGCGGCAAGCGCACGAAGACGAGTCTGCGGTTCGCACGAAGCTATGGCAGCGCTCGCTCAAAATTTATGCCTATCATCTGTTGATGCTGGCGCTGGCCTTTACGGTCGCTGCCGCCTACGCGGTCACAACGCATCGCGCAGCCATCTACAACTTGCTCAATTTCTACATCGCACATCCATTTGTGGCCATCATCGGTTCGGTCCTGCTGCTCTATTGCCCACCGCTGCTGGACATCCTGCCGATGTATGTCATCTTTCTCTTCTTTACGCCGCTCGTGCTGTCTGAGGCGATTAAACGCGGTTGGGGTCGCATCCTCGCTGTCAGCGGAGTCTTCTGGCTTGCCGCTCAATTCGGCCTGCGCGACCTCGTGCATAACATCATCGTCCACGTCACACATCTGCCCATCCCATTGCAGGAAACCGGAGCCTTCAATCTTTTTGCATGGCAGGCCGTCTGGATTGTAGGCCTGTGGCTGGGCGCGAAATCCGCGGAAGACGATGTCCCTCTCAAACGGATCCCAGGCTACGCGGTCGCCATATGCGCGCTGGTCTGCCTTTTCTTCATCGGCATCCGTCACGCATGGCTCGGCCCTCACCTCACGCAACAGGCTCTGGGCATGAAGCTCGACAAGTGGCAGATAGGCCCTCTGCGCGTCATCAATCTCGTCACATTCACGGTCGTTCTCTACTGGATGCGCAAATACGTGCTGCGCATCGTAGCCGTGGAACCCTTACTCACATTGGGCAAGGCATCCCTGCAGGTCTTCTGCGCGCACATTTTTTTCGTTTTTGTGGGATTAGCTTTGCTTTA
>Ga0206844_10387_pt1 | contig 10289 bp, 7 predicted proteins | sample Alteio_BWOrgCont_22_FD_152907 | JGI IMG/M metagenome (GOLD analysis project Ga0206844, IMG submission 152907) | Enriched cells from forest soil in Barre Woods Harvard Forest LTER site, Petersham, Massachusetts, United States -... | ecosystem: Environmental > Terrestrial > Soil > Temperate forest >...
AACATGGCTTTGGCTAAAAATAGCCGCACGTTTGGGATCAATGCCCGCGGCAAGATAAGCCGCTGCGACCGTACGGGTATTGTTGGCCAGATCATGGCTTTCCTCAACCGTAGTCAAGGCATGTAAATCGACAATGCAAAATAGATTTTCTTGAGCCTTATATTGCAGTGCTACCCAATTGCGTATAGCACCCAGATAATTGCCGAGATGAATTTCTCCTGTTGGACGAACCCCTGATAAAATACGCTTCATGTTCTTCTCATTGATTGTCGTAATTGATTTATATCAAAAGCACCCAGCCAGTGGCCAAAGAAAAAGAAAAGACCTAGTCCACTGCCAACGGTTAATCCCAAATGCCAGATTTCCTTGATAAGTGTTTGCGGCGGGGTTAATCCTTTCTCAAGAAGCCAGATACCAGCACCCATTACAATACTGACGAGAAGAACCCTTAAGGTTAGGCTTATGAGCTTGGGGGAAATCACAATAGCTGCACGCTTTCTTAGACTCAAGAAAAGCAGCAAAACATGACACCAAGAGGAAAGAGATGTTGCCATTGCCATGCCGACATGTAAAAAAGGTCCCATTAGAATTAATGTCAAAGCTAAATTAATGACGACAACGACGATAGCGATCTTTACCGGTGTGCGCGTATCGTGATTCGCAAAGAAATTGGTGGTCAAGATTTTACTGAGCACATAGGCGGGCAAGCCAAGCGCAAAAACAGCCAGCGTTGGTGCAGTTGCCAAAACATCCTGCATATTAAATTTTCCATGGCCATAAATGAGAGAAATTAATGGGTAGGATAAAACAATAAGCCCAACCATCGCTGGAATACTAAGTTGTAATGCAATCTCAATAGCAGATTCTTGCGTTTTCATAGCTTTATCTTTTTGCTCATTTTGTAATAATCGAGAAAGTTTAGGTAGCAAGGCCGTACCAATGGCAATGCCAAACATAGAAAGGGGTAACTGATTTAACCGATCTGCATAGTAAAGATAAGAAAGCGACCCTGTGGGCAAGAAAGAACCCAAACTCATATCAATAAATAAGTTGACCTGCATAACACTTGCGCCAAGGGCACCTGGGATCATAAGTGTCATTATCTTTTTAACATCAGGCGTTAATTGAGGGCGTTGCCAACGCAAAGGTAGACCCGCACGCCAACAGGCAATGTAAAGCCATAAAAACTGAGCAATCCCAGCGATAAGAACAGCCAGCGATAATGTATAACCCGGGCTCAACCCTAAAAACGAATAGATTAAAAGGCTTAGGATCATAATAATATTGAGAAGAATGGGAGCCGCGGCTCCAGCAGCAAAACGATCTATGGAGTTGAGCATGCCTGTCATTAAGGCTGCTAATGAAATGAAAAGGATATAAGGAAAGGTTAAACGGGTAAAATCAATGGCGAGCTGCAATCGCTCAGGTGTTCTGCCAAAACCTGGTGCTAGAATGAACATCAGAAAAGGTGCTGCAATTAACACAATCAGTACAAAAAGAATCAATATTGTCGCGAGTACTGAAAAAACTTGTTCAGCCGTTTGTCGAGCACTCTCAATACCTTTATGCGTTAAGCTCCTTGAAAAGAGCGGTACAAAAGCCGCATGAAGCGCACCTTCTGCGAATAAACGGCGAAAGAAATTAGGAAACTTAAAAGCAACAATAAAAGCATCAGCCACAACCCCAGCACCCAGGATATAGGACATAAGGATTTCTCGGGCTAAGCCTGATATACGGCTAAGGCCCGTAAAGCTACTAATGGTGGCAACGGCGCGTAATAATTTCATATTGAATTCAATCTAACAGTCTTGTGCCTTTTGGCAAAGGATATCCATTTAAAAAGTCTTTGCTGGATAATACTTGTCCACCTGGGCGCTGTAATTTGATAAGACGTAGCGCATCTACTTGGCACGCAACCGTAAGCTCATCATCGATAATTGTTCCGGGTTGAGCTTTTATGCCAGGAACATAGTGAGCTTCACGAACTTTAATGCGTGTGCCTTTGTAATCGAACCAGGTGCCAGGCCATGGATTTAGCGCTCGAACCGCACGTTCTAAAGTCTCAGCACTTTGTAACCAATTTAATTGTCCTTCTTCATGGATAAGTTTAGCCGCAAGTGTAACACCCTCGGTGGGTTGCGGGGTTGGCTGACATTTCCCAGCTGCTAAATCCTCCAATGTCGGACAAAGCCTTTCAGCACCAAGCTGTGCCAATTGTGTGTATAGATGTGGTGCCGTTGTTGTAGATGTCAAAGGCAAGGCATACCGAGCTAGCATAGGGCCTGTATCCAAACCTTCATCCATTAACATAAGAGTAACACCTGTCTCTTGATCGCCCGCAAGGATAGCCCGTTGAATAGGCGCAGCCCCTCGCCAACGGGGCAAAAGGGAAGCATGCACATTGATGCATCCCCAACGTGGGGCAGAAAGAATTGCCGATGGTAGAATCAACCCATAAGCAACCACTATGGCAAAATCGAGCTGCAATTGAGAAAATCGCTGTTGTTCTAGAGGGTCTTTGAGTGTTTGTGGTGTAAAAACAGGGACCCCATAAGTCTCGGTCAAAAGGTGAACCGGTGATTTTTGTAAGTGATGCCCTCGACCTTTTGGGCGCGGCGGCTGTGTATAAACTGCAAGAATGTTGTGTCCAGCTTTATGAAGGGCTTCTAAAGAAGGTATCGCAAAATCAGGTGTCCCTAAAAAAGCAACGCGAAAAGTCATGCACTAAAACGCCGTATCTTTTGCAATCTCTTCATAACTCTTTCACGTTTTAAAGGAGATAAATGATCAACGAAAAGGATACCATCAAGATGATCGATTTCATGTTGAATACATGCAGCGAGAAGTCCCATAGCCTCAACTTTTTGCGGTTGATTGTTCTCATCAATGTAAGTCGCATGCACAGCAGCTGACCGCTCAACATCTGCATAACATCCCGGCACCGAAAAGCAACCCTCAGCAGAAAGTGTTTTTTCCTCGGAAAACCATACAATTTCTGGGTTGGCCATTTTATAAAGACGCCCTGGGCCTTTTTCTGTTTGGTCTGCATCAATTACAAGAACCCGATGCTCTACACCTACTTGGATTGCGGCAAGACCAACACTGTTATCACAGTCATATAAGGTCTCAGCCATATCGCTCATTAAGCTGCGAATATCTTCGGTCACACTGGTCACAGCTTTTGCTTTGCGCCTTAACCGAGTATCAGGTATTTCTAAGATCTGTAAAATTGCCATTAAGAGCTCTCCCTATTAGATTTTATAGTAATTCTTGATCGAAATTACAATGGCAGCGCATTTTTTTGTCGAGACACCCTTGCGTTACCCCCCATTTTTTCTTATGTATGTAAAAGCGGTGCGGGCGTAGCTCAATGGTAGAGCAGAAGCTTCCCAAGCTTACGACGGGGGTTCGATTCCCCTCGCCCGCTCCAAATGTTTGCATATAAAACTTGCAATTTTTCTAAAAATTTATAATTGACATTAATGAGAAAAAGTAGGCATTCTCTATCCGCATATAGTGATATATAATATGCTGAAGTTAGATATAATTAAGGATAAGGGTATGCCACGGTTAACTTTGGGATCGGTAGCAGGGCCTTCCACCTCATTAGCATCATCTCCCATCGGACAATTTTTAGTAGCTTCTGTTGCCAGTGTTTTTGTCTGGACGCAAAAAGCGACATTAATAACTTGGGCAAGCCAAGCTGCTGGGATGTTTATGCTAAGTACACCCGTAGAAATCCCAGACTGGGTACCACAGCAGACATCTTTGATCCTCAAGCGTTCGAATGAAGAGTTTGTACCCTTACCATTTAATTTAGGGACGGGTAACTTTCTTTCTCATCTGCCATCACAAGCTCCTCGCGATTCTTCAGGAGGAGGGAATAACTTACCACCCACTACACCATTACAGGGGTGGACGGGTGAAGAAGTAACCTACGTATCTTTTGCTGAGCCTTTCTCTGAGGCGCCTTCTGTAATCGTATCCCTGCCTCTTACACATACACTGGTGCTAGCCACTGACCATGAATTCCATTCTGGGTCCAATAATGCACCATTCACCCCAACACTTTTACCCGAAGCATCGGCATCGCTCCCACCTCCCTTGGGGCCTGAGTGGAATCCTTTTGTTGACCCTCCTGAAGATGATGGCTCAGCAATGGATACTGGATCAAATCTTCCGAACGATGTAAATCCCACAGACCAATGGTTTGATCTACCTTTGCAACCTCCTACTACTAACAGCGGTTTATTTGAGGATGATAGTGCTCTTAAGATATCCACACCCTTAACAGGAACCGAAACACCAGACATCAGAGATCCTTCAGAATCTCATAAAACTGAAGCAACAACCTTACAAATTTCAGTATCTGACGAGGTTAAAGTTTCTCCCAACATGCTTCCTCCCCCTATAAACCCGCTGGCTCCCGTTAATACACCTGCAGAAGATGATTTGACCGGCCATGCTTCACCAAACGATGGGCCACTACTACGTCCTTCATTAGGATGGGGTATGCGAAAAGGATCTCAAGCAACTGCACCTATGGCAGGGAAAATAACCAATATTTTAGTCAAGCCAGGTGATGTTGTTGAAAAAGGTGCTGTTCTTGCAACCTTAGAAGGGGAGAAAATTGCACATGAAATGCGTGCAGGCTTTAAAGGAAAAGTAGAGGCGTTTTTGTATTCCATAGGCGATATGGTCAAAACTGGCGATGTATTATTCAAATTCAAAAAAGTTTTCACCCCGTCCTCTCGAGCCAGCGCAAGTATGCAAGCCAATGAGGAACCATTGGATGATTTCGGGCTTCCTGTGTCTAGGGGGAGGCAACACGTATCTTCTCCCTCTATCCCTCCAAGGAGCATATCACTCGATGATATGAGGGACCTTCAGCATATACCTGGGTAAGCTCACAATTTTCTAAAATAGTATGAAATTTCCATTGACACCGAGATAAGAAACTAGGCATTCTTTTCCTACATATAGTAGCACGAATGGGTAACACATACTACATATAGTAGGGATTGGATATGTCGCGATTAACTTTAGGATCGGCAGCAGGGTTTTCTGCTTCTTTGCCATCGCCTCACCTAGGGCAATTTTTAATAGCTTCTTTGACCGGCGTTGTTGTCTGGACACAGAAAACGACACTGGTCACGTTGGTGAGCCAAGCCGCAGGGGTATTTATGCTAGGCACACCTGTCAAAGTCCCCGAATGGGTACCCCCGCAAACTCACCTGATCACCAAACAATTGGATGAGTTTGTGCCACTGCCATTTAATTTGGTCACGTCCCATCATTTTTCATTTGGTGGCAAGACCCCCAGTTCTCCCCTATCTACACCACAAATATCCCCTGGAGCTTCAGGCGGAGGAAATCCGACACCCAATACATTACCGCAAGTATCTTACCCAAGGGGACTGGATCGCCACGCTCCTGCGGAGCTCGCGATGACAAACCCGACGTCATTGCGAGGAACGACAAGCGACGAAGCAATCCAGGGAGCTGTGGACGTATTGGCCTCAGCGGAGCAGGAGTTCGCATTACAAACATCTTTTAAAACTTCATGGCTTTCTGCGGAAGACACACAACATCATCCTACGAGACTTGCAAACACTAATGACGAGTCCGGAACACTGGATCGCCACGCGCCTGCGGAGCTCGCGATGACAACCTCACCGTCATTGCAAGGAGCGATATGCGACGAAGCAATCCAGGGATCTTCAATACAAACACCAGATGTAGATGTGCTTCCCAGGACTATAATCATTACACCTAGTCCGTTACTACAAAAAGCCGAAGACAAAGAAGCAACCCAAACTGAGCAAGGTCTAAGACCAGGTGCTTTCGAGCTTCCTGTCAATTCTTCAGCATATAACCTTGCTGCACCGCCACCAGTCATACAAAATGTACCACAATCACCTGCGAATCTTAGCCTTCTTCCTAGTGGTGGGTTGCCTCCAGAACCAAAAAGTGTAGTTCCATCACTGGATGAGGTAATGAAAAGTGACCCACAACGTTGGCCATCTTATCTCAATTTTCAACAAAGCAACCCAGATCCGACTCAGATCCCTGCACCAATCTATACAGCGCTCCTCACTGTGTTAAAGGATCTTAACATCCCTACAATTTATCATATAAAAGACTGGTCAGCGGACAAACGTTGGAATAATGAAAAGGCAGGGTTTTTCTTTGAATTATGTGGGCGTATCATTAAACAAACTGGTGTCGGTTTTTTCAGGCTGGAAGATCATAATTGTAATGGAGAACAATGCTCCTTAAACATTGGAAAGACAATCACAACTCAATTTATAGAAAATATTTTTTTTATGATAGCAAGAAAGCATATGCACGACTCAGAACTTAACAAAACAGTTAAGGTAGATCGTGATCATTTGGAGGCCACTCATACGTGTTTACGGGCGGCTGGTTTATTAATTCAACGAGACGAAGACAAATTCTGGGAAGATTATAGTCACTAAACTAACTCCCACATACACTTAAACAGAAACCTAGTCGCTTTAGGAAAAATACTCCCCTAATCCAGCGCCACCAAAAAGCCTTTGAGATAGGCTGATTCTGGCAGAAACGGGTGGACGGGGTGATCAATGCCGGCGCTTAAGGGTTTGAGAATGCGGCCTTCACGCCCTGCCAGCATTAATCCTTGCGCCACGGCTTCCTGCAAAAGGGCTGCATCCACGTGGTGAGAACAGCTCGTAATCATGAGAAGCCCTCCTTGTTCAACAAGAGGCGCTGCTAAGCGAATTAACTTTGCATACCCCTTTAAGCCTGTTTGTAGATCTTTCTTACTTTTCACAAAAGCCGGTGGATCAAGGATCACCACATCAAAAGATTGAAAAGGCAAATCAGCAAGGGTTTTGAATGCTTCTTCTTCGATAAAAGTACAGCGATCGGCAACACCATTATTTTGTGCCGCTTGTTGCGCTAACGCTATGGCACTGGCCGAGCGATCCAGCACCGTCACATGCCGTGCACCCGCTGCTGCTGCCTGAAGTGTAAAGCTGCCCGTATAGGCATAACAATCGAGAACGCGTTTTCCCTGACATAGGCTGGCTATAAGGGCGCGGTTATCGCGTTGGTCATAAAACCAGCCTGTTTTTTGTCCTTCACGTAAATCAGCAAGAAAAGGTATACCACTTTCCATTCCCTGAATTGGGCCCTCAAGATCACCTTTAGCAACAAAGACTGAACTCTCAAGATGCTCAAGCTGTCGCACAGGGCTATCATTACGAAAGACCACCACGCGTGGTTGCAAAAGTTTTTCCAGAGCCTCAAGCAAAGGTTGCTGCAGCAAGTCCATCCCCGCCGTATTAAGCTGACAAACCAATACATCGCCAAAACGATCGATAATAAGACCTGGAAGTTGGTCAGCTTCGGCGTGAACTAAACGATAATAGGGTTCTTTGAGAAAACGTTCGCGCAGAGCTAAGGCCTTTGCAAGCCTTACCAAAAGCCAATCCTCTGGTAATTCTGACGTGGCGGTTAATATACGTACAGCAATTAAAGAATGCGGATTAAAGGTCCCGATACCTAAAATTTGCTGCCGTTTATGGTCAATAAGCTTCACCAGGCTTCCCGGCGGCAAGCCTTTGGCGGCAGCATCCATAATAATTTCATTAGAAAAAACCCATGGGTATCCGTGCAGCAAGCGCTGTGGGCGCGTTACGGTAATTTGTGGCAAGTTCACACCATAACCCATTGGTGGATCAGGTGAAAGAGTGCGCGAAGTCCCATCGCCTCACCACCTTCGGGACGTCCCGCTGCAGCCGTTGGGTTCCAGGCCATCATATCAATGTGAATCCAGGGAATTCTTGGCTCGATAAATTTTTCAAGAAACAAAGCCGCTGTAATAGCCCCACCATAACTGCTTTTCCCAACATTATTAAGATCCGCAATAGGACTTTGGAGATGACGTGCATAAGGCTGGAAAAGTGGTAATTGCCAAAGAGGATCTTGAGTCATATGTGATGAATGCAACAATTTTTGTGTCCAGGCATCATGATTAGAGAACAAGACAGGGATATCCGGGCCAAGAGCAATGCTAGCAGCGTTTGTGAGTGTTGCACAATCAATAATCAGGTCAGGTCCATCTTCGCAAGCAGCTGTCAGTGCATCGGCGAGCATCAATCGTCCTTCTGTATCCGTATTACCAACTTCAATAGTCAATCCCTTACGGCTCTCAAGCACATCTAAGCGCATGGGGTGGCCACTCATGCTCTTTTCCAGAACAGGAAGAAGTACACGTAGTTGCAGGGGTAAACCCACCATCATGATCATCTGTGCCAAAGCCAGAATGTGGGCTGCACCACCCATATCTTTTTTTATGAGGAGATTATGAGCTGATGATCTTATTTCTTCATTACTATCAAGGCAAATCCCATTACCAATTAAAGTTAATCGCGGCCCTGTAGCATGGCCGCTCCAGACGAGTTCAATAAGACACGGCGGCTGAGATGTTTGACCTACAGCATGGATAAGTGGGAAATTATTTTCGAGCAGTTCCTCACCTGTCAAGACACGACAGACAGCGCCATGACGTCCTGCAAGTACTTGGGCTTGCTGGATTAATTCAGCGGCTGGTCCATTCGTGTTCGTTGGCGTATTCATCAGATCACGCACCAGCGCCGTACCATCAATCCACGGATAAAGTCGTGCTAAATCAGCATTTTCGGGAAGAACAAGTTGCGGGAAAACAGCCTTTTCTTTCACTAAAGCCGTGCCATCAATCCACGGATAAAGTCTTTGTAGATCCCCGCCTCCAGGTAAAGCTCGTTGCGCAAACACAGATTTTTCTTTTACCACATAATGATCAAAGCTATAGCTCGCAGCAGCCCAAGCGAAAGCAGCCAGCGTGGCTTCCTCGATGCTGAGAGGATTCATAATTTTATAAATAGCAGGCGCAGGTAGCTGATGGGCAAGATCAGCAAAATCCCAAAACTCATTATTTTTACGGCAATAAAGGACATGCCTTGTTTGTTGAAGGGGATCGGGGATAAGCAGAATTTGTCCATTTTTTCCTGTAAAACCGCAATTATTCGCCCACTTAACGCCCGCCTCATCACAATACTGCTGCCAATTTGCACCCACCACCAGCCAAATAGGGATGGGAACACCTTGGCTCTGTTGTACAGATAAATTGCTTTTATCCATAAAAAACCCTTTGGCGCATGCTCGTACAATTGCCCTTTAATTCTTTAAAATTTTAAAAAATAGACCGCATGGTTATCAATACCCTATTCAGTGTTGTGAGGGAAGAGTTAGGAATGCTAAAACCGGCTTTTCTTTAAGAAATTTTTTTAAAGTCCGCTTTGGAAATAAATGCTTAAATACTGGACTCTAAAGAAAAGCCTTTTTATACTTGCTCCAGCCGAAAATTACTTAAGGTTAAAAAGAAATTGCAAAATTTAAATAACTGCATTGTTTGTGGATTTCACATCACTTATCCCCTGTATGCAGCAACTCAACAGCCTTTAGTATCATTGAGATTACCGCAAAATCAGCAGCAAGCTCAATCGCTGGGGACTTTAGATCTGGATTTTCACCTATGTGGCAATTGTTCACATGTCTACAATCGCTTATTCGACGAAGCTTGCGTTCCCTATACAAGTGACTCGAACTTAATGTATAACGCGTCCGTCTTGTGGCAAGAACATATACAACAACTTCTTCAAAAAATAACAACAACTGTTGAGCTTACAGGTAAGACAGTTATCGAAATTGGTTGTGGTGATGGGCATTTTTTACATGAATTAAAACGTCTTTGTCCGGGGGCAAAAGTTATCGGCTTTGAACCCAGTATTGAGGCAGAAGCAGCACAGGCTTTAGGTGTAGATTGTAAGCAAGACTATTTTGTTGCTTCACGCGACATTCCGCTTTATCGTCCAGATGTTATTATTTCACGGCATGTCATCGAACATTTATCACAGCCACGGCAATTTATGTCTGACATCAGTTTTGAGGCTGGAAAATTAGGACTCAAACCTTTGGTAGTTATCGAAGTACCAAGAATTGATAAGGCACTTGAGCAGTTCCGAATTAATGATTTCTTTTACGAACATGTATCCCATTTTACATTGCAAAGCTTTCATAAACTTTTTGAAGTTTCAAATTATCAAATTGCCCAAATTATAAGTTCTTATGATGATGAGGTATTAATTGGTTTTGCTTACCCGCATGTAACCAAGGAAATTTCAGAGATTCAAAAAAAGGCACAACTTTTCCAACAATCATTTGTAACCACAAAAAGGACTATACAAGCCCAATTGAAAGCA
>Ga0206844_10326_pt1 | contig 10284 bp, 6 predicted proteins | sample Alteio_BWOrgCont_22_FD_152907 | JGI IMG/M metagenome (GOLD analysis project Ga0206844, IMG submission 152907) | Enriched cells from forest soil in Barre Woods Harvard Forest LTER site, Petersham, Massachusetts, United States -... | ecosystem: Environmental > Terrestrial > Soil > Temperate forest >...
CTGCGCCCACGTCAGCGGCGCGTCGGAAGTCGTGTCGGCGGTAAAGCTGTATTTGCTGTATTCCGGCCATCCGCCGTTGTTGCACGCTGATGGAACCGAAGCATTGCAGCAATCGGAGCGGCCGAACCGCTTGTTCGCCTCATCGCACTGCTGTACGTTCGACGCCGGATGCAGATAGTTCATCGTCATCTGCCCGCTGGCCGCCCAGCACCAGTTCGTCTGCAGCTGCCCATTCAGCGTCACCGGCACTGAGCCGATATTGGCCGGATTGCAGCATCCTCCAAGCAGGCCAGCCAACAAAAAACTGGCCGCCGCTTTGACTGTCTTCAACATCAGATCCCTCCACGGCGAAAGTCCGGGCTCTCGAGCCGCAATCAGGAAGGGCGGGGGTGAATCTTCCTTCAACATCGAGCCATTTTCAGTGGAGTAGTGCAAATCCGGAGGGGAACGTTTCAAAAACCGTGAAAGACATGCTGCCTCGATGCGGGAAAGCGAAGAAAAATCGCGCCGCGCGTTCACGTCCATCCCATGAAACGCTACTATCCTTGTGAACGATGCCTTTCCTGCGAACCCTGCGACGACTCTGGCGGCGACAGCGATGGAAACGCCGCTCCGCATTCTCCGCGCCCGATGTTGGGCTCCGCGAGCGTACCCTGGCTTTCTCTGATTCCCCTACGCTGAGCGTCCGCACCCGCCGCGCCGCTGCACTCTTCGCCTATATCTGGACGCGCCCCACCGACCGCGGCTTCATCGTCTCGCTGCTGCGTTTCATCCGCATGCTCGAACAGGATCGGCAGTTGCGCGCTAGCTTCGACGCCTCCTGGCAGGCCATGCTCGCCGAGCTCGACTCCGTCCCGCTCTTCGCCGATGCCGGCCTGCCTGCCAGCTACGCCCTGCTGCACGAGGCCTTCCGCCGGCTCTTTCAGCGCCTTCTGCCCTCAGCGCGCGCGGAATCCGACACCGCGCGTCTCTTCACCGCCGTCTTTTCCTCGCGGAAGTCCGTCGAGCGCTTCCTTTCTCTCGACCGCTCCATCTTCTTTCGTCTTGCCCGGATTCTCTGGCCCGGCGCCGGCCTTGAAGCCGTCCCGCACATCGGCGACGATGTGCATCAGTCGCTGAGCCTGTTAGCGACGCGCGTCGCCGGACGCGGCGTCACCGCGGCCGTGCGCCAGCGCGGCAGCACCCACAATGTCGAGGACTCGCCGTTTTACCGGTTGGTCTTCGCGACGGAAATCTTCCTCAAGGCGTCCTCGGACAGCGAGGCCGCGCCGCACGCCTATCAGCGCTGGCTCGAAGCCGTCCATGCCTGCCGCAGCGAGTTGATCCAGGTGCGCCTGCACATGGAAGACGCCGGCGTCAGCACCGCTCTCGTCTTCGACCTCACCAGCATGGACGCCTCGCTCGACCGCATGCAGCTGCTCGCATCCGCGCTTGCCTCTGACTCGCTGCAAACGCTGCAGCCCGCGCGCCAGCTGCTGAACACTCTCGTCGCCGGACGCCTGGAAGACACGCAGCTCGGCCCGCTCATCCGCCAGAACCTCAACCTGCTTGCCCGCAAGACCGTCGAGCGCACCGGCCACAGCGGCGAGCACTACATCGCCAACACGCGCAAGGAATACTGGCAGATGTGGCTTGCAGCACTCGGCGGCGGGCTACTGACTGTCTTCACCGCGGCCTTTAAGCTGCGCATCATCGAGCACGAGTGGCCGCTTTTCGTCGAAGGCTTTCTCATCGGCACCGACTACGCCATCAGCTTCCTTCTGTTGCAGATCTTCGGCCTTGCCCTGGCCACCAAGCAGCCGTCGATGACCGCCGCGGCCTTCGCCGGCATCGTGCGCGAAAACCGCGGCGTCTCCCGCTGGAGCAAGATCGCCGATTTCGCCGCCCGCATCAGCCGCACCCAGCTTGCCGCCGCCCTGGGCAACGTGATTGCCGTCTGCCTGGGCGCCATCGCCTTCGAACAGCTGTGGCACCGTATGTTTCTGCACTCCTATCTGCCCCAGCAGACGGCCAGGCATGTGTACGAGACGCTGCACCCCTTTACCTCGGGCACAGGCATCGACGCCGCCCTCACTGGGGTCCTGCTCTGGGCTGCCGCTGTCGTCGGCGGATGGTGCGAGAACTTCGCTGTCTACAACCGCATCCCCGCCGCCATCGCCCAGCATCCGCTCGGCCTCAAAATCGGCGTGCGCCGCATGCAGCGTTTCGCCCACTGGTTTGAGAACCACATCGCCGCCTGGAGCACCAGCATCGTCCTCGGCTACATGATGGGCTTCTTTCCCGAGGTCTGCCGCTTCTTCGGCCTGCCCTTTGATGTGCGTCACGTCACCCTGAACAGTGGCATGCTGGCGTTGGCCGCGGCCCGCTATGGCGTCAGCTCCTTCGGCCATCACTGGTTTTATTACGCTGTGGCCGGCATCGGCATGACTTTCGTCCTGAACCTTGGTGTCAGCTTCGCCATCGCGTCTATTACCGCCTTGCGCGCCTACAACGTCCTTCACCATGAACGGTTAAAGATCCTGAAATACCTGCTGAGCCAGATCATTCATTCCCCGCTCCGGTTCATCTTCCCCATCGGCCCCGACGCGCCGCCTTCGATCCTATCCAACTCCGAAGCCGCCGAAGCCGAAAGCTGAGGTCTCTTCTTTCTAAGTCCAGCGTTTTAAAAAAGCTGTCATCCTGACCCTGAACGCAGTGATGGGGAAGCATCTGTTTTTCTTAGGTGGCAAAAAAAGAATTGTCATCCCGACCGGAGCGCGAAGCGCGGAGCGGAGGGACCTGCAGTCTTCCGCAGCCCAACAGATTTGGGTAACGGGTCAGTTTGAGATTTGCTTTGAAGGGGCACGGCTTTAGCCGTGCCATAGGGCAATCTTCTAATGATGGGGCTTCAGCCCCCGAGGGTGGAGTTCTTTCAAACCGATCTGCTGCCCTGACACAATTCCCTTGCTATCCACTTAAAGACTCTGCTATCTACTTGTCGTCTGCTTGCTCTCGACGCCCCCCACGCGGTGCAACCGGCGCTCATGAAAGGGCTGGGGCATGAAAGCTTCCGAAGAGCTCGCCAAGCGTCAGCGCGAATACCCCCTTGAAAACGCCGGTGACCGGGGAGCGAAACTGCTCGCGAAGTTCACCCCGCTCAATGCACCTGGGCTCGAAGCCATGCGGCTCTCACAGGCCCTTGTCGTCGGCGAAGTCGGCCGCACGCTGCCCAATGCCACAACCTTCCACTACCCCGACGGCAGTCACGCCATCATGCTCTTCAGCGGGCTGATCGATTTCCTCGATGCCGTGGCAAAAATCCTCTTCGGCTCTACGAACATGCACGGCCCGCAAAAAGTTGTGAAGGCGGCGGCGACTGAAGAGGACGTCATCCAGGAGCTCCAGGCCCTCTTCGAGCGCTGGAAACCCGGCGGCATCACCGACGTCGTCGATCCCAAGCTGTCCATGAGCCCGATGCCCGGTCCCGCCGCTGAGTTCGCCGCCATGCTGGCGCAGGCCGCGCAGCTCTTCATCCTGTCGCATGAGTTCGGCCACGTTTCCTTCTACCGTCCGCCCGGCGAAGACGACGATCCTTTAACCCCGCCCGCTTTGACGCGCGACCAGGAGTTCGCTGCCGACACGACAGGCATGGAGAACCTCATCCGCATGGCTCCGACCCCCGGCGACGCCCGCATGCACATGGCCGGAGTCATCGTCTGCCTGCGTGTGCTCGCCGTTTTCGCCCTGCTCGGCCACACATTTCCGGGCGATCACCCCCAGCCCATCGATCGCCTCTATTCGATTGCCCGTTCGGTGCACGCCTTCTGCAGGACGGAAAGAGACTATTGGTCGCTCATGCCGATCGCCTATGCCTTCGATGAGCGCCTTGCAATTGCCGGCCAGCGGGCAGCTGACAGTAACGTGACCCTGCTTCCCGACGATGACCGGGTCTTCGCCAGGCTGTCCGCAGTCCTCGAAGCCGCCGTGCACGGCAGCGTCCCGCATTCGGAGGTGCTCGACGTCATGCGTAAGGACTTCGATGACATTCCCCCCGACGTGCTTGAGAGAGTGGCCAGGACCGCGGCACGCATGTTTCCGCCCGTCCCCGTCGTCACTACAGCACCCACTCAGGACGCGCTCTGGGCGGAAAAAGCAAAGCTCTTCCGTTCGCTCAACGACCGGTGGCCCGACGTGGCCAGAACCGCCTTTGAAACCGCATTCCAACAGCTGTATCCCAGCAAAGGATAACCACTTATGTCGATTACTGGCTGCCGCAACGACGCGCTCGTGAAATTGCTGAATGGCATAGGCTATCAGCCCGTCCTGCTTCCGCGTACCGGCCTCACCCCGCCCGAGATGTACGTCTACAAGAATGAAAAACTCATCCGCCGCGGCCCGCTTCTCGACTATCTTCCGCCCGGCTCGACCATCCCCGAGCTCGAACGCGGTACTCTCGACTCCATCCAGCATCACCAGACCGACAAGAAGAGTCTCGGCGTAGCGGCGTCCTTCCTCGGGGACGCGCTGAAGTGCATCGGCATCACTTCCGCGCCAAAACTCGATCTCTCCTTCGCCAAGGGACACGACATCACCTTCAGCTTCGACAACGTGACCTACGAGGCCCTCGCTCCCGCCAAAATCGACCACATGCTCTCGAGCCTCGATACCGGCGCCATCCCGCCTGAAGACATCAAGAGCGGCTGCCTGCACATCGCCTACGACTACGCCTTCGCCGGCAGCCTTTCCATGCGCGCCGCCGGCGACAGCGCTGCATCCTTCAACGCAAAGGCCATCGAGATCGGCACCTATATCGACCTCGGCGCGCAGGGCAAGGTAGAAGCCACCAGCGAGACCACCATCTCCTTTGCCGGCAAGGACGGCACGATCGCCGCCTTCGCCTACAAGATCGGACGGCTGGAGAAGCGCGGGAAAAAATGGTTCTTCTTTCCGGAAGAAGAATCCGGCGAGAACTTCCTCGCCGCCGAGCAGAAAAAAGAGCCCTATCTGCTTGAGCGGGGCGTCGTGCTGCGCGTCGAAGAAGATCAGCCAGCATAGGCGAACATAGCCATGCTGCTCCTATTGTGGCCAACTCCGCTCACGCGGAGTCATTCTGACGACCGAAGGGAGGAAGCACCCATACGATGCCAATGGCGCATCCACCACCAGCAACGTTCAGCCATCAAGCGTGACGTATGCCAGGCTAAACGCAACATCCGCCACAATCATCCTCCCGGATGGAAGGTTTTTCGCTCGCTCACCGCATCGCCGTCTCCGCGCTTCAGGCTGCGGAAGACGATCGTCGAGAGAATGGTCAATCCCCCAAGAACGTAAAGCGCCTTATGAATTCCGGCGATCATTTCGCCCGAATTGGAATGGGTGCTGGGAATGAAAAATGCGGTGGCAAGTCCCGCCGACGCGACGCCGAAGCTGATTGACATCTGCTGCATGGTGCTCGCAATGGAACTGGCAGCGCTCGTCTGCTCTTCGCTCACATCGGCATAGACCAGAGTGTTCATGCTCGAATACTGCAGCGACGTAAACGCACCATAGATAAAGGCCTGCAGCACGATCAGCCAGACCGGCGTATGCAGCCCGATCGTGGCAAACAGCAGCAACAGTATGCCCAGAACCACGGTATTCGAGACCAGCACGCCGCGGTATCCGATCAGCGACAAGAGCCGGGGCATGATCAGCTTCATGCTCATCGCTGCAATCGCCTGAGGCATGATCAGCAGGCCCGACTGAATCGGCGTAAAGCCAAGGCCCACCTGGTAGAGCAGCGGTAGAAGAAATGGCACGCCGCCGATTCCCAGGCGCGTGAAGAAGCTGCCGCTCACCGACGCGCGAAAGGTCCGGATGCGGAACAGGCTCAAGTCCAGCAGCGGAAAAGGCACGCTCTTTGCGTGGATTCCATATCCCGCGATCAAGGCCAGAGAAAGCGCCAGCAGCCCGCAGATTTCCCCCGTACCCAGCGTATGCTCGCCGAAGATTTCGAGCACATACGACAACAGGGCGATGCCTGAGCCAAAGAGGATCAGCCCCACCACATCGAGCGGATGCGTCTGCTCCTCGCGATAGTCAGGCAGGTGCAGGTAAACAAGGACCAATCCAATCAGCCCAATCGGAATGTTCAGGAAAAAGATCATCCGCCAGTGGAGATAGCCGACAATCAGACCTCCGGCAATCGGTCCCAGCATGGGAGCAATAAGCGCCGGAATGGCAACGAAGCTCATGGCGCGGAGCAGCTCGGATTTGGCAAAGGTTCGCACCAGCGTGAGCCGCCCGACCGGAACCATCATGGCTCCGCCACAACCCTGCAGAACGCGGCACGCAACCAGCAGATCAATGTTGCTGGAGATACCGCAGAGCAGCGATCCAAGAGTAAACAGCCCGATGGCTGACGCGAAGACGCGACGCGTGCCGAACCGGTCGGCCATCCAGCCGCTGATGGGAATGAAGACCGCTAAGCTCAGCGTGTAGCTGGCCAGCACCGCCTTCATGCTCAGCGGAGAAACGTGGAGCGCCTCGGAGGTAGCCGGAACGGCGGTATTGAGAATCGTCGTATCCAGCGACTCCATGAAGAACGCAACCGCCACCAGCCACGGCAGGAGCTGTTTGCTTGTCTCCGACTGGCGGAATAAGGAGTGAGGAGCGAGTTGCGAATCAGGCGGATTCATAGAGAAGTAAGATGACGCAGAATACTAAGTCAATTTGATCACGTCCGTGGTCATCTTCGTTTGATTCGGTATTTTCTTCCACACACAGTCATGGACAGGACATAAAATGCGCCTGGTTTCGCTCGCTAATTAGCTCGGCGATTTGTCATGAAGCCCCTGATGGACATTGCTCAAGAATTGTCATCGAGTACTCAGCTGGTTCTTCAACTAACGAACTCCTTTTACATGGCAATAAGTCGGCTTAGAATTGCCCTCCAAACATGAACCACCCGGAGAATTCACATGTTGATCTTCGAAAAGCGTCTGGCGATCATTCCGCGCGGATGGTTGCATGCTGTCATCATTGTTCTCATCGGCTTCACGTTGTGCGTTGGACTCGAAGCCCAAGTGGTCTCGGCGAACCCAACCGGCGCGCTGCCGATGGAACCCTCATCGATCAAACTCCTCGACCAGCCTCTACTCCTGTCTGTTTCTAAAGAAAACTTGCCGGGCGCTCGCTTTCGCGAAACATCACTCGCAGCCGGCCTCCCAGTGGGCGAGTCCCATTCCGCGGCTTCTACTGCCGGACCGCGCCACATCACACTGGAGCAGGCACAGCAGACCGCCTCAGCCGCCAACCCCATGGCCCACATCGCCCAGCTTCAGGTGGAAGCGGCGAAGCAGCATCGCCTCGGCACAGAGTCGGACTACTTTCCAAAGATCGGCTCCACACTCACCAACTTCCACTTCAACAAATTCATGGGCCAGGAAATCACAATCCAGCGTCCTATCGCGGGTGGAACTGTTACGGCTGGCCTGCCATTAGCCGGGAAGGATCAGACCCTCGTCGCGCTTACCGCAGCGCAGCCCATCACACCTCTCTTCAAGCTTCATGAAGTCGTGAACATCGCACGCGCGGACGAACGCCTTGCGATGGCCAAGGCCGGCATGCCCGTTGAAACCGCCAGCAATGTAGAAAAGGCGTATTACGAACTGCTCGTGGCCCAGCGACAGTTCCAAATCGCAAAGGCAAATACAGATAGCCTCCGCAGCAAGCAACTGCTGGCCAGCAACACATCCACGCCGCCAATCGCTTCCGGGCATGAAGACGAGGAGTTTGCAAACGCCAAGGCTCTCGTCGTTGCTGAATCAAAGGTCAAGGAGCTGACCGCGTCCCTCAATCTGCTTCTCGGCTATCCTGTCGAAACTGAACTCGATCTGGTGCCTCCCGTCACCGAGATGGAAGACATCTCCCTCACCGAAGCCTCTGACAAGGCAATGGCAGCCAATCCCGAGGTGGTCGAGGCTGAGTCGAATGTCGCCAAAGCGCACGCCGCCTCCCGGCTCTCGAAATTCGACTACATCCCCGACATCGCCGTAATGGGAGGCTATGCCTATAACGACAATGCCATTCCTCTTCTGCCCAGGGATTTCTCCTTCATCGGAGTCATGGGTTCATTCACCATTTTCGACTTCGGTAAGCGTGAGCACACGATCAAAGAGCGCAACGCGCAGGTCGGTATGGCGGAGACTGCGCTCGAACTGACCAAGGCAAAGGTCGCCTCTGCAGTCAAAACCAGCTATTTCGAAATGGATCGCTCACGACAATTGAGTGAACTGGCTCGCCGCATGTCCGCAGCAGTTTCCGTACGAGACGTGAGTTACAGAACGGACAATCCCGACCTGATTGCAGCGCAGGCCAGAATAGATGTCGAGATCTTTCAGGCCGACCTAGAGTACCGTCAGGCAATGGCACAGTTAAAGAACTTGATGGGCCAGAAATGAGCGACTCGACAAAGCGTGGGTTCAGGGAACAATTATTCGACGATGGCCGCGCCGGATGCTAAGAGACAGTTTGGTTCATGAAAGACGCTGCTGTCGTAAAACGAGTGGAAGTTATGGGCGGGGAAGATCCAGCAGCACCACATTCGAGCGCTCCTGCACTCGTTCGATGACCACTTCATGACCGTCCGGCGAGATATCGAAATCCTGAATGTCGAATTCGGGAGCGAGGCTGGTTAACTGTCGCTCGGCGCCTGTCTCGAGATCGATGAGCCAGAGATTCTTGTGCTGCATCTCGCCTCGCAGCAGCACGAGCGAATGGCTGCCAGGCAGGAAAACCAGATGCCGCGCTCCGCGAGTCAGCGTCAGGGCTGGGAGAGAGTGCGGCGCGGCCTCAGCCGTGACCGCTTTCACGGAAAATGTGGTACCGACGTCGGGTCCCGAGTAGACAACAAAGCGGCCATCCGGCGACCACGTGGGATCGACAGAATATTCCTGCACAAAAGAAGCCGCGGCACGACCGTCGATGGGCACGTGAAAGAGCCGTGGCACGCCATCGTCAGTGGCCGCCGAGGTAATCGATTGGCCATCGGGAGCCCATGCCGGAGCGCCCTGCAGATCGAGCGAATCAGCCACAACATGGGCGTTCGTGCCATCAGCCTGCATCATGTACAAGAGCGTTTGCCCGTGCTGCATGACCGAGAATGCGATATGCCTTCCATCGGCGGAGATGGCCGGTCCGCCAAAGACGCGGACACCCTCGCCGCGCCATAACTCCGTGCTGCTCCCGTTGGCCAGCTTCCAGATGCCCTCGCCCGTGCCGGCCGCAGAAACATACAGAAGATAATCCGGACCCAGGCGTGGAGAAAACCCAGAGCTGGTCGTCAGCGGAATCTGAGAAGCCGCCGACGCCTGCTCCGGCGAACCGTCGATTCGCAGACGCCAGAGTGTTCTCTTCGGACTGGCGAGGGTGGCAACCAGGAGTCGGCCGTCGGCGCTGGCCGCGAGCGACGTGTATCGATCAAGATCCGAGGTCAGCCGGTGGGGAATACGGCGCTCGACATCCATGCCATAAAGCCACGGTCCCGAGCCATCGGCATCGCCGGCGAGGTACATCAAGGTCCGCCGATCCAGGAGGACCGGATAACTCACGCGCTGATCTTGCGCTGTAATCCGCTCCGGTAGTCCACCCGATGGGCGGATGCGCCAGATATCCAGTCTGTCCGGAAGGCCGCCCTGGACAAAGTAGATGAATCTCATATCGGGCGACCACAGCGGAAAGTGACTGTGCAGTCCCGCTGCTGCAGTGAAGATGGGCCGGTCCTCCGCTCGCGGGCTGCCGTTTGATACGAACAGCGGATCTCCGGGGCCGGGCGTGTGGTACGCGAGCCGTTCGCCGTCGCGCGACCAGTCATACTCGGCCACGCCTTCAAGGTATGGCCTGGGTGAACCCCCAAGTGTAGGCACCGCCCAGACGCCGATGTCGCCGCCGTTTGAACCGCCCGGCCTGCGAACCCAGAATGTGACGAGCGATCCATCCGGCGAGAAGCCCAGCGTTCGGATGGACGAATTTGCGAGCTCCTCAACACCTCCGTGGGTCAGGTTGTGGAACTCGCCCGAACCGACCTGCGTCACCCAGACGTCCATCGGTCCATCCCGGTCCGACAGAAACGCCACCAGATGGCCGTCGCGGGAGATGGCAGCAGCCTGTTCCAATCCATCGAAGTCGGTAACCGTCTGAAAGTGTGCGTTCGCTATCGGGTTTCGCCAGAAATATTCCGTTCGCTGCAGCCAGAGGCTCGCGCCAATCCCCAGCAAAACTACCGCCGCTGCTGCCATCTCCCGCGACGGCCATCTGGTGGCGTTT
>Ga0206844_10388_pt1 | contig 10264 bp, 8 predicted proteins | sample Alteio_BWOrgCont_22_FD_152907 | JGI IMG/M metagenome (GOLD analysis project Ga0206844, IMG submission 152907) | Enriched cells from forest soil in Barre Woods Harvard Forest LTER site, Petersham, Massachusetts, United States -... | ecosystem: Environmental > Terrestrial > Soil > Temperate forest >...
CTGGGCACCTGCGTCGATCTCTTCCACAAGGACCCTTCGCATCAGCGCCGCCTGCTGGCCGATCCCGGCAACCTGCCTTACCGGACCGATATCTCGGTAGGCGCGCTGCGCTTCTCGCTGTGCGTCAGCGCGCGCTACGACGCCGAGGGAAGGTACAGCGGCAACATCCTGGAGTGGGCCGAGATCACCGGCCGCTACCGGCAAGAGCTCGAGAATTTCGACTTCCGCAGCCAGATTGCGGCCATCGGCAAGTCGCAGGCGGTGATCGAATTTGCCATGGATGCCACGGTGGTCACGGCCAACGAGAACTTTCTGCACCTGATGGGATACACGCTGGAAGAGATCAGGGGACGCCATCACCGGATGTTCGTCGATCCCTCGGCGCTGCACTCCCCCGACTATGCCGAATTCTGGAACCGGCTTAACCGGGGGGAGTACCAGGCCGGGGAGTTCAAGCGCATCGGCAAGGGCGGCAGGGAGCTGTGGATCCAGGCCTCCTACAACCCCATCCTGGACATGAACGGCAAGCCGGTGAAGGTGGTCAAGTTTGCCACCGACGTGACGGCGCAGAAGTTGATCAACGCCGACTTTGCCGGCCAGATCGCGGCCATCAACAGGTCGCAGTGTGTGATCGAGTTCATGATGGATGGCACGATATTGACGGCCAATCAGAATTTCCTGGATGAGATGGGATACACCCTCGATGAGGTCAGGGGCCATCATCATCGAATGTTTGTGGAACCGGCGCTGCAGAACTCGCCGGAGTACAGGGAGTTCTGGGCCCGGCTCAACCGCGGCGAATCCCTGTCGGCAGAGTATCGGCGGATTGGCAAGGACGGCAGGATAGTCTGGATCCAGGCCTCGTATTTCCCCATCCTGGACCTGAACGGCAGGCCGGCAAAGGTGGTCAAGTTTGCCACCGACGTGACCAAGACTGTCGCCATGCGGGAGAAGATGGAGAAGATGCTGGCCACGGTGGGGGAGACCTCGATTGCCATTGCCGCCTCCGCCGAGGAAATGACCACGGTGAGCCGGCAGCTGGCCAACCATGCCAGCGACACCTCGCAGCAGGCGAATTCCGCCTCGCAGACCAGCGCGCAGGTCTCGGCCAACGTGAACATGGTGGCGGCCAGCTCGGAGGAGATGATGGCCTCCATCCGCGAGATCTCGAAGAGCGCGACCGAGGCGGCGCGGGTGGCGAAGTCGGCGGTCACCATTGCCGAGACCACCAACCAGACCATCCAGCAGCTGGGGGTTTCGAGCTCGGAGATCGGCAAGGTGATCAAGGTGATCACGTCGATTGCGCAGCAGACCAACCTGCTGGCCCTGAACGCGACCATCGAGGCGGCGCGCGCCGGGGAGGCGGGCAAGGGCTTTGCCGTGGTGGCCAACGAGGTGAAGGAGCTGGCCAAGGAGACGGCGCGGGCCACCGAGGAGATCGGGCAGAAGATCGAGGCTATCCAGACCGATACCGGGGCCGCGGTGCGGGCGATCGGCGAGGTCACGCACATCATCACCCAGGTGAACGACATCTCCAACGTCATTGCCTCGGCGGTGGAAGAGCAGACGGCGACCACGACCGAGATCGGGCGCAATGTGGCGGAGGCCGCGGTGGGCTCGAATGAGATCGCGACCAGCATTGCCGGGGTGGCGCATTCCGCGGAGCTGACCATGGCCGGAGCATCGGACACCCAGAACGCGGCGCGCTCGCTGAGCGAGATGGCGGCGCAGCTGCAGCTGGTGGCCGGGCGCAGCCACTGAGGGGGAGCAGAGAGGGCGCGGCGGAGAGCTTTCCGGCCGCGCGCCAATTCAAGGAGGAGGCCGCCATGGCGGCAAAGGCACTGGTTCTGGATGACTCGCGGGCCATGCGCGGGATCCTTTCCAAGATCCTGGTACGGATCGGCTTCGACGTCGTGCAGGCTGGCGACGGCAGGGAGGGTCTGGAGGTTATGGGCCGCGAGCGGGCGGACATCAAGCTGATTCTTGCCGACTGGAATATGCCGGTGATGAACGGTCTGGACTTTGTGAAGGCGCTGCGCGCCGATCCGGAATTTGCCTCGATTCCCATCGTGATGGTGACGACCGAGACGCAGGTGGAGCAGATGGTGGCGGCGCTGACCGCGGGCGCCACGGAGTACATCATGAAGCCCTTCACACCGGAGATGGTGGAAGAGAAGCTGCGCCTGATCCACGTGGTGCAGTGATGGAGGGCCTGCGCGCGATGGCCCGGGAGCGGGGTGTTCAGGAGCCGGCGCGGCGCAGAATCCGGGTGCTGATTGTGGACGATTCGGTGGTGATCCGGCACTTTCTCTCCCATGCCCTGGAGGATGATCCCGAGCTCGAGGTAGTGGGTTTTGCCGCCAACGGCCAGCTGGCCCTGAGCAAGGCGGCGGCGCTCAATCCGGACGTGATCACCATGGACATCGAGATGCCGGAGATGGATGGGCTGGCCACGGTGCACCAACTGCGCCAGAAGGGGAGTAAGGCGCGGATTGTGATGTGCAGCACGCTGACCACGCGCGGCGCCTCGGCTACTGTCGAAGCGCTGCTGGGCGGAGCCAACGACTATGTGACCAAGCCCTCGGGCAATGATCCCGGGAGTGAGGCCTTTGCCACCCTGCGCCAGGAGCTGATTCCAAAGGTGAAGCAGTTCTTTGCCCGGGTAGCAGCCGCGCCCGGCCAGGTTCGTCCCCAGGCCCCGGCCGGGGTGAGGAGTTCGGGATTGACGCGGGCGGTACTGAAGGACCGGTCGGTGGTCGCGATCGGGGTTTCGACCGGCGGCCCTACGGCGCTGATGCAGCTCTTGCCGCGGCTGCCGGCCTCATTGCCCGTACCGGTGCTGATTGTGCAGCATATGCCGCCGTTCTTTACCCGGCAGCTGGCGGAGCGGCTCAATTCGCAATGTCCGCTGGAGGTGCTGGAAGCGGCGCAGGGGACGGAGGTCAAGGCGGGCCGGGTGCTGCTGGCGCCGGGCGACTTCCACATGCGGTTGCGGCGCAGCGGGGAGCAGGTGACCGTAGCTCTGGACCAGGAGGCGCAGGAGAACTCCTGCCGGCCGGCGGTCGATGTCCTCTTTCGTTCCGTGGCGGAGGTGTACGGGGCACGGGCGCTGGGGGTGATCCTTACCGGGATGGGGCAGGACGGGCTGCTGGGCGCCGAACGTCTGAAAGCCCGGGGCGGCTATGTGATCGCGCAGGACCGGGAGTCCAGCGTGGTGTGGGGCATGCCGGGCGCGGTGGCGGAGGCGGGACTGGCGGACGCGGTGCTTGGCCTGAATGAAGTGGCGGCAGAAATTCTGAGAGGAAGCTGCACACGATGACTGCCGGTACAAAGGGACAGCTTGTCGTGGCACCGGCTGCTGCGGTCAGGTGTGCCCTGTTGTCGGATGAGAACTACAAGTATCTGCAGCAGGAGATCTACCGCCAGTCGGGTATCGTGCTCGACGAGGACAAGCATTACCTGATTGAGTCGAGGCTGATGCCGCTGGCCAGAAACGCGAAGCTGGCCAACCTGGATGAGCTGTGCGCCCGCCTGCGCAGCAAGCGCTGGCCGGAGCTGAGCCAGGAGGTGATGGAGGCGCTCACCACCAACGAGACGCTCTTCTTCCGGGATATGGCGCCTTTCGAGGCCCTGCGGATGCGGGTACTGCCGGAGCTGATGGGGCAGCGGCCGCCCACGCAGACGTTGCGAATCTGGTCGGCGGCGGCCTCCTCGGGGCAGGAGGCGTACAGCGTGGCCATGCTGGTGCACGAGATGAAGCTGGAGAGCCGCCCGGTGGAGATCCTGGGGACGGACATCTCCGAAAATATCCTGGAGCGGGCGCGCCAGGCCAAATACGTGCAGTTCGAGGTCAATCGCGGATTGCCGGCCATCTACCTGGTGAAGTATTTCGAGCGCGTGGGGCTGGACTGGCGGCTTAAGGACGGGATTCGCAAGATGGTGACCTTCCGCCGTTTCGATCTGCGCCAGCCGGTGACCCCGCTGGGGCGCTTCGACATCATCCTGTGCCGGAACGTGCTGATTTACTTCGATGTGGAAACCAAGGTCAACATTCTGAACCAGCTCTGGACGGCGCTCCAGCCGGGGGGATTTCTGCTGCTGGGCGGCGCGGAGACGGTGTTGAGTGTGCAGGACAGATTCGAGCGCATCGCGGTGGGCACAACCGCGGTGTACCGGAAAAGATAGGACGGATCGATGAGCGTGACAGAACAGATTGAGAATCACCTGGCCGAGCAGGTACGGCTGGCGGTCGAGGTCTTTGCGACCATGGTGGGGATCGATGTAGAGCCGGCACCGATGGTGTGGCCTCCCCAGGGCAAACTGGTGAGCGCAGGGGTGCACTTCGCCGGCGGCTGCGAGGGGGCGATGATCGTCGAATGCACCCTGCCGCTGGCGTTTACCTTCACTTCGCGGCTGATGTCGATTCCCATGCCCCATGCCGTCGATCGCGACGTGTGCGACGCGATCGGAGAGCTGGCAAACACGATCGGAGGGAACTTCAAGGCCCTGATACCGGCGGTATGCGACTTGTCCGTTCCCACGGTTGGGACGGGACGGTATCCGTACACGAAAGACCCGAATACGGTGAAGCTGACGGAGATCACCTTTCAGAGCCCGGCCGGGGATTTCTGCCTGATCCTCGCCGTCCCGCAACAGCAGTCCCATGCCGCGTGCGGGTGCCCGGGGCAGCCGTAGCGGGGAGCGTGAATGTCAATGTCCACTGCCGTTGAAGATAGGAACTCCGCGCTCCCCTCGAGTAGAGGAAGAGGGAAATTCTGCAGCGGCTCCGGGAACGGTCTTGCGAGCGGTTTGGCGAGCGGTTTTTGGGAGCCGCTTCCAGCTTTCAGGTTCGGATGTGATGTTTTGCCGCGAGCGGCGGCGCGGGGCCTGAGCTAGGAGGCCATTCCGCGAAGCTCGCGTTCGGCGCGGAGCCAATCCTGTTCGGCGTGGCCTTCCTGCCATCCGCGTTCCGCCCAGAATTTCTCGGCGAGACGGGAAATCTCCTCATGCGAGGGCGACGCTGCTGGTACCTCGACAGGCCCAGTCGTTTTCTTGACTGCGGTCTTGCGGGGCTTTGCGGGCGCCTTCGCCTTCTTTGTTGTTTCGGTCATTCGAATCTCCTTTGCTGGAATCGCCCACCAACTTACGGGGTACCCCTCTAGGATACGAAATTCGGCCGCTGCCGTGAACCCTCGCGCGGCAGGACGTACCAGATTTCTCAACCTTCCGATATCCTTTCCGGGAAATGGAAACGGGTCGAAATACCGGGGAATACACACTGAAGATTGAATGGACCTCTTTTTGCCGGAGACGACTCTAAGGCTTCGAAGGAGCTTGGATATCGCCATGCAGATGGTGTAGCCGGATCAGCAGGGGTTTCGATCCGAAGTCGGCTGCATAATGGGACCCCGGGGAGCGACGTAAGGCGGCCCGTAAAGAGTTGCAGCAACTCACCTTTCATGGCCTTACACTGGGAGCGCATGGCAAAGATATCCGTGACTGCAGCGACCGTTCTTGTCGTCTGGACCGCCACTTTCTGTGCGCAGGCGCAGAGTGCGCCGGATTCTCCGGACAAGGTCTGGCATGCGAACGTGGAGAAGAAACTCCGCGACGAGCTGACGTCGCGGCCGGAGAGCAAATATACGGTCGATACCACGCGGCCTTACACGATGGCTGAGCTGATCGACCTGGCCGAGGAACATAATCCCGAGACCCGCGTGGCGTGGCAGGAGGCCAAGGCCCGGGCAGCCGAGCTGGGGATTGCCCGGAGCGCCCTGTATCCGACCATTGCCGCGGTCGCGCTTGCGGGGACGCTGCGGAATGCCACGCTGGTCAACGCGTTTTTTCAACGACAGACCGAGGGGTTTTTCGAGCCGACGCTGCATGTCGAATACCTGGTCTTTGATTTCGGAGGACGTGGGGGAGCCATCGACGCGGCGAAGGCGAATCTTCTTTTCTCCAACCTCGCCTTCAACGACACGCACCGCAAGATCATCTTTGACGTATCGGCGGCGTACTACCGTCTACTGAATGCGCGCGGGCAGCGGGAGGCCTCCGAGGTCAGCCTGAAGAACGCGCAGACGGTGGAAGCCGACGCCCAGGATCGCCTGAATCACGGGCTGGCGACGAAGCCCGACCTGCTGGAAGCGACGGCCGCGCGCGCCCAGTCGGATTACGATCTGCAGGCCGCCATCGGTGCGGAGGATATTGCCAGGGGAAACCTGGCTACCACCATGGGACTGCCTCCGGAAACCGAGTTCCAGGTGCAGGACATCCATGATCTGAGCACGCCGTCCGCGATGGTGGATTCTGTCGATCAGGAGATCGACCGCGCCTTCGCGCAGCGGCCGGAGCTGCTGGAGCAGGTGGCGAAGGTTCGCGCCGCCAACGCCGCGATCAAACAGGCGCGATCGGAGTACTTTCCTACGCTGAGCTTCAGGGGCGACGGAGGCGAGGCTCGCGCGTATGGGCAGACGAATCTGAACCCGGGAGGTTACGCCGAAGGCGAGCTCTGGACCGTGGGTCTGCAGTTGAAGTGGACGCTTTTCGACGGACTCCGGCGCGAGCAGGAGGTTGCCCAGGCCAAGGCCGAAAAGGCGGGCGCCCAGGCGAATATCGATGCGTTACGGGACCAGATTGCCAATGAAGTCTGGACCTCCTATGCCAATATGAGGACGGCGCTGCGGCAGCAGCAGGCGGCGGCGGCGCTGTTGACGGCCTCCGACCAGTCGTATGAAGCGGCGCGCGAGTCGTATGGTTATGGTCTGCGGAATCTGCTGGACGTGGTGTCCGCGCAGAAGACGCTGGCGCAGGCACGATCGGAGGACATCCTGGCGCGGGCGCAGTTGCTGCTTCAGGTGGCCGACCTGGCCTTCCGCACCGCCGACCTGATCCAGGCACAGCCTCCGAAGGTTGGTCCGTGATGGGTATCAGGGTGAGTCATTCAGGGACAGAAAGGGAAAGCAGATCCGTGTATCTCTCGCGACAAAGATTGTGGGCGCCACTGGCGCTGAGCGGCCTGAGCCTGATCGCCGGCTGCGGGCGGGCTCCATCCTTCAATATCCTGGGCTCGTTTTTTCCCGCGTGGCTGGTCTGCATGGTGGTGGGGATCGCGGTGACGGCCGTGGTCCACGGCATCCTGGTGCGCTTCAAATGGGACACCGCGATCGCCTGGACGATTGTTGTCTATCCGTGCCTTGCGGCGCTGGTGGCTTTTATCTTGTGGCTGGTGTTTTTTAGTTAGCCGGGGGAACGATGGCATTTGACGAATCGACGGAGAAACGCCGCCGTATAGGGCGGGTGGTCAGCGTCCTGATCATTCTCTGCACGGCCGTGGCCGGGCTGCTGGTGCTGTGGCAGGTGTCCTACAACCCGCGCACCGACGATGCCGAGGTGTTCGCCAACTATATCGGCATTGCTCCCCTGGTCAACGGACCCATTACGCAGCTGTATGTCAGGGACAACGAGCTGGTTAAGGAGGGCGATCCGCTCTTCGAGATCGATCCCCGGCCCTATGCGTATGCGCTGGCACACGCCAAGTCCGATCAACTGGCTTTGAAGGGGGAGATCAACGACGAGCGGCGCATCATCGCCGGGAAGGTGAGCAACGTAAGCGTGGCGCAGGCCGGCGCGCTGAGCGCGGGAGCCAGCGTAAACCACGCAGCCGCAGCGATCGACCAGGCGAAAGCCGACGTGGCCAACGCCAAGGCGGCGGTGGAGCGAGCCGATGCCGAGCTCTCCTATGCGAGCAACAACCTGCATCGCCTGGAGCCGCTGCTGTCCAAGCAATTTGTCACCGTGGACCAGATCGACCAGGCGCGCACGACCGAAATCTCGCGCTCCCAGGCCGCCCACCAGGCCCGTTCGCAGCTCGCCCTGGCCGAGGCCGGACTGCAGGCAGCGCAGGCGCAATACCAGGAGAGCCAGGCAACGCTGACGCAGAGCCACCACCAGGTGCAGGAAGCGACGCACAACGTAACCACTCTGGAGCCGCTCGAAGGGCAGCTGCCCGGCAAGCAGGCGGCCATCGATACCGCACAGTATAACTTCGATAACTGCAGGATCGTGGCTCCCTTCAGCGCACGGGTGACGAACCTCACCATCTCCCAGGGCGCTTACGCCACCGCCGGCCAGCATATTTTCACCCTGATCGACACCCGCGTCTGGTGGGCCATCGCCAACTTCCGCGAGACGCAGATTCAACACATTCAGCCGGGCATGGAGGCCGACGTTTACGTGCTTTCCAAGCCTTCTGTGCGCTTCAAAGGGGTGGTCGACAGCGTCGGGTTCGGTGTGACTCCGGATTCCGACCTGATCGGCAACCTGACCCCTCCGGGGCTGCCCGATGTGCAGCGGACGCTCAACTGGGTTCACCTCGCCTCGCGGTTCCCGGTGCGCGTGCGCATCCAGTCCCCGCCGCCCGAGCTCTTTCGTCTGGGTGAGTCGGCGGTGGTGATCATCCGGGGCGAACAATCCGTGCTGCCGAGGCACTAGATGGCGACCCACGCAGCGACGCTTCCGCACCGGAAGCGGTTCTTTGACTGGTTTGCGGAGTTCCTGAAGCAGGAGCTTGCTCCCTATCCGGGGCGCGGCGCGGTGGTGGCCAGGATGGTCATCTCGGCGACGTTGACCATGATCATCCTGGTCACCTTCCGCATTCCGGGGGGAGCGGTCGGGGCGCTGTGCGCGTTTATTCTGTCGCGCGAGAATCTTGCGTCTACGGCCAAGTCGGGCTTTTCCATCCTTGCCGCATTCGTACTCGGCGCGCTTTTCATTCCCATCGGCGCGCGCATGTTCGCCTCCATTCCCTTTACTCACTTCATGTGGGAGGGGGTCAGCGTATTTGTCGCATTCTTCTTGCTTCGAACGCTGACCAATTTTCCCCTGGCAATTGCACTGTGCCTGGTGTCGACCAACATTCTCTCCATCTGGTATCTTCCCGGACCGGCAGAGCACAATGTCGAGCAGACCCTGTGGCAGGTGCTGGGCACGGCGATCGGAGTGGCGGTCACCATTACGGTCGAGGCCGTTTCTCATTCCTTCAGCCGGCGGGACGAACTGGCCGATGGAATCAACGTCCGGCTGAAATTCGTTGAAAGCCTGCTGCGCGACTATGCCGCGGGCCGCGCCATTGCCCCGGAGACAGACCGCGCCCTGGCCCAATATGTGATGGTCGGCGTGGGATCGATGCGGAGTTATATCACTCGCTCCAACTTTGATCAGCTCCGTCGCATCCAGATGAGCGCCATTGTGGCCCTGACCGGCCGCACCGTCGACTTTGCGGCGGCGCTCTCAAGCACGCAGCCGACCTTTGCCCCCACACTGCAGCTGCGGGCCGCGGTGCTGGCGGATCGGGTTGCCCAGGTCCGCGAGGCGCTCGCGGACGGCCAGCCGCCGCTGCCCTGGAAGGACGCGCCTGACGAGAGCAGGACGAACACGCCTCTGCTCTCCGAACTGGAGTCGATGGTTGCGCTGATGCCGTCGGTCTTCGAGAGCGAGAGCTCGGTGGACCCGCGCCTCGAGATCCTGGAACAGCCGCCTGCCCATCGCTTTCTGGTGGACGATGCGTTCACCAACCCGGATCACCTGCGTTTTGTGCTGGGTGGAACCCTGGCTGCGATGGCCTGCTACATCCTCTATGTAGGGTTGGACTGGCCGGGCATCTCGACGTCGGTGACTACCTGCGTCCTGACCGGCCTCAGCAACATCGGGAGTTCGCGGCAAAAGCAGGTATTGCGCATCATCGGGGCGTCCCTGGGTGGTTTCGTCTTCGGCCTCGGCGCGCAGGTATTCATCCTGCCTTACATCGACTCGATCACCGGATTCACAGTTCTCTTCGCCTTTGTCACGGCGGTCGCCGCCTGGGTGGTTACCTCCAGCCCCCGCCTTTCCTATGCCGGGTTACAGATCGCGCTCGCGTTCTATCTCATCAACCTCAGCGACTTCACGATTCAGCTTTCGCTGACCGTAGCCCGCGACCGGGCCATCGGCGTTCTGCTCGGAATTTCCATGATGTGGCTGGTCTTCGAGCGCTTCTATCCCAAGCCCGCATCGGACCAGATGGTCAGGGTTTTCATCAAGAATCTGCGCCTGATGGCCACGCTGGTTGAGGAATCCGGCATCGGCGCGGATGCGAATACCATCGTCCAGATCCGTCGGCACCGCGAGCAGATCTACCGCAACTTCGGAGAGGCGACGGCGCAGGCTGACGCGGTGCCCTTCGAAACCGGTCCGAAACGGGCGGCGCACATGGCGGCCCGTGATC
>Ga0206844_10389_pt1 | contig 10243 bp, 11 predicted proteins | sample Alteio_BWOrgCont_22_FD_152907 | JGI IMG/M metagenome (GOLD analysis project Ga0206844, IMG submission 152907) | Enriched cells from forest soil in Barre Woods Harvard Forest LTER site, Petersham, Massachusetts, United States -... | ecosystem: Environmental > Terrestrial > Soil > Temperate forest >...
TGATACATGGCGTAAAATATGGAATATGAAATACCGAAGAATCGCGTCGGTCATTCCCGTTTACCCAAGTCAGGTCAAACCCATCCCAGGGTATTTTTGGAGCTGTTGCAACCGTATTATCAGTTTTTCCTGACGTTAAATTATCCTGAGCCATGACGCTTGTCGCCGCTCCGATAAAAATTAAGAAAAGTAAAAATTTTGTTTTCATTTTTATTATTTTAAATTGTTTAATGACTCAGATAATATGTAGTTAACCCTATATGTCTTGTTTTGGGTATCATAAAATGAAAGCGGAATCCCGGTCCCGAATTCCTGATCAAGTAAATCATGGAATTTCAGGTTGTCGGGGTATGCCTTTTTTAAATTTATTATTGTAAGAGGTAAAATGTCAGAATTCAAGGTAATACTGAAATAAAAATACGGCATCATTGGCTGGGCAATTCCTTTTGGAGTATGTGTGGGACTGAATATCATATAAATGACCATATTTTGATTTTCGAGTATCCGGTATTCATCGTTATATACTTTGTAAAAGCGGTAGTCTCTGCCTTTAGCATCCTTGTATCCAAAAATACTGTCCTTACAATACCTGACTTCCTTACCATCCTCGATTACGTTTATATAATGACCTGAAAATAAGTGGTTTAAATTAATTTTCTCAGCAGGGTTGATTTTATTGGTCATATAATCCTTCGAGGTCTTAAAGACTCCCTGATGAAAAATAGTTTCTTCTTTTTTTGCAGAATGCGCAGATGAAACGCTCATAAACATTACTGTAATGATAATTAGTTTGATAAAATTGATATGTTGTTTGATGAAACTCATTTTTTTGAGGACCTAATTTTCCGCCAGGCAAGGATATTTTTTGTTTTATATTATTTTATGAGGGGCATAGAAAATTATTATGGTTCCGACTAAGATTGTAGCTGCCCCAATTAAGTCATAACTATCTGGTTTTGCCTTATCCACAAGCCATCCCCATGTTAAAGCCATTATTACAAAGATGTCTCCGTGGGCAGCATAGGTTCTGCCAAATCCTGCGGGTTGCAATGTGGCTATCGCTCCGTATACTACTAAAAGTAATCCACCCAAAATACCAGCCCAGGCCGGCGATTCTTCTTTGATAGCAATCCAAATCATATACCCCCCGCCGATTTCACAAAGTCCTGCAAGCAGAAAAAATGTAACCGAACGATATATAAGTCCCATTGGCATTTTATCTCAGTTCGTCAAGTGCCATATTTAATTTAAGCACATTGATCTTTTCAATTCCGAAAATTCCCAACCAGGGTTTTTCGGTTTGTTCTTTGATGAGGCTCTCTATTTTGTCCTTACTAATGTTCCTGGCCTTTGCCACACGGGGCGCCTGAACTTCAGCTCCCTGTACGGTTATGTCAGGGTCAAGGCCGCTACCTGATGCCGTAATCATTTCAGCAGGCACGTCTTCCTTTTTGATATCCGGGTTATATTTCAAAAATGAATCAAGTAAAGCCTTTGTGCTTTTAATATAATCCGGGTTATATGGAGATTTGTTTGAACCGCCAGACCCTGCGGCATTATAATTTACAGCAGAAGGCCTCGGCCAGAAATATCCGGGAAGGGTAAATTTTTGTGCAATATTTTCATACCCTATTGTCTTGCCGTTTTTCTCAATCGAAATACCCTTTCCGCCCCCAGGCACCAGCTTTGCAATGCCCAGAATTATAAGCGGATAAACGCCTACCAGCAATACAATGAGTATTGCAGTGAGTTTAATAGATGGCCAAATATATTTTTTCATCGTTTTTGAGTTTTTGTGTTAGTTAAAAGAAAAAACCTACGGCGAGGTCAATCAATTTGATACCGATAAAGGGCGCAATGACACCGCCTAATCCGTATATAAGCAAGTTGCGTTGCAGCAAACGGCTGGCCCCAATCGGTTTATATTCAACCCCTCTCAATGCGAGCGGGATAAGCAATGGAATAATGATCGCATTAAATATTACTGCAGATAGAATTGCAGATTCAGGGCTTCTGAGATGCATCAGGTTTAATCCCTGTAGTTTTGGAATTGACAGAATAAATAAAGCAGGGACAATGGCGAAGTATTTGGCCACATCATTGGCAATAGAGAACGTGGTAAGGGTTCCTCTGGTGATGAGCAATTGTTTGCCTATTTCAACGATTTCAATCAACTTGGTCGGGTCATTATCAAGGTCAACCATGTTTCCTGCTTCTTTGGCTGCCTGCGTTCCACTGTTCATGGCCACTCCCACATCTGCCTGTGCAAGGGCCGGGGCATCATTGGTGCCATCACCCATCATGGCGACAAGTTTGCCCAATTGCTGTTCCTGGCGGATATATTTCATTTTATCTTCAGGCGTCGCCTCAGCAATAAAATCATCAACACCTGCTTTTTCTGCAATAAATTTTGCCGTGAGCGGGTTATCACCTGTCACCATCACCGTTTTCACGCCCATTTTCCTGAGACGTTCAAAACGGTCCTTTATGCCTGTTTTAATGATGTCCTGTAATTCAATGACCCCAAGCGCTTTTTCATTTTCTTCAAGTACCAATGGTGTTCCGCCTTTTTGAGCGATTTCTTTCACTTTGGCGTCAAGCTCCGGGGGGAATACATTGCCTGCTTGAACAACATGTTTTTTGATAGCATCATAGGCCCCTTTTCTTAACCTTGTTCCATCCGGCAGGTCCACACCGCTTGCCCGGGTTTCTGCCGTAAATTTGATCAGGGTAAATGTGCTGACATCCAGATTGCCCACCTCAGCCTTTAAAGATTTGGCCAATTCTACGATGGATTTCCCTTCAGGGGTTTCGTCCGCGAGTGAGCTGATCAAAGCCTTGCGGATAAAATCATTGGTATCTATATTATTATCCGCATAGAAATTGGTGGCCTTCCTGTTACCGATAGTGATTGTACCCGTTTTGTCTAATAATAAAGTATCAATATCACCAGCTGTTTCTACAGCCTTGCCTGATTTGGCAATAACGTTTGCCCTCAGGGCCCTATCCATTCCTGCAATACCGATAGCAGATAACAATCCGCCGATAGTGGTCGGGATCAGGCAAACAAACAGGGAGATAATTGCCGCAATCATTATAGGTGTATTGGCATAAGCGGCAAATGGTTCCAGAGTTACGCACACAATAATAAATACCAGGGTAAACCCAGCCAATAATATTGTCAATGCAATTTCATTGGGGGTTTTCTGGCGGCTGGCTCCTTCAACCAATGCGATCATTTTGTCTAAGAATGATTCTCCGGGAGAAGTAGTGACCAATACTTTAATATGATCTGACAATACTTTGGTTCCCCCGGTAACGCTTGATTTATCGCCCCCAGCCTCGCGAATTACCGGGGCCGATTCGCCTGTTATGGCAGATTCATCAATAGAGGCAAGCCCTTCAATGATCTCACCATCTGCAGGGATTGTTTCCCCTTCTTTTACAAAAAATACGTCCCCTTTTTTCAATTGTGATGAACTGATGGACGTAAGGGTTCCGTTATCATTGACCAGGTTGGCGGGGGTATCCTGTCTTGCTTTACGCAAGGAATCAGCCTGTGCTTTGCCCCTGGCTTCGGCAATGGCTTCAGCAAAATTAGCAAACAATAATGTCAGCAATAAAATAATAAATATTGCGATATTGTAGGCAATGCTTCCCTGGTCGGTCTCCCTCATAATCATGATTTTCAGGGTGACAAACAACATGATTGCAGTTCCGATTTCGACCGTAAACATTACAGGGTTTTTGATCATGTAGGCCGGGTTCAGTTTCACAAATGACTGTTTTATAGCCATTGATACTAAATCAGTCTGGAAAAGCGAGGTGTTTTTATTTCGTTTAGCCATTGCTATAGTTATTTAACGTAAGTGTAAAATTCGGCCACCGGCCCCAGGACCAATGCCGGGAAAAATGCCAAAGCGGCTATAATGATAATGATCCCATAAGTGAGGAAGCCGAAGGTTCCGGTATCTGTGTGTAAAGTGCCGGCAGAAACAGGTATGTATTTTTTCTTGGCCAGGATTCCCGCTATGGCTACCGGCCCTATGATAGGGAGGTAACGGGATAAGATCATGACGATTCCGTTGGTTATGTTCCAAAAAGGAGAACCAATGGCGCCAAGTCCGGCAAACCCGGAACCATTATTAGCAGAGCAAGAGGCATATTGGTACAGCATTTCACTGTAGCCGTGATAGCCGGGGTTATTAAGCCATCCTGCACGTAATGCAGGGTTGGCCGCATACATATATGAAGATAATGCGGTGAATGACAATATAAGTAATGGGTGCAGCAAAGCTATGATCACGGCGATCTTCATTTCTTTGGATTCAATTTTTTTTCCCAATAGTTCAGGAGTGCGGCCAACCATCAATCCACCGATAAAGACAGCTATGATTATAAATATAAAATAGTTCAGAAAACCAACGCCGACGCCACCATAGAAACAGTTTACCATCATTCCCATCATAGTGACCATACCTGTAAGCGGAGTGAAACTGTCGTGCATAGCATTTACAGAGCCATTGGATGTAATAGTTGTAGTAACACCCCAATAGGCTGATGCTACAGGTCCAAACCTGATCTCTTTGCCTTCCATACTGCCAAGATGCTGCTGAATGCCCAGGTTTGTAATTTCGGAGCTGCCGTGCATTTCATAGTAGATAGCCGGTATAAGGAAAAGCAGGAAACCTATGGTCATCACCATAAAAATGGTATTTGCAAGTCTTTTTCTTTTAAGATAAAATCCCAGAGTGAAAACAAGAGCGATAGGGATAAGTATAATACTGATATCCTCTACCATGTTGGTCACATAGTCAGGGTTTTCGAGTGGATGGGCCGAATTGGCGCCGTAAAACCCACCTCCATTGGTACCAAGCTGCTTGATGGCAACCATGGCCGCCACCGGCCCTCTGCTGACATGAACAGTGTCATTTTGAATGGACATAAAATCAGCTTTCCCTTCAAATGTCATGGGGGTACCATGAAAAGCAAGGAAAACGGCCAAAACAATTGCTAAAGGCAAAAGAACCCTGGTACAGGACAAAACAAGATAATTGAAAAAATTTCCGAGTTTTTCACTGGTCCCTTCCTTTAAGGCATTAAAAACCACAATACAGATGGCGATGCCTGTTCCTGCACTTATAAACTGGAACAGCATAAGTATCATCTGGCCGAGATAAGACATCTGTGTTTCCGGGACATAGTTTTGCAGGTTGGTGTTAGATATAAAACTAACGGTGGTGTTGAATGCAGTGTCAGCACTCATAGAAGCATTGCCGTCCGGGTTCAGTGGCAACCAGCCCATATCCATCAAAATGAACATGCTAAAGAGAAACCAGGCCAGGTTGATGGTGAGCAACGCTTTCAGATTTTGCTTCCATGTCATTTCCCTGGCAGGGTCAATTCCCGAAATACTGAAAATGAACCTTTCCAGGGGCTTCATAAAGTCCAGGACCGATCTCCTGCCTTCAAAAACCCTGGCCATGTATTTTCCCAAAAAGATGGCTGGCGCCACTGAAAGGACGAACATGACTATGACGCCTGTAATTTCATTATTCATATACTATTGTCTTTTTAGGTTAAAATTTTTCCGGTTTGATAAGTACGTAGCACAAATACCCAAAAACCAGGATTGAAACGACAAAAAGGGATGTCATCATAGCTTTTAAATTTTATCAAAGAAGTTAATGAATTTGAAAAAGAGCCAGAAGCACACAAGGCCGACTAAAACAAGGATAATCGTCATAAAGATTGCCATATATCTCTAATTTTTAAGAATTGTACCGACATTGCATACGCAGGTTTGAAAAAATGAACCGGACCGGGAAAATGGTTTCATCACTATTTCAATAATCTGGTTTGTTTAAACGTTTGTTGACCGCACACCGACGAATCTTATGCCGAAACAAATAAAATTTATTTTTGTTCGTTAAATTCATTGGTGTTCAGGTACATATAAGAAAACATTAATTTATGTTGCAGAGAATAAAGTTTCCCAAAATGGAAGGGAAATTTTCAAAATGGAAGGGTTTGAAATTGTATCGGTATTGAAGTCTTTTCTATTCCGTGCAAACCATGCCATTTTGATAAAAGGTCTTTCTAAATGAAAGGGTCCGAAAACAAACCACAAATTTACCCGGTGAAAAATATCTGATTTATATTGTTGGTATAAACCATATTATATGCAATAGCGACCAGATTTGTCCAAGCTGGCACTCAAATTGAAAACGTGCTATTCTATTTATAAAAACTTGAAGTAATGAACAAGAAAGGACGGTTATTGGTGTATTTTGTAATAGGGTTTGCGTGGTTTACATTCCTTGCGATAGTATATCTGGCTTACGTTAAGTTGAAATTATTACTTCACTGGTAAAATAATGGGGTTATTCTATTCCGTACTCATGCAGCTTACGATATAAGGTAGTCAAGCCTATGTCAAGTAATTCAGCAGCCTTTGTTTTATTGTGCCCTGCAATGTCAAGCACCCTGAGAATATGTGTTTTCTCCATCGCAGATAAATCGTAGCTTGAAGAAGAAATGCCATTTTGATCCGGTGAACCGAATTGCGCCTGTGGCAGAAGGTCTGCACCAATGGTGGATGTGTTAGACAATATGACAGCGCGTTCAATAATGTTTTTTAATTCGCGGGTATTACCCTTGTATTCAAAGTATTGTAGTCCTTTTAGGAATTCAGGGCCAAAAGAATTCACATGCTTTTTGACCTTTGCAGCATAAAAGTTCAGGAAATGCCAGGCAAGCGCCTCTATGTCCTCTTTGCGGTCTCTGAGAGAGGGTAAGGCAATGGTAAAGACGGATAACCGGTAGTATAAGTCTTCACGGAAACATCCTTTTTCAATTTCTTTTAACAGGTCTCTGTTGGTAGCGGCAATAATCCTTGCTTTCACTTCCAAAGGTTTTGAATCACCTACTTTATAATAGGTCCCGGTTTCCAAAAAGCGCAAAAGTTTTGCCTGCATATCCAGGTTCAATTCGCCGATCTCATCCAAAAACAGGGTTCCCTTATCTGCTTCTTCAACCAAACCTTTTTTGTCTTTCATTGCCCCTGTAAAAGCCCCGGCCTTGTACCCAAACATTTCAGATTCAAGAAGGTCTTTTGCAATAGCGCTGCAATTTACAGCTACAAAAGGTTTATTGTTCCTTGCACTGGTATAATGGATGGCCAGGGCAAAAATTTCTTTGCCGGTCCCTGTTTCCCCGAGTAGAAGCACAGTGGTATCGGTAGGTGCTACACGGGCCGCAAGTTCCTTTGATTTCTTCATCAAAGTGGATTCCCCGATAATGCTTTCAAAACCGAATTTTCGGTTGAGCTGCTTTTCAAGATCTGAAATGCGTTTTTGCATATTGGCCTTTTCCATGGCCCGGCTCACAACAGGTATCAATTGTTCATCGCCATCACCTTTGGTAATATAATCGAATGCCCCTGCTTTGATCGCTCTTACGCCATCTGAAATAGTGCCGTAAGCAGTGATAACCACCACTTCAGTGCATGGCCGCATTTCTTTTATTTTTTGCAAAAGGTCCAGGCCGCTGCCATCAGGAAGCCTCACATCAGAAATAACGAGGGCAATGTCCTCTTTTTCAATGATTTTTAACCCTTGTTTGATATTGCTGGCTTGCCAAACCACATAGCCTTCCAGTTCCAGTACACGGCTCATTACCTGGCGCAGGTTCTGTTCGTCATCTATTATGAGGATGTTGGCGTTAGACATTGCTATTTTTCGGTCAAAATTAGGAAATGTTTGAGAGTGACGGTCCTTAAAAAAAAGTGGTGCCCCTGAATTGCGAAGTAAGGTGGATCATAACATAGAATACAAACCAATTGCTCCACCTTTATATCTTTATAATTGGCAGTCCATACTCAAATCTGGCCGTGATTGAGAAAAAGAGATAACTTTGCCTGGATGATATGCTCACTAAATCAGGAATGAAAAAAGAAATTATGGAAAATTTAGAAGAAACCGGCCATGGTAAAGGAGTATTGGTCAATATTCTATCAAGTAAAAAACAAACCTGGATCCATTTAGCATTACTGTTCGTAGTAACTATATTGTCTTACGGCCTTTTGATTAATAAACTGGGTTTCTATTATGACGATCTGCCCATTATTTTTACGAAATACCATTACAGCGCCGCCGATCTTAAACTTTATAATAGTTTAGACCGCCCATTCGCATACATTTTTAGGGGAATATTGCTAAGTATTTTGGGGGTTTCAGCCCTTAAATGGCATGTATTTATGTTGCTGGAGTGGTGGCTTTGCTGCGCCCTGGTTTATTTGTTCTTAAAGAACCTCTTTCCGGGCTCTAAACAAATCGCAGCATGGGCAAGCCTTCTTCTCGTCGTTTTTCCGGCATTTAGTTTGATGTCGGTTTCAGTAGTCTATGGGTCCGGGTTAATTTACCTGGTTTTCTTTCTCCTTTCGTTTGTTTTCATGGAGCGTTATTTTAATGCGTCAAAATATCGGGGCCTTTATTTTTGTCTTTCCTTAATGTTTTCCATGGTGATATTTTTTTACGGAATATTTCTTTGGGACAGAATTGTGCAGGGTATTGTTCATTTTTGTTATTGTTTCGCAAATTTCAGGAGAACCCTATCGGCTAAATAAAAGAATATTAACAAAATGCATAAAAATATGGCTCCCTTATCTTGCTGTATTATTGCTTTTTTTGATCTGGAGGCTTTTCATTTTCAAAAGTTTTCGCCCTGAGACCGATCAGACGGCAATTATGCATAACATTTTATCAAACCCTGTTTTAGAAATCGGGATGAAGGTCAAGTATTATTTATCTGACATATTGATCCTTAACTTTTTTTCCTGGGTACAATCATTTGGCTCTTTTTTTTTACGATTCGAATAAACCGATAGTTCTCGCCTACTGGGCTGTTTTTGTCATTACTGTTTCAATTGTAATTTTTACATATAACAAGTTGGCCATTCTAAAGGACGGCGGCAACCAATCTAATACAACAAACCAAAAGCAAACTGCTCTTTTCTATATTTTCATTGGCCTGGCAATAGTTTTGATCAGCCAAGTGGTCACTATCTTTGGTGGAAACCATATTGAACTTGGTAACCTGTTTAGCAGGTTTTGTTTCCCGAGTTTTCTTGGTTCAAATATGGCAATTGCAGGAGGGGTTGTTTTGTTAAATATAAATGCTCCAAAGCGAAATGCCATATTTATTGGGATTCTGACAAGCTCTGCTGCTGCCACCCAATTTTATTACTGTTCTACTTTTGCGAAAGAACAGCGATCGCTGAAAGATTTTTTTTATCAGATGAGCTGGAGGATGCCCGACGTTAAAAAAGGGACCTCTTTTGTTATGGATTACAACCCCCAGATTGATCCCTCATCATTAAATTTTTTCCCTTTCGGCAGTTGTTGACGGGATGTACCCGCATCCGCTTAAGATTAAGGATCAGTTTTATTGGGTATTTCAAAACAACCTTGATGGCAACCCATGGCGACCTTTTATAAAAAACATGCCTGTTTCCGCAACTTATTTCAATATTAAGTTCAAAGGCAATACTTCTCAGGCTGTGGCGCTATGGCTGCCCGAAAAAGGATGCATGAGGGTTGTGGATTCTACCAATAAGGATATAATTCCTATATCGCCATTTACCCAGGGGGCGGTGGCCATCAGCGACCCTTCTTTAATACAGAATGACACAGTCCCCCAAAATCAATTACCCTTATCTGAATACGTTGTATAAAGGAGAGAATACCAAATGCTGGTGCTTTTATTTTGAGAAGGCTGAGCTGGCACGCCAAAATAAAAACTGGGATGCGGTATTTACCGTAATAAATGATGCGAGGGCCAAAAAACTGGCGCCTGAAAACGATATCGAATGGACCACTTATGTGGAAGCCTGTCTATATAAAGGTAAATTTGATGAAATCGAAAGGCTACTCAAAAAGGATATTTCTTCAAAGTTTGCAAAAAGCTATGTTTATCAGATTTTACAAAAATGGAATTCAAATTGTCCTGTTGACCAAAGGGAAGCATTGGATAGCTTAATGAAACTTGCGATGAAGTAGTTTAGATGCAAAACCTTCAATGCATGGCCAATCATAACCGGGCCTGTGCCACCTGCCTTTCAGAAATAATTTAAAAGCGACTGTCTAACCTGAATAAAACTTAAGCGGATGGAAGAAGAGAAACAAGGCGTACATGACACTTATCATGGAGATCAAAAGGAGCTATTGATTCAAATATTATTGCT
>Ga0206844_10390_pt1 | contig 10232 bp, 8 predicted proteins | sample Alteio_BWOrgCont_22_FD_152907 | JGI IMG/M metagenome (GOLD analysis project Ga0206844, IMG submission 152907) | Enriched cells from forest soil in Barre Woods Harvard Forest LTER site, Petersham, Massachusetts, United States -... | ecosystem: Environmental > Terrestrial > Soil > Temperate forest >...
ATTTTGGTTCCGTGGTATTGCCCGATGGCCGATACATCATTGAGGGCGGAGAATACAACAACGGCTTCGCGGCCTGGACTAACTTGGGCGCGATCTACGATCCGGCGAAGAACAAGTGGACCTCGATAAAGCCACCCGCTGGATGGAGTACGATCGGGGACGCTCAGAGCGTTATTTTAGCCGATGGAACCTACATGCAGGCGAATTGCTGCACCATGCAGCAAGCTTACTTTCACCCCAAGACATTGGACTGGACGAACATCACCAATACGGGGAAGGCTGACCGGTTCGACGAGGAAGGATGGAACCTCCTTCCCAATGGCGACGTGCTGACCGTGGATGCGGAAGATGCTCCCAATTCTGAACTCTACAATCCCACAACGAAGAAGTGGACCAGCGCCGGAAGCACGATTGTCCGGCTGGAAGATCCCGGAACCCAAGAAATCGGACCCGCGGTTTTGATGCCGAACGGCACGGTGTTCGCCACGGGCGCCAACAGCAGCGGGGCGGGCCACACCTCGATCTACAATACGAAAACGAAGAAGTGGACGCCCGGTCCGGATTTCGCGGGCACGGATAACTGCTCTGACGCTCCCGCGTCGCTCGAAAAGAACGGTAACGTGATTGTGACGGCTAGCCCCGGCTTTGGCAGCGCGCCTTCAACTTTCTATGAATGGAACGGAACGAAACTGACGAAAATCGTTCGACCGCCAAATGCGACCCAGGACTCGTCGTTCTACGGGCATTTCCTGATGCTGCCGAGCGGCCAGTTACTGTTTGCGGATCTCAGCACCGATGTTGAAGTGTTCACGCCGAAGGGAACTTACAACAAGGCTTGGGCGCCTACGATCACATCGGTACCCACCACGCTCACTCACGGAAAAACCTATGTGGTCAAAGGCACGCAGCTCAACGGCCTCTCGCAAGGATCTGCGTACGGTGATGATTTCCAGGATGCCACCAACTTCGCGCTGGTGCGCATTACCAACAATGCTACCAAGCACATATTCTATGCCAAGACCCACAACCCCAGTACTATGGCGGTCGCGACCGCGACCAAGGCCGTAACGACCAATTTTGATGTGCCTGCCAGCATCGAGACTGGAGCCAGCAGGCTGGTGATAGTCACGAATGGTATCCCCTCGGCTGCCAAGTCCGTGACCGTAAACTAGTAAAAACAAACAGTCAGGCAGCAAATGTCAGGAGACCGTACTTCACAGCTTCTCCGGACGAGGTCACGGGCATCTCCTCTCGTACTCGGTCGTTTTGGTTTCGACACGACGGAAGTCTCTACGGCGCTACAGAACTCGGTCGCAGTTCCACGTTCGGGCCAGTATGTAGGCTTGCGCGCGCCGACGCGGGTCCGACAACGGTAGCGAGCCCAAGCGCCAACGCCAATACGAGCGTCGCTCGAGGGTGTTCTCCGCCGGCAGATTTCGATGCGCAACCGTCGTTGTCATTTACTAGCTCCTAATTTCCCGTGCGCTTCAGCGGCTTCCTTGTCCGCCAGTGGTGCAACCGTTTTTTATCGTCCTAATACGAATTGAGCAAATGAATTATTCTTAACTACATTGCATCGGACTGGAGCAAAACCAGGGCTGGCCGCTAGTACTACCATTCCATCCAACGTTTTGTTGCTGCTCGTTTTGCGGCAAATGATTCTACGGCATTCGTTCCGACCCCCTATCGCAGGGCGCGGTGACGTTGGTTTCGTCCTGGAAAGTAAACCAGTTTTTCAGAGAGGTGTTCCGCGGGGCACCAAAATAGTTGATGAACACCAAATCTTGCGGGTGATAGCTCAAGCCATTACTGCCGGTGTACGGAAAATATCCATAATTCGGCTCGGTCTCCAACGGATCCCCGACTTCCATGAGTCCTCCACAAGCACATTGGTTATCTACGAATGGATCGACCATCCACTCGCCGACCTCGTGTGAGAGGGCACCAATATCCGCGGCAAATGCATCCGGATCTATCACAGCTGCAAAAGAATAGGTCTGACCGTTCGGTTGAGGAGAGATGGCGCTGTGATAACCGCCGACAGCGCAGTCGGAGCCGCAACCTAAATAAACATCGTAGGTGAGAAACAGCGGGAGAGTATCCGGCTGAATCTGCTTGAGCTTGCCGATATAGGTTTGGAGTTGAGGGTCAAGGAGATCAGCCCCGTAGAAGCCGACTTTGCCGTGACCGTATGGATTTTGTCGGACCGAACCCTGCCCGGGCGCGACCTTTATGGTCTGTTCGGGCAGTATCGTCGGTTCGCTCAGCAGAACATGATACTTGTTATTTGTCTTGACGTATTTCCACAAACTGCCGCGTTCGTAGGCGTCTTCATACTGCGTGGTGCCTAAATTGATCCCCCCCCGAGTAAAGTTAATCGGGGCGAAAATCGGCGATTGGGCTATGTACTGCGTCACAGTTAGTTTTGTCCCCGGATAGATATCATTGTTGGGGTCGAACGTGCGGTTGCCATTACTCTTCCCAAAAATCATCTTAATGGGAATGATGAACACGGGGGTTGAGGTCGTGACATTGGTGTGGCGCGGGTCCGTTCCCACAATAACCGGGGTATATATCAGACCCTGGTATTTAAAACTGTACGTCCACTGGGTCAAATGTTTGGCGGATGGTGCTACGGAACCGTAGGAATGCGGAGGAATGGCCAGGAAAATTGCGCGTGGCTTTGCCGGTTTTGCGTCCTGCGCTAAGGTCAAGCCGGCAACTGCTAACCATACGAATGTGATCAGCGCAACTGCACGGGTCATCTTTGCCTTCATATCTGCTCTTCTCCCTTTTACCTGCCGGTTATCGTGCCGTTTGTGATGCACGACGGCTTGAACTTGATTACCTGGCATAGCCACAATTCTGATCACGCTAGTTCGCTTCGGGATGTGGTCGCAGGGGACTCGCGCCACTAAGAGAGCTCAACTATGGCCCGAAATCTGTAGACAGAAATCATCATTATCCTCACTCGAGTTTCTTCCCCGGTCGGTCCGCCCAAGAACATTCAGTTCGGATTCGCAGAGTCAAGCACTTGACCGCGATGCTCTTCCACAGTCGAAACACTTAATCGCTAAGCCGATCAAAGGATCGGATTTCAAGGTTTGAAACCGAGAGTCGCCGCCGATTCTTGCCATTCGACGCGACCGGCGGACATAAATCACTTACTCCACAAGAAGCCGTGAGATGCATTGTTCGAATCGACATAATATCCCGCGATCGCGCCAACTGAGTTAATGCTCTCAGGGATGGTGCCTTCGTACCCGCCCGTGCCTGCCCCTGGAGCATCAAGCCTCTTGATCGTGCCGTTTGTATCCCGCAGGAAGCCATGATATACGGAGCTCGAATCAGCGTAATATCCCGAGATTTCCCCCGCCGCATTGATGCCCCCTGCAACGGTGCCTTGGTACTCGCCCGCACCTGCCCCCGGAGCATCAAACGTCGTGACAGTGCCATTGGAACCTCGGAAAAAACCGTGATAGACATCGCTCGAATCAAGGTAAAACCCTGTGATCGTGCTCCCCGAGTTAATGCTCTGAGGGATCGTGCCTTGGTATTGGCCCTTACCCGCCCCTTGGACACTAAATTTCGTGATAGTGCCGGCGGCAGCCCGGAAGAAACCGTGATAGACATCGCTCGAATCAAGGTAAAACCCCGTGATCGTGCCCGCCGGGTTGATGCCGAGACCTTTGGTGCCTAGGCTGCCCCGGACACTGACATCAGTGACCCTGCCGTCGAACGCACGCAGGAAACCGTGATACACATTACTCGCGTCGCGATAAGTTCCCGAGACCGTACTCCCCGGGTTGATGGCAACAGGATAGGTGTCTTGACTACCTTGGACATTAAACTTTGTGATGGTGCCATCGACAGCCCGCAAGAAGCCGTGATACACATCATGGAAATCAACGTAAAATCCCGTTATCGTGCCCGCAGCATTGAGGTTCGACGGCGAAGTCCCTTCGCTTACGCCCTTGCCCGCGCCCGCGACGCTGAATTTCGTGATGGTGCCGTCTGGAGCGCGCAGGAAGCCGTGGGACACATCAGCGGAATCAACGAAGTATCCCGAGATTTCTCCCGCCCGATTGATGGCAACTGCCGAGGTACCCTGGCCGGACCCGGTGCCCGCCCCGGGGACATTGAAAGTGGTGAATTTTCCGCTTGGACTTCCATCGTCCGTTGTGCCAGTAAAGGCATCCGCAGTAAACAACGTCGTCGTGAAGGCAAGCATCAATGCAAACAAGCTCAGAAGTATTTTCCCTACCATTAGTTTAGTTCCTCCTCCTCCGTCGACTTACCACCTGGTTGTTGAGATCTGTTTCTGGCAAGCGATGTTTCCTTCGAACTTGTCAATTGCTGTTCTTTTAGCTCTCTCAAGGATGACGAGGCAAGTCAATTGTTCTTAACTACCGCTAAGCCGTATTGCACTTGAAACAGCAGGTCTGACGCCTGATCTGGTATTCGTTTACGCTCGTCCATGTCATCTCGCTGCTTTTTCTTGCTACCGCACCGGCTCCTCCGTAAGGACAGCGAGAACATTTTCAGCTTGCGAATGTTGGGTTCGGCGTCGCACTATCCATAGCGGATTCGAACTCGGTCGCCCAAAACCGCGAAAATCGCACCCTACGAAAGCCTCGGGCGCCCCGAACAGGACGTATTTCAATAAGGTGAACGACGTCCTGCTGCTCAGGAAAAGTGAGTAACCCAAGTTTGCCGAAAAACCTGTCGTTTGTGACGACTCCAAGCATTGAATAAAGCAGCGTCCGGCCCACAATCGCAGCAATCGGATTGCATCTAGGTCCCGTTTAAGGCGCACCGTGTCAAAACCGCATGTCTAGGGCTTAGCGCGACCTTCATTGCTATGCCCTTCCGCTGATATCAGGTTCTGAAACAGCTGTTCGGTAAGGGCGGTGAAAACCTTTGTAGCTTCCGAATGCTCAGTTCGGCGCCGCACCAACCATAGCGGAAGATCAGCATGAAACTGTTCGATTCGAATCATCTTCAATTCGCCGCGGGCCACCTCCTCCGCCACACACATCAAGGGGACGAACCCGACTCCGATACCAAGAGCGACCATATTCTTCAATAGTTCAACGGGCGCGTTTTCGACAGAGATTCTGAGCGGGGTTTGGCACTGCGCGAACGTCTCGACAATTATTTCACGTAGCCGCGAAGAAGTACTTTCGAGGATCAGACGTTCTTGGCCTAGCTCTGCAATTTGAACTGACCGTCTGGCTGAAAGATGATGAGTCGTGCTTGTGATCAAGACGAGTTCGTCGCGCACGATCAACCGGGTCTCAAGATCTGGGTCGTCTGGAGAAAGGGACAGCAACGCAATTTCTAATCGTTGATGCTTGATCTGAGTCAACAATGCATCCCGGTGTTGACAGATAATCTCGATTTTGGTGTCGGGGAAATGCTTGCGAAAGCCAAGCAAGACTTTAGGAAGCAGATACAGCCGGCTGCTCTCGCTAGCTCCGATGCGTAATTCCCCAGCCCGCACTTTCCCAATTTCCATCGCGGCCGAGGTGGCTTCTCTGAGCAGCCCAAGCACTCGCACCGCATACTTGTACAAGACTTCTCCTGCTTCGGTGAGCTCATACTCTAACCGCTGGGAGCGATCAAGCAATGGAGTCCCAATCTCCTCCTCCAGTTTGCGAAGTGCTGCACTCACAGCAGGCGGAGTACGAAAAACCCGGGACCCGGCCTTGTTGACACTGCCTTCTTCAACAACGGCAACGAACATTTCTAATTGCATCAGCTCCATCGCGCGGCCCCTTCTTCCTACCAGGCTCCTATCAAAGACCAACGGTTGTCTGCGCGGAGGTGCAGTCTTCGCGCGGCTCTGACAAATCACAGCCGACAAGTCCGTTTCAGGGGCGGATACCGAACTTCCATACACATTGTTATTCATATGTATATGTATCTATATTAGTGTGGCAACTTACCTCGTAAAGCTGCAATGTGTCAAGAATTAATTTGACTCTACGTGAATGGTGTTATAGATATATATATGTTTAATATGGTAATTCAATCGCCAATTCGTTACTGCGAGAGAGAACTCGAGGCTCGCGCGAGCGAAGGCTTGGCGGTCTGATTCGAGGGTCTAGGGGGACACCAATGCAATGGTCGCTGAATAAGCAGAGTAAAATGCCGCTGTATCTGCAGTTGAAGGATCTCGTCACCTATCACATCTCCACTGGGACAATCCACGACAAGCAGCAGATCCCTACTATTCATGCTTTGGCTGGAGAGTTGAGAGTCAACTTTGAAACTGTGCGCAAAGCTTACAAAGAATTAGAACGGGAAGGACTGGTATTCACAGAACGTGGTCGAGGAACTTTTGTAAATGGCCACAAGGTCGCGAAACCGACTTCAACGACTAAACAGGATCGAAAATCTGAGCTGACAGACTCAATAAAGCGTGCGATCCGAGAACTTCTCCAGATGGGAACACCGGCCGAGCAAATTCAAAGCGTCGCCACTCAAGTCCTTGGGGAAAGCAAGACACCTTTCGTAGTATTCAGTGAGTGCAATCCGCTTCAGAATTCCGAAATCTCAGCGGTACTGCAGGATTACCTCAAGCTCGAAGTCCGACCTGTACTGCTCAAGGATCTGAAAGACGAGGTAGCGACATTGAGCAGAAATGGGGAGACCCCGTTGGCGATCATAACAACTGGATTTCACATACGCGAAGTTCGCACTCAGATTGCAGATCAACCTTTCCCAATTGAGTTTGTGGTTACGAACATGTCGCCTGATACACGCCGTGAGTTGGAGAGATACGACAAGCAATCGCGTTTCGGCTTCGTCTGTCGTGATAAAGAATCACTCTTCTTCAAAGACGTATTTAAAGCTGAATTGGGCATTAAGTCGGACATCGAGTACTGCGTTTTCAGCGAAAAGGCCAAATTGGCTGCTCTGATCAGGAAGAGCGATGCATTATTGGTTACTCCTACTGTGTACCAAGAACTCAAAGAGGAGGCGGCACCAGGGTTGCCGGTTTTCAATGTACTTGACCGGGTCGATCCGATGTCACTCAAAATGGTGAAGGACAGTATAGTAGGCGATCAGCGCACCGTGCCTCGCGAAGCGCAACAGAGTCTCAGATCAGTTCCTGGAGGCGGAAGTAAGAGATCCGGGATACCTGAAGTCCTCGTAAAGGTTACCCACTAACCAATAGCCATAAACCCCCAGCGTACATCGATGCATCGACCGAAGTCGTTCCGTTGATCCGCCGTCCGGCTTCTTGATCATGCGGTGCAGCTTAAGGGTAGTTAAAAACAATTGACTTGCTCAATTGGTATTGGACGCTGTAAAAAAGCTGCGGCACCTGAGGGCTTGCGGGACAGGTAAGCCAACGATCACCCCCCGTTGGGCTCGCCTGTCCTGGTGCTTCGTATACTCATAAGGAGACATGGTAAGGTGTGCCGTCAGAAAAAGATCGACCTTGTCGTGGACAACACTCTTATGTCACCGTACTTTCAGTAGCCAATCGCACTAGGCACCGACTTAGTTGTGCACTCTACAACCAAGGTTCTGAATGACCACAGCGACGGCCTCGGGCGTGTAGTCTTGTGCACCAGACCCGAGCAGGCCGAGCAACTCGGCTATGTGCAGAAGGCAGCAGGAGCGATACTTCTCGCCGTTCGAGGCCTGGCTGGTGCTGCGCGGCGTCAGACCATTACTGTACGCATGCAGCAGCACGATCGCAACGGCAGACTGGTCGCTGATTTCCTCTCCCAACATCGGAAGGTGAAGAAAGTCTTCTATCCTGGGCTCCCAGATCATCCGCAGTACGAACTTGCCCGGCGACAGATGAGCGGCTTCGGGGCCATGATCAGCTTTGAAACGGCTCTCGCTCGAGCGCCAACAAGCTGCTGAAAGGAGTTCTCTCTTTGCTCGTTTGCAGAGTCGCTCGGCGGAGTGGAGACACTGATTTCTCATCCTGCGACCATGACCCACGCAGCCGTGGGCGAGAAGGGAAGAAAAGAGATTAGTATTACCGACGGCATGGTGCGGATTTCGGTGGGCATTGAGAATGTGGAGGACATCATCGCCGATCTCGACCAGGCTCTGGACGCAATCTAAATATGTAGGCGCGTTCCCCCCACATCTAGTGTCCTCTCCGGACGCCGCTGCCTGAGCGGACATCAAAAGCTAACTTTAAACATCGTCCCCCAGCGTTGTAGTACCCCTTGTGTAGTACCGCCATAGAGGATGCCCGCCCTGACTCATTGACCTTGGACTTCAAGACTGCGGGTGGATAACATTCGGATATATTTCGGGCACTCAAAACGCCATTGTATCTAGTTCCCTCCGTCTCTAGAGAGGCCAGAAAATAACGACTGTCTCGCCTTCATGTAAGTAGAAGCGAAAAGGGCGCCATCCGCCGATGACGGCCCCTAGTCGCCACGAGGCAACCGGCACAGGCGACAGGGAAAAAACAGGAGGATCCAAAACCCCTCGCCTGTCACACAGTCACACTCCCCACCACTTAGTAGCAGATCGTGACATGAATTCATAATCAATTCTGTTTACGCTGTGGCCAATAAACATTTCATTTCCGTGATTTCCCACAACGCCAGAGCGCGCACACCGGACATGAGTGTGAGATGTCCGGCTTAACGATAGTTAGGAACAATTGACTTGCTCAATCCTGTTGCCGCATGTAAAAGTAGAAGTCTGGGCGCGCTGATGTATTCATTGGGAAAATATGTTCAAGATAACTTTTTAGCTTGCCGCGCGGAGCATTTGTGGGCTCTATCGACTGCTATCGAAAGTAAGGTCAAATTATCTTAGGCTAGAGTTACGTGATGGACCAATGGATAGTGTCGGGAGTCTTTTTACTTGGTGCAGGAACCGGATCACTAGCAAGCGCTCTATTGCATGCAGGGCAGATTCGTATCATCAAGGCCTTGCTCGAATCGGCGCCCCCACTCAATTCCAAAACCGAAGAAAGCTCGGACAATCGTACGTGCGCCACCCCTCAGAACAACTCCCTGACGAGGATCCTAGAGGAGTAGCTGCTGGGAACGGTTCTGCGGACCCCGACAGGTTTCACACGAGAGATTGAATCTTATACTTTCGACAGCGCTCGCCTCGTCGGGCAGGACAGCTTCTGGTTTCTCGTCTTGCGTTCGATAGACTCCCAAAGAGCGTAAAACGCATCTGGTGTAAAAGCCGTGCTTCTCAAGGGCACGGCTTTCGATGGTCCCAGTCTTCAACTACTCCAACGTGAGTCGAAATCACTGGACTTTGGGTTAACTACTTCCACAGGAAACCGTGCTGAACATTATTCGAATCGACATAAGTGCCTGTGACCGCGCCACCAGTGTTGATCCCAAAGGGAAAGTGCCCTGGTACTGTCCCGTGCCCGCCCCCATAGTGACGGTACCACCCGCGGCGCGCAAGAACCCATGGTAGACAGTGCTCGAATCAGCGTAGTATCCCGCAATGTTACCGGCTGCATTGATGCACATTCAAAGGGTACCTTGATACGAGCCTGTGCCTGCGCCCGGAGCATCGAATTTGGTAATGGTGCCGTCCGGGACGCGTAAGAAACCTGTGATATAGACTGCTTCAATCCTCGTAATACCCCGTGATCGTGGCCCATCGTTGATCGCAAGAGAGGAAGTACCTGCGATGCGGACAACAAACTTTGTGTAAGTACCGTCGGGAGCACGCAAAAATCCGTGCAGAAGATTGCTCGAATCCGTGTAATATCCCGTGATCGTGCCGAGTGCATCGATGTTCAACGGCCTAATCCCTTGCTGGCTGCCTTTCCTGCGTCCGGAGCATTGAAAGTAGTGAATTTATGCCGCTAAGGGTTCCATCGTCACCGCCACCGGTAACGACGTTTTCAGTAGTTGATTTCGGCTCCGGCATTGACCTAGCCATCGTGACTACCAACAAAACCAGTAAGGGTACTATCAGCGCCGCGCTCGCGGACCACAGGTAGCTGCAGGGCGGTTGGGTTGGGCGCAATGTCTCATAAACGATTCTCCTTATTGAAATGGCAAGCACGATTCTTGTTACTCTCTAATGATGTTGGGCAAGTCAATTTCGCTTAACCATCGTTAAACGTAGCGTACGAAACAGGCCGTCGAAGACTGGACGCGCGATAGGCATTCTGAGGAGCGCAGTTGTAGCTCTGGCCATGGTGCTCATCCCTCGTATCGCGACCATACAGATTGGCAGGAGTGCGCTGAGAAGACGGCCTGAGTCGGACC
>Ga0206844_10210_pt2 | contig 10206 bp, 8 predicted proteins | sample Alteio_BWOrgCont_22_FD_152907 | JGI IMG/M metagenome (GOLD analysis project Ga0206844, IMG submission 152907) | Enriched cells from forest soil in Barre Woods Harvard Forest LTER site, Petersham, Massachusetts, United States -... | ecosystem: Environmental > Terrestrial > Soil > Temperate forest >...
ACCAATAGTTCGCTAAGTTAACAAGGACACAGGACTTAGAGGGGGTCCATGGAATGTTGCTTTGGCGGCTACCGCGATTGCGTCGGCCGCTGATCGCGGAATGATTTTCAACTGGGCCTCAGCGCGGGCGAGAGCGACCTCGAAGTCCAACATGGCTTGCAGAATCGATTGGTCCGAAAACAGATCCGAGAGCGGCGCTGTGGTTGCCAGACTCTCGATCAGCCGCACAGGCATGAAGGCCTCCGCCGATTTTCCATTCGACGCCGCGTCCGGACAGCCGAGCGGAGCTCGGCAGGTTTTTGCCACAGTGCACTAGGGAAACGTTTGCGCCGGATGAACATTGATTCCGCTTCTCTCAAACTCGAAGGTCAGAATCCATTCGCTGGGAACACCCTGTCCACCGACTTGCGGCGGTTTAAACGTCCACCGTCGCGCGGCGGGTAATGTTCGATCCGCGAAATATCTGCTCGGCCCTCGCGAATCGAACTTCGCCACTAAGACATTGCCGGACGAATCTACCGAGACCTTGACCCGAACCTTCACCTTTCCGTGAATCGTTCGCAAGGCGTTCTTGGACACGTCGGGCAAGACTTGTTGGGCAACTGCGCCCCGAACCCCGACACCAGTGGAATCGCCGGCTACACCATTCTTGCTTGCGCCATTCTTGGCTGCGCGAGTTCTGGCTGCGGGCGGCGGCGCATTCGACGGAGCCGGTGCAGTGGAATCAGCACTCGGCTTGGTTTCCGGTTGTGCCTGCGAGGATTCGGTCGGGCTGGAAGGCTCCGGCTCAGTTCCCGGATGGCGATGCAGCAGCTTTGGGCCAAGAAGCGCCAGCAGCAATAGTCCTACTGCCATTCCTGGAACCAGGTAACCCCATCTCGTAAACGTGCTCTTGGGCTCGACAATCTCGGGTGGCGGGGGTGCGGATGAAGGTTGCTGCAATCGTGCTGAGATCTGAGCCACCGTCCATCGCGTTTGCGGGTTTCGGTGCAGGCAGTGACTGGCGATATCAAAAAATGGCTGCGGCAAAGTCTCCGGCAAAACCGGTTCCGTTTGTTCCGATGCGTTCCAGACCGGCGGACTCTGAGTTACAGCCTCGACCAGCGTAATGCCCAACGACCAGACATCTGAAGCCGGCAATACTCCTCCGCCTTCCGCGAGTTCCGGCGCTGTATAGACCGTGGGCTTGCCCAGAACTCGGCTTGATTCACCCGTCCCACAGAGTCCGTCACTCGAAATTTTTATCTGATCCCCAACCGCCAAAATGTTCGCGGGTTTGATGTGGCCGTGTACGAAACCTTTGCCGTGAATGTAAGCCAGCGCATCGAGAAGCGGCTGGAGTGAGTCGCGTGCCTCTGTGGGGGTGAGCGGCCGATAAGGAATAATTTGCGATAGACTCTCCTCCGCGTACTCGGTCACGACGTAAAGCAGTTCTACGCCATCCATCTGGCATCGACCGCGCTGAAAGAGGCGAAGCAAATTTGGGTGCGATAGCTTCGCCGCGAGTTCCCACCAGGAGAGCTGAAGTTCGGGGTCTTCAGTATTGGCCAGAGTAAGTTTGATCGCGACTTCCTGAGGCTCACGGTCGGCGCGCTTGGTCAGAAATACAGCGCTGTGCTCCGATGCGCCCAAGTATCGAACCAACGAGAATTCCTCGTTGACGACTTGGCCTTCCCACTGTTTCCAAGCCTCCGGCATTCTCCTCCACCGCCTTACATTTTATGGGACAGTGTATTGTACCCGAGCAGAGGATCAATGTAGACGCGAGCGCCCTTGGTCGTGTGTCGCCGCAGAAATTGCTGCCTTAGCGACCGTCCACGAAATAATTGTGTCATCCCGACCGAAGCGAAGCGAAGTGGAGGACCTTGTGTTCTCAGCTTCCGGCTTCATTCGCGAGATAGCTTCGTTCAAATCGGACTGACTGACACAGCGTGCCGGGCTTCATACGTCGCAATCTCAGCCTCATGCTGCAGAGTAAGGCCGATGTCGTCCAGCCCTTCGAGCAGGCAGTGGCGGGTAAACTCGTCAATCTGAAATGCAGCGCTCAATCCATGGCCATCGTGGACTTTGCACTGTTCAAGATCGACTGTGATCTCATAATCGTCAATTTCGGCTGCCCGGCGAGCAATCTCGCCGACTTCCTCTTCGCTCAGAACCACGGTCAGCACGCCATTCTTCACACAATTGTTGGCAAAGATGTCGGCGAACGACGGCGCGATGAGGACGCGAAACCCAAAATCCTCCAACGCCCACACGGCATGTTCCCGTGAAGATCCACAACCGAAATTCTTTCCCGCAACCAGAACGCTGGAACCTGCATGGCGGGGATGGTTGAGAACGAACGACGGATCGTGCTTGCCATCACTGGTGCGACGCCAATCGAAGAGCAGAAACTCGCCGAATCCGGTGCGTTCGATCCGCTTCAGAAACTGTTTGGGAATGATCTGGTCGGTATCAACATTCGCCCGATGAAGCGGCGCGACGCGACCTTTGTGGATGCGAATGGGTTTCATGGTTCTCTCGCCTCAGCGAAAACGCCAATTACGAATATCCGTAAAGTGCCCCGCGATAGCCGCCGCCGCAGCCATCATCGGACTCACCAGATGCGTCCGCCCGCCGCGTCCCTGGCGGCCTTCGAAATTTCGATTGCTGGTCGAAGCGCAGCGTTCACCCGGCTGCAGGATATCCGGATTCATTCCCAGACACATCGAGCATCCGGATTCTCTCCACTCGAAACCGGAGTCCAGAAAAATCCTGTGCAAGCCCTCCTGCTCCGCCGCGTGCTTTACCGCTTGCGATCCCGGCACAACCATGGCCCGCACCTTGGGAGCTACACGATGCCCCTTAGCCACGCGAGCCGCAGCCCGCAGGTCTTCCAGCCGCGAGTTAGTGCAAGAGCCGATAAAAACTCGATCGACAGAAATATCTTCGATCCGCGTGCCTGGTTCGAGTCCCATATATTCGAGCATGCGCTCGACCGCGGGACCGTCCGACTTCAAGTCACTAACCTCAGGAATTCGCCCATCGACCGGAGCGATCATTCCCGGATTCGTCCCCCACGTAACAAAAGGGGCCAACAGTGAAGCATCAACTTCGACGTTCGCGTCGTATCGCGCCCCCGGATCGGAAGCCAGCGCGCGCCAACGACCGACCGCCTCGTCCCAATTCTTCGGGACAAATCGCCGTCCTTTCATATAAGCGAACGTGGTCTCATCGGGAGCGATCATCGCGGCGCGCGCGCCCGCCTCAATGCTCATGTTGCACAGTGTCATCCGGCCTTCCATGGACAACCCGCGCACCGCTTCGCCCGTGTACTCGATCACATGGCCAGTAGCCCCATCGATTCCGATCTGTCCAATCACTCCCAATGCGAGATCCTTTGCGCTCACTCCCTCGCCCAGCCTGCCGCGCACATCGATTCGCATGCTTTTTGGCTTGCGTTGATGCAGGCACTGCGTCGCCAGCACGTGCTCGACTTCGGAAGTCCCAATGCCAAACGCCAACGCCCCAAACGCGCCGTGCGTGCTGGTGTGGCTGTCGCCGCAGACAATGCTCATGCCCGGCTGCGTCAATCCAAGCTCCGGGCCAATCACATGCACGATGCCCTGCTCGGACGAATCCATATCGAACAGAGGCACACCGAAATCCTTGCAATTCTGCTGCAGCGCCTGAATCTGCCGTGCCGCAATCGGATCCGTGATCGGCGTTCCTCGAGGCTCGGTAGGAATATTGTGATCGACCGTTGCGACCGTACGCTGAGGCTGGCGGACCTTGCGCCCTGACACGCGCAATCCCTCGAAGGCTTGCGGCGAAGTGACCTCGTGCACCAGGTGCAGATCGATATAAAGCAGCGGCGGCCGTCCGGCGGGAACACAGACGACGTGCTCGTTCCAGATTTTGTCGAACAGTGTGAACTTCTCAGCCATGGTTTTCTCGGTTAACTAAATCCGGCTCGCGGGCGGCAGTTACTCGTTCTTTTATAGCGATCACAACGTCGCGTCCCATTTCCACGGTCCCGATTGCAGCTTGGCCCCGCTTCGCCAGATCCCGCGTCCGATGGCCCGCATCCAGCACACAGGCGACCGCAGCCTCAACACACTCCGCTTCAGCCTCGAGGTCGAACGAGTATCGCAGCATCATCGCCACCGAAAGAATGGCTCCCAGAGGATTGGCAACGCCTTTTCCGGCAATATCCGGCGCGGAGCCGTGTACCGGTTCATAAAGCGCCACCGGTCCTCCAATGCTGGCCGATCCCAGCATTCCAATCGAACCGACAATCGCGCCTGCCTGGTCCGAAAGTATGTCGCCAAACATGTTTTCAGTCAGTAGCACATCGAAGTTCGTAGGATGCGAGACCAGTGCCATCGCGGCCGAATCTACGTAGGTGTGCCGTAGCTGCACCGTGGGATATTCCTGCGCGACGCGTGTGACCACATCACGCCACAGCCGGGAACAATCGAGCACATTAGCTTTGTCGACTGAAGTCACCAGGCGTCGTCGGGATTGCGCCAGCTCAAAAGCCACGCGCGCGATGCGTTCGATCTCCGGCTCGCCGTAACGCATAGTATCGATCGCAACCCGGCTGCCGGCTGCGCCTTCGGTCGAACGCGGCTCACCGAAATAAACTCCTCCCAGCAACTCTCGCACGATCAGGATGTCAGTGCCTCGAACCACCTCGGGTCGAAGCGGAGAGCAATCTTCAACCGCCGGAAAACATACGGCAGGCCGCAGATTGGCAAACGCGCCAAGTTCCTGCCGCAGCCGAAGCAATCCCCGCTCCGGACGCAGATCTTTCGGGACGTTGTCAAGCGCTGGCCCTCCGACTGCGCCCAGCAGCACGGCTCCTGAAGCCAAGCAAGTTTGCAATGTATCTTGCGGCAGCGGATCGCCGCTGCTGGTAAGCCCAGCACCACCGACATCCTTTTTTGTCAGATTGAGTTCGTGCCCGAAGACCGTTGCCACAGCTTCGATCACGCGTACCGCTTCATCAGTGACTTCGGGACCGACACCGTCCCCGGGAAGAATTGCGATCTTCAGCAGCATGCGGATTTATTGTAGCTCGGGTTACAAACTGAGAACCGAGAACAGGCAACTGACAACTGGTTTCCCGTTTGTCTCAACGGGTCCATTCGCTCTTGCGGTCATACATTGGTCGCCTATACCCCCCACAAGTAATCTTCCCCATCGCCGTGACGTTCCGCGATCGGGTTCAGTCGAATTGAAACTCCGCCCCCGCCTGAGCGAGCGATCGGAACCAAGCGCTTGGAATGTTCGTGTACTTTTTCCGGTCGCTCAGTCGCCAAGGCTGGGACGGCGAGTGGAATCGGCTCTGATTGCATCCGGTCGTCCGCCACCGTTTTATGAACAGTCGCGATCAGTTCTACCAGATGGTGATCCTCGACCTGCTTGATCTGATCCGCCAGCACAACGAAATGCCGGTAGACTTCGTCGAGCTGGTGACGATCAAATTGATGGCCCAGTTGTTCGCAGCGCAGGCCCAGCGCGTGGCGTCCCGAATGTTTGCCTAGCACCAATTTCGAATCCGGCACTCCGACCGATTGCGGCGTCATAATCTCATAGGTCAGCGGATTCTTGAGCATGCCGTCCTGGTGAATCCCAGCCTCATGAGCGAACGCATTGCGTCCAATAATTGCTTTGTTGGGTTGCACCGCAACCCCGGTGACCTCGCTGAGCATCTGGCTTGCCGGATACAGTTGCTCGCTGACCACCGCGGTCTCATAGGCCAGTCGGTCGGGACGCACTCGCACGGCCATGACGATCTCTTCGAGCGAAGCATTTCCGGCGCGCTCGCCAATGCCATTGATGGTGCATTCCACTTGCCTCGCCCCAGCCGCAATTGCCGCAAACGAGTTTGCCACGGCGAGTCCGAGATCGTCGTGGCAGTGGGCTGAGATGGTCACGTTCTCGATTCCGCGTACGATTTCCCGAATGGTGCGAATCAGTTCGCCGAATTCTACCGGCGTGGTGAATCCAACCGTGTCCGGAATATTCACCGTCGTCGCGCCAGCGGCTACGACCGCTTCGACCACTTCACACAGGAATTTAGGGTCAGTGCGGGTCGCATCCTCAGGAGAAAATTCAACGTCGTCACACAAACTCTTTGCCAGGCTCACGGCTTCGACGGCCTGTTCCAGGCACTGCTGCCGCGAGATGCGCAGCTTGTATTTCAGATGGATGTCGGAAGTCGCCAGGAACACATGAATACGCGGCCGCGCAGCTCCCTGTAGCGCCTCCCATGCGCGTTCGATATCCTTCGCGCAAGCGCGCGCCAGGCCGGCGATAATGGGACGCCGTACCGCGCCGGCAATCGCGCGCACCGCCGCGAAGTCGCCTTCCGAAGCAATGGGGAAGCCAGCCTCGATCACATCGACGCCCAGCCGGTCGAGCTGATGCGCCATTCGCAGCTTCTCCGCTACGTTCATGCTGCAACCCGGCGACTGTTCGCCGTCGCGTAGAGTCGTGTCGAACACCGTGATGCGTTCCATGCCGCGAGCCTCCTCAGGAATCAGAACTCAGGGTAGCGGTGCGGTTTGATTGTCATCCTGAACAAGCGTTTTTTGCGCAGTGAAGGATCTGGGCGAGCCGCGCGATGTGTCGCGTTCTTTGCGACACAATAACCGCACGTTTGGTTCGCTTCCCTATCAAACTGCCACTACCGAATTCAATCCTACGTAGACAGATATATTAAGCAAGCTTATAATCCTCCAATTATCATTAGTTATATTTATAAACATAAGCAGGACTAATGACGCTGTAAGTTCTGCTAAAGGGATGGCGCAATGGATCTGGCGCAACTCGAGGTCTTTTTGGCGGTGGCAAGAGAGGGACGATTCTCGCGCGCCGCCGAAAAACTCTATCGCACCCAGTCGGCCGTAAGCCAGTCGATTCGCAAGCTTGAAGACGAATTAGGAGAGCCGCTCTTTGACCGCTCCTCGCGTGAGGGCGTGCTAACAGACGCTGGCCGTGTTCTGCAGGAATATGCGGAAAGATTGTTGAACCTGCGCGGGGACGCGCACGAAGCGCTGGTAGAACTCAGAGAGCTGCAAAAAGGCAAGCTCGCCATCGCCGCCAATGAATTCACTGCGCTGTACCTGTTGCCGGTGCTGGCCGAATTCCGCCGCCTTCATCCCATGATTAGAATCACCGTCCGGCGCTCGCTCGGCAGCCACATCCCCGACGACGTGATTCGCCACAGCACCGAACTCGGAGTTCTTACCTACGACCCTCAAGAGCCGCAATTGTGCTCCACGGTCGTGTACCTGGATGAATTGATTCTTGTGGTTCCACCGAGCCATCCCCTGGCTACGGCGCGGCAGGTCAGCATTCGGCAACTGGGCGCCGAGTCATTCGTCGCCCACAACGTGGCTTCGCCCTATCGCGAAAAAGTGATTCAAGCTTTCAAACGCCACAAAACTCCGCTGCATATGGATATCGAACTGCCCACTCTGCAAGCCATCAAGCGCTTTGTCGCGATGGGCAACGGCGTCGCGCTGCTGCCCGAGATCAGCGTCGAAAATGAACTGGCCCGCGGCGAACTGATTCGCATCCCCGTCCGCGAGCTGCGTCTGCACCGCCAGCTCAGACTGATTTATCGCAAATCCGCCAGCCTGTCCCATGCCGCACGCGCTTTTCTGAAAGTAGCGGAAACAATTGCGCGCGAGCGCCGCGGACGATATCGCTTTCAACGGGAAACTAGATGATAGGAAGAAGGAATTGAAGCCCACAAAACAAAACGCCCCAGCCTCGTTAGAGATTGGGACGTTCGTCGAAGCAGCCCTCCCCCGAAGTCTGCTCGAGAACAAATGTAGCAGTAGGCCGAGTCCCAGTGAATGGCACTTTCAGGCCATATGCAAATCGATGGTAACGCGCCAAAGTAACATTCCATGGACCCCCTCTAAGTCCTGTGTCCTTGTTAACTTAGCGAACTATTGGTAGTGTGCAAAGCTGTGCACTGCCCGACCAGCACCCTCGCTTGCGGCTAGACTGGCGACGCTTACTCTCCACTCCAACAAGAGAAAGGGTGGCCCATCCCAATCGTGCTTTTTGACGTTAAGCAAAGCGACCAAGCAAAACTCACGTGCTTGACGTCATCCTGAGCCAGCCGTCAGGCCGCGAAGTATCCAGCGCGCATCGGCCGAAACACGCCACCGAGCACTCCCCGAATGCTTTGTCGGCCACGCGAAAACCGAGTTAGAATACCTTGGCTTCTGGTGCTCCCCAGGCTAAACAACTTCGGAGGATGGTATGACGCGTTCTCACCTGGCCGCTACTCTCGCACTTCTCGCAGTATCCCTCGTGCTCCTCACCGGCTTCAATAAGGAGCAAGCCTTCTGGTCCCAATGGGGCCGCAACTCGCAACACACGGGCATGGTCGATGTTCCAGCTCAGCCTCTTAACACCAAACTCGCCGACATCATCTACGACGAATTCGTTGATCAGGAAAAGGCCGAAAATAAACTACTCTTCGGAGAAGCCGTTCTCAGCGCCCACTATCAAGCCACCCTCGTCGATGGCAACAGTTTCTACATGGTGAAAAAAGACGGCAAATACATTTCATGCAAACCCCTCGGCTACTGGATCTACGGCGACCACTGCGGACCCAATGCCTGGAACAAAATAGAATGGAATGTCGTTCGCTACGACTGGAAGGACGGCAAGGCCGTCCCCGCGTGGACCTTCTGGACCGACTGGAAACCCGAGCCCAATGTCACCGACCTTCGCTTCGGCTTCGTCGGATTAATCGGCTGGGAGCCCGTCTTTCATCCCGCCCTCGCCAACGGATATCTTTACGTTCCCGGCGCCGCCGGCACTGTTTGGAAAGTCGACAAAACCACCGGCAAATCCGTAGCGCACATACAACCATTCACCAAATCCGAAGACGCCACCAACACCTTCGTCTCCGGCCCGCTGACCGCCGACAACCAGGGTCGCCTCTATTACAACGCGATCAAACTCAATACCCTCGACGGCAACCCGTGGAACGAGAACGACGTCGCCAACGCCTGGCTGGTGAAAGTCACGCCTGATGACAAGCCCGCCAGCGTCACTTTCAAAACCCTCGTACCCGATGCTCCGCCGCCGAATTCTACAAACTGTCCCGGAACCTTCGACCTCCTCGGCGATAACGGCGCGTCCCTGCCCTGGCCGCCCACCCCGACCTCTGTGCCTCCCACCGAGCTCTGCGGCGCCCAGCGTCCGCCAATGAATGTGGCCCCAGCCGTCGCACCCGATGGCACCATCTACACCATAAGCGTGGCCCACTTCGATTTGATGGTCAGTTACCTGATCGCAGTGAATCCCGACCTCACCCTCAAGTGGGATTCCTCCATGCAGAACCGCCTCACCGACGGATGCGGCACCCTCCTCCCCATCGCTGCCCAGGGCGTCGACAATGAACCCAATTCCTGCCGCTACGGCACCACTCCCGGCGTTGATCCCACCACCAACGCCATGGGCTCCGCCGATCTCGAAGATGAATCCTCGGCCACGCCTACCGTGCTCCCCGACGGCTCCGTGCTCTATGGTGTGACCGACAACTATGACTACGGCCGCGGCCACCTTCTGCACTTCGACAGCAGCGGCAACTACGTCAACGCCTACACCTTCGGATGGGATTCGACCCCCGGCGTCTACACTCACGATGGCACTTTCTCGGTCGTCATCAAAGACAATCACTATCCCGTAGCCGCCTATTGCACCTTCAACAACCCGGTCTGCACTCCGGTTCCCGAAGGCCCCTACTACGTCTCGCAACTTGATTCCAACCTGAATGTCGAATGGTCTTTCAAAAGCACGACCATCAATAAAAATCATCCCAACGGATACGAATGGTGTGTGAACGCCCCCGTCATCGACTCCAAGGGATTGGTCTATGTGACCAGCGAAGACGGCCATGTCTACTCGCTTCCGCAGGGACACAAAGGAGTCTTCACCAAGCCCCATCAGAAAATCTTCCTGCTGGAGGCCCTAGGCGCAGCCTATACTCCACTCTCCATAGGCGAAGACGGTAAAGTCTACAGCCAGAACGACGGCCATCTCTTCGTAATCGGCCAATAAATGTGTACAAGACTGCCGGTGCCCCACCCTTTCCGCGTTCTTTGCGGAAGGGTGGGTCTTTTCGTCCTTGACGTCATCCTGAGCGAGCCGCAAGGCCGCGAAGGATCCAGCGAGGATTGGCATAATCCC
>Ga0206844_10391_pt1 | contig 10206 bp, 8 predicted proteins | sample Alteio_BWOrgCont_22_FD_152907 | JGI IMG/M metagenome (GOLD analysis project Ga0206844, IMG submission 152907) | Enriched cells from forest soil in Barre Woods Harvard Forest LTER site, Petersham, Massachusetts, United States -... | ecosystem: Environmental > Terrestrial > Soil > Temperate forest >...
AGCAGCATTGAAGAATCTGAACTTAACAAAGCAAACAGTGATACCCTTTACAAGCTTGGGCAGGGCAAATACAAATTAGGCCGTATCGCCGAAAATGAGCTGTTGCAACTGGAACTGGATAACCTGAACAGCGGCTTACAGGTGCAGCAGTATTCTATTGTTTATAGCGGGGCTATAGGCAAGTTGAAATCATTTCTCGGCCTGGAGGCGATGGACAGCCTATACCTCAAACCGCCCGCAACACCAGACACCGCACAGGTAAGTATATCCATAGCTGCTGTACAGGCCAATAGCAACAATCCTCTTTCTGTATCGCTCCAGAGGCAGGGCATGGAGGCATCCCGGGATGTTGCCAAAGCCATAGGCACCAATGGCGTACAAGGCAATTTATTTGCCCTGTATGGCTTAAATGGCAACGCACCAACATTGAGTGAATCTTATATGAACCCGCAAGACCAGGAGCAGCTTCAGTTTGGCATTACCATTCCTATTCTCGACTGGGGCAAAGCACATGGCGCCATTGAAATGGCCAAGGCGCAACAGCAACTTGCCATGACCAATATCAAAAAATCAAAAACAGATTTCGACCAGGAAGTAGTCCTTGATGCGGCCGAGTACAACCTGCAAAACCAGCAGCTTATTATCGCAACGAAAGCTAATAATGTAAGCCAGAGAAGGTTCTATATTGCCAAAGAGCGCTATTTGCTTGGGAAAATAGGGATAACAGACCTGAACATTGCACAAACAGACCGCGATGCCGCTCAAAAATCTTATATAGATGTCCTGAGAAACTCCTGGATTACATTCTATAATCTGCGAAAAATTACACTTTATGATTTCAACAAACAGATTCCCCTGGAGAGAGAAATAACCGACGTATTTTAAGCCCGAGACATATAATCTACGAAATTCGGCGTAAATCTGCGGGGAAATTTATATGTTTAGAAAAATTTACAAGAATTATGTTTGCTTTGGACGTTCAACCCACTTCGGGGTTGCTGATTGGTCCTTGCCCTTGACCCCCGGTTTCACCGATGGTTATTCACCTTCAACCCTCTCAGGGTTATTAAAACAAAGCACCGGATTCGATCATTTAATAAGACCCGGTAACAATATAAAAGCCCAAGGATTTTAAAATGAATAATAACATTGAAACATTTCAGGTTTCCCATTCTATGCCGACTATCAAACGCAAATATGTATTATATCCTGCAACCCTGAAAGGGTTGAACGTGAATAACCGTGGGTTGCTTATTTCCGCCATTTTGGAATGATTGATTATTAGGCCAATACGCCAACGTAAGGTCAACATCCTCTTTTCCAATGATAATCTTTTTGGTGATGGTTTCAACAATGGATCGCTTTTCTTCAAAGGGGACAGTAGGCCAGCGTTCGTAAAGGTCTTTGGCATTTTGAAGGACAACATCAGAAGAAGCATATTGTATTTTAAGGAAGTCAACATCCGCCTGTAGTTCGGGCAACTGCTTTTCCAATTGTCCAAGTCTTTCTTCAATCGGCCAGTATTGTTCAGCAAACCTTTCTTTGGTCATTTCATTGGTGGAACGCATGTCAAAGATAGTGTTTAATTTTTTACGCAATTGGTCTGCTTCCGTTGTTACTGCAACAAGGAGTTCTTCCTTTTCTTTAATTCGTTCATCAGTTTGCTTATTGTACGCTGAAACGTCTGCATCGGTAAGAAGAAACGATTTAAGGCGTCCATGATAGATTTCTTCCAAATCACTTGCAAGAATTCTGTTTTTGCAGGTCTGGCATTTATAGTTTGACAAGTGTTCATGGAATACATACATTTTCTTATCACAGAATTCACAAAAAACATACCCAGCCAAGAGGTGCATTGGCTGTTTCCCACGTCGTGGTTTATCCTTCTGAACCTGTATCAAACTGTTGCATTCATTATACATTTCCTCTGAAATGATTGCAGGAGCCGGGAGCAGTATCCATTCACTTTCAGGCTTGATTTTACTTTTGGTGTCTTTCCAATTAGCCCTTCTGATTCCCATAGCAATAGGGTCTTTAATGAGGCGTTCAATAGTGGTATCAGTAAACGGAAGCCCATTGCGTGTCCGGTAGCCCAAATTATTCAATTCCCTGGCAACAGTTTTTTTTCGCTTATACTTCAAATATAATTCATACATTAGTTTCCTCACAGGAGCTTCCTTTTCGTCAATGATAAATTGCGTTCCATCCCATTGATAGCCATAGGCAGGTACACCGCCGAGCCGTTTGCCAAGTTTTGCACGTATAGGTACAGATGCAGAAATTCTGGCACTGATTTCCTCTCTTTCCCACTGAGCCATTGCACCGATCATGGTATAAAAGAGCCGCCCGGCAGGAGAACTGGTGTCTATAGCTTCCTCCAATGAGATTAAGTCTGCATCATTGTCCCGAAAGAAGTCAGCGAATTCCAGGAGCTCTTTTGTGTTCCTGGCCAATCTCGCCAGTTTGGAGAATATCAGTCCGGTTATTGCGCCAGTCTTAATATCCTGCATCATTTTTTGGGTTTCTGAGTAGCCCATAACTGATTTGCCTGACATGGCTTCAAGTCTGTAGAACTTTACCACTTCCCAGCCTTTGGCCTCTGCATAATGACGGCCTCTCAGTTCATGATGTTCGGGGGAATCCCCCTGCATGTCGGTGCTTACTCTGACCCAGAGGCCGACTTGTTTTTTCTGTTCCATTGTATTGCGCTTTAAAGGTGATTGAAAGGTACGATTTTTTAGTTGTGAAAGAATCTTTCATATAATTATCTATCTAATCGGAAATACGTTTAAGGCTGACTATTATACCTATTTCGATATAAATATCCCCCTTCAGTAAAACCTATTTATTTGATAGACTGCTTATAAAGTAAATTGAAAATTTTATGAGCAACAACAATGAGACCTTCGCTACGCTGATGAAAAGGTTTGAGTACCAGTATGACCTCAGAACTACCTTTGATGATTTTTTAACAATGACCATTTGTGCATTTTCCAGGAATCCCATGACTGGATTATCCTTTGATGAAGACTTGTATATGGCAACGATTGACAAATACAAGGATGATGAACTCAGATTTCTGTTTCCCAAAGCACTTGCCAGCTTAACTGATGAAATGACTGAACGGTTAGAATCAAATTCCTGTAATGATATTTTGGGAGAGTTTTATGAACTCAACTTGTATCGTAAGGGAGCCCAACAATATTTTACACCATGGCCAATTTGTCAATTTATGGCTAAGGCATCATTTAATGTGGGGGATAGGAAACCAGAACAGTCTCTCAGGATTCTTGACCCCGCCTGCGGAAGTGGCAGAATGCTTTTAGCAAGCGCAAAAGATTCCGGCCCTACTCATGAATATTATGGGATAGATACTGACCACGCATGCGTAAAAATGACGGCGATTAACCTGTTTTTAGGTGGTCTATTCAAATCAGAAGTAATGTGTGCGAATGCTCTTTTGCCAGACGATTTTAGGGTAAGCTATGTGATTTCATTTATACCATTTGGCATCTTCAAAATTGAAGAAAAAGAGAAATCACGTCTTTGGAAATTGTGCCAAAACACCTTGAAGAGACCGGAGAAAGAATTCAAGCCGTTCAGTGAATGGGATACACCAAAAGAACAACCGGTGTTAACAACTCAGCTTAAGTTATTTTAAAGCAACCTGCCAAGGTTGCTTTTTATATTGTCCTTCATCACTTCTTTTCATTCAACCATATCCATTCTGTATCTTTCTGCTGGAAATAAACTATTATCATACTTGGAGCTGCATGCCAAAAAATATCCACTAAGAGTGGATAAATAGATGAACTTTATTATGCGAAGTATTTTGTAATAATGATAAATTTGTTGTCTAAACAAAATGTAGTCCGACTAAAAGGATGAAATAGATTCAATACGTAGTAAGTCATGAAGAAAATAACCTATCTTTTAGGAGCAGGGGCAAGTAGCCCTACACTTCCTTTGGTAAAAGGGATACCTGAAAAAAGATTAAAGGGCATCAATGAATTACTTGAAGAAGTACACTATGAAATTGAGAATACCCGAAATAACGCTTTTGAGCGAAAAACCATTTCAACTCAGGCTTCAGATGGCCAATTGAAATTTATTGCCGATAAGTTTAAATGGCTTAAGGAAAATGCTCTTAGGCACGCCTCAATTGATACATTTGCCAAAAAATTACATATACGAGGGGACTTCAAAAAATTGCATGACCTTAAATTTACCTTGTCCTTGCTTTTCACTTATCTTCAATGTTCTCAACCGCCAAATCCCAAGTATGATTCTTTCTTTGCTTCAGTTTTGAAATTAGGGGATGCTAATATTGCAAGATTTCCAGAAGAAATAAAAATTTTGACATGGAACTATGATCTGCAAATGGAATTGGCCTCCCTTGAATATTTTGGCCTTGAGGAAATTGGTCAACTTGATGAACGGTTGTTATTTTATCCCAGGCAAAATTATCTATCTTCTACTCACAGACCTGCCATTGTGCATTTGAACGGAATCGCAGGATTATATGAAATATCTCAAGACAGTTATAGATTTACGCACCTTCTACGGTTTTTCAATATGGAACCATATAAGATTATTGATGAGTTAGCCTGCTTTAATGTTGGCTATCAACAGCATAGTATGAATTTTGACAACCTATTTACATTTGCGTGGGAGAGAAGGTCGTATGATGATAGAATTATTGACGAAGCAAAAAAGATCGCTGCCGAAACAGAAGTCCTTGTTATTATTGGATACTCTTTTCCGTTCTTTAACAGAGAGTACGATAGAGCATTGTTTGCTGAGTTTAGCAAGAACAACCCAACAATATATATACAAAACCCAAACCTTGACGCTACCAATTTGAAGGATAAGTTTCCAGTAATAAAGAACTGCGATATACGGCAGATCAATCAAATTGATCAGTTTCATCTCCCGGAAGAGTTGTAGGATATTTTTCCTCCTATATAAGGCAGGAGAACCAATAAAGTAAAAAGATAACAATGGAAGTAAATGAATTTTACTCTATAAGCCACCACATAGAAGGAAAAAAAGAATTTGACCTGTTTGATTTAGGAGAAAGATTCACTCTCTATACAATTAGCTTTATTGGAGGCAATAGTTCTAATCCGGTAATTGGCACAAGGAAAACAGAAGCCAAGGATTATGATGATGAGTTTATTAAAGAATTGCTAAAACTTAGTCCAGCATATAAAACAAAGGATTTTTTGGACTACCACTTTGATTTTTACCGATCAATGGGAAAACAACCTTGTAATTTCTTAGAACATGTTAAATTTGTCATATTACCCAACCTTAGGAATAAGGCGACACGACCAGAATTTATAGAGATTACCGCAGACTGGCTAAACAAAAAGGAGAACATGGATTTAAAAAAGCATTTACAGGAAAAGCAAGACTTCTTGAGGAAAGCATATGAGGCCGCATTGGAGTACCACCCCTCTGGGCCTTTATCGGTAAATATAAAGCCGATTGAGTTGGGCGAAGCAATGGGCTTTGACAAAGCTACCGTAAGGAGAATAGTGCAAGAATTATCGGGGGAAGGATATGCGCTCGCTACCGCAGGTCTTGGGGGGTTATTTGTAACGCAAGATGGATTAAATTACCTTCGCAGACTTGAAAATAGGGAAGAGAAAAAAGAGACCGTTATGCATATTCAATCAGGTAATAACTCTCCTATTCAAATTCAAAACGGTACCACCTACTCTCAGCAAACCATATCTGTTAAGGATTACAGCCATGAAGATATTCTTAAAACCATAGAGGAAATTCGGGCTGGCATCAATGAACTTGCCAAGAATCTTTCTCCGGAAAAGATTGAAGAGTTAATTGACAGCATTACTTATTTGGAAAAGGACATAAAGAGGAATGTGCCTGATAAGTCGCTATTTAACAAGATTGTAGAAAGAGTTTTTAAAATACTTCAAGAAGTCCCTGCACAGGTAATTTCTGTGATTATAACTTCTCAAATGAATTTGCATTAATTATCCGGTTTAAAGGTGTCACAAAAAAGATTTATGTAACTACTTAGGAGATATATGTTAGAGAAGAAAAAAATAGTGTTAAGAAGACTTACGCCGATTGCTAAGGTACTTCAAAAGGAAATACCTGGACAGGACATCAATAATTATAAAGCTTTTTATAACGCATTTTTGTTGAATGTTAAAGATAGAAATGAAGTCCTAAGAATCTTTAAAAGCTCATATTTGAAGCTTGAGGAACTTGGTCCACTAGGAATTCTTTTTGAAAAAGAAAAAAATTCTACTAATAGACAGATTGAAAACCTATTGGAACAGTTTGTTGGACAGCACTTTGCTGAAACCTATAAAAAGGAACTTGATCTACCTGGAAAGCAAACGGTGTCTGATGATGATTTGCCTTTCCTTCAGTCTTTTCTTATTGCTCTTGCTAAATCTTCCACTTCCTTAATTAAGACGCAAGAACTACGATGGCAATACAGGATTAGATTATTAAAATATGCCTATGACTGCTTACTTCAATTTGGGTTACATCCAAATATATGGTATCGGGGTGTGGATTTTAAGCGTTACAACGTTCTGATCACTCATAATTTCCATACTAAACCAAAGCCCACTGATATTACCATGAAAATTCTTATTTCTGGGAATCAACTTGCTCCTATTTTATCAGCCTATAGGCAAAAAGCTCCGATCCAAATAGAAGGTAAGCTTATACCGCTCAGAAATGTAATAGAGACAAAGATCAGCACAACCTTGCTTTTGAATGATGAAATTTATTTATTCGGCTTGAAAAAAGGTTTTGAATGGAGTACATCGTTTAAGGACACTATTTCATTTATTAATTCATGCAAGAATGAAACAGATGAGTTATTGGATAACCCATATTTAGAAGAAAACAGTCTTAGTACTGAAAAGAAAAATTTCATTGACCCAACACGTCTTAAGGAGTTGAAAACCATTCAAAAAACCAAGTATGATTTGGCTAAGGTTGTGCAGATATGTACCACTTTAAATAAGGCATATAAAAATAATGATCCATTGAGTGTTTCTGCCAATAGTCGTGCCTTAATAGACCATATACCACCTGTTTTCGGTTTTGAAACTTTTGCCAAGTTCGCCAATGGATACGCTTTTAGCAGCAAGAGTTTAAAGAGCGGCATGTTAAAATTGGAGACGTCACTGCGGGGCATTGCTGGAAATAACCTCCACTCTCCAATAGATAGTCGTATCGTACTGCCAAATATGACGCAAGTAAGCTTTGTTCAGGAAATTGATTGGCTTCTGAGTGAAGTTATACGGGTTTGCAAATGATGCATAAATCAGCAAAATGAAAGTTCTTGAAGTGAAAAATAGTACCTTTCAACCACCTTTAGAAATGCGATTATGAAAGTATATATTTTTCGCTGTGGCACTACTTTACTTTGGGGTGCAACTGAGAACAATAGGGGTGCCAATCTCCCTTCTGAAAAATGTACGGATTGGAAATACTTTGGTCGTATTGAAATTGACCCCAATGGCATTTTACTTGATGACCTCGATGAAATCATTACAGAAATCGAACAAAGGGGATTTTGGAGTGGAGGAGGTTCTAAACTGCAATTTTCCGAATGGGCTGAGAAAAATTGATTCTTTTTCGATATACATGATTTACCCTGGTTCAACGAAATCATAATTTTGGTTAGCAATTGGATTTTGAAGATATTTATATGAAAGCCCCTCAGTTTAAAAGAAATTATAACAAATTATGGTTGAACACACCCCAAAAAGAAATAAACATGGAGATGTCGAACTCCCAAAACTAGATGAAGACTTTTGGCAAAAGCTAAGAGAAGATCAATATAACTATGTTTTTCAATTTCAAGATTCAGCCGGTTTTTTTCATCCAATGGATTATGATGGAATCCCTGACAATGAAATTGCAAAATCTTTTCCACGATTTGATTTGAAGAAGTACAAATTGTTCAGTATGCCTGAAGATGAAAATTCAAGCAGACGAGAAGATCACATTCACTTTATGAATACGTTGCAAGATTTGTACATATACTATTTTTATGAACTGTTTCATGATGCAGCCATTACCCAAGGATATGTCTACCATTTTGATATTTCAACCATAGTCCTTTCAGAGGCAATTTTTGAAGCCATCCACTCCTTTATAAAAAAATATGAACTTACTAATGTTGGAGATTTCATTTTTTTCCTAATTGCATCATTACAAAAGTATTATGTTTCTGATGTTGAATATTATCAAAGTCCAGAGCAACAAAAGCAAGTCAAAAATGCGAAAAAGGAGGCAGAAAAGGCCATAACGGTTTTGGATAAAACCGATGATAGAAGGAAATTATCACAGAGACCCCGTTCCCGACTAGAAGCAATATCGTTTAAGTTCAACGATGGGATTTTAACAATAAAGGATTCCGTCTTAAACTCTGGAATAGTATCTGCTTTTAGGGAACATGAGAATAATGGCTCATTAAAAAACTGGAGAAAGCAACTTGCTGCTTATCCAAGGATTTATGACGAGAACAAGATAAAAAACAAATTCGGCCAAAGGTCCGCCAGGGCATTATACAACTTTTTTATAGGGACAAAGATATTTCCAAACTCCAACGGGAAGAAGACTGCCGTTTATGAGGCAGTTTTGCAAATACTTGAATTCGCTTCTATACCAGTCGTTGGCAAGGAAGAAGATTTGCAGTACAGGGCTAAAATCATTCGGTTATGGATAAAAAGAAATGAGATAGATTATGCGAAAACACATTATGAAATTAAACCCGATACAGAGAGATTGTTAAAATATTTCAAAGATCTGCCAACTGGCTTAAGCAAGATCATTCCCAAAAATATGTATTCATTTGCATACTATTTGTGTGATCGGTTCAATTTATCCCTACATATTAATGAAATAGCATACCTTATTCTTTTTGCCTCGAATAGGATTACTCAACTACGATGGGAATATTTACAACTGGACAACCAGAAAAAACAAATTCCTGATTTAACAGCCTTCTCAAATCTAATTGAGTGCATTCAATCCAAAGGGAAAGATGAAGTTTTAGAATTCTCATTTCGCACAAAATCAACAGGAGCAAATACCTTCACGTCACCACAATTAATCTTGATAATTAAGAGTGCATTGTTAGAATATAACACGTCTAACAAGGAAGAATTTACTCTTGATGTTTGGGAAAGTGATTTCATTGAAAAAGATGAAAATTCCTGGGAAGTAAAGCGAAGTAATATACTTAACAAGCCATCTGAAAGATTCTTGCCTAAGTTTTGTAGGCAATTTTATGATTACCTTTTGGGAGAAATTCAGTTGTCTTCAGCGGACTTTATGCCCTCCGAAAAATATATCTTGCTTATTGGCCTTTGCCTACAAAAAGCTGGTGCCTTTTCTCTAAATATGAACGAAGAAGAATACCTTAAAAACAAAGTGAGGGGATGGTTAAACTTGACAGAAAATACATAAGATAGTACCGTTTTGGTACAAAACCGATAAAATTATGTCGGATTTTGTACCAAAGTCTTTTAGCAAGCTATAGGATTTTTGTATAAAATTCTACAGTATGACATTAAACATAAAAGAGGTTTCTATAAATGGTGCAAGGCTCAAAGGTATAAAGCTAAAGCTCAAATCGTGGGAAATGTTTGTTATGGTGTTAATACCAATCTTTCTACTGCAATACAAAGACCTTACAGAGCTAATAAATCTACTTTGGGCAATATACCTTGCCAAATGAATAGAATAATACTGAATTACAAGGTTCATTTAAAGTACTTAGCCTAAAAATGATGAAAAATGAAGTTGTTCCCGTGCCCACAGGACAATTGCTTCATTCCACTGCGTTTCATTCCTCAAAAGCCTGTGGGCACTCCAGCAGTAGCACTATCCACCTTTTGTGATACTCCACCTTCTGACAGGTTTAAAGGTCTTCCTCTACCTGCCATAGGCAAAGACACATGCCAGCCCATGAAGCCACAGCTTTGCAGAGGCTTCTTGCCTTCCAGGTTGCTCCGCAAGACTGTCATGGTCTCTGCAGCTCAGGCAGGCTCCGTCAGTGCAGCCTTCTTTGTTTGTACTGTAGCTTTGGTCATTCGCTTCCGTGAGCGCTCTGCTTCGCCAAGCACTTCACTCCGCTCTTGCCTGCAAGCACCAGTACATCCACCGGCTACCTTATTTGTGCTCGCCTGCTGGCTCATTCGG
>Ga0206844_10394_pt1 | contig 10078 bp, 10 predicted proteins | sample Alteio_BWOrgCont_22_FD_152907 | JGI IMG/M metagenome (GOLD analysis project Ga0206844, IMG submission 152907) | Enriched cells from forest soil in Barre Woods Harvard Forest LTER site, Petersham, Massachusetts, United States -... | ecosystem: Environmental > Terrestrial > Soil > Temperate forest >...
GACCATATCAATAAGCTTGGCAAACCTTAGATTATGTGTTGCGAAAGAAGCATCTTGCGGATTATCAAAGGGTTCCACAAGGTAAGGAGTCGCAATAATAACAAGCTCAGTTTTTTGATTTTGGAAATTTTCTGAACGGAAGAGAGGTCCCAAAATAGGAATGCTTGCTAATCCAGGGAATTCATTAGTGGTGGTGTTTGTTTGATCAGACAACATGCCTGCCATAACCATGCTTTGACCATTACCCATCTCTACAGTACTTTCAGCACGTCGTGTTTTGAGTGCAGGAATCACATTACCAATTGCGTCTTTAGTGCTATTTGATAAGTCTAGACTACTAACTTCCGTTTTAACACGCAGACTGATGCTGCCATTGATAATAACTGGTAGGAAAGCAAGTGTAATACCATATTGCTTAAATTGAATGGTTACCGTTGCTGTGGTGCCGGTTCCACCTTGAGCTACAGGGTAAGGATACTCACCACCTACAAGGAAGCTTGCTTCTTCACCAGAGCGCGTAATAAGGTTTGGTTCGGCAAGAACAGTTGCAAGCCCCTCTGATGCTAGAGCATCAATAACTGATGTTATGCTATTCTTTGTGCTTGTATAATTTAAGCCGGCGCTTATTAAATTGGAACCTGCGGCAGGACCAGGGAATCCTGCGACTGGATCTATAGGTGTTATGACACGACCTTCTGTGACACCATAACGGAAGTTACCAGCAGTGGAGACGCCACTCCAGTTAACGGCTAGGTTATTGGTAACTGTTCTACTGACTTCTGCGATTTTAATATGTAAATTAATTTGTTTAGCCCCTTTGGTTGTAAGTTGGCTGATAATAGAGCCTTTTGGGCCTATATACAGTTTGACGACATTTTGAATATCCGAAATTGCTTTGGCAGTGCTGACTTCTCCTTGTAAGAGAACGCCCTGTGGTAACTGCACAATATTAATATTGTCTAACGGTGCGACTTTTCTGATAACGTTCTCTAGTTCCTGAGGTGCGGGCTTCACGAAAATTTCATAGCGATAGATATCCTTTGTCAATTGATCGGTGATGACCAATTCTGTGGTACCTGGACTACGAGCGTAAACCTCTAAAGTTGTTGGATTATCTGATTGTGCGTCTGCAATTTTAGGGTTGGTAATGACAACTTGCTCAGCGGGATTATGAAGATGAATAGTTTGTGTCGCATTTGGAAGCATTTCAAGACGTTTTATAACACTGTCGGTAGGGGCTTTGGTTGCACTACTTGCAGTTGGAGTTGCTTCCAAGGGGGTTGCTTCTACAGATTCTGTTTTTGATGGGTTGCTTGAGTCCGTATTGCTTTCTCCTGAAGTTGCTGAACTTTGTGATCCTATCTGTAACGAAGGTGGCTTTATCACGGGTGCCTTAGCAAAAACAAGAGCATTACCAAGGAAAATCGCTATAATTACAGCGATATTAAAGATGTTACGGTAGGTAAATAGCCTCAGCATTGAATGCCTTTCTTTAACAAATAAATTTGATGCTTTAGCCACGGATAATCTTGATCTGTTGGGGTGGTTTCTTTTGCTGACTAACCGTGCATTTGTCATCACCAGAATCTCCTATAGCATGCAAACTTAAAGATACGACGCCCGATTTAGAAAGTGAGGCCAAGGTTCCTACTTGTTGTGGTGTTACTTCTAATGTAGCCGTTCGTGGTACAGTGGCAGCCCCGCTTTTGGTTGTTTCGATGCGGTCAGTATGTTGATCTAAAGCTAAAACACGAACTGCGCAAAGGATGGTCTGAGATGTTTGGCTCCCTGTTGGTACGACAACAACATCAACGATATCGCCTGGTGAAATTAAACCGCTACTAATAGAGGTTGGATCAACGGAAATAGAAGCTGCGCGCATGCCCGGTTGTAGTAGAGCGGCTAGTGCACTGCCACCTTTTCGGTCAATAACGGCGATGTTTGTGATTGGCTCCCCTTTAGCAATAGTACGGCGCGCAATCAATGCTTTCATTTTCTCCCCTTCTATATCAGCACGTTGGAGAAAATCATTTCGTAATGTGTTCGCAGGCCATTTCTCAAAAACAACGGCTCCAGCGATAGGCTCTCCTATATGAATTTCTTTAGAAGCAATGGCCACCTCTCTTACAAGTGGGTTCAGTTGATCTGCAGAATCTCGGGCAGCATTCCTCGGAATTGCTAAAATATGATACATCCCTAACGATATTAATGTCGCAATGATTAGGGAGCTGCCGGCAATGAGAATCTCAGTTTGTCGTTTCATATTTACATCCGTGTTTCATAATAGCAGGATAGCTGCTGCCGTAATGGCAATGGCATAAGGGACCATGCGTGCTTTTTGCATTGCTAATATATCTTTCTCAACTTCTTTGTTATTGCCACAAGTAAGACATTTAATAATGGGGCTAAGTAGGCGTTGTTTTTGGAGAAAATTACGTATCCTTTTAGTCGCCACATTAATGATTTTGGGCATAACCATCAAGATGATACCTAGCAGGCCGCCAATGAGTCCCACGAAAAAGAGAAATGAAAGAATTTTACTCCATCCGATCCATAGAGCGGTGACGGAAAGGAATTTGGCATCGCCGCCGCCGATTAAACCGAAATAAAAAAGTGCAAATCCACAGATAAGAACGATAAGGAATAAAAGATAAGGATGAAAAGTGAAAGGAAGACCTAATGAGAAAGTGAACAATGGATACAAAATCAACAGGAGACCGACAATACAATTGGGAATGCGGTAATAAAGAAAATCTGTAATGCTGGCTAGAATCATTAAAAACAGAGCAATTTCTATAAGTATTGTACTCATTCTTGAGTGCCTCCTTTGGGTGGTTGCGTTAATTGAACGCCTCTCAAAATATGCAAGTTTTCTTCAACAGCTTGGTGATCTAGGTCTTTGGCAAATAGAGTTCTTGCTTTATTCCATTGCCCAGATAAGGCATAAGCAATAGCAAGATTGTGACGCTGTTTTGTTGTGGCTCCAATTCTTTCTCCTAAAGGTGCAAGCCATTGAAATGCTTCTTCGAAATTTCCTGAAAAGGCTAAAGAAAGGCCCAAGTTGCTTTGGATATTTGTGTCATTAGGTGCAATTCCTAGAGCTGTTCGGTAGCTCTCCTGCGCATGCTTATGGTCTCCTTTTATGTCATAAGCAACGCCAAGAGCGCTGTAAGCATCGGCATCTCGGTCATTCTCATTAATGATTTCATTGTAAATGGTAATGACAGGATCTGGTTTACCCGCTAACAAATAACACCGAGCGAGTCGTTTTTTTGCTTGGTCATCTCTATCAACATCGAGTGCTTGCTCAAAGACTTTGCGTGCTTCACTTAATTGCCCATTTTCAATGAGCGCATCTCCCAAGTTGATATAAATTGGCAGTTTGTCATTATCAGGAGTCGCTCTTTCCAAAGCGCGACGGTAAATAGAAATAGCACCCACTGCATTTCCGGATGCGCGCATACGTTCTGCGGCGCGTAATACACCATTTTCTTGATCTTCTTCTAAGCTACCTTTGTAACAACCAGAAAGGAGAGATAGAGTAACGAAGAGCATAAGTAAATGTTTAGCCATTTTGCACCCTGCAAGGAGTGTCAATGTTATAAACAACATAAAAAGACGCTTTGCTAAGTGCTTAACAACAGTCAAAATGTTGGCCCTCCTTCACCTACATATTAGGCTAGGGGAAAATCCCCTTAGATACAACAGATTTTAATAAAATTTTATATTTATGCTAAAAAAATCTTCTTTATTTTTCACTTGTTTGTGAGTCAAAGGATTCCTTCTTCCGATGAGCTGTCTTATACTATTAAAAAGTCAAAAAGGAATAATCTATGATTGCAAAGCTAACCGGACGAATTGATAGTTTTGATACTGATGCAGTCATTTTGGACGTTGGTGGCGTTGGTTACAATGTGCATGTAACAACACGGACTCTTGCGCATCTTGAGACGCTATCGGGAATTGTTTCGTTGCTGATTGAGCCTCTCATCAGACAAGAACAAATTTTTCTGTATGGTTTTATTGATTCTACAGAACGGCAATGGTTTCGCCTTCTCTTGACCATTCAAGGGGTGGGTGCGAAAGTTGCTTTGGCATTGCTTACTGCATTAACACCAGAGGCGCTTGTGCAAGCAATTTCACAGCAAGACAGAGCTGCGGTATCTCGTGCCGATGGTGTGGGACCAAAACTTGCTAATCGTATTTTGTCAGAACTTAAAGATAAGGTAAGTAGCTGGCAATCTTTTGTACCGCAGCCGCATGCCAACAGTGCAGGGGAAGAAAAAAGTACTTTTTCTGAAGCCCTTTCGGCGCTTGTTAATCTTGGGTATCGTCGCGCGGAAGCTTTGCAAGCTTTAACAGATGCTCATAAACATTGTGGTTCTGAAGAAACTGCCGTTTTGATTCGTCAGTCTTTGCAGTATCTTTCACCTCTAAAGGGTAGCCATGGATAATCAACGCCTCGTCTTACCAGAAGCACAACCCAACGATAGTTTGGAACCAGCGTTACGCCCATCAAGTTTGGATGATTTTACTGGGCAGGGTGGAGTTAAAGCTAACTTGCGTGTCTTTTTGGAGGCCGCACGTACAAGAGGAGAAGCTTTGGATCATGTGCTTTTGCATGGACCGCCAGGACTTGGAAAGACAACTTTAGCACAAATTATTGCTCAGGAATTAGGTGTTGGTTTCCGGTCAACATCAGGACCTATTATTGTAAGAGCTGGTGATTTGGCCGCACTTTTAACCAATTTACAACCACGAGATGTTTTGTTCATTGATGAGATACATCGTCTCAATCCTGTCGTTGAAGAAATTCTCTATCCCGCTATGGAAGATTTTAAGCTTGATCTAATGATTGGAGAAGGTCCTGCAGCACGCTCTATTCGTATAGATTTACCACCTTTTACACTTGTAGGAGCAACGACACGCTCTGGTTTATTAACACAGCCTTTGCGAGAGCGTTTTGGTATCCCCTTGCGGCTACAATTTTACTCAGCGGCTGAACTCCAGCAAATTATTACGCGTCAAGCTGAGCTTTTAGGTTATAGCATTAACCGAGAGGGTGCTGAAGAAATTGCCAAACGTGCACGAGGAACACCGCGTATTGCGGGACGTTTGCTACGCCGCATAAGAGATTTTGCAACCGTAGCGGGAGAGGATGTTATTTCTTTGGCGATGGCAGACAATGCGCTTAATCAATTAGATGTTGATGGCGCCGGGTTGGATGCGCAGGATAGGCGATACTTGAGTTTCCTTGCAGAAGCCTATAATGGAGGGCCTGCTGGCATTGAAACACTCGCTGCAGCTCTTGGTGAGCAAAAAGATACTCTTGAAGACGTGATTGAACCTTATTTGTTACAGCAGGGGTTTATCCAGAAAACACCACGTGGCCGGTTACTGACACGGCAATCTTGGGAGCATCTTGGTCTAGAAGCTTCATCCAACGTTATTGCATTGTAAATTCCTATCATTAACCAAATCTTATGGTTTGCTATTTTAAAATAGAAACAAGCTTGGTTAAAAAGGGATGTAAGCTATGCGAGGAATAAAATTAACACTCATCGGCTTGATGTTTGTTGCAATGGATGTTCAGGCATCACCTCCACCAGGCGTGCGACCTCCTCCAGAACCTGTTAAAGGACCTGGGCCGGGCTACTTCACATGCCAGTTTGGTTGCACAAAGTCCGATATTCCAGACATGCAAAAAGATTTTATGTATCTTTGCAAGAAAAATTATAATGCTGATCTTCCAATACCTATTGGTGCACAAATACTAGGGCTCCGGAGAGCAATTATGAAAGATAAGACAAACAGTGAAATGAGTGGAAGGATGAAAAGCCTTATAAAATGTCTGACATGCGAATCTCACAATGAAAACTTTCTGAAAGCTTATAATGATTTGGAGTCGAAAAGTATGCTTGCAGCAAAAAATATGTTGTTACAGAATAATCCTGCGAACCAACCAATGGTAGACTTATGTTTGCAGACCTATCAAACCTTGAAAGATAACGCACAAGACCTACAAGCTTTGCAAACTAAGGCAAAAAGATAACTAGCTCAGATTTGTCTCTCAGTCTGACGTTATAATAATAAAATTTTTTGTGCCCCTCTTGTTTTCCAACTAAATAAATCTATGTCTTGAAAAGTAGTGCCCGTATAGCCTTTATATTTAAGGGTTTGCGGATTTCTACAATAAAAATGGTGCTATACAAACTTTTTTATGGCTCCTATAATTAAGTTATCAAATTGGGTAAAGTTCAATGGCAGTCTCTTCAGCCTTTCGTAAAAATGATGGACCGGATGATATTAATCGTTATATTGCCCGTATCCGCGATATACCACTTCTCTCTCAGGAGGAAGAATACGAGCTTGCTACAAAATGGCGAGAAAAGGGTGATCGCCAAGCCATCGATCGTTTGCTCTCCAGCCATTTACGTTTGGTTGCTAAGGTTGCGAGCGGATATCGCGGTTATGGGATGCCATTGAGCGATCTGATTGCTGAGGGAAATATTGGGATGATGCATGCCATCAAACATTATGATCCGCAGCGTGGATTTCGTTTTAGTACTTATGCAATGTGGTGGATTAAGGCCCATATCCAAGATTATGTTTTGCGGTCTTGGTCTTTGGTTAAGATAGGTACCACCTCGGCGCAAAAGCGTTTGTTTTTTAATCTACGTAAAACCCGGAAATCAGGCCCTGCGAACGAAAGTGATTTTGAACTGAGCCCTGAAATGGTTGCGCATATTGCCAGCAAGCTTGATGTGAAGGAAGAAGAAGTACGTCAGATGAATCATCGTTTGTCTGGAGCTGATCATTCTTTGAATGTGGTTATCAGCGATGATGCACAAGGAGGGTCTGAGTGGCTTGAGTGGTTAGTTGATGAGCGCGATAATCAAGAAATCACTTTGGTGCAACGTGATGAAATCGATAAACGTCGGCAGTTATTGGATAAGGCAATGGCTTCTTTAAGTGAGCGTGAACGGCTTATTATCATTGATCGTCGTTTAACTGAGCCTCCTCATACGTTGGAATCTTTGAGTGACAAATACGCTATTTCCCGAGAACGGGTACGACAAATCGAAGTCGGTGCTTTTGAAAAACTACAGCGAGCGATTAAGCGCTTAAGTATCTCCTCTTCTCATAATCACGTATAAGCGCAATGTTTGATTATAATAAGTTGTGGACATTACTTAGCTTACAAGCTGTTGCTCTCGTTATCCCGAGTGTTAGTTTTGTTATTATTTTTAGAAATAGTGTTGTGGGAGGGAGAAGGAGTGGTATTTTAACGGCGCTTGGCCTTTGTTTTGCTATCTTTTGTTATATTGCTTTTTCTATTGTAGGTTCAACAATCATTACTGAATCAAGCTTTTTGTTTCATATTATCAGGTATGGAGGAGGTTTTTACTTGATCTGGATGGGGTATAGTTTCTGGAAAGACTCAGGAACGTTTTCTGCTGAGATGGAAGAGTCTCTCACAGTTCTGGGAGGGCCATCGCAAAAATCTGGTTTTGGGGCTATTAAAACAGGTTTTATGGTTAATATCCTGAATCCTTATATTTTACTTTTCCATTTTGGTACATTCTCAACCATTATACCACATACTGTTCCCCTAGGTCATAAAGCCATTTATGCTATCTCTCTAACGGTTCTTTCCTTTTTGTGGTTTATCCTTCTTTCTGTGATTTTCTCTAATACACTAGTAAGAGGGTTTTTAAGGCGTCATCGTCAATGGACCGAAGGATTGACGACGTTAATGTTAATTTTCTTTGGTTGCCAGATTCTCTTCTATTGGGGCATTTTTCATAGTTTTCGCGGAGAAGCAAACCCGCACATTAAAATAGTTAAAATGGGTACGGGCCCTGTTGCGGGAGAAAAAATCTTGACGCTGGGAAAAACCCATTGAGTCTTATATTAAGCTAACCTTACTTAATTTTTTGAAAAAACACTTTGACAGATAGGTATTAAATACCTATACATTTGATTAAAATTAAGGATACGCTACGGGAGGGTTAAAATGTTTGACTATAGTAAGTTATGGATTTTACTCAGCCTTCAAATAATGATTCTCGTTATCCCGGGCGTTAGCTTTGCTGTCATTGTCAGGAATAGCGTCGTTGGCGGCAGGGAAAATGGTATTTTAACAGCGCTTGGGCTTTCCCTCGCCATTTCTTGTCACATTGCTTTTTCCATTTTGGGTATAGCAATTATCGCTGAAGCAAGCCCCTTATTCTACATTGTCAGATATGCAGGTGGTCTTTACTTGATCTGGATGGGGTATCGCTTTTGGAAGGAGTCATCAAAACCTTTTGCTGAGATGGAGGAATCTCTGAAGCTTCCTCTTGGAGTCATCCAAAAAAAATCAGCCCTAGATGCAATTAAAACAGGTTTTTTAATTGATATCCTAAATCCCTACATTTTTCTTTTTCACTTCAGTACGTTTATGGCAGTTTTGCCTCCTTCGATCCCTTTAAGTCATAAAGCCATTTATGCAAGCTCTTTAGTGCTCATTTCTTTGGCATGGTTTGTTTTTATTTCTATTGTTTTTTCAAATAGCAAAATAAGAGGAATGTTAATGAATTATCGTCAATGGACAGAAAGACTGACAACGTTGGTGTTGGTATTTTTTGGTTGCCGAATCCTCTTATATTGAAACTCACATTTTCTGAAAATCAAGGGTAGATAAAGAAATATGGATTATTAATGATGAAGATGAAAGAACAAAATGTTTGTTTTCGTGAAGAATTTCATATACCAAATTTGGGCACATCTCAAAAAGATGTGCTTTATTTATGTGGTCACTCACTTGGTTTACATCCGAAATCAGTAAGATCAGCCATCGAAGAAGAACTGCAAATTTGGCAAGATTTTGCAGTGGAAGGGCACTTTAAGGATGGTTCTCATTGGTTCAGTTACCATAAAAAAGTGTCTCCGGCTTTAGCTCGTATTGTTGGAGCTCATGAGTCCGAAGTTGTAGCGATGAATTCCTTAACAACAAACCTACATCTCATGATGGTGTCTTTTTATAGACCGACACAACAACGGTACAAGATCATCACAGATGCACCCATTTTCCCTTCTGATAAATATGCTTTGGATTCAGTTATTAAACGATTTGGTTTTAATCCCGCAGATGCCTTAATTCAAATCCCAACGCTGACTAAAAATGCTTTAATCTCCACTGATCAACTCATTGATATTATTAAAAAGAATAAAGATCAGGCGTGCCTTCTCTGGCTAAATCCTGTTAATTATCTTTCCGGGCAACGCTTTGACATTCCTGCTATAGCAAAAGCTTGCCATCAATATGATATAACTATAGGTCTTGATTTAGCCCACTCCGTAGGCAATATATCTCTCGAATTACATGCATGGCAGGTGGATTGTGCTGTTTGGTGTTCCTACAAATATTTGAATGGTGGTCCAGGTACAATTGGTGGTTGCTTCGTTCATAAAAATCATCATGATAAAGTTTTGCCGCGGTTAGAAGGATGGTGGGGCCAGGCTGAAGAGAACAGATTTGCGGTGCTGGATCAATTTCAAGGTGTGCCAACAGCTGAGGCTTGGCAATTAAGTAATCCACCCATTCTATTAATGGCTGCTTTAAGAGCTTCGTTAGATATTTTTGATAGAACAAGTGTGACATTGCTTGCTGAGTCATCTCGGGAACTCACAGCTTTCTTTGAAAACTTACTAATAAATTCAAAAATCAATAATAGGATCAAGATCATAAATAATAGACCGCATGAAAGAGGCAATATGCTTTGTATGTGGTTAACCAAGTCGAGTGATTTATCCGCTTTACAGCACAGACTGAAAGAGGGGAATGTGGTTGTAGATTACCGACATCCCGATATAATCCGGGCTAGTTTCTGCCCTCTCTATAACACTCGTGATGAGGTGTTACGGTTCTTTGAGATATTAGAAGATACCTTATATGCACAGGCTGCTTAAGAGCCATGAGTTATGGATGAGGTAAACAAAGTTATATTTATTCCTGGGAACGGTGGGGGCACTACCCACGATAATTGGTTTCCGGAGGTAAAGAAAACGCTGGAAGCAGCAGGCCTCCAGGTAG
>Ga0206844_10395_pt1 | contig 10073 bp, 6 predicted proteins | sample Alteio_BWOrgCont_22_FD_152907 | JGI IMG/M metagenome (GOLD analysis project Ga0206844, IMG submission 152907) | Enriched cells from forest soil in Barre Woods Harvard Forest LTER site, Petersham, Massachusetts, United States -... | ecosystem: Environmental > Terrestrial > Soil > Temperate forest >...
CGTTTTCATTGTTCGAAACATCCCCGTTGGTCGCTGCGGCATTGAGCTTCCGGGACCTCGGTCGCGCATATTCGTTGGACGCTGTTGATTTTCTTATCACAAGACGAAAATCCAGCAGAAAATCCCTGGACGGGGCGTGCGGATGTGCGATTCGATCAAACATTGCCAGCAGAGCTGTTGTGCCAATTTCAAGGCACGGTTGGTGAATCGTGGTGAGCGGCGCCTGCAGAAGCTGGGCATACTTTACGTCATCAACGCCAGCAACCCTGACCTGTGACGGCACGTGCACGCCAAGGCTATTCAACGTTGCAAACAACTGCGCTGCCGTGAAGTCATTTGCGCAGACGATGGCGTCAGGCTGATTGCGGTCCATGAATTCGCGAACCGCAGGTTCGTCAGACGGGTCGATCCATTGCGACAGATCGGGGGCAGAAGAGCCCAGATGGGCACGGAGTGCGCTCCGATACCCTTCTATGCGAGCGTCCACAGTGTGCGCCGAAAGCGGTCTGGCAAAAAACGCGACGCGCCGGGAGCCACAAAGCAGAAGATGTTCAGTCAAAACGTAGCCGGCGCGACGATTGTCGATGCCTACCAGGTCATACTTGCTTCGTTGCGGATACAGAAGGAGATCTCGATCCAGCAGCACAATCGGTATCTTTGCTTCGTCGAGAGCGCAGGCAATGGAAACGTTGACCTCTTCCCCTCCCGCATCAAGTTCTATTGGCGCGAAGAAAACCCCGGAAACCCTCCGCTCGATGTAATACCTGCAGAGATTCTCGGCCTGCGTTTCCTTCGACGCGGCGGGGATAAATGTAGGCCCCCACAGGAGTTCGTGCTGGCCAACAGCATGCCCTTGTGAAATGCCCTGGCAGATCGGTTCGAATATCTCAGTCATCCCCAGTTCCGGAATGAGCAATCCGAAGACAAAGTGTTTGCTGCTGGTGCGATTGGTCACGATCGTGCCAGCGCCCATCCGTTTCTGGATGAACCCCTCCGATTCCAATTGCGCCAGGGCCCGGCGAACGGTCGGCCTGCTGACCCCGAATCTCTTCGCTAAATCCCCCTCGCTGGGAAGCTTTCCCCCCTGGTTATAGCTACCTTCGGACAGCGTCTGGCGCAATTCGAGATAAATTCGGCGGTATTTCGGCCCTTCCGGGGCCCCGTCCCCGACCACATTGCGCATCATTCGGCTCGTCCATCTGCTGATTTTTTCATCGCACGCCTATCTTGTCAGAGGTCGGAGCGGGGGACTCCGCAACGTCGAAGCAAGTCTAGAGCGCGCCAAACCTCCTGTCAATACAGGATTTGTGATATCAAGTGGAATTTTAATTATACCTATTATGTCAGGTTGCGTAAAAATGTAAGAAATAATTTGACAACTGTTACATATCATGTCTACTCTCCTGTCTATCCTGACAGACCGTCGGAACAACGACCCCGAGGTTTAGTCAGCGGGCCTGAATGAGCCAGCGGAAGGAACGGAATCTGCTCCATGTGGTTATTGCCTGAAGCATGAGCAACACGATGGACCGCTGTTGGGGGCATGGTTAGAACTGTCTAAACAATTGCAATCTGGACGGGATCGGAGAAGACAGGTGTAAAAACCTACATTTATAGGCAGCGGCTTACCTATGACCAATTCCGATAAGAATTCCGCAGCGTCAGCACCGCCACGATAAACTGCTTCACCCGAAGGAGGCCAGCATGGTAAGTCAATCGAAGCTTTTCGAGTCAGGAAAAACAGAATCGTTCCTCGGAGCCAGGAATTGCCGTGAGATCCCTGTTTATTCGGGCGCAAAGCGTTTTGGGAATCGCTTGCAGACGGTGCTACTCCTGCTCACGCTCGCGGCCGGAATCGCCAGCACGACAAGCGTCCAAGCACAAAGCTTTGGATCTATCATCGGAAACGTCACCGACCCAACTGGAGCGGTGGTACCCGATGCGCAGGTCACCCTTAAGAACGCAGGCACAAATGCCACTCAAGCAGCGAACAGCAGTTCCAGTGGCACATTCAGCTTCGTCAACCTGAACCCAGGCTCCTACAGTGTCACCGTTTCGAAATCAGGTTTCGAATCCTTTACGCAGAATGCAATCGACGTTCAGGTCGGCGGATCGACACGCGTGAACATAACACTCCCCGTGGGGAATGTCGGCGAAACCATCACAGTAAGCGCTGCCCCGGCACAGTTGCAGACCGATAGCGCTTCCCTTGGCGGCGTCGTCGAAGGTCAGCAGGTTGTGGAGTCGCCGCTGAACGGACGCAACGTAAATAACCTGCTTGATTTTGTGCCCGGTGTTGTTCCGGGCGGCGGGACCCAGGGCAGCACGATGGCCAATGGCGGAAGCGGTAACTTCCAGGCCGGCGGACAAACGCAGGCCATTGCGTATGGGAACTATCAGATTGGGGGAGGGTTCAGTGGGCAAAGCATCTACTTCATCGATGGCGTCAAGTCGAACATCGCGGAAAATAATGTCAACACTCTGGTTCCGACGCAGGATGCAGTCCAGGAGTTTCGGGTACTAACCAATAACGTGAGCGCTGAATTCGGCGGATTCGCTGGAGGCGTCGTTCAAATCTCCACCAAGAGCGGATCAAACGATTTTCATGGAAGCGCTTATGAATACTTTCGCAATACCGCTCTCGATGCGAACGACTGGTTCAGCAACCATACGGGCCTGGGCAAGTCGCCCCTCCACCAAAATCAATACGGCGTCAACCTGGGTGGCCCGATTATCAGAAATAAGGCTTTCTTCTTCTTCTCCTGGGAGCATGAGTCACTTATCTCAGCAAGTCCAATCAACGCGACCGTCCCTGTCACAGCGGAGTTGAATGGAAATTTTTCCGGAGATCCGCAAATCATCTATGACCCCACCACTCATGCTCCATTCCCAGGCAACATAATTCCCCCTGGCAGCATTGATGCCACGGCTCTGAAGATCGTTGAGCTCGAGACTCCGAGTCAATCCAGGGTGCAACAGAATCCATTCACAACCAACTTTTTTGCTTCTGCGCCAATTGAGGGCTACCAGAATCAGTACAACGCACGCATCGATCTCAACCCTACTGCAAGCGATTCGATATTCGCTCGGTATACCTTCTGGAACCCCCATAATGGGCCCAGCGACCCATTCGGCACGATGACTGGCGCAGGTCCGACTGGAAACTATACGCAGGAAGGTGCCCTCGGGGAGAACCATACCTTCAACCCGACTACCATTGCAGAGCTACGCCTGTCCTATCTGGAGAACTACAATTTCCAGTACCCGCTGAGCGACGGCTTTGATATGTCGTCCATCAGTGCGAACTATGGAACGATACAGTCGCAAAGTGTGAATCAGGAAGGACTGCTTCCAGGACTCGGCATCCAGGGCTATGGCATCGGAGCCGAACTCTCGCAACTCTACTGGAACAACAACGTCTGGGGTATTACCGGCAGCGTAACGAAGATTCTGGGAAAGCATACGATCAAAACAGGTGGTCAATGGTGGCAAATACTATGGGAAAACTACGGCAATAGCCAGGGTCTCGGTCTGAATGCCACCACCTTCTATACGGCTGCCAGCGCAACCGATACGGCGGATGGCAATGCTCTGGCCTCATTCCTGCTCGGCATTCCTTCGAGTGTAGGTATTAGTTCAGTGGGGACGTGGCATGCGTTTCTCCACAGCTATGGCTTTTATGTCACCGATACATTTCAAGCGACAGACAAACTGACTGTGACCGCCGGTTTGCGCTGGGAGCAGCCCGGCTCTTATTCTGAAGAGAAGAACCTGAACTCGGTTTTGCAGCCTAACGCTCCCGTTTCGATAGGGAACGTCAGTTCGATCACGAATCCGGTTACGGGTGCAAATGTGCCGTTGGCGGGACAACTGGTCTTCGTCGCCAGCCCTGAGTATCCATCCCGCAGAGAACAGCAACTCCATTGGCTGCTGTTCTCTCCTCGATTCGGCATCGCCTATCGCATTACTCCCAAAACCGTCATACGTACTGGTTACGGGCTATCCTACATGCCAGCAGAGTTGACTGCCGATTCCCCCAGCGCCAGCCCCATAAACTCCGCATTCACCGGTATTAGCAACACAGTTGGGCAGCCCCTATTGACTACAGTGGACGATCCTTTGCCGAACGGAATCAATCTACCCACTGGCCGTACCCAAGCGGGCCTGGATACCGCACTCGGGAATGGCGCCGCAGGCCGTATTTCCAAGCAGCCTTACGGCTATGCTCAACAGTGGAATCTTGCTGTGGAGCAGGCTATCGACAGCAAAAGTACTGTGACAGTTGCGTATGCCGGCGCGAAGGGAACGCACCTTATACTCTCGAATGGCTTCACCGGCACGGGATTAAACCTAAATCAGTTGCCCGACAGCTATCATTCTCTGGGATCCGCGCTCCTCACTCAGGTCGCAAATCCCTTCTATGGCGTGTTACCTGCCGGTACAACATTTGGTGGTCCCACAATCGCACAAGGATATCTCCTATCCCCCCACCCTCAATATCAGAGCATGAGTCAGGTGACACCTCCATATGGCTACTCCTCATACAACGCTCTCCAGGTCTCGTACACCCGCCATTTCAGCCATAACGGAATTCTGCAGGCGGCATATACCTGGGGCAAGCTGCTGAGTAACACCGACAACACGAGCTCATTCCAGGACGGGCAAGGAGGCTTCGGAGTTGTTCAGGACAACACAAATTTAAGACCAGAATATTCACTTAGCCTTCAGGATCTTCCGAACAACCTGGTTATCAACTATGGCCTTGACCTGCCTTTCGGGCGAGGACAAATGTACCTCTCAAATGTTGGTCGTGTCACCGACGCTATCGTCGGCGGCTGGCGTGTGGATGGCATTACGATCTACCGCAGCGGTATCCCGATTGCCCTTCAAGCGGCCGGGAACGGGCTCAGCCAGTTCGGTTCCGGCCCCATTCGGCCAAATTACACTCCAGGTTGCCAACGGAAATTCTCCGGAAATCCGCACAGCAGCAGCAGGGCGACAGAATGGTTCAACACGTCTTGCTTCACTCAACCGGGTGCATACGACTTCGGCAACGAAGGCCGGGTTGACCCGATCATGAGGTCGGAGGCAGAAGGGAACTGGGATTTCTCAATAAACAAAATCGTCGACGTCAAAGATCGGGTGAAGGTCAAGTTCAGTACTGAGGTCTTCGACCTTTTCAACCACGCGCAGTTCGCGATCCCGAACAGCAATCTATCCTCTCCCGGTTTTGGCCGTGTCGGACAGCAATCAAACTTGCCGCGCACCATTCAATTTGCATTGCGGGTCAGTTTCTAGATCGTATTAGGACAAGAAACCGGACTTCAATGAAGCTTTGCATGCGAGGCTGATGCCACTCGAGCTCAGTCCCATCATGCAGACATCTCATCAGGTCTGCGAGCCATCTTGATGCATGACTGCCGCGAGGTAAAATCACTCCCCGGAGTACCAACCAAATGAATTTGAACCGTCGAGATTTTCTGACCGTGATGGTTGGAGCAGCCAGCGTCACTACATTCAGACGATTCAGGTTCCTTCCTTCGGTCCTGGCATCCGTATCGCCCGCAGTTCTGGCTGCCGATCCTCGACGCCCGCAGTTCCATCTGCTGCCTGCCGCTAACTGGATGAATGATCCGAATGGGCCTGTCTATTGGAATGGCCAATACCACATGTTCTATCAATACAACCCCAATGGTGCGTACTGGGGCGACATGCACTGGGGACATGCTGTCAGTCCCGACATGGTTCACTGGCGGCATCTTCCCCTGGCGCTCGCTCCGACCCCTGGCGGTCCGGATTCGGCGGGATGCTTCTCCGGAACGTCGGTGATCGATGGCGATCGGGTCGCCGTTCTCTACACCGGAGTCGTATCGGCGCCGGAAACCGAAGCCACGATTCGCGACGGAGTTAATAACTTTAAAGAATCGCAATGCCTGGCATTTGCCTCTGGCAGGGACTTAACCACATGGACAAAGGTTCCGGAGCCGGTGATTGCGAAGCCTCCGGCAGGAATGGATGTCAGCGGTTTCCGCGATCCTTCGCAATGGCGGCAGGGCGACGAGTGGTACACGGTTGTAGGATCGGGAGTTCGCGGCACAGGAGGGGCAATCCTTCTTTATCGTTCGAAGGATTTACTTCACTGGGAATATCTGCATTTGCTGGCACAAGGCAGTGGGAACGGCAAGGAGGCCGTCAACCCTGTTGCTTCCGGAGATATGTGGGAATGCCCTGACTTCTTTCCGCTAGGCGACAAGCATGTGCTGATTCACTCTGCGGAAGGAAAGGCGTTTTGGCAATCCGGAGCCTTCGATACCGAACAGCTTGTCTTTCACGCTGAACAAAACGGCATGCTCGATTATGGTTCGTTCTATGCTCCGAAAACTCAGTTAGATGAGCATCAGAACCGCATCCTTTGGGGCTGGATTCCTGAAACTCGTCCACTTGAAGCATACCGGGCATCGGGCTGGGCGGGCATGATGTCCTTGCCGCGCGTACTGACACTGGACGAGAACTCGAATCTGCGCGTAACAGTAGCTCCAGCCGTGGAAAAACTTCGTCAGAGTCCCCAGATTCTGCGTATCTCAGGCAGTGAAGAACAGAATCAAAATCAGATTGCGCGCATGACCATCAAGAATTGCTGCGGCGAAATTCTCTGTACCGCCAAACCTGCGGGAATGTTTGGCCTCTCGCTTTTCGGGAATGGCGAATCAGACCCACAGCCATGGATAAGCGTTCAGTATGACTCGGCGCAACCCAATCAGATCCGTCTGGATGAAAAGACCGTCCCGTTTCTTCCAGGCAAGGCCGGCGAACTAAACCTTCATTTCTACATCGATGGTTCAGTGATTGAAACCTTCGTCAACAATCACGCCGCCTACACGAAGCGCTTTTACTACTCCGGCTCATCGGCTCCGCAACTGAACTTGAAGATCAGAGGGAAGACGACGTGCCTTTCAAGTCTGTCAATGTGGCAGCTGTCGCCTGTCTCTCCCGACCGGCTAACGGCTTAAACAGGAGAGGCTCTCGTTCAAAATATTAGGTCGGATCAGCGAATCCGCACGGCCAGAAAGGACGTCGAATTGCAAATCCTTACGATTGGAGAGCTACTTTGGGACGTCTTTAGCGAAACCGAGTTCCTGGGTGGTGCACCTCTTAACTTTTCCGTCGGGGCGCAGAGACTCGGCAACTCGGTTACGTTAGTATCGGCTGTGGGTCAGGATGCGCGAGGTTCCCGCGCGATTCAGTTCATGACCGCACTCAGACTGACCATCGATTTCGTGCAAGTCGTGCCGGGAAGACACACCGGCACGGCGAGGGTCACAACCGACAGTTGTGGGAATGCCAGTTACTTTATTCAGCGTCCCGCCGCCTTTGATGACCTCGTGCTCAACGATGCACTGTTGTCTCAATTGACGAGTCTCCAGCCGCAATGGATATACTACGGTACGCTTTCGCAAACCAATCAGACGAACGAAGATCTTCTGCACCGTCTTGTGCAGCACCTTCCATCCAGCAAATGCTTATATGACATGAATCTTCGAGACGGGCACTGGAATCTATCGCTCGTTCAGCGCCTTTCCGAATTGGCGTCAGTCGCAAAACTGAACGAAAATGAAGCAGAAACTCTGTTTCGAATGATACGCACATCCGAGGAATTCTCCCTGGAAGAGTTCTGCCGGTATTGGTCTTCAACCTTTCAAATCGACACTATTTGTGTCACGCGCGGTCGCGAGGGCTGCGGTATTTTCACGGACGATACTCTGTGTCTCTTCGAGGGATTTGCTGTCGATGTCATTGATACAGTTGGAGCTGGGGATGCATTCGCGGCCGCCTTTCTTCACGGCCAGATCCTCGATTGGCCTGTTGCACGCACGGCATCGTTCGCAAATGCATTGGGAGCTCTGGTTGCAAGTCGTCCCGGAGCTACGCCGGCCTGGACTGCAGACGAGTGTCTGCGACTAATCTCTGATTCCGGAGAATAACAGCGAGCCACGAGTTAAACCAAATCATTGCTCCGGGCGAATCATCGTCGACTACTCACTTCCTATTTGATCAACTGTCTCGCATGCCGTCGGCATAGATGGTGCTTTGCATTTTCTCAATCCCCGTGAACTGGTTGTTCCAAACACGGTGCTAGGCGATGATTCCTGGCAGTCACGTTAATCGACACACAGGGCATCGACGATATCGTGGAACGGGCGGACATCGAACAACACTTCGACGACGCCCACACGGTCGTGGTTCTCTGCACCGTTTTCAACGAGGCCCCCTCCACGTCCGTGCGCCAGCTCTTGACGCGCCAAAGAAGGCGGGGTACGAACGCTCGAAAACAATGTCGCGATTCTGGTGCTCCCCCGGCCCGGCGAGGAAAGACAATGTTTATCCGGTTCAGACAGCTCGCGGGGGATGTGAAATCAAGGGTGAAGAGGTGCAACTAAAGCTCCACCCGCCTGGATTGGTAAATTTGCCAGTCACGTTCTTTAATGCCGCCGAGGATGCGCCCGACGAGTTGCGCTTCTTCATCCGCAGTCAAATCGAGGTCATTCGCAAGTCGTGGAGCCAAATCTAAACGGCTTTAGGGAGATTGCCGCCAACCTGCTGCAAGACGACCAATATTCCGACGCGCACGATTTGGTGCAGCAAACGGTGAGGATTGTGGAAGGTGGATTTGACAGTATCGTGCGAAAGGCCCAATAAGTGGGCCAGAGCATTCATGCCGACGAGATGCGGAGCGATCTTGGACAGGTGTGGGGGCGCGGCAGCGGATATCGTGACCGCATCAATGACCATAACCGGAGATGGTTCACAGATGGCAACCACGGGGGCTCGGACACAAGAGTCGTCGAGCAGATCCGCGAAGAATGGTCTGCAGCCGTAGTTTCTATTCGGGGGTTGCTGACACAAGAATGAAGTTTCACGCGTTCATTAATACAACGTCATACGGAGGCAACATCGCAAGCGAAGACCGTCAATTCACACATTCGACACTACGCGAACGCATTGTCGAGCACGTCTTCGTCGGGGATGTACTGCGAACACTCTGGCGGCGAGGTGTCACTGATGTGGAAATCCTTCGCCCTGAATTCGATGCGCCTGGGTATGACGTAGTGATGAGCCGTGGAACCGTCGTGCGCCACGTCCAGCTAAAGACTCAGGCTGCAGGCAAAGTTTCAGTGGGCCATGCCCTGGCAGACAAACCAAGCGATTGTGTGGTGTGGATCGGTCTTAATACGGATACGCTGGAGCTAGGGCCATATATGTGGGTCGGCGGCACTCCTGGTGAGCCCCTGCCCGATATCTCAAAATACCCGAATCCAAAGCGTCCAACCCATACGCCGCGGGCGTCCGCCCAGTTCGCAAGAATCATCTTGTGCTTCCTCCATCAGCGTTCACCAAAATCAAAACGCTGGATGAAGTCGTGGCCCAGCTTTTTGGGGAACTCGCTCCGCCCCGCTGGTGATAGACCGGATTATCACGCGGCACCCCTAAACTCCGTAAGCCTGCATTGTTGACGGTGAGATTCGAAATCGACCATTGACCGCTTCTCTGAGGTTCTGCCTGCATACGATGCACCGTTCGGTCGTTTGCACCGAACTCACGTCGATCTGGGAGCAACAACCTTCCGGCAAGTGACGTAACGCTCCACAGCCTCGACAATCGCCAGCCGGGACCGTTACTGGCCAGTCTCCAAGTGGCCGAGCTTCTAGGGGCTAGAGTGAAGATGTCTCTAGCGCGATAGACTAGGAGCGATATGCAATACGCGCGAATTCTTGCCTTGATCGATGCTGAAGTGGAGCGACTGCAAAAGGTTCGCCGGCTTCTGGGCTCCTCTTTTTTCTCCATCGAAAAGACTCGCAAGAGAAAATCACCGGTTTCTGTTCATTCTGCCGCCTCTTAAATTGCAAAGATTCAGGATTCTCTCGCCGTCCTACAAGGATCCGCAATTGCGCCAGCGGTCGTGCGCGAAAAACGAACCAGAAGAGCCCCGCATCAGAAAGGGCCTTCCGTAAGCAAGCCGACGGTTGCCCCCTTGGAGACTCCATTGGCCACAGTTGTTCCTGCCGCACCGGTCT
>Ga0206844_10385_pt1 | contig 10039 bp, 5 predicted proteins | sample Alteio_BWOrgCont_22_FD_152907 | JGI IMG/M metagenome (GOLD analysis project Ga0206844, IMG submission 152907) | Enriched cells from forest soil in Barre Woods Harvard Forest LTER site, Petersham, Massachusetts, United States -... | ecosystem: Environmental > Terrestrial > Soil > Temperate forest >...
TAACACTGCCGTAGCGGCTCCTCTTTGCTGTAAAGCTCATCTCCAAAGCTGTCGCCAATGGGCGATGCAGGCGACCCTCACGGCCTGTGCTGTGTACCTTATGCCGATATCGGCATAAGGTACATAATGCCGATGCCTGGATTATGCCGCGCCGGTCGCTGAGCCTGGTGTGATCAGGAGCATTCCGGCGCGATTGTGCGGCATAATCAGAGGCCTTCAAGGAAGGCGAGCTGTTGTCATCTGGACAGAATCGGCCAGGGTGGGATGGGGTAGTGGCTATGCGTTCAAGAGCCTTCTCCTTAAGACGCATGTCCGCGTGCATATAGACCTGCGTGGTTTCAATGGATTCGTGCCCTAGCCAAAGCGAATTCACGGATTGATCCACGCCATGATGCAGCAGCTCCATTGCTGTGCTGTGCCGTAGGACATGCGGGCTTACGCGTTTTCCGATCAATGAAGGGCAGAATCGCGATGCCGACAGTACATGCCTTCGAACAATGCCCTCAAGAGCATCTCGGCTAAGCTTAGCTCCTCGAATGGTGGGAAAGAGTGGATCACTGTTAGAGCCGGCCCGTTCTCTGATCCAAACGTCCAAAACCTTGACAGTCTCCCTGCGAAGTGGCGTGCAGCGCTGCTTTCTTCCTTTTCCTTCACAGCGAATGTGCGCTCCAGTTCCGGTCACGATATCGCAACGTCGTAGATTGATGAGTTCCGATGCTCTCAGTCCAGTTTGAAGAGCAACGATAAGGATTGCATGATCACGACGCCCGACCCATGAGGAGCGATCAGGCGCTGCGAGCACTGCATTCATCTCTGCGCGGTCGAGGAAGGACACAGTCCGCCGCACATAACGCTTTCCGGGCATAGCTAATATCCTCTGGCAGTGCAGCATGTAAGCAGGATCGCTCATGGCCACGAACCGGAAGAAAGACCGGATGGCTGCAAGACGGGTATTTCGACTACGTGCGCTATTACACCGTTCGCTTTCGATGTGAGTGAGGAAGTCGCCGATCAACTCTGCGCCGATATCCTCGATCATGAGTTTGGTTGGAGTCTTCCCTGTGCGGTCACTGGCGAACCGCAGAAGTAGCTGGAAGGTATCCCGATAGCCAGCGATTGTGTTCGAACTTGCCTGCATCTGGTTGCAGAGGCGATCAGTGAAAAACTGCTGAAGAAGTGCCGGGAGTCCTACGTTCGTCATTGCTCCTCCCGTGCTATCGAAGTTTCCGCACGCCGGGAAGCCAATTCAAGCAGTTCCGGAACAGCCTCGATGTACCAATACGTATGCTTCGGATTGGCGTGACCAAGATAGGTCGTTAGCTTGATCATCTCCCGCGAAGGATCGTTGCCGGCGCGATACCACTCGACGAGGGTACGGACCGCGAAAGTATGCCGGAGGTCGTGTATGCGCGGGCCGCGTCCATGCCGATGAAACTTTTCAGCGGAACGCAACCCGATGGTTTGACAGACGCTCACGAAGTTATATTGTGTGCTGCAGTCGGTCAGCCGTTCGCCGTGATCGGACACGAAGAACGGTTGTGAAGCAGCCCCGACAAGACGGTCTCGTTTTCTTGCATAGGCAGCAAGCTGTGCCGTGGTGCTCTCGGACAATGGCAGTAGACGAGCCTTTCCGCCCTTTCCATGTCGGACTGTAAGTACCCCTGTTCCCATATCGACATCGGCATCATCGAGAGAGATCGCCTCGCTAATCCTGAGGCCGGTAAGGTATCGCAATCGATGCATTTATACAAGATTTATTATAATGTCATACGCCCAGATCACGAGGGCATATAAGGCAAGTGTTTCAAGTCAAGATCCGTTAGTAGATTCCAGTGTCGTGCTTTTGATGGGCGATTCTGACGAAGCCACTTGCGTTCATCAGAATGATGCACGTGAAAGCCGCTCAGCTCGAATATCATATGATCGAGTGGAATAAGTGCCAGACTACTTCTCTTTGCGGATTGCGTCGCGAAGCAGTTTCCGCGCTTTCTGAAGGTCCGCCGCTAGAAGATGTTCGCGTACTTCATCGACTCTGGGCAGCAGTTGCTTCACGCTAGACTTGTTGAAGGATGGCAGTGGTAAGATCACGATTCGGTCCAGGCAATCGAGCCGAGAGTTGAATCAAGCTGGTGTCATCGTCCGGAAGCAAGATTGCGACGCCACGGATGGGGTTGGAATTGGCCTAAAGCCGTGAAGCCGTTCCAAGTCCCGCCGTACTTGCCGGGGTCTCAAATTCCACGACGCTGTTGCTCCGATACGTCATCTTGTCCTGCGGATACGGCCCGGCAGGGAAAGAACTGACCTGTTCGATGCCTTCGGCGACGACGTTACGGACAAATTGCCTGCGATCGGGAAAAACACGCGCGATCCCCTTGGCCACCTGAAACCGCCCGGAAGTACCGCCGTCAACGACAGAGATCTGGATCACCGGCCCTGCAAAGCCCTTCCAGTCTGTCGAGAACATGCTCGTTGCATCGATTGCCTCCGGGCTGACGAATATCTTCGAGCAATGGCCTCACCGCGCAAAACAACACAGTCGAGAAGCAAGGGCCGCCGCTCCCGCATTCGACTACTCCCACCTCGGCGCGAACGGCAGCACCTATTCGCGCACCTGGTCGCCATGGAGCTGGTAGTCGTGGTTCCTGACCTGCAGCCTTATCTCAATCTCAATCCGTCGAACTGATCGGCTCTAGCGTGCGTCGTTCTCTTCCGGGTCCCATCCGTTCAGGAACGTTTTTGTATCGTATTGCGCCGCCTCCGCCGCAGTCAGCAGCTTTGTGTGCGGATCTCGCTCGCCCGAACGCGCGCCCGCCCCGGTTGAATTAAATTCGGCGTAGTACACCGTCTCAATCGAATGCGTCTCGCCCGGATGCCATTCGCGCCAGCCCGCTGGGACGATGTGATCGCCCATCTCGGTGCTCAGAAAAATCACCTTTGCGTAAGGACGCCACGGACGCCCCAGCCACACGCCTGTTACGCCTGGGTCGGCCGTGAGCTTGCAATGGCTAAAGACGAAGCCGCTGTCTTCATCCGGATAGTGCTTCGACTGCGCTGTCACGAAGCCCTCCGAGTGCGGAGTGTTGTGAATCTCGCAGTGATCGAAGACCGCTTTGCTGTCGCCGAAGATGAAGTCCACGTTGCCCGCGATGTAGCAATGGCTGAAGTATTGGCGCGTGGGGATGCAAGGCTGGCCGTCGGGCCCACAGTTGCGGCTGCCCACATAAACCGTGTCCTGATTCCCCAACAGGCGCATATTTTTGAAGACGGCCTTGTCTCCGATAACAAAGACAGCGAGCGCCTGCGAGCCGGCGGGCAGTTGCCGGTGCGTGGCGTTCCAGTCATTCGCGAAGGTCAGATTTTCGGCGAAGAAATTATCGGCGCGTACTTCCACTGTCGCGGAGTGCAGCGTGCCTCCTGAAGTACCGGCGCTCTTGCCGAAGATGATTTCCGTCTTCAACGCATCCGGATCATTGCTGCGCATGCGGATGTTTGGCTTCGTGATCGACACGACCTCGCGATAGACGCCAGGGCTAATGAGTATCGTTGCACCATCAGCTGGAGCTGCATCCACGGCGCGCTGCACGGAATAGAAATCCCCCGTGCCGTCCGCTGCCACATAGAGTGTGTTATCGGGAGTGGGCGCAACGTTGGCAGATACAGGTGCAGTCGGATTCACAGGAAAGTCGACAAAGCGCCCATCGCATGCGACCGGCGTGCCCGGCCTGCTGCTTGGATCCTGCATTACGGTCAGGTCATCGCCGGATGGCACGAGGTTTCCGAGCATTGGCCCGACAGTGATCGCAGCGTGTGAAGCGCGAACGTCAGTTGGCTGCAGGCCATCCACAACTACGTTGTCGAACGTTGCCTCGAGCTTGTGCTTGTCATCCAGACCCGCAATCGTCAGCGGCCCTGTTGTGAGGCTGTGCACATTCTTCAGAATGATGTTGCGATAGACGGGGAGAAGATCGCCTGAAAACGTCGTATATAGCGGAGTCAGCACAATCGGGTTGCGCACATTGCGCATGCACACGTTGTCATAGCTGACATCTTCAACCAGCCCGCCCCGGCTACGGTCGCTCTTGATGCGGATGCCGTTGTCAGCTCCATCGATCGTCAAATCAGACACGCGAACGGCGCTCACTCCGCCTGAGGTCTCGCTGCCGATCGACATGCCGTGCCCGGAATAGAAATGGTCGTGCGCGATCGTGATGTGCGACGATGGCCCGGATTTCCCAGCCTTGATGGCTACGTCATCGTCTCCCGCGCGAATGTACGAATAGAGGATCGACACATTTGTCGACGAGGATGGATCGATGCCGTCGGTGTTGCGCGCCGTGCGCGGCGTGTCGATCTTCACTCCCCATGCCGTGAAGCCGTTCGATTTCTCGACCGAGACATGGAAGTTCGGAGAATTCCGCAGTGTAGTGCGATAGAGAATGAAGTTGTCGGACTCGCGCACAATCAGGATGCGCGTGCAGTTCTGGCTTTTGTCTGTGACTTTCGCCGTGTGCGCCAGATCCCACCATGAGACATCCTGCCCAAGCAGTTTCGCGCCGCCGCGCCCGTCGATCACGCCGTCACCCATGATCGCGGCGTTCGGCGCATGATCGGCAAGGATAAATGGCTTGCAGCCATGCCCGTGTTCGTCGACAACGCCGCAGCTTCGCGGAATCACGTCATAGTCGTGCGGATTGCGTGAGGCGAACAGCGCTGTGTTCGCATCAATCAGGAGTGTCACGCCGCTTTTCAAATAGAGCGGCGCAGCCAGGAAGACGTTGTGACCGCCGGCAGCACGCAGCTTAACCGCGTGGCCCTTTTTACAATGATTGATCGCGCTCTGGATTCTTTCCGTGTCCAGGTTGCGCTCGTCATCGTCGGAAAGAGCGCCGCCCGGCGCGGAGAGCTGCGCGTCCAGCGTTACGCAGGGCTTTGGGAAATGGGGCTCCGTCACCTTTCGTGTGTCCTGAGCACTGAGGCGCCCTGCGAAGATTACGCAAAGCCCGAGCGTGAACGGGGAGATCAGATTGATCAGCGAGCGGGTCGACACGGCGCCGGATCTCCTTGACAAGTGGTCTAACCACTGAGTACGCCAGCCAGTCTACCGCTTAACTGCAATGGAGTGTCAAGCTGCCTGTCTCTGGGCGGCGGGTGAAATTTACACCCGATCTGTTCTTCGCCCGTTCCTGCAGTTTCGTCCAGCTAAAAAAATGTCGGAGTCGGCGTAACTTAGTTAAGCTATTAAAAATAAAAGGCAAAATGCTGAATCAAACCGACAGCCCTTTCAGGGACAGCTGCAAATCTGCGGGAAAAGTTGTTTTACCACTTGACAGGTCTATATCTCTTTCGGGACACTATGCCCGTTTTTTAAGTGGTCATACCTCATGAATCGAATTTCCGGTCGTCGTCGAGTCCCAGGACTAATGATCTCGTTCAATGGTCAGTCCAGACACGACCCGCATGCCGGGCATTGCGGCATAAGGGGAAACCACGAGGGGATTATTCATTTTGGAGGCTGATTATGCCATCAAGGTTTTGTGGAGGATGGCCGACGGCACACCTCCGAGGCGAAAACAGAAAATTGCATGTCCTGGCGTCACTGCGCCTCATGCTGGGACTTTCTCTGGCCTTGCTTTTCCCTCTTTCAGTGTGGGGGCAGCTTGGAGGAACGGGAACGATCGAAGGAACGGTCACTGATTCCTCGGGGGCCGTGATCCCCGGCGCGAAAGTGATTGCGCGGAATGTGGCGACAAGAGCCGAAACGGTTCGCACCACTACGAGCAGCGGCCTTTACACCCTCGCTCCGCTCGATGTCGGAGACTACGTCGTCACAGTTACGGCGCCCGGCTTCGAAACGCTGGTGCGCGAGAATATCCACGTGGATGGAATGCAGGTGCTCGCACTCGACCTGGCGCTAAAGATTGGATCGGCGAGCCAGACCGTGACCGTCACTTCAGCCCCGCCGCAACTTGAAACCACCAATGCAACGCTGGGCGGCACGCTGGAGAATGAGGTCTATCAATCGCTCCCGCTTGAGATGGGCGGCGCAAATGGAATCAGTACCGATCAACGACGGGCCACCGACTCCGCGTTACTCATGCCCGGCGTTACCAACAACGAAATCAAGAACAACGAATCCGACGAGCCCATGGTAATCAACGGCAATGCAAGCTCGACGGAGATGTATATCGAGGGTATCCCCTTCGATTCCGCTTCAGTCAGCGGCGACCCGCGCTACATCTGGTCCGCTTTCTCGGTTGAGACGGTCAATCAGTTCCAGGTCAAGACAACGGGCTACTCGGCTGAATATCAGGGACTGGGCGTGGAAAACTTTACCATCAAGTCCGGCACCAACAATTTCCACGGCTCGGCCTATGAAGTGTTTCGCAACACAGCGCTGGACTCGGCTGGCTTCATACCGGCCCAGTACCCAATCAACTATCCCGACGCTTCTAAGGCGGGCACCTACTATAAACCGCCAGAACACATGAACGAATACGGCATATCGCTGGGCGGTCCTATCTGGCGCAATAAGCTCTTCTTTTTTGGCAATTACATGGGATTCCGGTTCTCCGCACTCACTAAGCCGCAGGCCCAGACCATACCCACTCCGGCAGAGATGTGCGGTGACTTCTCGGCAGCGGGCATCGACATCTACGATCCAACGACGCAGACGCAGACAAAAGGGAGCGGCTCAGGTTACTCACGTACGCAGTTCAGCGGCCCAAGCTATACCAGCGCGGGCTGCGGCACCGGTCCCGTCAAAGCGAACGTCATTCCGCAGAATGAAATCTCTCCCATTTCGCAGTATCTCCAGAAGTTCTGGCAGGGGGTTCCTTACCTCAACGACAATCTCACCAATAACTATCTGGGCGCGTATAACTACGGCCTGAACAACTGGTCTACAACGGGCCGCATCGATGCCAATCTTTCCGACAAGCATACGTTGTCCTTCATCATTGCGGCAGGCAGGCAGGGGCTCGTCGGTCCAGCAGGCAGCCAGACGACGAACGTGGGCCCTTTACCCTATCTCTACGCAAAATCCTATGCCCCCGTCACCCGGGTTCTAATCTTCCAGGACACGTATGTAATCAATCCAAGCCTGGTGAATCAGTTCAAATACGGCGCCGCGCAGTATCACTCGCCCGACACCAATCCCACATATGGGATTGCGGACTTCGCCGCAACCGCAGCAGGCATTACCGGGCTGCCCGGCGGACAGGCTTCCGGCAGCTTTCCGGTCGAAAAGTTCACCGGAACAAACGCCCCCGCGCAGTGGGGACCTCAGACCGGATATGTGGGCAATACGGACACTTACTCGATGCTGGATAACGTGCAGTGGATCCACGGCAAGCACTCGTTCACCTTCGGTGGCCAGTACGAGTGGCTTAGCTATAACTACCTCTATGCGGATGGAGGGACCACTCTCACCACGCTGAATTTCGGCGTGAATGAAACGGCGCAGGTGAGCGGATCGTCAGCCGGGGTCGTAAGCGGAACCGGCTTGCCATACGCCAGCTACCTGCTGGGAGCGGTCGATTCCGGAACCTACACTCAGTATGCGCCGATAGCCCAGGAAACTGGCTCTCGCTACCATCCGTTCGCACTCTATGTAAACGACGACTTCAAAGTGACCCCTAAGCTGACGGTGAACGCCGGATTGCGCTGGGATGTGATGCCACCGATGCGCGAAGCGGAGAACCGTTTTTCGTTCCTGAATCCGGCGATTACCAATCCCGTCACCGGCTCTCCGGGAACGCTGCAGTTTGCCGGATCCGGGCCGGACAGTTGCGGCTGCGAGACCCCCATGCAAACGTATTACAAGAACTGGGGCCCGAGGCTGGGTCTTGCGTATGAAGTTACCCCTAATAAGACTGTCATCCGCGCTTCCTACGGTCTCTATTACGCGCATGGCGGCGGCACATCCGGTGGCGCAACAGCTCTTCCGTCCACGACTATGGAGCTGGGCTTTGCGGCAGCGCCAAATCCGGTCTCTCCTGGCGATTCACTTCCTGCCTTTTACCTCAACAATAGCGCGTATTTCGCCAGCGGCACCAATGGCGCCGTTGCCAATACGGCGTTTGGAAGTAGCACCGTCGCTCCGCCGCCGGTCTATAACGCCAGCTATGGAACCTATTATTCCAGCGCGGCCGTGGCGCCGTACAAAGTTTCCTCTACGCTCGCCTATCTCGATCGCTATTATGGCGGCCGTACACCGAGCTTTGAAGGATGGTCCGCTGGTTTCCAGACCCAGGTGACTAGAGATATGACCGCGACTCTCAGCTATGTAGGCAATCAGGGACACTTCCTGCTGCCCACTGGCGCTGCGCGCGGATACTACAACAACCAGCTGGATCCGCAGTATCTCGCGCTGGGAAAAACCGCTTTGGGCGCAACCGCTAGCGCCACCAACATGCCAAACGGCGCATTGCCGTATTCAACTTTCAACAATAAGGTCAGCCAGGCGCTGGTTGCGTTTCCGCAGTACAGCGGCGTTACCGACCAGGTTGGATCGGTCGGCAATTCAAACTATAACGCCCTGCAGCTTTCCATTGTGCAGCGCCTTAGCCGAGGCCTCACCTTCCTGTTCAATTACACATACGGCAAGACGATTGACGACGTCGGAACTTTCCGTACCGGCTATGCGATCCCTGCGGGTGCCCTCGCCTACAGTTCGAAGGCCTGGCCCATCGACCGGATCGAGCGGTCGCGCAGCGCCATAGATCAGCCGCAGAACCTCATCTTTGCCAGCACCTACGATCTCCCGTTTGGCCAGGGGAAAATCGGCAACGACAATGCCTTTGTACGGGACATCGCCGGGGGATGGCGTCTCTCCGGCATCTTCAGCTACTACGCGGGAGATCCCCTGGCCATTACTGAGGGCTCTTGCACTGCTCCCGGCCAGGGCACCTGCATGCCAACCTATGCTCCCGGTTTCATGGGTATTGGCTCAGCTCGACAAAACGGCGGATGGGGCCATGGCGCAACCAGGACCTCGCTGGCTTCTACCCAATACATCAACCCCGCCGCGTTCGTGATGGGTCCGGGAAATGCGGGGACATCCAATGTCGTCAACCCCAACTGCACGGCCGGAACGGCTTCCTGTACAGGGATGGTGCTTGGCAACGTCGCCCGGACCGCTCCCTATGGATTGCGGGGTCCCGGAAACAACAACATTGATGCTTCCCTCCGCCGGACTTTCGACATCAAAGAGAGCGTGAAGTTCGTCTTCGAGGCGAGCGTCTTCAACGCGGTTAACCACGTTTGGTTTGGCAGCGCTTCAAGTACTGCGGACGGATCAATTGGTACTACGACCGGCTCCAGCAGCCTCGGTGTGATAGCGGGCCAGGCCAACAACCCGCGTCAGTGGCAATTCGCGGGACACATCAACTTCTAACCGCCTGCCTGTTGGTTTATCCGAGGGCGTTACCTGGCAGAGTTAAAACGCAGCGCCCCGACTTTCTCTTAAATCCCATGACCTGTTTCCACAGAACTCTTCCGAGTCTTGGCTTTGCCGGATTCCTCTTTGCCGGGCATCTTGCACTGGTTGCCGCACAAGATACGCGCTCGGTGGCCGAGCCCGCGATTCCAGAGGTATGCCAGGCAATAACTGCGCGGTACAACAGCGCAAATCTGGATGCCTCCGATCAGGCGTGCGCGAAAAATTCCTCCGCCTGCGACACCCGCCGCCTTCAGGGAGCGATCGACGCCTGCTCAGCCACTGCACCAAGTAAGGGCGGCCGGGTTACCGTAGAGATCCATTCCGAAGGCGCGAACAACGCCCTTCTAATCCAGCCCATTCAGCTAAAGGCTGGCGTGACTCTGCTGGTCGATGCTGGCGTGACTGTATACGCCTCCGTCAATCCGCGCGACTACGACACGAGTCCGGAACGCTGCGGAACGATCGACGAGCGCGGAGGCGGTTGTTATCCCATGATCCGCATTGACGATGCTCGCGACACCGGCATTATGGGCAACGGAGCCATCGATGGACGCGGCGGCCACCTCTTGCTGGGCAGCGATCAATCATGGTGGCAGATTG
>Ga0206844_10397_pt1 | contig 9902 bp, 4 predicted proteins | sample Alteio_BWOrgCont_22_FD_152907 | JGI IMG/M metagenome (GOLD analysis project Ga0206844, IMG submission 152907) | Enriched cells from forest soil in Barre Woods Harvard Forest LTER site, Petersham, Massachusetts, United States -... | ecosystem: Environmental > Terrestrial > Soil > Temperate forest > O...
CAAGTGTTTTTTTATCTGGTTTAGCTTGAGCAAGGCTTCAATCGGGCTTAGGTTATCAATATCCGTATTTTGAATATCTTCTTTTATCTGTTCTAATACAGGATCGTTGAGCTGGAAGAAACTTAATTGTAAATTGTCGTCTGTTTCGGAGGGCGTAATTGCTTTTGCATTTAAAGCAGGGCTGTGTGTATTCTCTAACTGGCCCAATACTTCATTGGCACGTTGAACCACTCTTACCGGCATACCTGCCATTCTTGCTACATGAATACCAAAACTGTGGTTGCTTCCGCCGGGAACGAGTTTGCGCAGAAATATCACTTTATTCTTGACTTCTTTTACCGAGACATTAAAGTTTTTGATACGCTTATACAATGCTGCCATTTCATTCAATTCATGATAATGCGTTGCGAATAAAGTTTTAGCTTTTGCGTCGGGATGTTCATGGATGAATTCGGCTATTGCCCATGCAATAGAGATACCGTCGTAGGTGCTGGTACCCCGGCCTATCTCATCCAGCAGTATCAAGCTTCTTTCGGAAATATTATTGAGGATACTGGCAGTTTCATTCATCTCCACCATGAAAGTAGATTCACCCGAGGATATATTATCCGATGCCCCAACCCTGGTAAATACTTTATCCACTATACCTATTTCTGCGTTTTGGGCAGGGACAAAACTTCCCATTTGCGCCATGATAACAATCAATGCAACCTGTCGTAATAAAGCAGACTTACCCGACATGTTGGGCCCGGTGATCACTAATATCTGTTGGCTTTCATCATCTAGAAATATGTCGTTTGCAACATAAGCTTCTCCAATCGGCAACTGTTGTTCGATAACTGGATGCCTTCCATTTTTTATATCTATTTTTTTGCCTTCGTTAATATGTGGCCTCACATAATTATTTTCTCTTGCAATTCTTGCAAATGACAGAAGGCAGTCTAACCGGGCGCAAAGGGATGCATTCAGTTGCACGGGAGCAACATAATCGGCAAGCGCAAGAACCAGATTATTAAAAAGTGTTTCTTCCAGTATCAGTATTTTTTCTTCTGCACCTAATATTTTTTCTTCGTATTGCTTCAGTTCTTCGGTAACAAACCGCTCGCAGTTGGATAGTGTTTGTTTGCGTATCCACTCCGGCGGCACTTTATCTTTATGTGTGTTGGTTACTTCCAGGTAGTACCCAAATACATTATTAAATCCTACTTTCAGAGAAGGTATGCCGGTGCGTTCAATTTCTCTTTGCTGTATCTGCACCAAATAATCTTTTCCTGAAAAAGCAATTTTACGCAGTTCGTCTAATTCCTCATTCACTCCGCTGCATATTACATTCCCCTTATTTACAAGAGCAGGAGGCTCCGGCATAATTTCTTTGGCTATGCGTTCCGATATGGTTTTGCAGGGATTAAACTGTTCCGATATTTTTTTAAAATGAGCCTCACCTGTTGCGGCACATTCTTTCTGCAAGTTTTCAATAGCGTGTAGAGCATTTTTTAGTTGCACCACTTCGCGCGGAGATATTTTAGAAACCGCCACTCTTGAAATGATGCGTTCCAGATCGCCGATAGATTTGAGTTGTTGCGCTACCTTCTCTAAAAAATCTTCATGGTTCAGGAAGAAATCGACCATATCCAATCGTTCATCCACCAGCACTTTATCTTTAAGCGGGAAGGTTATCCACCTTCTCAAAAGTCTTGCTCCCATGGGTGAGCAGGTCTTGTCCATTATTTCCAAAAGCGATTTCCCTTTGTCGTGAATGGTCTGCACCAATTCTAAGTTGCGGATGGTAAATTCATCCAGCCAAACGAAGTGGTCCCTTTCAATGCGGGCTATTTTGTTTATGTGAGCTACCTTATCATGTTGTGTATCTGCCAAATATTTTAGCACCGCTCCGGCTGCAATAACAGCCTCTTTCATGCCTTCTATCCCAAAGCCTTTCAACGAGAGGGTATCGAAGCGCTTCAGCAATAATTCCGTTGCATAATCTTCAGTGAATATCCATCCGTCGAGCGCGTAGCTGTAATACTTATCGTCCCATATTTCTTCGTATTCTTTTTTGTGGTCTTTGGGATACAAAACCTCTGTAGGCTGGAAGCTTTGCAATAATTTTTCGATATAATCCATATCACCTTGCGCAACTAAAAACTCACCTGTGGAAACATCCAAAAAAGCAACTCCTGCCAGTTTGCCCTGCCAGAAAACACCTGCTAAAAAATTATTCGTGTTATGTTGAAGTACTTTATCATTATAAGATACCCCGGGCGTTACTAATTCAGTAATTCCGCGCTTTACCAATTTCTTGGTAACCTTTGGGTCCTCTAACTGGTCGCAAATGGCAACTCTGTGTCCGGCGCGAACCAGTTTGGGCAGGTAACTGTCCATGGAGTGGTATGGAAAGCCTGCCAGTTCAGTGGTGGCATTATTGCCAATAGATTTTTTGGTGAGCACAATTCCTAAAATGGCAGATACCTGTTTGGCATCTTCGCCAAAGGTTTCATAAAAATCGCCGATGCGGAACAGCAATATGGCATCGGGGTACTTGGCTTTAATGCCCTGGTACTGCTTCATAAGGGGAGTATCCCAAACCGGTGTAGGTTCTTTTATCATTGCGAAAGGCGAAAATACGAATAGTTGCGGTAAATCTTTGCATTCATTTTTTTGAGAAGGCCGGACCGCTTTTTGAAAATAAATAGGCCACCTTACAAGCTTTGTACTTAAAGGTGTAATACATCCAACAGGGCCGGACTTTTATTTTTAGTTTTCAACATAAATACCTGTTTGTTAATAAGTAGTTGCAGCAATGGCCAAGTTTACCCGTATATTTACATTATAATTTTCACGCCAATGAACACCATTTCTGAAACTATTATCACTATTGAGAAGGAAGCACTCGATACTATACATTTCCCTCCGCAAGAAGTGCTGGTGGACATGAAACAAATAGAGCAAAGAGAATACGAAGCCAAAAGAGCAATGAAGCTTGGAAATTTATTTAACGACAAAGTAAAAATACTTTTTGAGGATGCCGAAGGCATAAAGATGTTAGAAACCTCCGTGTGGGGAATGACAGATAATTATTTGATATTTAAAAGAGGAACGATGCTTCCCTTAAATCGTATACACGAGATAATCATATAAAATAGCGGGTTTAAAGATTACTACAGGCGTATCCCTATAATGCAAACATCGTCGGTTTGTTCAAAGGGGCCTTTCCATTCTTCAAAAATGTCGTTCAGTTTTTGCTTCTGTTCTTCCATGCTTAACGCCGTCATATTTATCAATGCCTCTTGCAGTGGTTTGTATTTAAACTTCTTTTCCTTCGGTCCGCCAAACTGGTCGGCATACCCGTCAGTAAATAAGTAAATGGTATCGCCTATGGCTAATTGTATTGTGTGGGTGGAAAATGGCTTCATGAGATCATAGATACCAATGGGCTGTTTATCCGCAGTAATACTTTTCATCTCACCATTTTGAAAATACCATAATGGGTTATTGGCTCCTGCCCATTGCATTTCCTTTGTGGCCAGGTTTATTTTACAAAAGGATAAATCCATACCATCCTTTACTTCGCCCTGGCTGCTTAATTCTTTAATAATTTTATCTCTTAACCGGTTTAATACTTCTCCCGGTGAAAGTATATCTGGTACTGAGCATATTTCATTTAAAAAGGCACTGCCAAGCATGGTGAGAAATGCTCCGGGTACTCCATGCCCTGTACAGTCTATTGCAGCTATGTACCATTCATTCTCTTTTTCATAGGCCCAGTAAAAATCACCGCTTACTACGTCACGGGGCTTGAAAAGCACAAAATGTTCCGGGAGGTGTTTGGAAACGTGTTCTTCTCCTTTCAGGATGGCTACTTGTATTCGCTTGGCATAGTTTATACTGTCAGTAACCTCTTTGTGTTTCCTTTCTATCTCTATTTTTATTTCGTTTATTCTTTCTTTTTCTTTATGTATGGCGGTACTTTGGCTCCAAAGTTTTTTTACTTTTTCGTCTACCTTTTTTTTATCTGCTTCCAGTTTTTCTTTTTCCAATAACAGCTTTTGGTTCTCTTCATCAACCTTTTTCTTTTTCTTGTACACCGTTTCGTTCATCTGGAATAGCTTGCGGTTCTTTTCCTCCAGTTTTTTCTTTTCTGTTTCCAATTGTTCATTGCCAGCTGAGGCATGCGCAACAGGTGCTTCCTGAGTTTTGTTGTCGGAAACCGAAAGTTGTTTAGTAATAGCAGTTTTACGGAAAAGAAAGATTATTACTGCCAGGGCAGCTATGAGGAGAAGAGAAAGGATGTAAATGAACGGATACATTATTTTGTTTCCCTATAGAACAGTAAGGTTCAATCCGGTGATCCCTCTTTCACTTCCGTCTGAACCTTTGGCTTTAACATTCTGAATAATGATATGAGCTCCCGATGGAACCTGTGAAAGCAATTGTTTCTGTTCTTCAGTCAGAGATGAAGAATTAGAAGATAATACTTTTGTAAGGCCATTTAGAGAAGCAACTATTTCAAAAGAAATAACATCAAAATGCAGGTCAAAGTCAAAATTATCCATTCTAGCCTGTACTTTATCAGCCTTTTCGAGTTCTGTTTTCGATATGATATCATCCCCTTTTTTATTGGCAAAATAGGAAACGGGGTCAGGAACTCTTTTTACCCTAAAGGTAAAAGTGCCAGCAGGTTTCTTTTCTCCATTATCCATTTCTGCAAAAACATCTATTTTGGCTTCTCCGGGTGAACCGATATTAACTATATATTCCCCATTAGAGCCTGTTATTTTTCCATCATCCATTTTCACTGATATTTTGCTGGAAGGAACCCCTGAAACAGATACAGCAATAGGGTTATCTATACCAACGTAAAGGACATTCATTTTCTCTACCGAAATAACTGATTTTAAATCCGCGTTTTCTTCCTTGGGTGAATGACATCCACTCAATAAAAAAATGAGTGCTAAAGCATAAAGTATATTTTTCATAACGATAAATTTTATTGTTTAATGCTTGTGCGCCATCTGTTATTTATAAATTCATTATAATTATCCCAGTAAGCTTGCTGCATTTCACCGTAATCATTTGTGGTTTCTTGGGTTATAGAATTTTTCCCATCATTTTTTTCCATATTAAAAGTGACGATTCTAGTTTCCATTTTACCTTTTTTATAAGTGCCATCACTCATTTTTTGATATACAGGAGGAAAGTTTGAAATCATTTTAGGACCTACGTTCAGGAATTGTATATAATTTATTAAGCCAATAACAGTAATGTAAATAAAGAGAAAAATAGGGCTTCCTTTTTTTAGGTAATTGGCAAATGAGAGTTTGTCGGTAGCATACCGGAATTTAATATTCAAAGACAAAGGAATAAGCAAAAAGATGAGTAATGCAGGCGGATAATCCTTTATGATTTTTGCACCCGGGAAATGTTGTGTCTTGAAGATCCAAGCTATAATGACGACGGCTAAATATATATATAACAAAAAGGAAAGTATGGCAATATTCTTTCCGTTTTTCCATTCGGAGAAGAGCAGCTTAAATGCCTTGAATAGGTATAAGAATAGAAATATAAATAAAGAAAAAATAAGCATAAAGTTAGCTCCGGGATAATGTTGTATTTTAAAAGCATATCCGGCTAATAATAAAAACATGCCACCGTTTTCCATTGCCAGAAAACGATTGGTTGATTGTGCCTTTTTCCAGTTTTCTATAATGATCCATATTAGTTCTATTATTAATAACCCAAACATAGTCCATAATATACTTTCGCCCATGCTGCTGTCACCGAAGAAAATTAATAGTATTATAGACAGAACGAATAACATAAAAAAAGCGAGTGAAGATTTTTTATGTTTCCATATTTTTTTTATGTAAATAAAAACCATAATTAGAGAAACAAGTGCAAGAAAGAGAGTGGCAGACGCTATTATTTCCATAGAGTATGAGTCTTGGGCAAAATTTGCAAAAAAGCCAATTATTAAAAAAGCAAATAATATGTACTGTATGGTGCGTAACGTTTTCATTATGTATTCAGTATATTACTAATTATAGGATTGATTATATTTATCGTAGCTGATTTCATAATCCAGTCCATAAACATCAGAATAGTTGTTCTCGACAAAACTTTCCCATCCTTTGGAAAGTAATGCTCTTTTCAAATTCTCCTCTTTTGTTAAGTCTTGTTGAGGAGCATCAAAACCATGCTCGCTATATTTTATATCAGTAACTAGTTTTTTGTTTGCTTCAGCATTCATTACTTCTCCCCATAGCTCCATTGCTGCCGAAGAAGAAATATATTCAGGGAAGTGGGTAGTTGCCCTGTAATATTCTTCATTATAGCATATTCCCCTGATAAAGTTTTGTAATGCCCTTGCCTTAGATTCTTCCGGAATATCTTTGATTTCCCTGGTTGCAAGATCGTTCATACCCGGTCCGCCGATCATACCTAAAACCCGGAATAATTTTGTTCCCATTTTTTGATCCTGGTCTATACTGACATATAATGAGTCAAGATAAATAAAGGCGTTTTCTATAGGCCCTTTTTCTTGTAGTTTATAGGCAATATCCATATAGGTAGAACGAATATTCTTTTTATCCACTAAGGCTCTGGCAACCTTGAAAGATTCTTGAAGATTGTTATTAACAGCAAGATATTCAGCCAACGATTTTAAGAGTGCTTTATGTGTTTGTGCTCTGTTTTCATCCTGGTTTTTTTGAAATTCGGGGGATAATAAAACAGAAAAATCAAGTGCATTATATGCTTTCATTGCTCCCAGCAAATCATTTTTCTTGAATAATTCAAGTGTTGAAGCTAAGTCATAAAAGGTTTGGGTATTCTTATCAGGATAACCGTCCAAAGACTCACCGGTTAGCAGAATAAAAGAGAGATATTTAGAATTAATGGAATCTCTTTGAATAATGGGGGCGGAATATTGAGGGAAATAATAATAATATAAAAACTCATTCAGTGCATTGAAGTTGACTCTTGAAAGATATAGTTTATGATATTGAGGGTTTTCTATAAGGAAATTCATGAATGGAAATGAGTAAGTGGGAAATAATTCCCAGTCATTATCTCCAATAAGTGCAGGGAAAAGAAAAACAATGGATTTTTTTACTGAATCACCAGATACGAAAGGGTTTCCTTCACTTAATGCAATATCTTGTTTGAGGTACTCTTCACTGACTTTTGAGTACATTTCGAAAGCTTTATAAAAGTAGGTGTTAATTCTGCTTGAATGATTTTTGGTTTTGGCACACTCATAAAATGCCAGTTTTTTATAATACATGGCAAGCCTGAAATTGCGCTCATCTTCGGTAAGAGGATATGTTAATGTCATGGACATTTTATTTACATGGCTGCCCGGTTCGTTTGATTTGAAAGTACCATTGACTGTGGAAGTGATTTTTTCTGTATTAATAAGTTTCAGGTAATAATCAAAAATCATATTTCTCGAATAATCCGGTATCAAAAAGCGGATTAAATTAAATTCGTGTTCAATTCTATTATTAACAAGGAAAGGTGAGGCATTGATGGAGAAATTATCAGAAATTAATTGTTCAATGAATTTTAATCTCGATAACCCCGAAGCTTCTTCGCATTTCTTTAATAAAGATTCGGGAAAGATATTATGTGAAAAACCACCTCGTAGGGAAGCATATTCAAGAATCGAGGACAAATTATTACGAGAATTCCTTAATTCACTATTTTTATAAGAATAGTTAGATTTCACAACAGAATCAATACAGTTGATGGTATTTACAGAATCTTTCAAAGACGAATAGATATATGCTAAAATCTGGTATCCGCCGTTATATGCAAATCCTTCTATAAAGTCCATAGGTATGTGCCACTTTTTATCTTTTGGATAGAAAGAAGCAAATGAAGATTTACTACTTTCGGAATTAAAAGGGGAAATCTTTTTGGCCAGATACTCTGCTTCATCAGTATTTTCAGATAACCCTAGAAGAAGTTCGATCCCGTAATTAAATTGATTTATTGAGGAAAGGTTTATTTTCTTCTCAATGATATGATGAATGATTTTTCGCACACTTTCCAAATGTTTTGTATACATATCACGTACTAAAGGATTTGGGTCAGCGCTATTTACATAGCAAAAAATACCGATGGCCTGGTTGTTTCTCTTTAATTTAGTTTCTATCTCTGAAAAGGAAACTGTATCAATATCAAGTGCCTTACTAGTATTAAGATATTTTAGCAGCGGCAAGCACAGCGGGTTTGTTTTTATCTGGTAATAATCCTCGTAATTTTGAACCTGCTTGATCATGCTACACGCAATATTGTATGCCAGGGAATCATCTTTTAAGCTGTCGAGTACCGATTGCCATGTGCCGGGATTTAATCTTTCATAATTTATAAGGAATCGTGCTTTTACATCCACATCTATCTTATTCGATTTAAGAAGGCCTATACCCTTTGCAGATATATCACTTAGTACGCTGGAGTTTTGTTTTCCCTGGAAATCGAAATAATAATAAGTGCATGTAATTACAAACACTAAAATGCCGAGATAGGTGAGCAGCCTGTTAGCTCCGTATTTTAATACGGTACGTGTAAAGAAAAGCTTACGGGCGCTGAGTTTTATAAATTCCTGGGCATTCAGCAATGTTTCTTCTGCCTTTCGTAATTTCTCTTCTTCGGGTATTTCAGAATCATCGTATCTGGCGAGCCAGTATTTATTGGGATTGCATTTATTATACCAGCTTTCGAAGAAAGTGAGGGGGCCAATAGGCAGGAGATAGCCTTTGGATTTGCCATTGCTGAGCCAACGCTGCATCTGCTTGTTAAAGTCGAGGTAGTTGAGCAGGTTCTCATGTTCTTCCTTGCCCCATTCGGTAAGCAGGTCCCAGTTACGAATAAGACTTTCGTGGGTAATATCCAGCACATCGTTGGGGTGGAGTGCGACAAAACCTTGTGCAGGTATGTAAGGTTTTATCAGGGTATTGCCCGGCAGGCGGAAGATATCTAAAACCCTGCCTACCTTTTCGGTGGTTATTTCGGGCCTATTAATTATTTGAGTAATTTCCTGCAAGGTCATGCGGTTTCTTACAGCCCTTGCATTATCTATTTTAGTGAGACATTGGAAAGCCGTTTTTATAATCGCAACGGCCTCCTCCTTATTTATAGGCTGTTGGGCAGGATGCTGGCTGTTATAGTATTCATGAGCGGTTTCATATAACTCATTGGCGTGAGCATTGAGTACATTCTCGAGCGAGGGAGATTTGAAGAAAGCCTTTTTAAATTCCGGAATGGTTGCGTACCATTCTTCAAAACCTTTAGTGTCTTCAGGCGGAAGTTTTTCTTTTGGCAAACCGGATAGCTTGGCCAAATGGATAAGATCCATTTCTTTGGTGCCGTTCTCAGCCTGCTTCCATATTTGATTGAGTGCATGCTGCAATACTGGTAGCTGATCAAAACCTTCTCCTATTTCATTGATAAGCGTTTCAGTAAGCCGGTTGTCAATACTATCACCATTGAGCATGGCAGGCTCTTCGACAACTTGATGTATCTCCTTTCTTTTAAGGCGGGGAACAAAGAACTGGCTGAACCCTATATATTCCGGGAGCCCGCGGAAAGCAGCACATTGCCCGATATAATCGGAACGCATGGTACATATAATATAGATGGGCAGATCTTCGGCAAGAGCTATTTTAGCGGTTTCTATCAATAAGTTTACCACAGCTTGGGAAGCAACCGAGGCTCTTCCGTGATGATAGTTTTCAGAATTAGTAAAAAATTCCTCAAACTGGTCGACGAGTAGAAAGAGATTGGCTGCCTTTCTCTTTAACCCCTTTTTGTCCGCGTCATTGGCTTTTTTCCATTTGTCGCTGTTATAGTCGAGATGGTAGGGAGAGTTCTTATAAAGATCGATCAAGGAAGAAAACCCG
>Ga0206844_10398_pt1 | contig 9865 bp, 6 predicted proteins | sample Alteio_BWOrgCont_22_FD_152907 | JGI IMG/M metagenome (GOLD analysis project Ga0206844, IMG submission 152907) | Enriched cells from forest soil in Barre Woods Harvard Forest LTER site, Petersham, Massachusetts, United States -... | ecosystem: Environmental > Terrestrial > Soil > Temperate forest > O...
CAACACCGCCCAGGCCCATGTTATAAGATGCTGCTACTAAAGTCCAACTATGGAACTGCGAGTAGGCTTCCTTAAAATACCTACATGCTGCTTCAGTGCTTTTTTCAAGGTTATAACGCTCATCAACGTCTTTACTTATTTCAAGTCCGTATGATTCACCGGTTGATCTCATAAACTGCCAAAACCCCGATGCTCCAACACCAGATACTTTATAGCTAAACCCGCTTTCGGCCAAAGCAAGGTATTTAAAATCCTCGGGTATGCCATTCCTCTTCAGTATTTTCTCAATGGCGGGAAAGTATCGATGGGCACGCTTCATCATCAGTAATGTTTGCGATTGCCAATAGGTGTTCACAAGCATTTCCTGCTCCAGGTTCTCCTTTATACCAAAGTGATTCATAGGAACCTTTTCTCCTGCAAAACTCATGGTATCGGGCAAAGGCACAGAGAATATTTTATACGTTTGGCTGAAGGTGTTATTATCTGAACTGATATTGTCAGAAGCTCTGAGAAGCTCCATGGTCATAGATAACAGAATAACGCTGCCACCCACAAAAAATATATTTTTTGCTTTGTCTTTTATGTGCGCCGGAATTTTACCGGGCATGTTAAACTTCATAACTCTTCTTTTTTACCCTGTTTATAATAAAGAAGGTTATGAGTGATAAAATAAAGTAAGCTGAGAAAATACCGAAATATAACATGGACCAATTTTGAATATACTTATTTATAAACACTACAAACAGCAAAGATACACCAGAATACAGAGAATAGATAACAGCAATCTTAGGCTCCTTGATACCCAGATAGAAAAGATGATGTGTGGTATGGTCTTTTCCTCCCACAAAAGGTGATGAACCCCTTAAAATGCGGTTGGTAAATACAACAGTAGTATCTATAATAGGCAAGGCAAATGTCAGTAGAACAGAAAGTACCCTTTTAGACGCAGGTAATGGGGGTTCAGGTGATGTTCCCCATAAAAACAAAATACCTACAGCAGCCATAAAAGCTCCTAAAAACTGCGTGCCTGTATCGCCCATATACATTTTTGATGGCCACCAGTTAAATAGTAAAAATGCCGATATGGCAGATGCAATGCCAAGTATAAGTGTAAAAAAAACAGAATCGGACTGTTTACCAATTATTAAAAGGCAAAGTATAGTAACCATTGCATTTAAAGAAGCAATAGATGAAATGGCATCCATATTATCCAACAGGTTAATGGCATTCATTATACCTACAACCCAAAGCATTGTAATAAAGTAGTTGAGGTAAATGTTTTGGAACAGTTGAATGTAAATATGCGTATAAATGAAAATAACACCGCAAAAAACCTGGGCCGAAAATTTCAGTATTGGGTTAGTATCGTAAGCATCGTCGGCAAGACCCATTAAAAAGGCGCAAGTACATGCTACCAGCATACCCAGTGTTTCGGAATGTAAAAGAACATTTGATGATTCGAAGAAGAGAGAGTATACGATAAGGGATAAAAGGAATGTTATAAAAAAAGTTATGCCCCCTAATGCAGGTTTATGCACATCACTAAACCGTACAATGTTTTCACTTTTACGTATGCCTAAAGTTCGAGAAAACTTAAGAAAAAGACTATTTAATAGTATTGAAAGCACAAATACCATTGTGAAAAAACTAAAGTAGAATAGAGGCAGGTTTAAACCCATTTAATTTTATAGTTAATTTAAAACTGGCTCTTAAAATCTTTAAAAAGCCCTGCATTTTTGTCCTTTTCTGATAATACAGGCGATTCAATGTCCCACGTAATTTTTAAATCAGGATCATTCCACCTAATAGAGTCTTCAGAAGCTTTGTTGTAGAGTCTTGAACATTTATACAAGAAAACGGTATCGTTCTCAAGTGTTTTAAAACCGTGGGCAAATCCCTCAGGTATATACAATATGGTTTTGTTCTTTGCATTTAATTCAAGCCCGTAAAACTGGCCATAAGTAGGTGATTTTTTACGAATATCAACCGCTACATCCCAAACCGAACCTTGTATTACTCTTACCAATTTTGACTGGGCATACGGAGGGTTTTGAAAATGCAATCCCCTAACCACATCTTTTTGTGATTGTGATTGATTGTCCTGCATAAAATCATCATTAATACCCGCATCTGCCAATACTTTTTTATTGTAAGGTTCGTAAAAATAGCCTCTATCGTCTTCAAACACCTTGGGTTGAAGTACTAACAATCCCTGAATGGGGGTCTTAATTATTTCCATACTTACAAAAATATATTAATCGATAAAGATTCCTTTACCGATTAATTGTAAATGATTAATAAGCAACAATTTGATAGTAAAAGTAAGGTTTTTTTAGTTACTAATCCCTTTACTTTTTGTTTTAAACGGGTCACTATTTATCTTCGGTAGCTATAGTGATAATATTCATTAAATTTGTTAAAATAACTTTTAAAAAATAATGCAGTATAAGGTTGGGGAAAGTGAGTATGTGCATGGTGGTACGCAAAAGGATATTTATACACCTAATGATGTAGAAAGCTGCAGATGCTTATTATGCGGTTCTGACAGGTTTGATAAAATATATCAGGAAAGAGGAGCTTTAGGAATTGTACAATGCGCTGAATGTGAGCTTATATATACTAACCCAAGGCCTAAAGCAGCAGAACAGAATTATTTTGGAGATGCTACCATATTTTACAGCGAAGCAGAACAAATATTCAAGGGTAAAAAAAATCACCATCGTGACAAAAATTATGAGTACGAGATTGCCCGAATAAAAGAATTTAAAAAAACTGGTAGGTTGCTGGATATCGGTTCAAACATGGGCTTCTTTTTGCGCAAGGCTGCTTCTGCCGGATATCAGGTTGAAGGGGTAGAGCCTTCGCCTTCATTAGCGAAAATTGCACACGAAGAATTTAACCTGAAAATTACTAATGCCTATTTTAGAGAAGATGATTTTGCCGCAGGCAGTTTCGATATTATTACTCTTATTGATGTGTTTGAGCATGTAACAAATCCAATTCAACTATTACAAACAATATATCCTGTATTAAAGGATGACGGTATTTTGTGCATTAAAGTCCCTAATGGAAATTATAATAAGTTCAAATTGTCTTTAGCACGGTTAATGAATAGAGAGCAACAGCATGAACTGTTCAATGCTTACGAACATGTAGGGCACTATACTCAAAAGACAATGAAAAAGATGGTTGAAAAAGCAGGTTTTCAATTAAAGAAAACCATCGTTCCATTACCTGTTGATCCACCAATATGGGCAAACTTAACAGGGCATTACTTTCAATATCCATCACCATTTATATTGGATTGGAAAAGAATACTTATAAGGAAATTGTTTTATTACATAGGCAAACTAGAGAACGCTTTAGAAATGCCAACTAAATTTGCCCCTGATTTATTTTTCATTATAAAAAAACGGTAGGCTAAAATTAAAGTAGGGGTAGCTATTCAGTTTCTTAGGCTTCGTAATAATTACCATGCCCATACCCATATCCATAGCCGTACCCATACCCATAATACCCATATCCATAGGGGTTTCTCTTTAGGTTTACACCATTAAGCACAAAAGAAAGTTTATGTAAATGGTTTTTATAATAAAGCCTGTCTACAAAGTGCACAAATTCACGTTTTGAATAATCGGCCCGCATCACATAAATTGGATAATCGGCTTTTTGAAGCATAGCAATTCCATCAGTTACCAACCCTACCGGAGGGTTATCAATTATAATGATATCATATTTCTTCTTTAATACTTCCAAAAGTTCATCCATCGCACTGCTAATTACTAACTCTGAAGGATTGGGAGGAATAGGACCTGCAGTTATAACATGTAGGTTTTCAAATTCTGACACTTGAACTGTTTCTTCCAATGTATACTTACCGATGAGTAAAGTACTCATACCCTTAGAATTATCCATACCAAGAGCTGTATGGATTCTTGGTTTGCGCATATCAAGGTCAAGAATAATTACTTTTTTACCCGAATAAGTAATTAAACCAGCAAGGTTGATGGATACAAAAGTTTTTCCTTCGCCAGAAATAGTAGAGGTAATTGCTATTATCTTAGCCTGAGAATCGTTTGATATGAATTGAAGGTTTGTGCGGATCGATCGAAACGATTCTGCCAGAACAGATTTAGGGTTGTGGTTAACAATAAATTGTGAGGATGGTATTTCTTTTGTATATAGTGGTATAACTCCCAATAAAGTTACCGGACTTTCAGTAATACGTTCTATTTCATCAATTGAAGAAATAGTATTGTAAAAAAGATAAATTATAATAAGTATTACAATGCTTACAGCAAATGCTGCTAATAAGGCAATCGTAAAGCTTAGTGTTTTTTGAGGGTAAACAGGTATCAGCGATGCTACAGCGTTTTCAAGTACTTGACTTTCCGCTACATACCCCGCTTTGGATATTTGATATTCTGTCTTTTTTTCAAGTAATGCATCATAATATTTTTCATGAATGGTAAAAAGCCGCTGAAGCTTCATGTAATCGATATTAGTCCCGGTTACCTTATCCGGATAAAGCGATTTTATATGATTAATTTGAGATTCAATATCATTCTTTCGCGATTCAATTTGTTCTTTAATAACTGGTATGCTTTGTACAACTAGTTTTTTTTGTGTTTCAATTTGCGCGTCAAAATTTACTGATCCAGGGTTATCTGGTTTTATATCGAATTCGGCTGTTTGTTTTTTTTGTATTGACTGACGAAGATCTGATAGGTACTCTTTCAACTGACTACCAATATCACTACCATTTAATAGGATTAATAATTCAGTGGGATCCACATCTTGCTTTGCTTTAATTTCCGTTTCAAGATGAGCAAGTATTCTTTCATTCAGATCAAGACCTTCTAATTCATCTTCCATTGCTGATAGATGCGCCATGTTCTGATTCATTACAGCTTGTGCCGGAGTATATGTATTGGGCTGAGCCGTATTGTTAGGGACGCTACTACTAGGAAAGGAATCGATTGATAATTCAATCAATTTTATTTTAGAGTATTCATAATCTAATTGTTCATCAACAAATTTTAAAATACTTTCAGCGCTTTCGCTTTTTTTGTTTAATGAATGCTGTATGTATATCCTGGCTATGGCATTGGCTAAATCGGCTGCTTTTGAATCATTAAAATCATCGCACGAAATCTGTAATGTTCTTGCATCAGGGTTAAGAATTTTAACAGTAATATTTTGAGAATATTGCCTTGCTAATTGTATAGGGCTATTTATAATAAAGTAAAAGGCATCTTTCTTAACTTTTCCTTGTATTTCTTCAAGTTGTTTATAGTCTTTAATGCGTACTTTAATATTCCCATCAGAAGTTGTGATGGATTCATCGGCCCCAAAAGGTATAATTACCTGCGTACCGTTTTTGGAATAGGTTATTTGGCCTGATGTAGGGGATGAAAAACGTAAATATATTTTCTGACCCAAGAAATTTTTAAATGCAGCTGAGTCGTAACTGATACTGTACGGCGCTGATGGATATTGTTCATCATTTTTAAAAGTACCTTCGGTATAATAGGATACATTAAGATTAAGTGATTGGAATACTTCTTCCAAAAAAAGTGGGGAGCGTATTAATTCTACAGCTTGCGCTAACTCTTCGTCAGGGCTTTGAAAAAGGGGTGCACTGCTGGTAGGCCCTAAAATTAAGTTTGATTTATTTTGAGAATTAATTTGAATAGTACTGCTTTCTTCAAATATTCGTTGAGTATAACGCAGGTATAAAATAGTAATAGTTAAGGATAAAAGAAAAACCGCTGCTATCCACTTCCATTTTTTTTGTGCAATTAAAATAAATAATGACAGATCAAAATCTTCATTCATCGACGACCTTTTCTCCTTTTTACGAGGAAAAGGAGCAGGCAAATTCTCTTGGCCAGGGTTCTGCATCATTAAATTTTGGTCGCCTTTAACAGGGCAATTGTAACAACTAAAGAAAGTACAACACTTAGCGCACTTATTGACGGGGTTAGTTTATTAACTACATCCGAAACAACCTGCCTTTGAGGAGTTACATATACAATATCACCTTCTTGCATTATAGTATATGCTTCCTTAATGTCTTCTATTTTTGACAGATCAATAAGATATATGTCTGGTTTGTTAGGATTTCCCCTTATAAGTTTAATTTGTTTAGCCTTGCCGTTTACGGTTAGTCCACCCATACCGGCAAGTACTTCCATTAATGTAGTATTGTTGTTTGTTAACGGTACAACTTTTGCAGACCCCGGATCACCAGGAAAAACAATTACTCTTCGGTTAGTAACGGATAGTATAATAAAAGGTTTAATATAATATTGAGAGAACTTTTGCTCAAGCATTTGAGTCGCTTCTCTAATGGTATAGCCGGTTATTAAAACTCGTCCCAAAACAGGAAATCTAATGGTGCCATCAGGCTCAACAATATATTCTGTAGTGGTTGTATAATTAACCGCTGCCCCGGCATTATTATCAATAATACTACTATAGTCAATTAAACGGAACCCATCCTGAGAGTATAGTCTAAGTGTAATAATATCATTTACCGATATCTTATATTCTATATTAGAAATAGAATCGTTAAGCTTTGCGTAAGGGTAATTATGTGGTGCCCTTAACATTATACTTGGGTATAACCATGAACACCCGGTCATGGTAACTATACAAAATAGGAAGAGTAATTTCCGCATAAAACTAGAATCAGGTTAACTGGTTTGCAAAAGTACTAAAAATCACGATGCCTTAATATGCTTTCTTTCAATGAGTTCTTGGTATAATAGCCTCATATTCAAAGCTAAAGCGGTGTAATGAAATCGTTCCATTACAAAATCTTTGCCCTGTTTTGATATTTTTAACCTTAGCTGTTCATTATCAGCAAGTTTTGCCAAGTTTTCGGCGAATTTCAATGAATTATCAACTGGTGATAATAGTGCTGTTATTTCGGGTATAACTACATTTTCTATTCCACCCGTTTGTGTAGATACAATTGGTTTGCCTGCTGCCTGTGCTTCAATAAGGCTAACTGGAGTTCCCTCATTAAGTGATGAAAGTGCAACAATATCTACTCCGGCAGTTGCAACATCTGCTTCCTTTATCCATGATGTGAAAACAACATTAGCTGACGCATCAATTGTATTGCCATATGTGTAGGTAAGTCCAATCGCTTTACAATACGCCATCAATTCTTCTCTCATTTCGCCATCACCAACTATTATAGCCTTTAGTTTATTAGATGATTGGGCTTTGGCCAATTTAAAGGCATCTAAAAATAATTTATGGTTTTTTACAGGCACCAGCCTGCCTATAATACCAATTGCAATTTCGTTATCGGCTATTTTGTATTTATCGCGGAATAATTTTCTTTTTTCGGGCACATTGGTCCAAAATCTTTCCAGGTCAAAACCTAATGGTACAATATGAAATTTTTCTGCAGGAGCGATGTGGTGTATTTCTGAAAGTTCGTGTTTCTGTTTTTCGCTAAGTGCGACTAATGCAGTTGTCCATTTTGCCAGATACCGCTCAATATTTTTATAAACGGCTGTTTGTACATTGCCAAAATAAGAATGGAAGACATGCCCATGAAAAGTATGGACCGTAATGGGTACGTTGCAGGAGAATGCTGCCATTCTTCCCAATGCACCCGCTTTGGCCGCGTGGGTATGGACTATGTGTGGCTTAAAATCTTTTATCAGTTTTTTAATATGTTTATAAGCCGCTATATCGTTCATGGGGTTTATTGAGCGTCTCATTTCAGGTATGATGGTAGGTTTTATACCATTTTGTTCTAATATAAAATCTGAGCTCGCTTCCGATTCTTCTTTTTGTCCGCCAACTAACATGGTTTCAAACTCAGGTGCCAAATAACGTGTAAGGTAGGTTACGTTATAGGTAGGCCCCCCCAAATTGAAACGATTCGTTATTCTTAATATGCGGTACATAGGCCTATGCTTTCTGTAAATATTTTTTGTGCCAATGCTGAAAAACAATCAACCCCCAAACACGTGCCACTGAATCTTGCGGATTGTTTGAGTAGAGCTTTTGTTTTAAGGCTTTTATTGCAACAGGATCAAAAATCCCCTGTTCTGCAATTTTCTTTTCATTTAACCAATCGTTTTCAATTTGGCTGCGCAGCCCTGTTTTAAACCACTTTAACAGTGGTACTTCAAAGCCATGCTTTTTACGGGTCAATATTTCTTCGGGCAATAAAGGAGCTACAGCTTCACGCAAAATTCTCTTTTGACTATTCCCTGTTATTTTATACTCGGTAGGTAGCGAAAATAAAAAGTTAACCAATCTATAATCGAGCAAAGGTACCCTAACTTCAAGGCTATTTGCCATGCTCATAGTGTCTGTCTTCACTAGCATATCGTTTTGTAAAACCATTTGCACATCGGTATACAAAAGCGAGTTGAAGTCGTCGTTTATGTTCTTTAAAAGCTGATGCTTACGGGTGTTATTATCACTTTCAAGCTTATTGTGTTTATTCGCCAACAGCTCCATCGCTTCTCTAGCTTTTGCAATAGTGGCCCATCTCCAATACCTTTCTTGCGTGCTCATTTTAGCGCCTTCGGCAAAGCGTATACCTTGCCTTACTATGTTGCCAAGTTTACTATTGCGAGATTGTGGCAGTGTGCGCAAAAATGGTAATGCTGTAGTGGTTAATGTTTTGTAATAGCCTGCATGCTGTAATTTATATTCTGCACGATGCTTATTATAACCGGCCATAAGCTCATCACCACCATCGCCAGAAAGGGCTACCGTAACATGTTCCCTGGTTTTGCGCGACAGGATATGCATAGGTATGGCCGATGAATCACCGAATGGTTCGCCCATACCGTCTAGCACTTTAAAAAGCTCATTATATAGGTCATCACTACCTAACATAAAACTATGATGCTGTGTTTTTAAATGCTTGCTTACCATTTCGGCATAACGGCTTTCATCAAACAAGGGCTCATCTGTATAGCCAATTGAAAATGTCATTAATCCACTTTTATGTTTAGCTGAAATAGCGGTAACTGCGGATGAATCGAGCCCGCCACTTAAAAATGTACCTAAAGGAACATCAGCAATAAGGCGCTTTTGAACAGCATCATCCAGCAGACTATAGTAAGTCTTTTTTGCTTCTTCAAAAGAACCGGTATGCGATTGTTCATGGCTTGGATAAGCTTCGTTGCAAAATGGTTTAAAGCTTATTGCCGCTCCTGCTTTTATTTTGCAATAATAACCTACCGGGAATTTTTTTATTCCTTCTATAATAGTATCTGGTGCGGGTATATAGTTAAGTTGCAGGTATTGAAATAAGGATGCCTGATCGATAGTTTTATTAATCGGGTAACTAAGCATGGCCTGCATTTCCGAAGCAAAGAATAGTTTTTCGTTATCGGAATAATAGAGTAGGGGTTTAATGCCAAATCTATCGCGTGCAATAAACAGTGTTTGCTCTAACGCATCATATATAGCCAGAGCAAAAAAGCCATTTACATTCTCTAAAAAGGTTTCTCCCTTAGCAATATAAAGTTGCAAAAGCACTTCTGTATCTCCATTGGTATGGAAGCTAATGCCTTGTTTTTGTAGTTTCTCTTTATGTTCTTTGTAATTAAAAAACTCGCCGTTATAAACCATTACGTACCTTTTATCGGCACTGTAAAATGGTTGTGCCGAAGCAGTAGTAGTATCAATAATGCTCAGGCGGGTATGTCCTAAGGCGGCATGTTCATGAAAGTAAACCCCTTCGGCATCTGGCCCCCGGTGATGTAATGCAGAAATAGCTTTGTTAAGTGCTTCTCTGTAAGTATCTGCCTTATTGGTATGGGTGAAAGCACCCGTTATGCCACACACGTATTTTTTAGCTATAGTTCTTACCTCAAAA
>Ga0206844_10399_pt1 | contig 9852 bp, 7 predicted proteins | sample Alteio_BWOrgCont_22_FD_152907 | JGI IMG/M metagenome (GOLD analysis project Ga0206844, IMG submission 152907) | Enriched cells from forest soil in Barre Woods Harvard Forest LTER site, Petersham, Massachusetts, United States -... | ecosystem: Environmental > Terrestrial > Soil > Temperate forest > O...
GGAGTTGCGACAGATAGATCACAGAACGTATATATAACAGGACAAGCAGGGGGTGGCATCGCTACTGCCGGGGCATATCAGACATCATACAGTGGCGCTTTTCTTGCAAAATTCAGCGGTGCAGGTACAAGGCTATGGGCAACGTATTACGGCGGGCCATCGAATAATTGGGCCAACGGTGTCGCCACAGATAGCTTCGGGGATGTATTTATTATCGGGACAACTTCGAGCGCCACAGGTATTGTAACCGAAGGTGCCTATCAAACTATGTTAAATAATACGCGTGATGGTGGTGATGAATTTCTTGTCAAATTCAACGGCAATGGCGCGCGCGTATGGGCTACCTATTTTGGCGGGATTTATCCTTTGGATTATGGTATCCCTGATGCAGAATGGTACAATGGCATCTGCGCCAATGGCTTTGGCGATGTCTATATGGCATCAAGCACAAATGATACAGCTATGGCAACAAAAGGCGCATACCAGACTTCTTATGGGGGCAGTAACTATAATGCAGTCAATGCATTCTTAGTAAGGTTTAACTTCAGGGCCAACAATGATGCGGGCATATCTTCAATCTTAAACCCTGCTATCCCATTGTGTTCAGGCCCGCAAACCGTAAAAGTGCATTTGTGTAACTATGGCAATTATGATCTCAATTCGGTAACCATTGGTTGGTCGGTAAATAGGAAAGCCCAACCATCATATCATTGGTCCGGGAAACTTACTACGGATAGTTCTATAACAGTAACCATTGGGCCAGGACAATTTACAGCAGGAACTGATACCGTCAAGGCCTGGACTTCAATGCCAAACGGGGCTGTGGATTCCGTCCCCGAAAATGACACTTCAAAATCCGTTGTCCAGGTTAACCCACTTCCAGTCGCCAATGCAGGGCCAGACACTACGCTTTGCTATAACCAAATCTATACCATGCAGGGCAACGGCGGAATATCTTATACCTGGCATCCGGCCAAGTATCTATCTTCAGCGTACAATCCTAATGCGATTGCTGTATTGCCTAATACGGAGCAATATGTCCTCGTGGTAAGTAACGGGGCCGGCTGTACTGACAGTGCATCAGTTTTGCTTAAAGTAAGACCAAAATTAAGGGTGAAAGCAACTGTAAATTATGACACAGTCTGCTACGGTCAAAATGTTATCCTATCTGCAAGTGCGCATGGCGGAGATAGTTTGCATTATAAATATCAATGGAGCAATGATTCAACGTCTATAGATTCAGAGAGTGTAAAAATATATAAGAGCGCCTGGCACAAAGTGATTCTCAGCGATAACTGCACTCCGTTACCAGCCCTGGATAGTATTTACATTTATGCCACTCCTTTGCCGAAGGCAGCTTTTACCTGGTTGCCCATTCAAAATGATATCCAGAATCGACGGATTAATTTTATCAACCAATCCACCAATGCTTCCTCTTATCTCTGGACATTTGGCACAAAAGACAGCAGCAAACAGGAATCCCCTGTTTATATTTATACCGATACGGGCGATTACCAGATAACCTTGGTGGCTTATGGCCTTAACAATTGCCCCAACGATACGGCTTTTGGTTTTATTAAAATCATTTCAGGCCAGGTCACCATTTACATCCCCAATGCCTTCAGCCCTAATAATGACGGGACAAATGATTTTTTTTATATTACAGGTGTGGGCATAGAGAGCTATTCTTACAATATTTATAACCGGTGGGGCGAACAGATTTATGCCTCACCCCGACCCCTGTCTGCACAGGCAGGCTCTCCTGGAGGAGAGGGAGAAGGTTGGGATGGAACCTCCAAAGGCTCACAAGTGCCAGAAGGCATCTACATTTATATGGTTGACGTGACTGATGTTTTCGGGCAGCACCATTATTTTAACGGGAATATAACATTGATGAGATAGGGAATTGTAGTGACAATTATTTCCGCCGTCCATCGTTATCTTTGCCAGACCAGATTCAAATAAATGAAATACCTTTTACCCTTTCTGTTTCTTACCCCGTTTGCATCCCTCGCGCAGCAAAACTGTACTTCCGCTTATATCCACGTTTTCAGCGTTACAGACAGCTTGCCGGTTGCACCAGTTGTTCAGGTAAAACTTGATTCGGCACAAGAAGCAACAGCCAAAGGCCTTGCCCAAAAAAAGAAAGCATATTTAATAAAATACAAAGACCCAAAGATCGTATCCAATAAACTAAAACAGGACAAAGCACTTGACAGTGCAAACAACCTAAAACTTAGAAGGTCGCTTCAACAGAGGTTTTATGTAAAACAGATCAGCGCTGCCCAGCTTAAAATTTATGATAAGGGCAAAATATACAATTCTGTCATGAATGCCGACAGCCCGTATTTTGCAAAGCTGCCGGCCGACTCCTGCGATGTAACGGCGGAATGTTTAAAGATGATAAGAGAAATGCTGAAATAGCTTGCAGGCTTGGGATGAAACCATAACGTTTCTGTCTTGGCTATCTTTCTCCGCTCTTTTTGTGTAAGTTTGTCACGCACTTATTTACCTAAAACGCATATTTGAATGCCCCAAAGGCATACCCTACATTTTATTGTCCCTTGCTATAATCCGGATGAGGGCTGGGAAAAAATCCTGGCTGATAAATTCCATGAACTTGAGACTGCCATGCCTGATGTAAATGCCAGGATAACATTGGTTAATGACGGTTCGGTATCCGGGACCACAGATGAATCAATTCATTGCCTGAAAAACAGTGTTCCTTCTTTGCGAATACTGGGTTACCCTGAAAATAAGGGAAAGGGGTTTGCATTGCGGTACGGACTAAATGATGCCGAAGGGGATTATTTTATTTACACGGATATTGATTTCCCATATACCATACCTATTATGGTGGAAATCTATAATGGCCTGTTGAACGGGGCGGATGTGGTTGTTGGCATACGCGAATCAGAATATTATGACAAGTTGCCCAAGAAAAGGGTTGTCATTACAAAGATTGTGAAACAACTTATTAAGTATTTTTTAAAAACAACCATTACCGATACCCAGTGTGGACTAAAAGGCTTTAACCGGAAAGGCAAGGATTTATTCTTGAAAACGAGCATCAACAGGTTCCTGTTTGATATGCAATTTGTTAAAATGGCATCGGCAGATAAAAGCCTCATAGTTAAACCGCAATTTGTTTATTCGAGACGAGGCATCAGATTTTCACACATGACAATAAGAGTTTTGGTTGGAGAATCTTTTGACTTTATCTGGATGATATTAAAGCGAGGGAACAGAGCAGGGGTGAAAGAGCCAATAGCGGGGGATTAAAAAAGAAAGAGAAACAAAAGGAGAAAGATTAGCTGCCACTTAGCTGCATTTCTTCTTTATCTTTCTGTTTCTCTTTCTAATATCGTGCGGAAGGAGGGACTCGAACCCGCACACCTTTCGGCACCAGATCCTAAGTCTGGCGTGTCTACCAATTCCACCACATCCGCAAAAAATCAATTGGAACTGCAAATATCGTAAACCGGGCGCAGATTTTGCTTTTTAAATTGAAGATTATGAGATATTGTACAAAATATTTGGACAGAAGAGAAAAAATGCCTATCTTTATAGCCGTGCAAAGATCAAGGAGAGGATTATGCAAGTAATAGACCCTGAGCTGGAGAAGAAATTACTCGTAAAAGAGTACCGAAACCTGCTCAAAGCGCTCAGGCCAAACCTGGAGCAGGGGGACAAACGTGAAATAAGAGAAGCATTTGCGTTGGCCATGGAGGCGCACAATGGCATGAGGCGCAAATCGGGCGAAGCATATATTTTTCATCCGCTGGCTGTTGCGAATATTTGTGCCAAAGAGATCGGATTAGGCAAAACGGCTATTATCTGCGCCCTGCTGCATGATGTGGTAGAAGATACCGATGTCACCCTCGAAGATATTGAAAACAAATTCGGCAGTGCCGTGGCCAATATCATTGACGGGCTTACCAAAATTGAAGGGGTGGTAGGAAAAACCAATTCCATCCAGGCAGAAAATTTTAGAAAAATCCTGCTCACCTTGGCCGATGATGTGCGGGTAATCCTTATAAAACTGGCCGACCGCCTGCATAACATGCGTACACTGGAACCCATGGGCCGCAACAACCAGTTGAAAATAGCTTCTGAGACATTGGTGCTTTTTGCGCCTCTGGCACACCGGCTGGGTTTGTACAGCATAAAAAATGAACTGGAAGACCTGAGCCTGAAATATACCGAACCCATCGTATATAAAGAGATTACCCAAAAGCTGCAACAGTCTAAAATACAGAGGAATAAATACATCAGGAAATTTATTGAACCTATTCAGGAATCAATCGGGGAACTGAGCCTTGAGTATGAGATCAAGAGCAGGCCCAAATCTATTTATTCCATTTACAACAAGATGAAAAAGCAGGATATCCCTTTTGAAGAGGTATATGACCTGTTCGCTATCAGGATCATTGTCAACTCAAGCCCTGACAATGAAAAATCGGATTGTTGGAGGGTTTATTCCATTATTACGGATTTCTACAAACCCAATCCAGAAAGGCTACGAGACTGGATTTCAGTACCTAAAGGAAACGGTTATGAATCCTTGCACACTACTGTCATGGGCCAGCAGGGCAAATGGGTAGAGGTACAGATACGCAGCAGAAGAATGGACGATGTCGCCGAAAAAGGTTATGCCGCTCATTGGAAATATAAAGGAGAATCATTCACGGGCGTGGATACCAATCTGGAAGAATGGATTAAAAAGATCCGTGAACTGCTTGAAAACCCCGAATCGAATGCCATAGATTTCATGGACGATTTCAAACTGAACCTGTTTTCTGATGAGGTTTTTATTTTTACGCCAAAAGGAGACCTTATTACGCTGCCGGCTATGGCGACAGCCCTTGATTTTGCTTTTGATATCCATACCCAGGTAGGCACACATTGTCTCGGTGCAAAAGTCAACCATCGTTTGGTGCCTTTGAGCTATAAGTTGAAAAACGGCGACCAGGTGGAGATTATCACCTCCAAAAAGCAAAAACCTACCGAGGACTGGCTCAATTATGTAGTGACTGCAAAGGCAAAATCAAGGATAAAGGCCAGCCTCAAAGATGAAAAACGAAAAATAGCTCAGGAGGGCAAAGAAATCCTGGTGCGTAAGTTCAGGAATGCTGATTTTGGATGGACCAATTCAAATATCCAGAGGCTGGCACACTATTTTAAACTCCATACAAGTGTTGAACTCTATTTCAACATTGGCACAGGCCTCATTGACAAAAACGAGGTAAGTATCGCGATTAAATTCTTTGAACTGAGCGATAAGGTGGGCAAGACCCAGAACGGGCACAAGATTGAGGCACCTGTTAATGGTAAGAAAGTGGCAGCAAAGCCGCCTGATATAGTTGTAGTAGGTGATGAAACAGATTTAAGTTATTCGTTTGCCAAATGCTGTAATGCCATACCAGGGGATGATATTTTTGGATTTGTCACGGTATCAGAGGGCATTAAAATACACCGGACCAACTGTCCCAATGGAATCAGGCTTATGTCAAATTATGGCTACCGCATTATACGCGCCAAATGGGCGAATGATAAACTCAAAGAAATCAGGACTTTCCCTGCCGGTATCAAACTGGTCGGGATAGACAGTATTGGTATCGTGAGTAATATCACCGATATTATTTCCAAAGAACTGCAGGTAAATATTCAATCTATCACAGTATCCTCCATTGCCGGCGCCTTTGAGGGGTCTATCATTCTCATGATCAATGACCTGTCCCATCTTGAAACCCTGATCGAAAAGATCAAAGAGATAAAGGGAATTGATAATGTATCACGCTTTCATGTAGAAGAAGCGCTCACAGGTGTGGTTTCGGAATCATAGGTTTGCTTTTTTTAACGAAAATGTAATTAGTTCTACCAAGATCGCCATTGGATGAAATGAGTTCATAACCTTTGTTTTTCAAATCGTTTAGTTCTTTTGCAATAGTTTGGTTATTTAACCTACTCTTTTCAATACTCGCGCCTGAATTTAAATCGACATGGTTTAGGACGCTATTTCCATCTGATACAGAAACCTCTCCAGAACTTCCGCCGCCAGGTTCAGAAACTCTCATAATAAGGTATTCTCCACCATCATTTACACTCTTCGTTTTGGATGTAAAAGAGTAAAATACGATATTAATAAGTCAAGCATTGATTTTTTGTTCTTAAATCCCGGATGAAATATTGGTAGAAATTAAAACAAACAAGCTATACAGAATCCCGTAGGGATGACATTTTTCCAATTTCAATAAGAAACATGCCGTACCTACGGCACTCGAAAACTGATGAACCAATTTTCTACCAATATTTCGTCCCTCTGGGACTTAAAACAATATGCCACAATTCCCCTTAATGGGTCAGGGGCTATGCTGAGAACATTCCGTATCTTTGCACTTATATAAAGTCACGCCAGCATTCTCACTTTACTGTTGACTGCTAACTGATGACTGAAATTATGATCGCCTACGACGATGTAAAAGTTATTTTCAGGGATTACCTGGAAGAAAAAAAGCAGCGTAAAACGCCTGAGCGATTTGCGATCCTGGAAGAGATATATCGTAGAAGTGACCATTTTGATGTGGAGATGCTGTACCTCCAAATGAAAAACAAAAATTATCATGTGAGCAGGGCCACTGTGTATAATACTTTAGATCTTTTGCTTGAATCAGGGCTTGTGGTAAAGCACCAGTTTGGTAATAATGTGGCCAAATATGAACGTTCTTACGGATACCGCCAGCATGATCATCTTATCTGCGGCAACTGCGACAAAGTGTATGAGTTTTGCGACCCAAGGCTGCAGCAGATCACTTCAATGATGGGGGATATATTACACTTTAATGTTTCGGGGCATTCTTTAACTTTGCAGGGCAAACCGGAAGTGGATACTGAAGGTAATTGCATAAATTGTGGGAAGAACCTTGCTTAAGATTGATAAAATTAAAGTGTCCCTCTGCTAATCATATTAAATACTACTAAATGCCTGTTGATGTAATACTTGGCCTCCAATGGGGCGATGAAGGAAAAGGAAAGATTGTTGACCTGCTTAGCAAGGATTACCCCATTATTGCCCGGTTCCAGGGTGGGCCGAATGCGGGGCATACCATCATTATCAAAGGAAAAAAATTTGTGCTCAGGCAGATACCTTCCGGTGTTATCAGAGACAATGTGATCAACGTTATTGGAAACGGTGTGGTACTCGACCCGATTGTGCTGAAACAGGAAATAGAAAACCTGGAAGCCAACGGGATCGAATTGAAAAGCAGGCTGCTTATATCCCGTAAAGCAAACCTGATATTGCCAACGCACCGATTGCTTGATAAATTCTACGAAAGCCGGAGCGAAGATTCTAAGATCGGTTCCACGCTGAAAGGTATAGGACCGGCATACCAGGATAAAACAGGCAGGTTCGGCATCAGGATAGGGGAGACAAAAATGCCTGATTTCAGGAAGCGCTATGAAGCGGTGAAGGAATTGCATTTAAAGTTGTTGAAGGCCCTTGGATGCTCTGAAGAAATTGATGACAAAGAATGGTTTGAAGCTCTTGGATATATCAAACGGCTCAAATTAATTGATGCAGAATATTATATAAACCAGGAACTGAAAGCCGGGAAAAATATCCTGGCTGAAGGAGCCCAGGGTACTTTGCTTGATGTTGATTTCGGTACCTATCCTTATGTAACATCATCTAACACGATAACGGCATCAGCATGTATAGGGCTGGGGATTGCGCCAAGCCAGATCAGGACGGTGTATGGTGTTTTTAAGGCTTATATCACACGCGTGGGCGGCGGGCCATTCCCGACGGAACTATTCGACGAAACGGGTGATTACATCTGCGAAACCGGCCACGAGTTTGGTTCGGTGACCGGGCGCAAAAGGCGTTGCGGATGGCTCGACCTTGAAGCGCTCGATTATGCCATTATGATCAACGGGGTTACCAAACTGATTATGATGAAAGCAGATGTTTTAAATGAACTGGATACTATTAATATCTGTACAGGTTATAAATCGAATGGAGAAGAAAAACATTTCAGCGGACTGAGTTTCGGTGAAAACATAGAGCCTGTATATAAAGAACTGGAAGGCTGGAAATGTAGTCTGGCAGATGCAAATACCTATGACGAGTTTCCGAAAAAGCTTAAAGAATACATTAAGTTTATCGAGTCACATTCCGAAGTAAAAATCGCGTTGGTTTCTACCGGACCCGAAAGGGATGAGTCGGTGTTTATCGTGTAACCTTTCCTGCTCTTTCGCCCTTCACACTTCTTTCATCCCCAAATTGGGACAAGCTTCAGCTTCACGGCTTCGCCATAGAAAATCTGTGTGGTTTTCTGAAAAGAAGCTGTAAAATCTGAAACACAAAAAAGATGTTCGGGTATTCTGCCGGGAGAGGCCGTCATCCGGTGCCTGTGCATGAACTTAAGGGTATATTCAGAAATTACATCAGTAGAATCTATGATCCCTACATCTGAATTCTGATTGGCGTAGAATTTCTCTATTTCTGCCTTGATGAGGGGGTAGTGGGTACATGCCAGTACCAGGGCTTCAATACCCACCAGTTTTTTATTGGAAAGATAGGAATTGATGACTGTCTGGCTGATATTATTGTTAAAAAATCCTTCCTCGATCATAGGGGCAAGCAGGGGAGTAGCAATGGATTTTACCTTTAAAGAAGGATTAGCCGAAGCAAATTTCCTGTTGTATGCCCTGGAACTTACAGTGGCTTTGGTGCCGATAATACCAACTGTTTTATAACCCTTCCTGCATACATATTCCACGTTTGGGTCTATGACGTTTAAGACGGGCACTTTGCCGCTGTGCAGCTTATGTATAAGGGAATACGCGGCGGCTGAAGCAGAGTTGCAGGCAAGCAGGATCAGTTTGCAATCATTGTCAACAAAATACTCTGCAATGCGCTTTACATAGCTTTTTATGGCTTCGGCTGATTTATCGCCATAAGGCAGGTGGGCCGTATCCCCAAAAAAAAGTATCTGCTCGTCTGGCATCAAAGAAGATACAGAGCGGGCTATGGTAAGGCCGCCTATACCTGAATCAAATATACCAACCGGCCTGTTATCAGGCATTGGTGAAAATTTTATTATTTAAGCCCCAGTTTTTTCATGACAGCGTCCGTCACATCAATAGAATCGGATGCATATAGAACAACACCCGCCTGGCTGCTGTCAAGTACTACATCCAATTTCATTTCTTTTGCCACGGCGGAAATACCATCGGATATTTTCTTGCGGATAGGAGCCATCAGGTCGTCCTGTTTTTTCTGGATGTCCTGGTTGGCATCTTCCCTGAATGCCTGGATCCTTTCACCCAATGCTTTGATTGCTTTTTGTTTGTCTTGCAATACGGCATCAGGCAATTTTTTAGTTGGATCGCTCAAATCCTGTTCCTCTTTCTGATATTCGTCAACAAGCGCTTTCATCTGTGCCTGATAGGTTTTGTTTACGGTATCAAGCTGTAGGTTTGCGGCTTTGACATCGGGCATCAGCTCAAGGACTTTTTGTGTGTTTACAAGGCCGATTTTTGTCTGAGCAAAAGCCAAGGCTGGCGCAAGGCATAGAAATGCAAGGATAAGTGTTTTCAATACGTTTGTTTTTTTATTTCTTTTCATCTGTTTTTTTATTTATACCTAAGAGTTCTAATACATCGTCACTGCGGTCATATTTTGCGTTGGTGTACATCATGGTTACGGCTCCAGCTTTGTCAAAAATAATATCAATCGCGCTTTGTTTTGCAAGTTGTTGCACGGCATCAAAAACCTTGTCCTGGATGGGTTTGATCAGGGCCTGCCGTTTTTTGTCAAGTTCGCCGTCAGGCCCGAATTTGTCTTTC
>Ga0206844_10400_pt1 | contig 9851 bp, 12 predicted proteins | sample Alteio_BWOrgCont_22_FD_152907 | JGI IMG/M metagenome (GOLD analysis project Ga0206844, IMG submission 152907) | Enriched cells from forest soil in Barre Woods Harvard Forest LTER site, Petersham, Massachusetts, United States -... | ecosystem: Environmental > Terrestrial > Soil > Temperate forest >...
GCTGCCGTGAATAGGCGAGACGCGCCGCGATGCCCGAGAACATCTAGACCAGGGCGAGAAGAGGCAGCACGACGCGCGAGAAGAAAACGAGCAGATAAATCACCAGCCCGATGAGAACGATTACTTGAAAAGGATGACGCCGGGAGAAATTGATCTCCTTGCCGCTCCAGAAGCGCCAGGTACTCACCATCAGGAAGCCGATGAGCAGGACTAGCCCCAGCCAGATGGAAGCAAGCCACGCGTTAAAGACAGGCCTTCCGATAAAGGCATGGACCATGGCGGCAATGACTCCGGCTGCCGCCGGGATGGGCATACCAACGAAATACTTCCGATCAGGCCGGCCGGGATTCTTGGGCAGGGGATTGTTGCTGATGTTGAACCGCGCCAGGCGGCTCGCGCCGCAGAGCAAAAACAGGAAGCAGACGAAGCCGCCGATCTGGATCAGTTTCTCGCGCAGCATGGGGTCGATGGTCGTGGGCAGCATGCGAAATCCCCAGCTGAAAGCCAGGATGCTCGGCGCGACCCCGAAGGTGATCACGTCCGCCAGCGAGTCCAGCTCTTTGCCGAACTCGCTGGTGGTATTGGTCATGCGCGCGATACGCCCATCGAGGGCATCGAACGGAATGGCGAAACCGATGGCCAGCGCGGCATAGTCGAAGTGGTGCGGTTCGCGAATCGAGCCTTGCAGGCTCTGGGTAATGGCGTAGTATCCGGCCGCGATGTTGCCGGCGGTAAATAGCGACGGGAGGATGTACATTCCTCTGCGCCGCCGCCCTCCGCGAACCTGCCCAGGATTCTTCAAACCAGCGTCTCCACCAGCAATTCGTCGCGTTCGCCGAGCGGATCGTGCGCCGGCATGCGAGCCAGAACAGTCGCCCCGCCCTGCACATGATCGCCCTTCTTCACCAGCATCTCCGCGTTGCCGGGCAGGATGACGTCGACGCGCGAACCGAACTTGATCAATCCCACGCGCTGCCCACGCTCAAGACGGGCTCCCGGCTCGGGGCGGAAGACGATGCGGCGCGCCAGCAGCCCGGCGATCTGCTTGAAGGAGACGATATATCCTTCATCGGCCACTACCACCGCCAGATTCTGCTCGTTCTTCTCCGCCGATTCGGGATTCATGGCGTTCAGATAGAGCCCTTTCTGATAACGGACATCACGAAGGATGCCTGCAACCGGCGAGCGGTTCACGTGCACATTAAAGACATTCAGAAAGATGCTCATACGCAGAACTTCGCCGTCAGGCGTGGTCACGCGTAGAACCGAGGTCACTTTACCGTCGGCTGGAGAAACAACCAGTCCCGGCCCTTGCGGTATTGCGCGCTCGGGATCACGGAAGAACCAGAGGAAAAAGAACGCCAGCAGCACCGGCACGATCGGCGGCCACGGACTATGCGTAAGCACATAGAGCAGGGCAGCCACAATGAACAGGGAAATCCCGTAGTAGTATCCGTCACGAACCATGAGCGAGAGAAAAGCGAAGAACCTCAATTCATTATAGTTCTTCGCCCTTCCCATGTCGGGCGGAAGACGTCGCGGATGGAGGAATCTCTGCTCCATGCCGGAATCACGTCTGGCTCGGGCCTTCAGGCCTTGCGTTCGGTTGTCAAAGTTACGGGGAAACTGGAGCGTCAGGCTACAAACGCTCGCACCGGACCACTTCGTCGAGCGGTCAACTGATCTTTGATGTGGAGCTTGAGTTTCTTCAGGCGGGTTTCTTCGAGTTGTTCTTCTTCTGACAGGTAGGGCTTCTGGATAAGTGCTTCCAATTGCTCCGAATAGCGGCGGTGTTCCTGTTCCAGCTGGTGGATTGCTTCACTATCCGGCAAGCGATTCACTTCCACGTCCATTGAAGGTACCTCCTTCTTCATTTAGACGTACCAAACTAGCACCGAGGATCGCCGCCGACAATCCAATTTCTACAATTTATTTTCCATCGGATACGATCAGGAAATGAGCGGCAGACCCATCAGCACCGCATCTTCTTCGGGATCACGATAGTAACCCCGCCTCCGGCCATCTTGCACAAAACCGGCGCGTTCATACAGTGCAATGGCGGCTCGATTGCTTATGCGAACCTCCAGCTCCATGCGCCGTGCGCCCTGCCGCTGCGCCCATGCGAGCACCGCCTTGAGAAGCGCAGCTCCGATTCCCTGCCGCCGAACCTCCTCCGCCACCACGATCGATTCCAACTCGCCGATATCCGCCGCCAGCGCAGCCATGGCGAAGCCGGCCAGCATGCCATCCTGTGCCGCAATCAGCGCAATCCCCGGCCTTTCCCCATGGGTTATGTAGCTCCCGCGCGTCCAATGCGGCGCCCCAGGCGAGCGTTGCGCAAGCGCCATGATGGCGTCCACGTCTCCGGAGACCATTTGGCGGATCCGGGCCATCACTTGGCTCCGGCAGGCGGTCGGGCGAATAGCTCGGCGGGAGTTCGGCGTACATAATTGCCTTCCAGCATCGATACATCGTCGAAGTCCCGCGCCCTGAGCCGCGGTCCCGCGGCCAAAAGCGCGTCCGATGCATCCGGCGCCAGTACCATGTGAGCGGAGGGCCACGCGGAGGCGGCAGCATCCTCGCAGACCGCGAAATCGGAATCGCCGCGTTCGCGAATTTGTTCCGCAGTCAGCAGCCGCTCTTCCCATCGATCCTCGGCATGGAAGCCGAAATAAAATTCACCCCGGCCGGCGTCCAGTGCAGCAGCTGATTTCTGTCCCTTGCGGGCCAGCAATGCCAGCCGTGACAACGCGATGACAGGAACTCTCAGCGCCTCGGCCAGCCCCTTCGCCGCGCTCACTCCGATGCGCACACCGGTAAAGCTGCCGGGACCATTCACGACAATGATGGCGGCAACATCGTGTGGGGTGGCTGCATTGGCCGTAAGCAGGGAGCGCATCTGAGGGACGAGCTGTGCGGCAAATGTCTTGCCGGCAAGTTCAGTCTGCGCGACCGGATTGATGGTGTCGCCTTCCCTGCGCCCAAGCGCGACCGTTCCCGTCGCCCCGCATGTATCGATCGACAGCAACATCAACTACTCAATTCCCTTCCGTTTCGTCTCCACCGCGTCATGCTCTATCACGTCCTGGCAGATCTCGAGCAGCACGCCGCCGGCACTCGAAGGATGCACAAAAAAATAAAGATGCCCTCCGGCGCCCGTCTGCACCTGGTCATTGATCAGCCGCGCGCCCTGCGTCTTCAGTGTGAGCAGAGTTTCCGCAATGTCCTCGACCTGGAGCGCAACGTGGTGCAGCCCCTCGCCGCGTTTCTTCAGGAAGCGGCCCACCGGCGACTCCTCGCTGGTAGGTTCGAGCAGCTCGATGCGGCCGGTCTGCGTGGGGATCATCGCCACCCGCACCTGCTCATGCTCCACGATCTCCTCGTGCGCAACTGCGAGCCCCAGCGACTCGTAAAGCTTTCGCGCCGATTGAAGACTCTCTACCGCGATGCCAAGATGATCGATCCGGATTCCGTTCGCCTGACTCATCAGTCCTTTCGATCTGCTAGTCACAGTTATACGAAATTGTGGCCGAAAGCAGAAAGGGCGTGGGCCCGGAGCCACATTCCTTTCCGGTTTCGCGCAGCGATGCCTGCTTATTCTCATTGCTCCACCTCGGGGCGCAAACCTAGGGCAATCTCCTGCGATCATGAAAGACTTCGGCCACCAGCTTCGGCACCAGGGTGTACGGATTTGTCTGTTTCGCCGTTACACTTTCCGCAAAGAGCGTCAGATCCTCCGCGCTCAGACCGTGCGCGCGCGCTTCCTTCAGCAACGCCTGGCGAACCATCTCTTCGATGCGGACGCGCCAGCAGCTCTTCCGCCGTGATTCAAGCCGTCCGCAGGTCATGAGCCACTGCTGCATCTGCTCGATTGCATCGGACAGGGCGGGAATTCCCTCACCGCTTGTTCCCACCGTGCGCACCACCGGCGGAATCCACTCTGCGTGCGTCTGCGCGAACGATTGCATGGCGCGAATTTCTTTCTCCACACGATCCGCGCCCTCGCGATCGGACTTGTTGATGACGAAGATGTCGGCAATTTCCATAATGCCGGCCTTGAGGCTCTGCACGTCGTCGCCCATGCCTGGGACCAGCACCACGATGGTCACATCGGCAAGGCGCGCGATGTCGATTTCGTCCTGGCCCACCCCGACGGTCTCGATGAGAACAATGTCCTTGCCGCTGGCCTCGATCACCTGGGCCACATCGGCCGACGCCCTCGCCAGCCCTCCCAGCGCGCCGCGCGTGGCCATGCTTCTCACATAGAGGCCGTCATCTCCCAGGCGCTCCTGCATGCGAATGCGGTCGCCGAGAATGGCTCCCCCGGTGAAGGGACTGGTCGGATCGACAGCGATGATTCCGACCTTACGCTGAGCTTCCCGCCAGCCGCGCGCCAGCCGGTCGACGAGCGTGCTCTTTCCCGCGCCCGGCGCCCCGGTCACGCCGATGCGGAGAGCATTCCCGGTATGCGGAAAGCACGCTGAGAGCAGCGCCTGCGCTTCCGGCGCGTCGTTTTCGACCAGCGAGATGGCGCGAGCCAGTGCGCGCGTGTCTCCGGAAACAAGACGTTCTGCCAGGTCGCGCACTGCGCTGTCATCCGCTCGCGTCATTCGCATTCGATCATAAATTCATTCTGCGACCGGCAGTCGATACCGGCACTTCTGCCGTATTCCGCGTGAGTAATACACGCTTGTCTCCGGAAGGTCCACGATCTCGACAAACTCCGCGCCCGCCAGCTCGCAGCTTCGTCGTGACGCCGTATTGTCCGGGTCGCAGGTGATCCAGATCTCCTCGAATCCATGCCGCCGGGCCAGAGGCTTCAAAAGCACCACCGATCGCGCCGCGCAACGATGACCGCGAAAGGCTTCATGCACCCCGTATCCAATGTGGCCCGCATAGAGAACAAGGTTTTCGTCCCATCCCAGCCGCAGATTGATCGTGCCCGCTGCCCTACCGCGCAACAGTATGCGGAAGTGATACGAAGGAACGATATGGATGGGATGAGAGATGAACTCGACCAGTTCAAGTTGCAGCTCTCCATCCCGAAGCACGCCACACTCGAGCGGCGCGGTGATGAGGTTTGGCAGCAGTTCCGTCATCTCTTCCCACGCTTAGCCTCTTGAAGGGTGAACCTTGAGGATCTCGCGCGCGATGACCATGCGCTGGATCTCACTGGTGCCTTCGCCGATGGTGCAGAGCTTGACGTCGCGATAAAACTTTTCGGCCGGATAATCTTTGATGAAGCCATAGCCACCGTGCAACTGCACGGCCTCGTCGCAGATGCGCACCGCAACCTCGCTCGCGTAAAGCTTGGCCATGCTCGATTCGCGCGTGACGCGCTGCCCGGCATCCTTGAGCACCGCGGCCCGCTGCGTGAGCAGACGTGCCGCGTCAAGCTCCGTGGCCATGTCGGCCAGCTTCCACTGGATGCCCTGAAACTCGGCGATGGCCTTTCCAAACTGGCGGCGCTCTTTTACGTACTTTACCGAGGCATCGAGCGCGCCGCGTCCGATGCCGAGCGACAGCGCCGCAATCGAGATGCGTCCCCCATCCAGGATTCGCATCGAATCGACGAAGCCCTCGCCCAGCTTGCCGAGCAGATTCTCTTCGGGGATGACGCAATCCTCGAAGATCAGCTCCGAGGTGTCGCTGGCGCGAAGCCCGAGCTTGTTCTCTTTCTTGCCGGGCCGGAATCCGGGCGTTCCCTTCTCGACCACGAAGGCCGATAGCCCATGCGTTCCCTGCTCGCGGTCCGTCACCGCAATCACGACGGCCACATCCGCGTAATGTCCGTTGGTGATGAAGGTCTTGCTGCCGTTCAGCACCCATCCCTCGTCGGTGCGTGTTGCCGTGGTGCGCGCCGCCGAGGCATCCGACCCTGAACCGGCCTCGGTCAATCCCCAGGCGCCAAGCCATTCCCCGCTGGCCAGCCGGGGTACGTACTTGCGGCGCTGCTCTTCATTTCCTGCGAGAAAGATGTGATTGGTGCAGAGCGAATTATGCGCGGCCACAATAATGCCAATCGATCCGTCGACCGCCGACAACTCCTCGATCGCCAGCATGTAATCGATATAGCCCAGGCCGGCGCCCCCGTATTCGACCGGAAAGATGACTCCGAGCAGGCCCATCTGCCCCACCTGCTTCACAACGTCCATGGGAAACTCGCTGGCCTCGTCCCAGCGCATGACATTAGGAGCGATCTCACGCGCGGCAAAGTCGCGGATCTCCTTGCGTAGCTGCTCCTGATCTTCGGTGAGCGTAAAAGGGTAGGTGTTGGGGGTTGCCTGTGTGACAGAAGCAGAGGACATGATGACTCCGGAAAACGAAGATGCGAAAACCGGAGATGCTATCAGGTTGAGTGGTGCGTTGTCGCGCACAAGAAGAAGGCGGCCGATCACGACGAACGGAAATCGTCACTCGCTCAACACTTCTCGTATTTCCAGTTGCGCGACTTCCCTTCCGCGAGCCACTCGATTGCCGTCTCCAGCCGCCTCTGCCGCGTTGCCTCCGTCTTGGCATCGACCAGCCATTCGATATACTCGCGCCGATGGCTGGGACTGAAGCCCTCGAAATGATCGCGGGCCTGCCGGTTTCGCTTGAGCGCCGCCGAAAAAAAGTCCGGCGTGGGCAGTTCCGGCTTGGTCACTCGCGGCTTCGGAGGAGGTTTCACACCCGCGTCGCGCAGTTGCTTCACCTTCTTCACGTAACCGAGCAGAACACGCTTCGTTGGCAGGTCTTTCACTGAAGTGATGCGTCCGAACTGACCCATCGCTTCCTCGGAGATCTCAAGCCCGGCGGCCTCCAGCGGCCGTCCGGCCTTCCAGAAGCCAAACGCGCAATGCTGCTTGAACCCGGACATGTTGCAGAGGATTCCCTTGTAGAGAAAGAACGGCATACTCCACTTGATGGTCTCTTCCACGTCAGGGCAGCCTTCGTGAACGATCTCCCGCAGCGTGGTCAGAATAGGCTGTGCGAAGGCCTCGGCATGGGCGATATAGGCGTCGATACGGGCGTCTCTGCTTCCCATAATGGCCCATATTGTGGCTGGGGAGTGGAGGGCGTGGCAAGAAAAATGATGGTCTTTGGCTCGTCCTGAAAGCGGCCTACGGGCAGGGGTTGTACATCAGAGCTCCGCTTGCCATGGAAGATTCCGATAGCTGCTCTCCAGACCGTCCGGTATTCTGGGGCCGCTGCTGAAACAGCATTCAGTCGCTTCGGAGAGGCCCCTTGGAAGCAATCGATGTCTTTCTCAGTGTCGGAGGGACAGCCACCGCGCAGCAGGAAGCCTTCATCTGCGCCGTCGAAGACCGTCTCAGGAGCGAGGGGTTGGCTCCTCACACCGTAGGGCGCAACACCTTCAGCACCGATGCTCCGCTGAAAGCGGTCAGAGACCTGATGAATACCTGCTCGGGAACAGTGGTGATCGCGCTGGAGCGCACCTATTTCCCTTCCGGCCTGGAGAAACGGGGTGGTCCGAAAGAGACTCCTCTCACGGACATCAAGCTGCCCACTCCCTGGAACCATATCGAGGCCACCATGGCCTATATCAAGGGCCTTCCCCTGATGGTCATCATGGAGGCGGGACTGAAGAGCGAAGGGCTGCTGGAGCGAGGCAACGACTGGTATGTCCAAACCGTTGACCCCACCCCGGCGGCCCTGACGACAGCCGAATTCAACGGCATTCTGGCCAACTGGAGGCAACGGGTCGCCGCGTACGCACAAGCTCAGCAATCGCAAAAATTACGGAAAGGCCGAAGCAAACAGCCGGTCTGACCATCGCTGAGCGGTATGCGGCCGGTGCAGCTATGCAGCCCGGCCGTGCCACCATCCCGCCGCGGACTCAATGCTCCGAGGACAACACGATCTTCCCGATGTGCGCTCCGCCGGCCATCTCGGTATGAGCGGCCGCAGCCTGGTCAAACGGGAAGACAGCAAAGATCAGCGGCCGGATCTGGCCACTCTCATACAGGGGTCAGATTCTCTCGCGCAGCGCAGCCACGATGGCGGCTTTATCTTCCGTCGTGCGCGGGCGCAGGTGCGAACCGGTCAGCACGGCACGCTTGCGCGCCAGCAACGCGAGATCGATCTCCGCCATGTTGCCGTTCTGCCATGAAACCTGCGCGATCCGCCCGTCCTGGGCCAGCGCATGGAGGTTGCGCAGCGTGTAATCGCCCCCGATGATATCGAGAATCACATCCACGCCGCGGTTCTGCGTCGCCGCATGGATCACCTGGACAAAGTCTTCGCTGCGGTGGTCGATGGCCTCCGCGCCCAGTTTGCGGACCGCGGCGCATTTCGCTTCTCCGCCGGCCGTCGCGAACACCCTGCTGCCCAGGGCAACGCCGTATTGCACCGCGAAGCTTCCCACGCCGCTTGTTCCCCCATGAACGAGAAGCGTCTCTCCCCGCTCCAGGTGCGCGGTTGCGAAGATGTTGCTCCACACCGTCATCGCGGCTTCAGGCAGTGCCGCTGCTTCCGCCATCGAAAATCCCTTCGGGACAGGCAGGCAATGGTTCGCGGGAACCACGACATACTCGGCATATCCGCCGCCGTGCGTCAGCGAGCAGACCTTATCGCCCGCTTTCCATTGGGTCACAGCGTCGCCAGCGGCGGCAACCTCTCCAGCGACCTCAAGGCCCAGGATCGGCGAGGCATCGGGCGGAGGCGGATACTTGCCGGCCCTCTGCATCAGGTCGGCGCGATTGAGCCCGGCCGCGGCAATGTGGATGAGCACCTCATTCCCGCCGCAGGCCGGGATTGGGCCCTCGGCGATGTGCATCTCTTCCGGTCCGCCGGGTTGAGCGACGGCGACATAGCGCATCTTGGTGGGGAATGTCATAACGCCTCCACTGCATTCGATGCCGTGGATTAACGAGCGTCGCGGTTCATGATGCTCACGCGGAACGGCGGCAGGTCCTTTTCCTGCGGATCGGGCGCATAGGTTTCCGCGGTCTTCGCCGCATCGTATCCGCGCCACAGCCAGGTCATCTCTTCGGGAAACTCCGCCGCCCCGCCGCCTGAATCATGGGTTCCATGTCCAAAGCTGAAGTGAAAATCGTAGCCCTTCAGGTGCAGTGCGTTGGCCATGCGGATATTGGCCAGCGGCCAGCTCCCGTAGCGATCGTTCTCTTGGTCATTGGCCCCGTCTTCGAGCCATACGCGGATGTTGCGATGCGGCTCGCGCAAAATCTTTTCCGGATAATCCTGTCCGCCATCGGCAACGCCCGGCTGCTCCTTCCACTGGATGGCGGTGAAGCTGCCGATCCAGGTGAGCACCCGGCTGAACTGGTCCGGCATCTGCCATGCGGCGTTGAAGGAACAGATGCCGCCGGAGGACAGCCCGGTAATAGCGCGGCTGTAGGCGTCCTTACGGATGTTGTACTTCGCCTCTACGTCGGCGAGCACCTCGTCGCGCAGAAAGCGCCCATATTTGTCGCTGACCGTGTCGTAGAGCGTGCTGCGCATCGAGTCTTTGAGTGTGCGGTGCCACTGGTCGGAATACGACTTCACGAAGTCGTAGGTCGGCGTACCTGGCGCGCCGCTGATGTCTCCGGGATTGATGAAGACGCAGATCATCACCGGAATCTTCTTCTGCGCGATCAGGTTGTCAATCACGTTAAGTGCAGGATTGTTGCCGTCGCGATGCGTGTAACCCTCGCCATCCTGAAAGACCATCAACGCGGCCGGCGTCTTCGGATCGTATTCGGCGGGCACGTAGATCCAGTAATCACTCTTCATGCCGTCGTAGATTTTGCTGGTGTGCTCAATCTTCGGCGAGAGTGTTCCGGAAGGAACGCCCGGCTCGGGATAAGAAAGCGGACCAAAGGCAGGCAGATCGAGCTTGCCTCCGA
>Ga0206844_10393_pt1 | contig 9737 bp, 4 predicted proteins | sample Alteio_BWOrgCont_22_FD_152907 | JGI IMG/M metagenome (GOLD analysis project Ga0206844, IMG submission 152907) | Enriched cells from forest soil in Barre Woods Harvard Forest LTER site, Petersham, Massachusetts, United States -... | ecosystem: Environmental > Terrestrial > Soil > Temperate forest > O...
GAGACCGGGAATCTGTACGGCACAACCTCCGATGGCGGCGGAACGGGATGCGAAAACGGTTATGGCTGCGGCGTTGTGTATGAAGTGATTCGAGAGCCATTCGTAGCATTATCTCCCGTAAGTCTCAGCTTCGGGAATCAGACCGTAGGCATCGGCAGTAGTCCGCTGGTGACGACTCTCACGAACACTGGCAACCTCCCGCTGATCGTTACATCGATCCAAATTACCGGAGCGGACAGTAGCGACTTCGGCCAGACCAACAACTGCCCTTCATCCCTCCCACCAAGCGGCAGTTGCAAAATCAGCGTGACTTTCACGCCCGAGGCCACGGGAAATCGAAGTGCAGCGGTCAGTGTGACCGACGACGCTCCCGGAAGTCCGCAATCAGTTCCGCTGACCGGCGTCGGCACGCCCCCGAGCGTGACACTTTCGCCTCCGAGCGTGGCCTTCGCACCGCAACTGGTTAGCACAACCAGCCAATCACAGACTGTCCAGCTTAGCGCCAGCTACGCGATCAGCATCCCTTCCATCGCGACCAGCGCTGAGTTTGGCCAGACCAATAACTGCGGCAAAGGTCTGCCCCCGGGCGGGAAATGCCAGATCCTCCTTACTTTCACGCCTACCGCATCCGGGCCGCAGAATGGAACCTTGACCATCAACGACAGCGGCGCGGACAGCCCACAGACCGCGCCGCTTTCGGGCACGGGCCAGGATTTCTCGCTGGCTCCGTCGGTCTCGTCGACGCAGACTGTAGCTCCCGGACAGGTGGCAAACTACACGGTCGCAGTCGCTCCCCTAGGAGAGTTCAACCGGACAGTGACATTCACTTGCAGCGGAGCGCCGGCACAGTCCACATGCTCGATCTCCCCTAGCTCGGTTACGCTTAACGGCGCCACATCTGCATCGGTCGCGGTCACGGTGACGACCACAGGGACGTCGGCGAGTCTCACCCGGCCCTCTAGCTTCCCAGCGGCTGGCAATCGCCTAGCGCTGTGGCTGGCATTCTCTGGTTTGCCGGGGTTGGTGCTGCTGGGTAGGCGGCCGACTAAGCGGCATGGTCGGCTGCTTTACTGGGCTATCTTCGCATGTGTGTTTTTCGGCTTAATGACGTTGTCGGCCTGCGGCGGAGGCAACGGCATGGGAAGCGGAGGCGGTAGCGCGACGCCGGCTGGCACCTACAATTTGACGGTGAGGGGAACGTTCAGTTCTGGCTCGGCTAACTTGATTCACTCGACCAAGCTCACCCTCGTCGTGCAGTGACTTACTCTCGCGGCTCTCTGCCTTAACTGCCGGAAACAACGGGCTACATTCTCATTGGGATACACATAAATCTGTACGCACATATAAGAAACAACATATTCGACGTGGAAAAGTTTCTTTACTCTCGGACCTCGTTCGAACTACGATCTCAGCAAGTAAAAGTGCCTTGCCCTTCTAATGCACACCGATTGCTTTATCTTGCGAAGCGTCGAAGAGTTCCGGGTGCAAATAATGGCCTCGTTCCCCGACAGGCTTCTCGACTTCTACCGGACTGGGGTGAGCTTCTGCGTAGGCGTCACGGCGAATCCCCGTTACCTGCCAGGAGACCTTCAGCCCTGAAGTGCCTCCCGCAATGCGGAAAGTGTTGTTCTCGATCTCTCGAGCAACATACACCGGCGCGAAACCTCCGATACAACTGAGTTGATAGCGGAAGTCGCGATTCAAAGCTCCAAACCAATCTGGAAGTTGGATCTCCGCCTCGCCATTCGAATCCAGCGCCGTAGTGCCGTTGTAGATATTCATCATGTCGGGCGATTCGACGGAAGTGTGATAAAGGTACTTGTTGGCGGGATCCAGAGGATCGTCGATCTTGAAGTGTTTAGCCCCGGTCACGTCGATGTCTCCGAGAACCTCCGCGTCGCCACCTTTGGTCGTAAGCATCACGGTCCCGCTGGAGTTGGGAAATGTCCAGGTTTGTGCAGCGCTTAAAGGAGCGCTAGTAATGCTACCGTGGATTTTTGGATCGCTTCCCAGTATGATCGGTCCGCCGGCTAGCGTTAGAGGTTGATACTCCCGAGGGTTCATAGTCACCATACCTGCGAAAGCGCCGCCCACCCACGAGGTAATCGCATTGAACTTATCAACTCCCAGTACGGTGATAGCATTCGCGTTATTGGTAGACATGACAAGTTGAGGGATCGGTTCAGCCGCAACGTAAATCCCACCAACAATGACCAGGCGCGATCCGCCAGCCATGCTGATCATCTCGGTGCGGTTGCTGCCGGGTGGATCCTCGAGCATATCGCTCGCGCTCAGTATTACTTGGCACGAAACGCAGTTGCTGCCGATCGTAAGGAAGTCAGCCGTGGTTGGACCATTGGGGTTTTCGAAATGACTGCCGCTAAAAAGGAACTGTTGGCCTCCAGGGATATTTACCGTCACCCCGCAATGATCGAAAGATATGTTGTAAAAGGAAACTACAATACCCTGACCACCCTCGAAGTCCACGCAGTTTGGGTAAAACGGAACGGTCTTCCCGCCACCTCCGGGCAAACTTGTGGACTTGTTTGTCAAGACGCCACCGAAAAAGGCCATGTTTTCACCCGTTCTCGTGAGTCCAGGGGCTGTATATATAGCCTTCACATTGTCAAGCATCTGGAGGTTGTAAAAATTCTCCAGATAAACGTTGCTCCCGATCTGAAGTCCGGCGCTAAAACCGGAAATGAACAAGTCTTTGTAGGTCTGCCTGATCTCGCCAGTAATGAATAATCCCACCGCCGTATTGCTTCCCTTAAACCCTGGTCCGAAGAGCGTAATTCCCTGGATGCCAGTCCCCGTGCCGCCGCCCGTGGCCATCGTGATCGCGGTTCCTGAGGTGGGCGTGTAATAGAGTTCCGTTGTACCTTCAGAGGGCGGATAGCCGCTGTATGTCGAAGTGTCACCTGCAACACCTTCGAGAACGACGGGTTTGTTGAGAATCGAAAAACTAATTGGCGTCGTGAACGAGTAAATGCCAGGTGCTACCTTTATCTTGCATCCATTTGCCGGGCATGACGCGTAAGCCTGATTGATTTTGTCGCCTATATCGTGATTGCCAGTTCCTGGGAATTGATCCGCATAGAGGACATTTTCCATTTTTCGAACTTGTAGATTTGCCATCGCCACAACATCCGTGAGATCAGTCGGCGTCGAGTTTACGACGATCGGAGAGTTCGTAATATCGGTAGGGCTGTCGAACTCCGGAATTGTGCCAACCGTCCCCCCAGGTGTCGTCACCGGAGACGAGGGGGAGTGAACGCCGAGTTTACCGGCGTCTACCGAAGAACCAGGAGCGACCACGACGCCGGTGGAGTTGACTCCGTTTGCCTGCATGAACGCCGACGCAGGTAATCCGCCCAGAGTGTCCGCGTCTGCTGCCTTCAACGCATAGGGCACGCTGGCCAGCAGAACCCTTGGCTGTTCATCCTCGCCGGCTAAAAGCGCTCTCACTCCCAGCCATCGCGGCTGGCCGGACACAAACAGTTCTGCAGGGATTCCTGCACTTGTCGTTTCACCGAGAAATACGGTGTAGTGACCCTGCAAAAATTGAACATTTTGCGTCTCCTGCCAGAGCGGCGCTCCTCCGGTTTGTTCGCTGTAGATAGCGAAGGTGATGCCGACTGTGTTGGTGAGCAAGTTTCCCGATGCATCCTTAAGTAGGCCGTTAAACTTCACCAGACGGGGCACGCCTGGAGCGACAGTTGCCTGAACCGAGAGCTGCGCAGTTTGCCCAACGGCGAGGATAGAAACCATCACAAAGAGAAGAGTTAGCACCAGTTGTAAAGCAAGACAGAAATGCTTTCGCATCTACGGGGCTCCAAATTAGTAGTCCAAAGAATCGGATTATCTCACAATCCGCCGCACGAAAAGCAGTTAGTAGTACAAACTCACGGATCTTAACCAAGCAATCAACGGAAACCTGATCACAGACGGTATCCAGAGCCCGTGCGTTGGCCACCCTTCTCGCTCGTTAAAAAACGCCGCAACTAAAGTTCTATTTGCGGGTTAGAATCGCCGTTAGCACTTCCGCGTTCGCATCGGTGCGGCCTGGGACCCCAGCAGTAGGTTTTTTCAGGAGGACGAGCCATGAAGCCGCCGTCTCCGTCTCACACATCCGTTGTCCGCTTGCTCATTATTCTTTCAGTGCTCGGCGCTATCGCAGCGCCCGTCGCGAACGGCCAAGTTAGCTTCTTCACGCCGCCAACCTACGCTGGGAGCGGGCCAATTTTTGTGGCCGATTTCAACGGCGACGGCAAGCCTGACATCCTGGCATCGGACGGAACTCTTAATCTGGGGAAAGGCGACGGAACTTTCACGACGGGTACTCCGGTAACGGGTACGCCGTTGGCAGTAGCCGACTTCAACGGCGACGGCAAGCCCGATGTGCTGGAGCAAGGTACTGGCACTCTGCTGGTCCTGCTGGGAAATGGCGATGGCACTTTTCAACCGCCCATCAGCACAAATAGCGGCGCCAGTCTCTTCGCTGTGGTGGCCGGCGACCTGACCGGGAATAGCAAGGCAGATGTGCTCGGACTGTTTAATAACAACCTTATCGTTTACCTCAGCAATGGCGACGGCACCTTTGCTGCAGGTGTTTCTTATTCTGTCGGTAATACGTCGTTTGCTCCTGTCACGATCACCCTGGGTGATTTTAACGGTGATGGAAAAGTCGACGTTGCGGTAAGCCTGTCAGGAGATACCGTGCCGGGACAAGAAATTGTTCTCCTCGGCAATGGGGACGGTACCTTTCAGGCTGGCAAGACCTCAACTGGGGTCTTCTATCCCGCGTCGGTAGTCGCTGGCGATTTCAATAATGACGGCAAGCTGGATCTCGTGATCGCAAGCCAAACGGATATATCTAACACGACTTCAATTCTGCTGGGGAATGGAGACGGCACGTTTCAGGCCCCCAGCACGATTTTTTCCAACAGCGGAACTTTAGCTACGGCGGATCTGAACGGTGACGGCAAACTCGATTTAGTTCTGGGAGGTAGCGTAGTCGAGATCTACCTGGGCAAAGGTGACGGCACCTTTGCCATTGGCCACAGTTACGCTGGCGGGCCTCCGCTTGCCTTGGCCGACTTCAATCTGGATGGAAAGCTGGATATCGCGGCCGGCGGGGACATCTTGCTTGGTAACGGCGATGGTACTTTCAAGGGGGTGTCAGCGGTTGCTCTTCCCCTGCCTCCATACGGGCCCCCGCTTACCGCGGTAGGCGATTTCAACAAGGATGGTGCTCCAGATGTCGCGGTGCTTTCAATAAGTAGCTTATGGAACCTATACATTCTCATCAACGATGGGACTGGAGCGCTTAGCCTGGCGAATGCGTACACTTTGCATGGGCCAGGTTACGGGATCGCGACCGCCGATCTGAATGGAGACGGCAACCTCGATTTGGTGGTGTTCGGCAAGGATCCGTTAACGGAAGACTGGGGCTATAGCGTGCTCCTTGGAAATGGCGACGGCAGCTTCCAGTCCCCGGTGTTTTACCCGCAAGACGTGGCTACTGGGTCGAACTTTTACTCAATCGTTATTGCCGATTTCAATAACGATGGCAAGCCTGATATCGCGGCGAGCCTGGGGGGCGGAGCCAGTGACAACCAGTCGCTGGTGGTATTGCTAGGAAATGGCAATGGGACCTTCAGTTCGCCAACGTACTTCTTCGACGGAGGAGCAAGCTCGATCGTAAGCGCGGATTTTAACGGAGACGGCAAGCAGGACATCGCTGCCGCTGGATCAGCGGGCCTGGCAATTCTGCTGGGAAATGGCAATGGCACATTCCAAGCTGCGACATTTCCATTTACGACCCCATTAACCGGTCTGCTCATAGGGGATGTGAACGGCGATGGCAAGGCCGACCTCGTAAGCACCTTCGGTGCGCAGGTATACCTGGGCAATGGAAATGGCACGTTCCAAGCTCCAATCCCGATAGTATCGAGCTCTACTGTAATTGCGAGTGTCTTGGCCGACATCAATGGCGACGGGAAGCTGGATGTAATTGGTGGCCGACAAATTTCGACACAGGGAGGGGACCGGGGCATTTTCCTTGGGAATGGAGACGGCACCTTTGGCCCCTATATGTTCATACTAAATTCTTCCGATGACTCGACAAACTTTGTGCAGGCCGCAGACATGAATGGCGACGGCAAGCAAGACTTGATCGCGGCGCAGGACCCATACACTATTTTCGTCCTCATCAACACGACAGTGCCGGTCCCGGGGGCGAGCTTCTCGCCGACCTCAGTGACTTTCCCCTCGCAGACGGTCGGAACCGTCAGCAATCCGACGCCCGTCATGCTGACCAATACCGGGGCAGTAGCGTTGACGGTGAAGAGCGTGTCTTTCGGCGGGGTCAACGCTGGGGAATTCAAGCAGTCCAACAACTGCACCACGGTTGAACCGTTGGAGAGCTGTACGATCAAAGTGGCATTCGCTCCGACCGCAACCGGAGGGTCAAGCGCCAATCTCATCGTCGCCGACAACGCAGGCACAGGCTCGCAGCAGCTTGTCGTGTCAGGAACGGGCGCGGCGGTGCCCGATTTTTCAATATCCCCGGCGTCAGGGTCCTCAAATTCAGCGACCATCGCGGCCGGACAAACGGCATCTTTCAATCTCTCGGTCACTCCCGCGGGATCGTTCAGTGGGACGGTGAGTCTGACCTGCGCGATCACACCTTCGGTCACGACGGGCCCGGCCTGTTCCGTGCCAGCATCGGTCACCGTTACCCAAGGGGCTACAGCGGCAATCACGGCGAAGATATCCACAACTGCGGCTGGAACCGCAGGATCGATTTCTTCGGCCAGCCTCCCACCCGGGATAAAGCCAATCATTTGGACGATCGCTATACTTGCTTCCGGCTTACTACTTGCCGGCTACCGGCGGCGAATTCCCGCTCTGGCGCTTCCGATGATGGCTGGGGTGTTGTTGGGCATGTCGGCCTGCGGAGGCGGGGGCGGAGGGTCGTCGTCGATGAAAAGCCCCGGGACCCCTGCAGGAACCTACACGGCCACAGTCACTGCCAAGTCGGGAGGGCTCACCCACAATACGGCTCTCACGGTGATCGTAGAGTAAGGGATGACAGGAGATCCTGAGTAAGCATGAACCGCAAGCAGTAAACAGGCTGCGGGCTTCGCTTCTGCTTCGACGTCCAGAAGAGGGGCCCGCCAGGTTAGTTCCTCGGAGACGAAGCGTCACCAACTACTTGAGATTCGGGCGCATCTAACTCAGCCGTCGCAAGAAGTAAAGCCTTGATTCGCGTAAGTCCATCGTTCGTCGGTATCACTGTTCTCGGTCTCATCCCACTACTGCTCGCCCTTAGTGGATGCGGCGCTCCAACTGGCCCAGCGCCTAGCTATAAAATCACTGCCTCAGCCTTGAACCCGAGTTCCATCGCCGCAGGAAGCGTCTCCAGTTCGGCTATTACAGTGACACCGGAGAACGGTTATGCCGGCAGCGTCAAGCTTTCGTGTGATGCCATTGGTGTCGTTCCCGCTCCCGTCTGTTCCTTCAGCGTTTCTCCGGTAGTCATTACCGGCACCGCTCCGCGCTCCTCCGTCATGACGATAAGTACCTCGAGGAGCACGCCCGGTGGCAGCTATGGCATCTTAGTCACAGGAAAGGATGCGACGAATGTCGCACCCATCGGCGACCCTGCGGTGCTGGTTCTGACGACTGCGGCCGTTCTGCAGCACGTCGTGGTTATCCTTCAGGAGAATCGTTCGACTGACAACCTGTTCCATGATTCCGTCCTCATCTCCCGAGGCGCCGATATAGCCAGCAGCGGTAAAAATTCTCATGGCCAGACCATTCCGCTCACTCCAATCGACTTGGGCTCGATCGGCTCAAACCCTCAGAATTACGATCTGAATCATTCTCATTCCGCTTTTGTTTCCATGTATGACGATGGCAAAATGGACGGGGCGGATCTGATCCCATGTATTCCAATAGCCAACTGCCGCATCCATTCCGATCCGCAATTCATGTACGTCAAACCATCTGACGTTCAGCCATACTTTGACTTGGCCGAGCAATACGCTTTTGGCGACCGCATGTTTCAGACCAACCAGGGCCCGAGTTTTCCGGCTCACCAGTTCATAATTTCGGGTACTTCGGCCCCCGCCGCGACTAGTAATCTATTCGCCGCTGAGAATCCTGCGCTTATGCAGCGGGCAGCCGGATGCATCGCTCCCTTGAACCAAACGGTTGCGATGATAGATCCAACCGGCAGTGAGACCGCGGAGCCTCCAGAATATCCTTGCTTCGACCACCCCACCTTAACCGACCTGCTCGACGCCAAAGGTCTGACCTGGCGCTACTACACTAACTCTCCAGGTTACATCTGGTCTGCTCCCGACGCGATCGAGCACATCTGCGAGCAACAACTCATCAATGGCACGCCCACCTGCACCGGTCCCGATTGGACCAACAATGTAATCATCCCTGAATGGCAGGTCTTGGAGGACGTCGCCAACGGCCACCTCCCACAAGTAAGCTGGATCATCCCCGACGGGGCCTTTTCCGATCATGCCGCGCTCAACAACGGCGGTGGACCTTCTTGGGTGGCATCGATTGTCAACGCGATTGGCAACAGCCCATACTGGGCAAATACGGCGATCATCATCACTTGGGATGATTGGGGTGGATGGTACGATCACGTCAGGCCCAAAGTCATCGACGACGGCGTCAGCTGGGGATCGGGATATGTGTACGGTTTCCGTGTTCCGCTCATTGTGGTGTCGCCCTATGCTAAAGCCGCTTACATTTCTCACACCACTCACGACTTCGGCAGCATCCTGAAATTTATCGAGATGACATTCGATCTGCCCTCGCTTGGGTACGCTGATACTCTGGCCGACGATCTTTCCGACTGCTTCGACCTTACCCACGCCCCGATCACCTTCCAGAAGATATCCGCGCCGCTCGATGCGGCCCATTTCATCAACGACAAGAGTCCGCCAACAGACCCCGATGATGACTAAAACGTTGCAAACTAATGGCTGGCGGAGTGGCCCCTTCCAGACAGCATCACAGGACTTGAACCTCATGCTCTCCGCCGCCCACATCCGCAACGGCCGACACCATCCAAATTCGAGGCATTGGCTGGCCGCCAGCCCGACCTCGTCGGAGTTTCGCAGGACTAGGTTTTACCGAACAGAGTTCCTTCGCGTGCAGAAACCCCGAAGAATACGCTACGGCTCGGCGAGTGTGAGCTTCGTCGAATGAACCAAATTGGCGGAGCCAGACCTGAAGGTAACCACCACCGGGAATTTATCGCGGGTGGCCCACATCGACATGCTAGCGTGGTCACTTGGCGCCCCATAAGCCGTTGATGCCCCTTAATGTCGGTTAATGTCCCGTGATGTCCCTTGCTTGGGGGAGCAAGTTCCTAGAGTATAGCGCGACTGCTCAGATCGTGGATACATCCCCACGGTCTTTCGGTGTCCAAAAAAATGGGCGGACCTCCAGGAAGTCTTATGACTTGCGTTTGGCAAAAGGAGAAATGCTCGCGCAGGTGTGTGCCATTTGTGGCCGCGACGGATCGTTTCTCAAGCTGTCAATGGCACGCTGGACCCTGAAAAATCGAAAAGGAGAATTTATGATTCGCATTAGCGCGATATACGTGATCTTGCTCGCGGTTTGCTTTGCTCTTCCCGCAACGGCTTATGGGGCGCCAAGTGACCACGCTAGCATGTCGATGTGGGCCACCCGCGATAAATTCC
>Ga0206844_10403_pt1 | contig 9728 bp, 11 predicted proteins | sample Alteio_BWOrgCont_22_FD_152907 | JGI IMG/M metagenome (GOLD analysis project Ga0206844, IMG submission 152907) | Enriched cells from forest soil in Barre Woods Harvard Forest LTER site, Petersham, Massachusetts, United States -... | ecosystem: Environmental > Terrestrial > Soil > Temperate forest >...
TACCATTGATGTAGCTGCTGGTGCTGGTGCTTTGGGCAGGTTTGTGGACACGGCATTAATCACTCAGGCTATCGAAGAGGATTCCGCCGATGACCTGCACCGATTTGGTCTGAAGATCATCTATCGCTATGATCAGGCTCCCAAACCCTTTGGCTTGATCATGAACGGTCCGATGGCGCGAATTGATCCTGAGTTTAATAAAGCTGAGCTACAACCCAACAACAAGTTTAATAATGGATCAATCCTCAATGTGCTAAATGAGGCACCTGCAACGTACGGTGAATTGCTGGCCAAGGTCAAAATGCAAACAGGGATGGGCGATTCAACATTTAAACGCTATTGGAAAGCCGTTAAAGAGACTGCTGGCGTAACCGAAGTGGATGGTAAATGGCGTTATGAAGCACCTGGCCTAACCGCGCCTATTCCAACGATAGCCACGCCTCGGAATAATTGATATAGATTGAGTGGTGGGCTTGGTTAATCTAGTGGTAGCGGAGGCCTATAGATTAACCAGGGCTTCCTCGCTCGCTTATAAACTATGTTCTGGATGGTTAATTTGCTTAGAACGATGAACTATTGGGTATCCATTCAGCATTTGAAATCTGGCTCCAAGGAATGTTGGTGTAAATCTGTTTCTGTAATTTGTCTTTCTTCCCTCCGCCTTGCCCCCTCCGGGGTGAGGCGGAGCGAAGGCGAGCGTAGCGAGCCGAGCGCAGCCGAACCCCGGAGGGGGCAAGGCGCTCCGCGCGCGAAAAACTGGTCGAGGGCGGGTCATACTGGTTTCCTGTTGGGGTGTCGCCAAACACTACCAACATCCATAACCACATGACCCACCCCAACAATCCTGAACTCTTGAACACCGTTTTGCAACTGCTCACTGAAGATGGCTCCGGCGGCTTCGCCGAAGGCATCCGGTTGCTCGTCAATGAAGCCATGCGCCAGGAGCGTGGCCAGGCGCTGCAAGCCCAGCCCTATGAACGCACCGACGCCCGCCTCGGCCACGCCAATGGTTTCAAACCCAAAACCCTCGCCACCCGCAGCGGCCCCATCCAGTTCCAAGTCCCCCAAGTACGCGGGGATCTGAACTTCTATCCCTCCGCCCTCCAAAAGGGCATTCGGAGCGAGCAGGCTCTCAAACTGGCCATCGCCGAAATGTAGATAAAGTGCCAACAATAATTAATCTAGCGTGTCCTTTAATACCATGGACATCGCAGTAATCATTTAGTTTAAGCCTGCAATTATTTTCGCAGGCATGGAATCTATGGGGCAGGTCTAATGGCTTTGGAGTGGGCGGAACTGTTGGGTCATTGCTCATAATCTTAATCTAATTAAAGGAAGTGGCTGGGCTTAAGAGCAGGGTTTGACCCCTGAGAGCAATGAGAGAAGGCGGGGTAGATTAATTCCCGCAGCCCAACCACCTAAATTGTTGTTAAATCTCTCGGTGCTCATACTAATTAAGCCAGGCAATCACTCCTCGCTTATCTGCCAGTGGTTTTGCTTTTCCTCCTCCGCTAATATTAACCTAACAATTTGCTGGTCTCAGTGCAATAGCTAAATCTACTAATTTTATCTTTGTTAGTTTTAATGAGGTATTGCCAAACTAATATTCACAAGTCAATGAGCAGATGTTAATTATCGTGAAAATTTCAATGTGCCAGATTCACCTAACGTGCCAGTTTCGGGTAATGACAGATTTAGAATAGTGCTGTGATACAGATGAGTTCCAGATTTAGGCCAGGTCTGTCATTTAGGTCTATTGCATACAAAACGAGACGTGTTAAGAGTTTACTCTAACACTCGATGTTGTTTTTATCAGGGTTCAAACACTATAAGAGTTCGGACCGGGACCAAGCACGTATAAACATCGTCAATATAGTATGTTGCATCAATTTATAAAAGCTCAGGTCCATCCGATTTTTGAGCGATGGACCTAACCGCAAATGGACCCAAGATGTGGCGATTAAACCGTGCTATACCGGCCATTCATGTAGATTGAAGTCTGTTTATGGCATTGGGTTAATATGATACGCTTAGTTAGTTAAGACTGGCGTGATTAGCGTAGTATTGGAGCTTCTTGTATAAGGCAAATGCAATTAACACTGTAAGGCCTACAACTTATAGGGTTTGGGATCACTTAACCGTCTAGCCTTCAATAATTGCCTAACGTCCTTGTAGATTGATCTGGCGTAGTGGCCGGTGATCGTGCGTAGCTCTGGGTTGCGTTTGGACCGCCTCATCTGCCACGCCACGATACCCGCAAGAACCGGATGTACGGTGTAGTTAACCCCGTCTATGGTGTTAAACCTATTGTACCAGATACCGCTGCCGCTGCATCCTTCGTAATCGTCTGGATATGAAGATTGGGTGCCGAATAAAGTTAAGTCAACATATTCATGCGTTCCCTTATCATAAATTTCTTTCAGGTTGCACATCATCGCCAGCAATGACGTTTTTACCAAGTCGTGTGCGCGATTATTCAGAAGAAAAGTTTCATTACGTAGCTTCTCGTATGGGCTTCCACAAATACAGTAATGACCTTTGACAACTGGCAAGTTTAGCAACGACAGATTAGCGCTGTCCAAGTCGTAAAATCGCTTGCCTGCCCGTTTCATTTCAGAGACCGCGCTTTGATCTTTAAATATGATAAATGACAAATCCGGCCCATCATCCTTCACCTGCTCAACTGGTATGTGTTCAAGCTCATTACAATCAATGTAGAATTGGTGTATTTTTTCCGATGCTGCCAAGGCAATCTGAGGCGAACTGAACACCATTTCCGCACAATGTCCGGCTGTCAGTAAACCTTGATAGCCGTGTGAGCTTGCCAGGACAGCAGAGCCTAGACCGTCAGGCCCAAAAATGATAGTTGAATGTGAAAAGATAAAGTCTGCTTGGGCCTCCATCAACTTCACAGTTTCCGCATGGGTTAAATTAGGTCTGATATTGTTCATTTCATTCCTCTCCCATGTCACGGGATTAAGGCATAGGTGATGACTGATGGCAAGTGATAGCCCTGGGTTATCCAGTTTTGCCCACGCGTCCGCCCTGCCGTTTAAGCGTCGCGAGCCAACCGCCGTCGAAGGACGTCGCCGACGACAAAACTTGCTCCTGAGCCATCCTGGGGATGATTTCCGGGCCGTTTGGTTAGCGGTATGATTAGCGGTTCCGGGAGTGGTTCAGAAAGCAAAAGGCTTCGGCTCCAAAAGGTAGCCGGCATTAAATCCTAATCAGACCGCCTTCCAGAGCTTCTTGATACCGTCTTCCTTCATCGTGAGTTTGCCGGCCTTCTGCAAACCAGCCAACCGTTTAGGCACTAGTTGCCCCAGATCCTTGCGCACATCTCCAACGCTATGCTCAGTCTTCAGGTATTTGATAATGTCCTCATCTGTGACCTTGCTCCGTCTCGCCCCACGCTTAACCTTTGTTTTTAATTTGCTGGGACTTGCCGGCTCATCCTGCTCAATCACCTGCAACCCCAGCTTCTTGAGTGCGGGTTTTAGCACTTTATCTGACACGATTTCCTTGATCTCATGGCGATCCAGACCTTGCACATAATTGACGACATTGCTGAAGATGCTGGCGAACTGCTTTTTATCTTCATTCAGCTGCTCAGAGATCTGGGCCTTGAGTTGCGCTAGTTTGCTCTGGGGTGTGGCTGTGGCTTTGGGTGGCATATTGATATATTGGTTGTTTTTGGTTTATCTATAGTTCGGCTATTAATATACTTGCGCTTTGGTATGGGTCAACTGATAAATTACGGTCTCGAACGATTATGAGTTTTTCGTAAAGTTTGAATGGCAATCGTTTCAATGGCATGATCGACGCCCTTGCTGTATGGCTTGGACTCCTATGAAAGCGCCATTTCTGCTTTTTGCTTGGAATCTAACGTGGATTAGCGAAAATGAGCCAGAATTATGAATAAACGGGAATGCAAGCCATGTGATAAATGTCCCGTTTGGGAAAAGCTTTCAAAGGACTCGCGTTACAGGATTCCAGTGTCAACGCGAACAATTGGAGGACGACTCTCCAATGGGGTTGTATTCCAATACCATCCACCGACCTCAAAAGCTTGTGATGAATTGGAGATCATGCTGCCGCGGCCTGGTGGAACCAGCGTTACCGGATACCCAAAAGCATTTACTGAAGGGCAGCTTAAAGAAATGTGCTGCCGATTTGCCTGCGTGGTTAAAACTGGCCCGGCACCTCCATCAGCCTTTGTCGGGAATAAGCACTTTAACCCGCCACATTGGGCACCTTCATCCTTCGCCAATAAAAGAATCGACCCGCCATATGTCGTTGCCGTTGTTCGTAAGGTTCTTGAGGACAATCCAGCGTTGGATATAACTGGATACTGCGCGAAATGCTCAGGGTGTAAATAATCTAATACAAATAATGAGCGCATGGACAAAAGCACGGTTGGACCAGATGATCACCGATCATGTGGAGGAAAACCTGTCTCTCGATTACAAGCGTGCCGACGCCCTGGCCAACACGGACGGCAGGAAGGCTGAAATCACGAAGGATGTGTCTGCAATGGCCAACTCCGCTGGCGGGGTGCTGATTTACGGGATCGCCGAGCCCGACGAGAAAACTAGGCGTCATCTCCCAGAACGCCTTGATCCCCTGCGCAGAGCTGATGTTTCCAAGGAGTGGCTGGACCAGATCATCCAAACCATTCAGCCGCGAATTGAAGGCGTGGTTATTCATCCAGTGCCTATCGATGAGGCGACCGACACGGTTTGCTACGTGGTCGTAGTCCCCCAGTCCCATACAGCGCACCAAGCTCGCGATCATGTGTACTACAAGCGCCATAATTTCAGCCTCCGGCCCATGGAGGACTATGAAGTGCGCGACGTGATGAACCGGAGGACCAGTCCCCTCTTAAAAGCGTGGCTATTCGTTAACAAACCAAATCACTTGGTTCTGGTAAAGCTCTGCAACATTGGTCGTGTGCTCGCTAGGGATGTGATGGTTGAGATTGAACTCCCATATGAAATGGATGGTCTGATAATAGTTGAAGGCGGTATGGCGTCCAATGATGGGGCTGGACGTGAATTTCAAATCTTAAGGCTTCGCCCTGATACAACCCAATCACCCATTTTCCCGGAATCATACATAATCTTGCGCAGCTCTCTCCATCTAAATCCAACATTGGTTAATTTACATAGCGGGTTTGGGGTTTCAACTGATCACGTAAATTCCAAGGTATACGCTGACGAGATGAAACCACTGCGTGCTAAACTTGAAATCGCACCTGTCCTCGCTGGTTGGACGCCGATTGAAGACGCCACGCCCCAACAATAGCCAATCTGCAACATCATGACCATATGACCACAACTGACATCAACGCCGCGTACGAAGTTTTGAAGCGTGAAGTAGCTGAAGTGCGTGATCATGTTCGGGAGCATTTGATTCCAGGGACGAGAGAAGAAGAACTGTATAAAGGAACAACAATCCTATACAGCGAGTTGATTCACAAGCCTGACTTCATGTTTATAGGGATAAACCCAGGTGCCGGATTTTTCAAATCCACAGGTATAAAAGAAAGAGCTATTGATCTGGAGCCTTGTGTTGGGTTCGAATACATAAATGCTAAAGAAGAAGGTTATGATTATGCTTTGGCGGTCCAAACTCGGACTGCATTTGAGGCAAGTAAACATAATGAATGCCTGCCCAAATCCGTGAAGTCTAATCTATTCTACACAAGCACGTCCAGCCAGAATGAGTTAAAGGAGTTTTTATATCTATTGATTGAGAGGCTTGACGTGAATTATTACGCAAAGTCAATCGTGTGGACGAAACAGTTGATTGAGCTGGTGGCCCCCAAGGTCATTATATGTGAAGGCGCATGGGTTGTTAACTTGCTGTGTAAATATTACGAAGTAACGCCTGTATGGAGAAGTGGTATAGCTTACTGCACAATCAATGGCGGAATCAGTGTCATCGGATACAAGCGTAGGTATTCTCATATGCTTAATATGGATCATTTCGTAACAGCATTGAACAGTTTGTCGTTATAATACATAGGAACTGACCCATATATTTTCGGCCACCTCCGGAGAGTCGCCCCCGATTTCCTCGGTCACGGTCCGCCTTGTTGTTTGCCAATCCTGCCCCGCCACGACTCTCCACCCTGCCAAGACCCTCGCCAAGGATAAAAATTCGTCCTGCGGCCAGCCAGAGCGTTTCCCGGTGCCAAGGTGATGAAGTTCGCGGTGACGTGCAGGGTGGATTTTCTCCACGGCGGTCCATCGAAATGAAAAACCCGCCCCCTTGGAAGGGAGCGGGCAAAACTGGTTGAGTGTGGTTCAATTAGTTGTTGTTGTTGTTTTTCTTGGTCTTGATCAGGGTGTACGTTTCAGTTGGTTCGGAATACGTCCACAAAGGACGCTCGCCGGCACAGCGGTTAACCAAGGTCTTCTCCACCTTGCCTGATGTATGCTTTTCTTCCAAGGCCGCGACGACATCGCCCTTGGTAGCATAGCCGCCTTTTCCCTTTAAGAACGCCTGAATGTCCAGAGCGCATTGCTGGGGCGCTTCCACGATCTGCCAGGACGCCTTGTAGTCCGGCCTGATCTGCTTGATGGAGGCCAGGATGTCCTCGCATTCTTGGAACTTGCTGTTCAGTTCCGCTTCCAGTCCAGCAAACTTTGCATCCTGGTTCTCTTGGTGCTTTGCGACGAGAGCCGCAATTTCCGTTTCCGATATCGGGCTCCGCACTCGCTTCCTCAAGGAACGCTCCCGGCTCACCGCCAAACTCTCCGGCGGCGACCATTGGCCCGACTGGCCGCCCGCAGCCGTCAGCTTCCTCAAGGAGTTTCTGCCGTTGCAAAAGCCGCCCAATTTTCAACTCGTGGCCGATGAACTGGAAGCCCGCCTTGGTTTCAAACGCCATCGTCAATCCGTCGCCGCCTTTGCCGGCCTCCACTTCCCGAACCTGGTCCGCCCGTCCGAACCACGTCCCAAAGCCCGGCGGCGATGGGAACGCTCACGCATTGGCGAACTGTGGCAGCACGACTCCTCCATCCACCAGTGGTGGCCGGCGGCTGACAAGCAAACCTTGCTCTTAACCGTCGATGACCATTCCCGCAAACTTTTGGGCGCCGTCTTTGTTCCCACCGACACGACGTGGAATCACTTCGAGCATTTTCGCCGGCTCTTTCTCCAGCATTCCCTGCCGATGGTGGTCTACACCGACGGCCTGAGCCTCTTCGGCCATGATTCCATGGCCGATGACCGTGATCCCAGCTCGGAGTTTCAACGCGCCTTCTCCGCCTTGGGCGTCACTCATTTGGTCGCCCCCAGCCCGCAAGCCAAAGGCAAGATCGAACGCCGCTTCGGCACCATGCAAAAACGTCTGGTGGCCCTGCTGGCCTATGAAAAAGTCGGCGATTATGCCGGGGCCCAAGCCGTGCTCAACCGCGAACTGGAACGACAAAACGCCACCGTCTGTCGCTCCATCAGCCTCAGCCCCAAAGCCGCCTGGGATAAAGCCTTGGCGGAAAAACGCACAGCCCTGCTGCCCCACCCGCCTTTAACACTGCTCGACCTGCATCTGGCGCTGTATTTAAAACGACGGGTCAATGCGGACAACCAAATCGATTTTCTGGGCCGGAGCTGGCACATCGCTCCCACCAGGCAATCCACCATCACGGTGATCCATCACCCCCTCAGACAGTTCTGGGCCGTCACGAAACCCCCGGCCCCACCGCTCAATATCTGGCCCGAAATCCTCGGAAATTACTCCCTCTAAACTTGTCTCCTTTTGACTTCACTCAAAAAGTCTCCTTTTGAACTCCCGCCGACAGGGCAATGAAATATGGTTGTGCCAATCATTAAGGATGAGTACGATGTAGCGTTAAGGAATGATTTGGTAGTTGATGGCAAGCAAGGCGTTCGTGGTTGGAGGCATGTGAGGCTAAATCAGGCTTTGCCGGCGTGATTTATGGGCCGACTCGAGGATTTTCGGCCTGCGCGCTTTGTTGGCCATTTCCAAGCATAGGTATCCGCCACCTTCCAAGACTTGGCCCGGTCGCCAAGATCGCGTGCAGGGCATTCTGGAGCGTTTGGCAGGGTTCTGGATAGGTTGGTTGCCGGTTACCGCGTATGGCTGGTCGGATCAGTCGGGCGTACATTTTTCGGGCCATTTCGTGCACATATGGCTTGCAGAGGTGCCCGTTTAATCAGAATCTTGGCGCGAACGAATGAAACTGTTGATGTTCCTGGTGGTGATGGGCCTGCCTGCGCTGGTGCGAGCTCAATTCACGTTCACGACCAACAACGGCAGCCTCACGATCACGGGATACACTGGTTCCGGTGGTTCGGTGGCCATCCCTGCCACCATAAACGGTATACCGGTCGCCAATATCGGAAGTGGTGCATTCGCTGGCACATTCCTTCATCCAAATACCACTCTGACTAGCGTTATCATTCCCAATAGTGTTAGCACCATCCAAGATGAGGCCTTCTATACATGCACCGCCCTGACGAATGCCGTAATCTCCTGCGGCGTCATCATCATCGGACCCTATGCTTTCAATCAATGCAGCGCCTTAAACGGCCTCGTCATTCCTGATAGCGTCACGACCATTGGGTCCTTTGCTTTCCTTGGCTGTGTTGGTCTGACAGGCAGCCTCACGATGCCGGATAGCGTTATCTCCATCGGGGAAGACGCCTTTGCTGGCTGCCCAGGCTTGACCACCGTCTTCTTTAGAGGGAATGCCCCGGCAACTGAACCAAATATTTTTGCCGGCGATAATGCAACTGTTTATTATTTGCCTGGGACGACGGGATGGTCGCAAATGTTTGATGGCTTTCCCACTGAGCAATGGAATCCGCAAATTCAAACTGGAGATAACAGCTTTGGTGTCGAGAGCAACCAATTTGGTTTTAACATCACAGGAACGTCAAATCTCACTGTCTTGGTGGAAGCCTGCACGAACCTTTCCTATCCGAATTGGTCACCCGTATCAACCAACACGCTTAACACTCCAAGCGGCACTAACGGGACATCGTATTTCAGTGATCCCATGTGGACAACCTGTGCAGAGCGCTTTTACCGCCTCAGCTCGCCATAGACATGTCCTTTAAACTACTGAATCATTACGAGGACATCACGTACAAGCGGCTCAAGATAGTAACTGATGGTGCTGACGCTCACGTTTTCGCCAAGGTTCGTATAGCCGATGCCATCCCGATTAACGATAGCGGCGCATCTACTGAAGAATTCGGCTTCGCGCTGAAGGCGCACTTCGATTTTCTCGTAACCTCCGCAGACAAGGCTCCCCTCTTCGCCGTGGAGTTCGATGGTCCTTTCCATAGTAGCCCAACCCAAGTACGCCGGGACCAGCTTAAGGATACGCTGGCGGAGCGTTTTAACCTGCCTCTGCTGCGTATCAACGCAAATTATCTATCCAAGAAATATCGGAACTATGATTTGCTCACATATTTTGTAGAAGTGTGGTTTCTGTACGATGCATTCAACCAGGCTCAGCAATCAGGCAGTATTCCTTCCGATGAGCCGTTTGACCCTTGCTGGATAATATCAGACCTGTCTAAGAATAAAAACTGGCCCTACTGGCTTAGTCTTGACGCTCTGAGAAAAATAGCAAAACTATTTGATACTCAACAAGTATCAACTCAGGGTGCAAATCATTGGGCCGGCATTGACGCCCGCAACCGCATTCGTTGCTTAATGTGGATTGGGTTATCGAGCGGCGAGGTCTGTT
>Ga0206844_10404_pt1 | contig 9718 bp, 10 predicted proteins | sample Alteio_BWOrgCont_22_FD_152907 | JGI IMG/M metagenome (GOLD analysis project Ga0206844, IMG submission 152907) | Enriched cells from forest soil in Barre Woods Harvard Forest LTER site, Petersham, Massachusetts, United States -... | ecosystem: Environmental > Terrestrial > Soil > Temperate forest >...
TATTTTAATTAGTAGAGTACCAGGAGAAGAAGGAAAAATGAACTACCTAACAATAACTTCAGAACAAAAGAACGAGCTATTAGATGACCTATTAAATGATTTTGGAGATAAATTAAAGGTTGATAAGAAAGATTTAAAGAGTTCAGGATTAGCGACCATCGATCTATCTGGATGGGTTATTTATCATACACTTAGTGAGCCTTATAAAACTGTTGAAGATAGGCCAAAAGATTTCAAAGAACCAACGGAATAAAGTAATATCTATTTAAGTATGCTCAGAACTTTTGTTCAATTTAGTATTTTATTTTTAACTGCCATCGCGTCATTCTTTTGGATAAGGGGATCTATTTGTGTTTCCACAAAAGATATTGCTTCGCTTGCCGGAACAACATGGGTTTATAATCTAGCTACTTTAAAGAGTTTGGCCTCACAAAAATCCGATTCTCTTATTGCAGGATTACTTTTGTTAATTAGTTTTATTTTTCAATGTTGGAATACCATTAAACCAAGTGTTATTTTTGGGAATGATAGGAGAGGCATTGTAGTGAGTGTAATTTTTTCTATTTTTATTCTTATAATTTGTAATTTTGAGTCTACTTGTTTGACAAGACACTATATTTCACAAGCACAAGTTCAAATCCAGGAGAACCTAACTAAGAATGTGGGTCCATACCGGACACAAGGGTAACAGTTCGTACCGGAGAGATGGGTTACACCATCTCCGGTGCGAACGGGTACTCTAAGGGCTCGATTTTATTGGTTTCAAAGTCAAAATACCCTAAGTCGTAATCCATAAAAGTAACCAGCCAAATACCATCTGTAACTTCTTTAACACCCATATTTTGCCCTGCAAAGACGTGGCTTAAGTTGATTTTGTGCTTATCGATGCAAATTCTTCCACAGGTTGTAACTATTGCTGTTTTATCATGAAAAGGGTAATGTAATTCCTGAATTCCTTTATAGGGACGAGGTGAAGGTGTATATATTTCACTTGGGAATTTCATACCAATGGCCTGATGAGGTCTTTCGGTGTTAAATTCCTGAATAAAGTTATCGAATTTTTCTTGTTGTTGCAAGAAGTTTTCACCAGGAGGCTTAGTCGCTTCTTTTTTAAGAGTTAAATGCATACGTTCATGCCTGCCGTTCTGTTGAGGGTTGCCGGGCTTAATGCGTTCGATAAAAATACCCAGACGTAACCACCATACCGAGAGTCTGCTTAAACCAAATAAGGCATGAGGAGAAGCAAAGGGAAGGCCGTTATCTGTACGTATAGTTGTTGGCAGGCCATATTTCTGGAAAATCTGTTCGAAGATGTTAAAGGCGTATACTTCTTTGGTACTTTCCAGGCCTTCACAAGCCAGTAGGTAACGGCTGCAGGAGTCTGTGACGGTCAAAGGATAGCAATATTGTTTATTAGCCAACATGAATTCACCTTTGTAGTCTGCACACCATAAGTCGTTAGGGTTATGATGAATGGTTAAAGGCGTTCCTTGAAGTTTAAATCGTCTATTCTTTCGACGGGTAACTAATCCATGTCGATCAAGGATGCAGTGAATGGTGCTTTTAGCAGGAGTTCTAACCTCTGGATATTTTCTTCGCAGTATTTCCCGAATTTTGGGTGCTCCCCAGGATGGCTTGTCTTTTTTAATTCTTAATATTTCGCATTCTATCTGTATAGGTAACTGGTTGGCGTATCGAACTGGCCTTCTGCTTCGATCAGTTAGCCCATGTAAGCCAACATCTTTGTACCGGTCCCAGAATTTATAACCTGTTTTTCTGGAGATCCCAAATTCCCGGCATAGTTCAGCCATTTTTTCGCCTTGCAATAAACGTGCAACGAATTTTATCCGTTCATCCATGATAACACTCTCTTTCCATGGCATAGCAGCACCCCTTTCTATGCCATTATTATAAAAGTGTTACCCATGTCTTCGGTATTTTCTGTAACCTATCTCTCAGGAAGGGCATGTCGCAAAATGAAATAGTATGCCCATTGTTTTATTATCGCCAATTCTTTAAGTTAAACAATTGGACCGTGATCTGGATTAAAAAGAATCCAAAGGCTAAAAGGGCCTTGGATAAATTGTCAAGCCATGGTATACTCGAAATAGGTTAAATGTGAGGTGGTATGTATGAAAAAAGAAGTCCAATTACCAATTATTGTGGAAAAAGACGAAGACGGTTTCTATGTGGTGGAATGTCCTGTATTTTCAGGATGTTATACCCAAGGCAAAACTCTTGATGAGGCATTAAAAAACATTAGAGAAGCTATCGATTTGTGCTTGGAAGAAAAAGAGAACCAACAAGCTTTAAAGAATTTCCATCCTCAAGAAATGAGCTTTCATACTTTAACCTATGCCTAAATTGCCGTCGATTTCCGCGTTAAAAGCCATTAAGTGCTTTGAAAAAATCGGCTATGAAGTCGTGAGGCAAAAGGGAAGTCACGTCCGTTTACATCATCCAACTAAAAATCCTTTGACGGTCCCTCGTCACAAAACATTAGGTACAGGATTGTTACGAAAATTACTTCGGGATGCTGAATTGTCCATTGAAGAATTCGTTTCTTTATTATAATTTTGACAATTAGAAATTTTATGGCTAGACAAAAAATTAGTCAGTTAAGAGTCTCTTATGATAAAGATGCCGACGTGCTTTATATTAGTAAAGGCAATTCGCAAGAAACAATTGGGGAAATGCTGGATAATGGAATCATTATCCGACGTGATCTAAAAAATAAAAAGATTATCGGTATCATGATTGTCGACAGTGCAATGAAAGATAATCCGACAATTGCCAGGATCAGAGAAACCAGAATGAAAATATCAGCGCGTTTTGGTCATGATATAGAGAAATTAGGGCGCTATTATATGGAACGACAGAAAAGACATCAACATAAGTTAATCAAAGCTTCCTCAAAAATATCCCAAATGGGGCTATTAGCGGATGAATCTGCTCTTAAGAAAGATTGGAATTTGGCCAAAGAGAATAAAGCATGGAAAAAGATATAATCTTAGGTATAACCGAAGCTACATATCTTCAAGATTATAAAGTTCAAGTCGTTTTTAATGACGGGAAACAAGGTATGGCTGATTTATATGATGCCCTGCGTGGACCCGTTTTTGACCCTCTCAAAGACAAGAAACTTTTTGCTCAGTTACGTGTTGATAAAGAAATGGAAACAATAGCCTGGCCTAATGGGGCGGATTTGGCTCCGGAGTATGTTTATTTTAAAGCTTTTAAAGATGTCCCCGAATTACAGAAACAGTTTCAAGAATGGGGATATAAATATGAAAACTAACCCGTTATGCTGACAAGGATTTCTTTAATAAACTTGACAACCCGAAAGTCCCACTTTTTGAGCCCTGAAAGTCCCAATATAAATTAGTGAGAAATATACCAATTGGTGTTAAAGTATTGATACTAAACTGCTTAAATAAAAGAAAAAATACCATTAGCTCCGATTTTTTGGACCGCCTGGTATGACAATGAATGGGGATACTCTAACCGTGTGGTTGATTTGGTGCGGTATATCTCTAAGAAATAAGAGGGAACCTCAAGTTTTTTATAAAACAGCCAGTTATCGAAAGGTAGCTGGCTGTTTTGGTCTGTTTTATGGCAAATAAAAACCCTACCATAGATATCGCCCGAGGCATTGCGATCATCCTGGTTGTTTATGGGCATGTGATTGAGCATAGCATGGCGCCTTGGCATCAGGATTTCTTCCAAAATCCCGTTTTTAAGGTCATTTATACCTTCCATATGCCGTTGTTTGTTTTTATCAGCGGGTATCTGGCAGCGGCTAGTTTAAGCAGGCACAGCGTGCAGGATGTCTTTCAATCAAGATGTAGAAGCCTGCTTATTCCCTTCGTGTCATTAAGCCTTCTCGGAATCTTAGCGGCGTATGCATTGAATATGCTTTTTAGCAATATTGGCGGCAGGGTCGATTTCTTGGGGGCTTGTGTAAGACAATTGTTCTTAAACCCTACTGTTTGGTTTTTATTTACTCTATTTGCGCTGAGCTGCCTATTGATTGTTTCGGTCAGATGGGAGAAGCGTTTTGGTCCGATTATTTTCTTACTCATTTACCTATTGTTAATGATAATTCCTTATAACAATTATTGCGCTCTTTGCTATATCAAATGGTTCTATTTGTTTTATTTGGCAGGGTATTTTTTTAATAAATGCAGTATAAAAGTCCCTGCTGCAGCGGTTAAAACGATGATCTTTCTTGTTTCATTCCTGTTATTTAGTTTACTGGTGATACATTGGCATAAGAGCGACTACATCTACATCAATAGGATGGATTTTACCTCAGAGCATTATTTTTACGGATTGTTGAGGACTATCTACAGGTACATCCCGGGATTTTTAGGGATCATCATTGCTTTTTATGTGGCAGGGGGTCTTTTAAAGACACCCATTGCATCTTTCTTGGGGATCATCGGCATGTATTCGTTGGATATTTATATCATCCAAATGTTTGTCCTCGAGGGGGTTTATCCGAGATGGATCCAAAAGGCAGGCATTCACCTTGACTTGCATTCACCATACGTTCTTTATATGGTCGCCCCATTCCTAGCGATGTTTTTTGTAGGGACGTGCATGCTTATTTCAAAGCTGGCGATTAGAAGAGTTCCACTGTTAAACAAACTCTTGCTGGGAGGCAGGGGATAGTTCAATAACCCAGATTAGGCCCTAACCATTTTTCTGCAGCAGCTTCCGACATTTTCTTGCGCCTGGCATAATCAATGATTTGGTCCTGGGCTATTTTGCCGATGGCGAAATATTTTGAATTCGGATGGGCAAAGTAAAGACCACAGACAGCGGCCGTGGGGAACATGGCGTAGGTTTCAGTCAGCGTGATGCCGGTATTCTTCGTGGCATCAAGGATCTTAAATAGCGTCTCTTTTTCCGTATGATCAGGGCATGCAGGATAGCCTGGTGCCGGACGGATACTGCGGTACTGACCTAATATCATCTGCTCATTAGTTAAGTTCTCATTTCTGACAAATCCCCATAGTTCTTTGCGGACCATCTCGTGCAGAAGTTCGGCAAAGGCCTCAGCCAGGCGATCAGCCACCGCCTTGGCCATAATGCTTTTATAATCGTCATGATCAGCTTCAAATTTGCGGACCATCTCATGTAGGCCTATGCCCGTTGTAACAGCAAAGGCACCGATATAATCTTTGACGCCGGAAGATTTAGGGGCGATATAATCCGCATGGGACAAAAGCGGCTGTCCTTCCTTGACAAGGATTTGCTGGCGCAGATTGTGAAGGACCTCAATCACTTCCTGGCGGGTGTCGTCTTTGTAAAGTTCTATGTCGTCACCTACCGAATTCGCAGGAAAGAATCCAATGACCCCGTTGGCCCGCAGGAGTTTTTGTTGGACAATTTCATCCAGCATCAGATTGGCATCTTCATAAACACGTCGGGCTTCATCGCCAATGACAGGGTCTTTGAAGATTTGAGGAAACTTCCCTTTAAGTTCCCATGTAATAAAGTAAGGCGACCAGTCAATTTTCTGACGGATCATATTCAAGTCAAAGTTTTCATAGACCTTGATGCCTAAAAATGAGGGCTTTGTAATATCCGCTTTTTTCCAATCCGTCCCCAACCCCTTTTGGCGGGCTTGTTCAATGGGGACAAAGTTTTTAACAGACTGGCGGCTGGCATGTTCTTCGCGCAAGCGTTGATATTCAGTCCGGGTTTTTTCGACGATATCACTTTTTAATTGCGGTTCCATTAAACTGCGGCAAACACCCACACAACGCGAAGCATCCTTGCTGTGAATCACCGGATGGTCATAGGCAGGTGCAATTTTTACGGCCGTATGTGCAGGAGAGGTCGTGGCGCCACCGATCAATAGGGGAATAGTAAACCCCTGACGCTGCATTTCACTGGCGACATAGACCATTTCATCCAAAGAAGGGGTGATAAGCCCTGAAAGGCCGATCATATCAACTTTATGGTGTTTGGCTTCAGCCAGTATTTTTTCACAATGCACCATCACGCCCAGATCAATGATCTTAAAACCATTGCAGGCCAGCACCACCCCGACGATATTCTTGCCGATGTCATGCACATCGCCTTTGACAGTGGCAATGACCATGGTTCCAGCCACTTTGGCATCTTGGTCTTTTTCTTTTTCGATAAAAGGTTGTAAATAGGCCACGGATTTCTTCATCACGCGCGCACTTTTGACGACTTGAGGTAAAAACATTTTGCCGGCCCCAAAGAGATCGCCGACCACATTCATCCCGGCCATTAAGGGGCCTTCGATGACATCCAAAGGACGGCTGGAGCGTATACGCGCTTCTTCGGTGTCCTGATCAATGAAATCAACAATGCCTTTAACCAACGCATGGGAAAGCCGTTGATCCACGGGAAGGCTGCGCCACGCCAGATCTTCTTGTTTCTTTTCACCGGACGATTTAAGCGTTTGGGCAAAGGTCACCAGACGTTCGGTGGCATCCTCACGACGATTCAATAAAACATCTTCGATCATCTCCAAAAAATCCTTGGGTATTTGATCGTAAACCGTGATCATGCCCGCGTTGACAATGCCCATGTTCATGCCGGCTTTGATAGCATGGAAAAGAAAAGCCGAGTGCATGGCCTCGCGCATAGGGTCATTGCCGCGAAAGGAAAAGGACACATTCGATACACCACCTGAGATCATGCATCCAGGACAAGTGGCCTTGATCAGTCGTGTGGCTTCAAAATAATCCTTGGCATAATTGTTGTGTTCTTCAATACCTGTCGCAATCGCAAAGATGTTTGGATCAAAAATAATATCATGGGATTCAAAGCCGATTTCTTCGGTCAGGATTTTATATGCCCGTTGGCAGATGCTGACACGTTTTTCGACGGTGTCTGCCTGGCCTTTTTCATCAAAAGCCATGACCACAGCAGCCGCGCCATAATAGAGGACCTTGCGGGCCTGTTCTTTAAAGGAAGCTTCACCTTCCTTGAGACTGATGGAATTAACAATGGATTTGCCCTGCACACATTTAAGCCCTGCTTCAATTACGGACCATTTGGACGAATCGATCATGATGGGGACACGGGCAATATCAGGTTCGGATCCGACGAGATTCAAAAAGGTCGTCATCGCCTCAACAGAATTAAGCATGGCTTCATCCATGTTGATATCAATGACCTGGGCACCATTTTCTACTTGTTGACGGGCAACGACCAGCGCTTCATCATATTTTCCAGCGATGATGAGGCGGGCAAATTGTTTGGAGCCGGTGACGTTGGTGCGTTCACCGACATTCACAAAATTGATATTCTCTGTGACGATCAAAGGTTCAAGACCAGAGAATGAACTATAGACTTTAAGTTTAGGCAAATCACGGGGCGGCATATCCTTAACAGCGCGGGCCATCGCCTCAATGTGGGCAGGGGTGGTCCCACAGCAACCCCCCAGGATATTAATCAATTTGCTTTGGGCAAATTCTTTAACAATATTTGCCATCTCTCGAGCTTCGAGATCATATTCACCAAAAGCATTGGGGAGGCCTGCGTTGGGATAGCAGCTGACAAAACAGTCAGCAATGCGCGCAAGTTCGGCGATGTAGGCGCGCATATCTTGAGGGCCTAAGGCGCAATTTAAACCAATGGCCAATGGTTTGGCATGTTTGACGGAAATCCAAAAAGCTTCCGTCGTTTGCCCGGAGAGCGTGCGGCCGGAAGCATCGGTGATGGTCCCCGAGATGATCAGCGGCAGTTTATAGCCGATCTTATCAGAGAGGGTTTCGTAAGCAAAAATAGCAGCCTTAGCATTGAGTGTATCAAAGATGGTTTCGATCAAGATCAGGTCAACGCCGCCATCAATCAAACCCTGGAGCTGTTCTGAGTAGGCCTCAACCAATTGGTCAAAATTGATCGCACGGAAAGCCGGATTATTGACATCCGGTGAGATGGAAGCCGTACGGGTTGTCGGTCCTATGGCCCCCGCTACAAAACGGGGTTTAGCAGGATTTTCCTTTGTAAATTGCTCAGCCGCACTTTTAGCCAATTTGGCGGCCGCGACATTCAGTTCATAAACCAGGCTTTCCATTTTATAATCAGCCATGCTGATGCGATTACTGTTGAAGGTATTGGTTTCAACAATATCGGCACCGGCCTCGAAATATTGTTCATGGATCTCTTTGATAATTTGAGGCTGGGTCAATGACAAAAGGTCATTATTACCCTTAATATCCCCGGACCAATCCTTGAAACGTTCCCCACGGTATTGGGCCTCGGAAAGTTTATGCTTTTGGATCATGGTCCCCATAGCGCCATCGAGGATCAAGATACGTTCAGCAAGGAGTTTGCGTAGAATTTCGTTTTGTTTTGAAAGAAGCATAGTTTAAAGATTAAGGCAAACAACAGGGGCTGTCAATAAGTGTTTGACGCTATGATAAATCTATTTATAATGGATTTCATGTTAGCTCTAATTATTATCAGTCTCGGTATCCTTTCGCGCATTGTCGTCCATACGGCCAATTTTACACCTGTACTAAGCATGGCTTTTTTGGGTGGGATGTATCTCAAAGGTCGGCAGGCTATTTTGGTGCCTTTGGCCTTGATGGTCATCAGTGATCTTATTATTGGTCTTTATCCGTTTGTATATTTAACTTGGGGCAGTATCGTGTTGATCAGCATTTTGGGGTTTTGTCTTAAAGAGCAGAAGAATTTCCTTAATGTATTGGGCGGGAGCATGGCTTCAGCGGTTATTTTTTTTATAGTGAGTAATTTCGGTTCATGGCTCAGCTTGTATCCCCACAATATTGAGGGAATGCGCCAATGCTATATTTTAGCCATTCCTTTTTTTAGAAGTACCTTGGCCAGCACCGTCGCGTATAGTTTGGTTTTTTACGCTGCTTACGAATGGCTGTTGCGAAAAATACATACCACTCAGGGAAATCTCGTGTAAATCGAGAGCAGTCCCGCTGCGGTGACCCCGGTTTCGAGAATGGGGGAAGTCCGAATGCCTGACGGTATTTTAAAGCTGATTACCTGCGAGAGAACAGGATAAGAGGCGCATATATTGAGTTGTGTCGGGAACACCCTCAATCATTCCAAAATGATTGAGGTTTTTTATTTTATGGGAGGCATGCATGAGAATTTTAGGTTTGTTTTTTGCATTGGTTTTAATTTTGAGTAATTCGGCACACGCCGATGATACGGCTGATTTAGGGACCATCGTGGTTCAAGCATCCCGAAGTAATGATACGGTGGGTCAGATGAATAAAGATGTCAGCATCATTACGTCTGAGGACATTGCAAATTCACCGGCCAAGACCTTACCGGATCTGTTAAGCACTATCCCCGGAGTTTATGGAAGCATTAATGGGAATATCCAGGACCAGCGCGTAGATATCGGTGGTTTTGGTGTCACGGGTGTATCCAATGTCTTGGTCTTAGTGGATGGGCGGCGTTTGAATACGCCTGATTTGGGCGGTATTGATCTGTCCTTGATTGATCTGAACGCTGTTGATCATATCGAAGTTATTCAGGGTGCCAGTACGGTGCTCTATGGCGACAATGCCAGCGGTGGTGTCATTAATATTGTGACCAAGAAGGGTGAGGCCAATGCTAAGCCCGTGGTCACATTAACCAGCGAGGTGGATAGTTATAAAGGCACTAAAGACGGGATGTCTGTAAGTGGCGGGATCCCAAAATTAACCTATCAATTTAACTATGACCGCCAACAGAGCGATAATTA
>Ga0206844_10405_pt1 | contig 9605 bp, 7 predicted proteins | sample Alteio_BWOrgCont_22_FD_152907 | JGI IMG/M metagenome (GOLD analysis project Ga0206844, IMG submission 152907) | Enriched cells from forest soil in Barre Woods Harvard Forest LTER site, Petersham, Massachusetts, United States -... | ecosystem: Environmental > Terrestrial > Soil > Temperate forest > O...
AATGAACGAGGCGGCATTCTTGATGGCGATCAGATTTTGGCCTTGTTGGCTACAGAATGGTTGGAGAAAGGCTATCTAAAAGGTGGCGGCATTGTTACAACGCAGATGTCTAATTCAGGACTGCAGCATTATCTCGATACCAAATCCCTCAAGCTTATTCGTACCCATGTTGGTGATCATCATGTAATTAAAGCTATGGTCGACCAGGGTTATAATGTTGGTGGCGAGCAATCTGGTCATGTAATCCTAACTGATTATGGTTTTACGGGGGATGGTTTAGTCGCGGCATTGCAAGTATTGAAGATACTCATAGAAAAAAACCAACCTGCAAGCCAGGTTTGTCAAATCTTTGAGCCCGTTCCCCAAATTCTAGAAAATGTGTCCGTGACTGATGCCGATAAAGTTTTGGCTGATCCCCAGGTTGTGAAAGCTCTTCAAGAGGCTGAAAAAAACCTGATTGCTGCGCGAGGACGACTATTTGTTCGCAAATCAGGAACAGAGCCTGTGATTCGCATTATGGCTGAAAGTAATGATCCCGCGATATTACAATCGGTTGTTAGGCATATTGCAGAAGCCATGCGACAGGTGAATGAGAGCTAGATAATCTCTCAATTATTTCTTGACACTTTACTGTTCTTTATAACCCTTCAATCAACATCCCACAACGGATAGAATAGTCATTGGAGCTACCACCTTCTTCTATATCCCAACAAGCAGAAAGAACAGCTTGTACGTAAGCCCAATTCTTAAGTCGTTGTAGATCCATTTCTAACAGCTCAGCAAAAAGCTTTAATCGGCGCGCCATGATAGCAGACGCATTATTTTGCGCTAATAAATCAGGGATAGGATTGTAAATAAAAGTACCTATCTCAAAAGCAGGTTCACCAACAACACCGCGTGGGTCAATGGCTACCCAGCCTTCAGTTGCATGGGAGAGAATGTTGTCATGATGTAAGTCACTGTGAAGCAATACAGGTGCTGCCTGTGAATCTAGCAAATTCTTTGCTAACGTTTGTGCTTTGTTAAGATGCTTCTCCGATATAACGTTTTTATCTGCTTTAAAAAGAGATTCTAAGTGATTAATTAACGCTGGAAAAGCTGTTGGGTTTGTCAATGGCACGCTGTGCAAGCGCTTCATAACCTGAGCCGCTATTAAAACAGCCGCTTCATCATCTTGAGGGAATAAGGTCTTTAAAGTAATTCCAGGTTTAATGGCTTCAAGGAGTAAAGCACCCTTGTCGTTGTCAGTTTCAAGCAGCTTAACGCATCCTTGCCCCTGGTAGAACTGCAATGCTGCCATTTCTTGCTTAACTTCTGCAGGCTCTAAGCCAATTTTGAGAATGACGGGCGAGGGGGGATCACCACGATAGGCAGATAAAACATAATTGTAGCTGAGGTTCTCCATAGGTTTTGGGTCTGCTAAATCCCATTGTTGCGCCAACTGATTTACCAGGTTTGGCAATGATTCCAACCACTGACGTCCTTTCTCGCCGGCTCTATTGAGAGTATTTTCAGAAAATATGCTCATCTTAATCTTTAATCAATGATTAGAAGGCATTCGTCAAGAAACAATTTCAATAATAAGTTAAAATGTCCAAAGCAGCTTTTGCGTAGAGTGCGCGGTAAGCCTCAACAGTAGCAGTAAGCTTTTTGTTAATCTTTAGGTATGAGTCCCTTGTTGAAAGTTCTCTAAAAGCTTTTGTGCTTCTTTGTCGCCTGAAAAGGCCAATTCCCTGACAAGACTATGAGCCCATTGATAGGGATTAGAGCCATTTGGGGCGGTATGTAAATTTTGACACCATTCGAGAGCGTTCTTTATATTGTTTCTCTCCACTTGGAAAGCTGCCACTAGGAATTGGTTAAGGGGGTTATCCTTGGATTCTTTCGCGACTCCATTAATCGTTTTAAGAATTTCTTGCTGCTGTGTGTCAGAAGCTTTTGAGAACAGTTTTCCCACCTTTCGGGAAGCCCATGATTTTTGCCAATCAAGAGCGCTTGGGTTTAATAGTGATTTCAAACACCAATATATTGCGCTTTCGAAGTTTACCTCAATAGCCATTACCGTTTCTTCAACATAGTGCACTGGATGATAGACGTGGCGTCTAGCCTGTCTATCACGTTCATAAATGTCTGCTAAGTGGTGTTCTGCATCAGGATCAGCATCCTTTGCAGCACTTAAAAGTAGCTGCTCTCCACGCTGGACTTCAGATGCAAAATGACCAAATAATACCAAATGGGCGCCCAACGCAGAAACCGCTGGCACATGAGGTTTTCGATATCCATTGGCTTTTTCAAGATAATAAACTTGTTCCGTAGAGTGAGCGGAGTAACTCATTGCATTACGGTAATGGTAAACGGGATCAAAAGATCCAAACCTATGAGCAAGGTAGAGTTCATGGCTTCCAAATTTGTCGAAACCGAAATTGATTCCTTGAAATAAGGCTTTCATGACGTTTTTAAAGGGACCGTTATATTTTTTAAAAGGACCTCTGTATACGTCTAAGTCTTGCTCCTCAAATTCTTCTTTATACATTTGCGCAGTCTTATGATCCCCTTCCAACCTCTCAAGGGTCATTTTGGCAAAGGTAATCAGAGGATGACGCGTCTGAAGACGTTCTTCAAGCTTAGCAAGACGTGTCATCTTTGTTGCCTTTGATATCTCAACGTAGTCATGCACGGTTGCAGCATACTCATGGCTCCTGGCAAGGATTTGATATACCTTGTGCGCAACCACGTTAAATCGAAGGAGTTGAGAGCCTTCTTCTGCAAACTTAGTGTCTTTTTCAATATGTGCTCGAACGAAAAGCACAATAGGATTATCCGGATATTTATCAGGTAATTTATATTGAAACCCACGAAATGCACGGTGTTCTTGTTGAGAAGCCTGAAGAGCAACAGCAATATTCCCTAGGGTCTCGCTTTGTATGCCTGCTGTGCCATGCCATTCAAGGTTATAAAGTTCTAGAAGGCGCTCTGATTCATAATGAGGAGCCCATCCCTTAGGTAATTTTATTCCGATACTTCTCAATATCGTTTGTACGTCGTGACTACAATAGGAAGCCCAAACAAGCCGCTGTATTATTTCTCTGGGTGATTTTTTCAGTTCAGCTTCAACGCGTTCTACTGGATCCTCAGGCACAATAAATTCTGTTCGTTCTCTTTTAGCGGGCCTTGCTTGCAGTGTTTCTGATTCCGAACGAGCGCGTTTCTTTCCTTTTGATTCAAAGTTTGTATCTGCTTTTTCTACACTGCCAGCAGAACTTTGGTAATCAGTACCTTTAGCTAACCCATAACTTAAAAATAAAAGAACTAAAGAATATAAAACCTTACGCATTCTCACCATCCGAATCACTCCTTTAAAAAGGTCCTTCGTGTAAGAGGTTATAGTGAAGAATCTATGGCATCTATAATGGAAATATACCCAGGGAGGTAAATTGGGGAATAAATACCCATAGCTGCTCTCTTCTTTTAATTAAAATTTGATTCAGGCCCTTAGGAAGAATCATTACTTTGGGATTAAGAAGCATTCTTAACTACAAATTTAATGTCCATATGCGATCTTCTGTTTTACTTTGACGAGCTACAAAAATACGATTCGTAGCCTCTCCCTCGCTTTCCTCTTCAGAAAAATCACAATCAATTGATGATAAAAACATTTTTACTGCTGTTACATTTTTCTGTCCAGCTTGATAAAGAAACTGTGCTCCTCTTCTTTGGTCAACGGGATCATCACACAACAAAAGTGTCAAGCCGAACCACCCCAATATGTTACCATCTTCAGGGTCATTCTCCCAAACTGTCTGATAGAGTCTTTTCGCAGCTTCATAATTTTTCGTATCAAAGTAACCAGAAGCTGCGAATTGAATACGTGTTATGTTACCAGCTTCTATCAACCCTAAAATTCGTGTTTCTTCTTCATCAAATTTGCCTTCTGCTGGAGAGGCAGATAAAGCAGCCGTATCATCAGTAGGCGGAACTTGAAAAGGAAAAATCGCTGGTTTTGCAACTTCTCCGGTTACAATAAAATCTTTATCTATCTCTGCAGGTGCGGCGGCTCCTGAGGCAGGGGCATCCAATGAACATAATAGGATTGAAAATGTCACTAATAAAAAATAATGACCCCACGTTCTTATGAGAAACTTTTTTTGATGAACAAAGTCTTTCATGGATTTTTCCTCCTATTTTTAATTTAAAAGTCATTCTACTTGTACATTGTATGAATTAAAAGAATAACTCGTAAAAATCTTTCATATTGCAAAATATCAGAAATAAAAAAAACTCAAACATTCTTCTTGTGTAAAGATTATGAAGTGGGGGGCAGGAAATTTATCGGGATGCAACAGCTAACAAGTAGGTACTTAATCACATAAAAGGACAATATGACTTTGTTTTTTAACAGATGGACTTAAAGTCCCCCGTAAAATCGTCCAAAGCTGCGGGCAAGTATTATTGACATAGTCAATGCACCCAATCCAACGATGAGTGCATGGCGTGTTTTTCGAAATTCGAAAGTACCTACATGCCAGAGGAGTAAGTATCCTACGACGAAGTTGAAAGATCCCCACAGGACATTTATTGTTGCGGAAGATAAGCCCTCGCCTGGTGGAGATGCAAAGGGAGTTTGAAAAGGGTGTCCCGTTATGCCACTGATGAAGTGAGGAACTGCATTGACCAAAAATAAGCCACCAAAAAAGTATGAAAGGTAGTGTTTCCAGCGCATAGCCACTCTCCTCGGTTAAAGAATTTACTAACCTATAAACAGCTTATCGGATGCCTTTTCCGTTAACAATTGAAAAAAATCTGATTTATAACGTTATTTTTATGAAGCAGCAGTTATTTCTGTCTGTGCCCAAGTCCCTTTTTCTTCATTCCATTCGTAATATTGGGCATTAGTGTCTGTGAGCGCTAGTTCAACATCTTTTTGTTGTTCGTCACGAGATAAGTAAGGTACGCCATTATAAACAAACTGGAATCCATAATTGCGCGTGACCATGGTGAAATTCTTTTCTTTGAGCAGGGCAGGAAGCGCTTTTTTAAGATCATCTAAAGATTGCAAGGAAAAGCTGCTCATACTTAGAATATTTGAATGAGCTATCTGATACACATGTGATGGTACAGGTGTCGTAGGAACAATATGCGAGAATGTTTTACCCGATTCTATAACAGACACTAATACAGAACCAAGCGGAACACCCGTATAGACGTGCATATAATAATCAGATTCATAAAATGTTGCGCCAGCAAAAGTTATGTATCGATTGAGACGACGATCGGGAAGGCTTTTTGCTGTAATCTCTAAATCAATCTCTTTCCCATTACGATAGATAGTGAGTTTCACTGGTTTCGTGGCTGTATTAAAGGCTTTTTCTAAAATAAATAAATTGGGACCAAGAAGTTCTCCATTCACTTTCCAGAGCATATCTCCTGGTTGCAATTTGCCATGAGCTGAAAACCCCTCCATGACTTTGAGGACGACCAAGGCCTCTCCTCGCGCATCACTAAACTTACTCTTGTAAAGAGCGCCTTGTTTTTTAGGGAATTTTGAAAATTTCTGAAGATCACTGATAGCAGTATATTTGCATATAAAGCCAGCGGTAGCGTGAATCGGTTTAGAGCCATTTTTTAAAGAATTATAGGCATCAATAATGTATTTGCTTGGTACGGCCCAGGCTGTAGAATCTTGATCTGTGCCATAGCTAAGTCCGACAGCATTTCCTTTTTCATTTAAAACGGGCGAGCCACTAATACCACCTCTTGCGATAATATTCATGCGCAGAGATTCGCTGTGAAAGGGGCCAGAAGCTGTATAAATTTGTGAAACAAAGCCACTGAAAACGGAATAGTCTTCACCTACAGAATTGCCAATAACTTTGATAGTTTCTCCATTTTTTACTTCCGCTTCAAAGCTTAAGGCTGCGCATTCTGCAGGAATTTGACTGGGGTCAACTTGTATAATAGCAAAATCATGTGTGGCGTGGGCATAGATCACTTTTTCAGTGGTTATTTTGTCGCCATTAAAAAATCTAATTTCTAAGCTGGAAATAGAAGGGACAGAAGCGACATGAGAATTTGTTACAATCCAACCTTTTGCCATGTCTAAAATTGCGCCTGTGCCGTAAAATTTGCCGGTAGGATAATAAGCTGCAACAGAAGTTGTCGTGACAACGCTGACAATGCTTTTCGTGAGTGACATGTAGTTGTTGACTGAGGAAGCAATAGCAGCGGCTTTATCCTTGTCCTTTTCCTGAGGAGTATCTTTATCAGAGGGACTCGCTGTTAAAGTAGGTGTCTGCGAAGGGGCATTTGCAGCCCAAGCTATGGGCAGAGATGAATAGATAAAGAAAGTGGTTATTACTAGAAAATATCTCACCTGAATTTCCTTCTCTTACACATGCACAAAGTCTTTTGTAGGCTAGGTGAATAGGGGATGTAAAGTTGTTTTTGCTTATGTATTTTGGGTATAGTGAATATTGCTACAAACAGCTTTACATGTTAATTAATATTTGAGTTTAAGGCTTTCAGGAAAATTGGATTAAGTGTTACGAAAAACCCTACTAAGAATTTTTACGGGACTTGTGAGTGCAGGTATAGCTTGCATCATTGCGGCTGTTGTGTTTTTTTCTTCAACTTCTGATCCACTAGTCCCTAATGGCGTCATCCAGGGCTTTATTAAAAGCTATCAACCAAAAGAACTTGAAAGAGTTAATCTGGATCTAGAAAGCATTAAACATAATTCTTTCTATGATAAAAATCCTGTCGAACGTCCTGTATATATTGAACATCCTACCTACGTTGCTTCAGCCGGTGGTCCAGGTGCAAGCAAGACGACAATTTTAGAAGCGTTCATGGAAAACAAATCTAACTTTGTCTACATTGATCCCGATCACTCTTGCCTTAAATATATGTATATCTATAGGCAAGAACTTAGCAACCTTGCCATCAAAAAGGCGTTAGCTCAGGATCAAAAAAATGGGTATCAAGCTCTTTTGCGGGATGCCTATAATAAATGGCGGGGTGCATCCAATTATATTTCCAATACCCTCCTCAATGAAGCATTTACAAAAAAATACAATATTATGCATGGAACAACTTCTACAGCGCCTACGATGGAAGAATTTTATAAAAAGCTTAAAAAACAGGGATATCGTATTGTATTAGTGCTCTGTGGCTCGACGGATGAAAACCGCAAAAATTCCTTAGAATTTAGAGAGAAAGAGCTAAAGTTCTACCAATCCAATTTTGATGATTATGTGGATAAAGGTAAGCTGTTTTACCAGAGATTCCCCATTTACTTTAAGTATGCCGACGAAATCCATTTCTTCTGGACAGAGGAATTCCGCAAAGGCTCTGAAGAAGTCGCGATCTTAGATCGCGAAACAGGCTTTAAAGTCATCAACCAAAAGAGCTTAGATAAATTTATTGCGGAATATAGGGGCAATAGCAAAGGCTTACCGCCTTTTGAGGATTTAGTGAAGCTAGTTACCTTGCTGCAAAAATAAGATAAAGGTTTGGCTGAATTAGCGTATGAAGATTTGTCCTAATATTCTTAAGATTGCTGGTAGCTATTTCATTATAACCTTGCAAAAGGGCCGATTGGAGAAGCAATTCTGCTTTTTTAAGGTGCGCTACAGCTTCCTGGCGGGATAAAGAACCTGCTTGAAATAATGTAACGGCAAATGCATTAAGATAGTCTCCATAATTGTTGAGAATAACTCCCGCACCTTCAAGGGGAAAAAGCTCTAAAATCTCATTGCAAAGAAGAGCTATTTCTTTGTAAAAAGTCGTTAGGGGTGTTTCCTGAAGTTTTGGTGACGCCTTATCCCATAAAGATTTACCTAACAAGAGCTTCTGTACGGTCCAATTTTCTGCTGCTGGTAAAAAACCCAATGTTGAAAATATGCAAGAAACTCCAACAGCGGTGCGCAGCGTATTAATTTGGTCATCTTTTTGGAAAGGCAGAAATGACAAGAATTCATCTTTTGGAAACCCATTAACTTTTTCGGTAAGAGGATTGCTGATTCTTGCGCATTCCTCCCCTAATGGGACCTTTTGTAATTCTATAGAAGCATGCTGGATGGTTCTAGATTGTTGAAGAGTTTGAACCATTTGTGCAATGGGAACGTTGAAATTGATCGTGGCGCCATTATAACTCAAGTAGTCTGGTGTTTTTTGAAAAGGGCTTGTTATTGTAATAGGACCCTTAAATGAAAAACCTTTCGTCCGGTAATCAATTTTTACACATTGCCCATTGCGGAATACAACATTGAGAATTTGAACGGGTGCTGCTGGTGGTGCAACATAAACGGCATTTACCTGTTCTATGCCCGCCCACTTGCGCCCTGGGTGAAGGTTATAGATTTCTTTGTACCAATCAATAAAGTTGCTTGTGAGAATTTTCTCATATCTTTCAGCCGAGTATCTTGCGAGCTCAGATAAGATCCCAACTCGCAACGCACCATCATTAGTTAACGGGCTCAATGCCACATCTTTGTTCTCAACGAGCCTTTGGCAAAATCTTTGGACATGCTGAAAGAGGCCCCTTGAGCCCAATTTTAGAGCAGCATCAAGGATTGACAAGCTTTCTAGGATACGCACCCCCACATCATTGATAAAAAGTGCTGTAAGATGCGCTATATATTCTCTTTGCGGTGCTGCTTTTGATTCAAGAAAATAAGCATGCTCAAAAAAGGTCTTGTGAGGATGTAGTATACAACTCCGTGCAATAGTTTGAGCTACCAGCTGGCGCTCTTTAAGTAAGGGTGCGCGTTTGAGTTGGAAATTAATTCCGCGGTGGCCAACCCATTGGCTTGCTTGGTTGGTTAAAGGAAGCAAAACCATGGATGGCTGCAAATCCTTGGCAAGAGCATCCCGCTGCCGGTTAATTCCTTCAACGATTGTATGAACAGAACTAACAGGTGACAAAGAGACTTTTCCTTCTTTATGACCATAATCAAAGGAAAAACTAGATGACGGTGAAGTTGCAGCTTTGAGAGATGTTAAAGAAGAAAATGCTAGAATGCCTGAGAGACAAGCATTAAGTAAAATTCGCATGAAGAAGCTCCTGCCTTTTTGTTGTTACGCTTATAAACACACCCAGAATTTGCAGGTATGCTTGATATGATGAATGATTCCCGACAAGCAACTTTGGACGAGTTGCCAGAACACACTAAGGATTGCCCTTAGCCCCCTTAGAACTATGCGTTCTTTTCATTAAAAACAAATAACATTTGGTAATTTCTAATATTCGTAAAGTCTTTTACTAACTTATCGGGTGACTGTTAAGACCATATTTCAACTAACGATAGGCTAACAAAATCCATGTCCAGATAATCTCTTATTATTGAAATAAGCGTAATTATATGATAATTATACTAAACAAAAGACTCTGCTCTTTATTAATTCTTTGATTGTGATTTTTAATAAGGGAGGAGTATTCATGAAAACTGACACACAAATTTTTAAAGATGTGACGGAAAAGCTTTCATTCGAGCCTAGTATTAAACAAACCAATATTACCATAGGTGTCAAAGAAGGGATTGTTACGTTAAGTGGCAGTGTGAACAATTTTGCCGAAAAGCGTCTAGCCGAAGATGCAGCCATGAGCG
>Ga0206844_10406_pt1 | contig 9592 bp, 7 predicted proteins | sample Alteio_BWOrgCont_22_FD_152907 | JGI IMG/M metagenome (GOLD analysis project Ga0206844, IMG submission 152907) | Enriched cells from forest soil in Barre Woods Harvard Forest LTER site, Petersham, Massachusetts, United States -... | ecosystem: Environmental > Terrestrial > Soil > Temperate forest > O...
CGGCATGGTGCTGCACCAGGGCAAGATTTCGGAGATGAAGACCGGCGAAGGAAAAAACGCTGGTCGCGACTCTTCCGTGCTATCTGAATGCGCTCGCCGGACGCGGAGTGCATGTCGTTACGGTCAACGATTATCTGGCCAAGCGCGATGCTGAGTGGATGGGCAAGATCTACGAATTTCTCGGCCTGACCGTCGGCGTCATCGTGCATGATCTGGACGACCAACAGCGCCGCGACGCCTATGGCGCCGACATTACCTACGGCACGAATAACGAGTTCGGATTCGACTACCTGCGCGACAACATGAAGTTCGAGCTGGCTGATTGCGTGCAGCGCGGCCATTACTTCGCCATCGTCGACGAAGTGGACTCGATCCTGATTGACGAAGCGCGTACGCCGCTCATCATCTCCGGCCCGACCGACCAGACGACAGACAAGTATGCCCGCGTGAACCGCATTATTCCGGGACTGGAGCTGGGCGAGGAGATCGAGAAGGGCGAAGAAAAAATTCTCACCGGCGATTACGTGGTCGATGAAAAGCACAAGACCATCAGCGTGACCGACGAGGGCTGGGAGAAGATTGAGAAGCTGCTGGGCATTGGCAATATCGCCGATCCGGAAAACTGGGACCTGAAGCACCACGTTGAGGTTTCGATCAAGGCGCACTCGCTCTACCGGCGCGATGTGCAGTATGTCGTGAAGGACGGCGAAGTCATCATCGTCGATGAGTTTACCGGCCGGCTGATGCCGGGACGCCGCTGGTCCGATGGCCTGCACCAGGCCGTTGAAGCGAAGGAAGGCGTAAACATTCGCCGCGAAGACCAGACGCTGGCAACGATTACCTTCCAGAATTATTTCCGCCTCTATACCAAGCTTGCCGGCATGACCGGAACGGCTGAAACAGAGGCCGCCGAATTCGACAAGATTTACAAGCTTGAGATCGTCGTGATCCCGACGAACAAGCCGATGCTGCGGCTTGAGAATCCAGACGTAGTCTTCCGCACAGCGAAGGAAAAATATTTTGCCGTTGCTGATGAGATTGCCAAGCTGCATGAAAATGGGCAGCCCGCGCTTGTGGGTACTACGTCGATTGAAAAATCGGAGCTGCTCTCGCAAATATTGCAGCGTAAGGGCGTGAAGCACGTTGTACTGAACGCAAAGTTCCACGAGCGCGAAGCGGAAATCGTAGCGCAGGCGGGCCGTCTGGGCATGGTCACTATCGCGACCAACATGGCAGGCCGCGGAACGGACATTCTTCTTGGCGGTAACGCCGAGTTCGTGGCGAAACAGGATTTGGTCAAGAAGGGCGCAGCGCGCGCGATCAGCGTGGCCGAAGGCGCTCTCAATCCCATGGCGGCGCCGGGTATGTTCCGCTTCTATTACCAGGGACAGGAATTCGAGACAACGCAGCAGGTTTGGGACCAGGCCTATGTTACCTACGCGGCGAATGCGGCGAAGGAGCATGAAGCAGTGATCGCTGCAGGCGGCTTGCACATCCTTGGCACCGAGCGGCATGAGTCGCGGCGTATCGACAACCAGCTGCGCGGACGCGCAGGACGCCAGGGCGATCCCGGCGCGTCACGTTTCTATCTGTCGCTTGAAGACGATCTGATGCGCATCTTCGCCAAGGAGTGGGTTGGCACATTGCTCCAGCGCCTTGGCATGGAAGAGGGTGTGCCGATTGAATCGCGCATGATTTCGAAGCGCATCGAGGCGGCGCAGAAGGCTGTCGAGTCGCAGAACTTCGAGGCCCGCAAGCACCTGCTCGAATACGACGACGTGATGAACAAGCAGCGCGAGGCCGTCTATGGACTGCGCCATCAACTGCTGGAAGGACTCGATCAGAAAGAGCTGATTGTCGAGGATTATGTCGCCAATATTCTGAGCCTGTTGCTCGATGAGTCAGCACCCGAGAAGCAGCACCCCGACCAGTGGGATTTGAATACGCTGAAGAGCAAGCTCATCTCGCATTTCGGACTGGATGCGGATGCCGAAGGCATCGCTCTGAACGAGATGACGCGCCACGAACTGGGCGAAACGCTCTTCGAGCGCCTGAAAGATCGCTACGAGGCGAAGGAACAGGTCATCGGCGACAAGGCCATGCGTTTCCACGAGCGCATGATCATGCTCAGCGTGCTCGACGGTTTGTGGAAAGATCACCTGCTCAACATGGACCACCTGAAAGAAGGCATTGGTCTGCGCGGCTACGCCCAGCAGGATCCGCTGGTGGCTTACAAGAAGGAATCTTTCGACATGTTCGAGGAGATGATGGCGCGCTTCCAGGAAGACACCGTGCGCTATCTCTTCCTGATGCAGATTGTCGGGCCGGATGGCCAGCCGCTGGTGATCCCATCGCGTCCGCGTCCTGAAATTCCTGCACCGCCTCCTGTGGCGTCAGCGGAAACGAGTTTAGAGCATAGCCAATCCGCCGTAGCTGTAGCGGAACGGCCTGCGGTCCCGATTCCGACACGTCAGCCTTCGACGACCATCGACGAAATCGAGAAAGAATTCGAGCGCAAGAAGAAGCGCGAGCTCGAGCACGCGCGCATGGCCGGAAGCGCCAGCGCGGAGGCTCCAGCGCCGCGTAGAACAGGCGATAAGGTCGGCCGCAACGATCCCTGCCCATGCGGCTCGGGCAAAAAGTACAAGAAGTGCCACGGCGTGAACGAGGCTTAGAACAGTTTTCAAAATAGCGATAGATCAGCCGTCATTCTGCCCCTTCAGATATTCAGAATGACGGCTTTCATTTTGATTCATCACTACACAGCGCCAATCGATAGCAAGCCTTTAGAATAGAACCATGCTGCTCGAAGGCATCTTCTCTGCTGTGACCACGCCGTTCTATCCGGACGGACGCCTTTACCTCCGCAAGCTCGAACACAACATCGATCGCTACTCACGCACGCCAATTGCGGGCATTGTCGTTCTCGGCTCGACCGGCGAAGCGGTAATGCTCGGCGACGACGAAACGCGCGAAGTATTGCATATCGCTCGCGAAGCCGCAGGTGCGGAAAAAGTTCTGCTTGCTGGAGTGACGCGCGAGAGCGCGCTCGAAACGCTGAAGCTGGCGGAGTTCGCCGCGTCGCAGAATTACGATGCGGTTTTGGTGCGTACGCCAAATTACTACAGCCCGCAGATGCGCTCGCTCGAAATGCTCACTTATTTCCGCGTGATTGCAGATAGCTCGCCGCTGCCGGTCGTGCTCTACAACATTCCCAAATTCACGCACTACGATCTGCCAGTGGAAGTCATCGCCGAGCTGGCGCAGCATCCGAACATCATCGGGCTCAAGGATTCAACCGGCAACGTGGCGCAGCTGGCGAAGGTTGTCGAGGCGACGCGCTCTGTACCGAAGCGCGCCATCGCCGTCACCAATGTTTTTGCCGCGTTCACGAATCGCATGCTACTCGATCAGCCCTTAGAGGCTTCCACCTTCGTATCCGCAGACACTCTCAGTGCAAATGCGACGGCGATTGCCGTTCCGCCGCCAAAGGCGAAAGTCGCCACGCGCATCAAGGAAGTCGGCTTCCAGGTGCTGAGCGGTTCGTCGGGCAATCTGCATGAAGCGCTTGACGCTGGAGTGACGGGCGCGGTGCTGGCATTTGCCTCATGCGCTCCGCAGGCGTGTCATGAAATCTACACGGCATGGAAAGAGAACGATCCGAAGCTGGCAGCTGACAAGCAGCAGCGCATCGTCGAGGCATCGCGCGTAGTTGCCGGCGAGTACGGTATTCCCGGCGTGAAATATGCCTGCGAGCTGAACGGCTACTATGGCGGGCGCCCGCGCGTGCCGTTGCTTCCGTTGAACGGGGAGCAGCAGGCTCATGTCACACAATTGATGGCAGATGTGCGGCACTAGAGTGCTGCGCATCATTCATTTTTATGCCAATCGGCTACCGTTCACATCGCAATTTACTCCACTCAAATTCAATATTTCCCATTGAGGTACGCAGGGCGAAGGATTTAGCCCTGCGCTGTCTATAATGGAGAGTGAAAGATCACATCTTTCGACCTCCACTCGAAGGGAACTTCGCCCAATGGCGACAGGAGATGTTGCGCTAGGCCAGCAAGCCTCCAGCGCATCTGCACACGACGCTTCCAAGCGCGTAGTCAACGATTTCAGCATTCAGGTAGCGACCGTAAATGGCTCCGGATCGCAGTCCGCAAACAGCGTTCTGCTCAAGAGCATTTTTGGCATGGGAATTCCGGTCAGCGGCAAAAACCTCTTTCCGTCGAACATTGCAGGTCTGCCCACCTGGTACACCATTCGCGCCAGCAAGAACGGCTATGTCGCCCGCAAAAAGGAAATCGACATTCTAATTGCGATGAATGGGGAGACGGCGAAGGAAGACATTCTCTCGCTACCCGCCGGCGCTGTCGCTATTTACGAAGAGGCGCAGAACCTCAAGCAGTATCGCGATGACGTTGCCTGTTATCCCGTCCCCTTCGACAAGCTGACCGCTGCGGTGTGTCCGGAAGCTCGTCTGCGCAAGCTCGTCAAGAACATGATTTATGTCGGCGTTGCGGCACAGATTCTGTCGTTTGATATGACGGCTGTCGAAGCCGCGCTCCGCCGCCAATTCGCGAAGAAGCAGAAGGCTGCCGACCTGAATTGGGCTGCTGTGCAGGCTGGATACAACTACGCCGCTGAATCGCTGACCAAGCATGATCCATATGTGCTCGAACGCATGCACGCGACCGAGGGCAAGATCATCATCGACGGCAACGCTGCCGCAGCACTCGGCGCCATGTTCGCCGGTGTCACGGTGGTGACGTGGTATCCGATCACGCCGTCTTCGTCCGTCGTAGAACAGCTCATCGATTACCTGAAGAGGTATCGCGTCGAGCCGGATGGCAAGGCGACCTTCGCCGTCGTTCAGGCGGAAGACGAGTTGGCTGCTGTCGGCATGGTGCTCGGCGCAGGCTGGTCTGGCGCACGTTCCATGACGGCTACCTCCGGACCTGGCATCTCGCTGATGGCGGAATTCGCGGGCCTCGGCTACTTTGCTGAGCTGCCTGGCGTTATCTTCGACATTCAGCGCGTCGGCCCGTCCACCGGATTGCCCACGCGTACCGCGCAGGCTGACCTGTTATCGATCGCCTACCTTTCGCACGGCGACACCAAGCACGTCATGCTTCTGCCCGGCAGCGTGAAGGAGTGCTACGAGTTCGCGATCGCAGCCTTCGATCTCACCGAGCGGTTGCAGACTCCGGTCTTCGTTGTCAGCGATCTCGATCTCGGCATGAACAATTGGATGTCCGAGCCCTTCGATTATCCGGAGAAGCCGCTCGACCGCGGCAAGGTTCTGACTGCGGACGATCTGAAGCGCCTCGGCGAGTTCGGCCGCTACAAAGATGTGGACGGCGATGCGATTCCATATCGCACGCTGCCTGGCACGGATCACCCCAAGGCAGCTTACTTCACACGCGGTAGCGGACACAACGAAAAAGCTCTCTACACCGAGCGCCCGGACGATTATCAGAACCTGATGGAGCGCTTGAATCGCAAGTTTGAGACGGCGCGCACGCTTGTTCCGCACCCGATCGTTGTGCAGACAGGGAAGTCGAAGGTTGGCATCATCGCCTTCGGTACATCCGACTTCGCAGTGCAGGAAAGCCGCGATCAGTTGAAGAAGGAATACGGCGTTGAGACCGACTATCTTCGCATCCGCGCTTTCCCCTTCACGAAGGAAGTGCATGAGTTTGTTGCCTCGCACGAGCGCGTCTACATCGTCGAGCAAAACCGCGACGCGCAGATGCTGAGCCTGCTCAAGCTTGACCTTCCCGTGGAAGACATCGTCAAGCTGCGCTCCATCCGCCACTTCAACGGCCTGCCCATCGATGCGCGTTCCGTCACCGATGAGTTCGTGATGCAGGAGGGAATTATCTAATGGCTACAACGACAGCAACACCCGCGCCCCCACCGGCTCCGAAAGTAAACCGCCTCGGGCTTCCGATTCTCGACTATCGCGGCGGCAAGACCACGCTCTGCGCCGGCTGCGGACATAACGCCATTTCTGAGCGCATCATCGACGCGCTCTACGAAATGGGCGTCCAGCCCGAGCGCGTGATGAAGCTCTCCGGCATCGGCTGCTCGTCGAAGAGCCCGGCTTACTTCCTGTCGCGCGCGCACAGCTTCAACAGCGTCCACGGTCGCATGCCCTCGGTTGCTACGGGTGCATTGCTTGGTAACAAGACGATGACGGCGATCGGTGTCTCCGGCGACGGGGATACGGCTTCGATCGGCATGGGGCAGTTCGTGCATCTGCTGCGCCGCAATCTGCCGCTCATCTACATCATTGAAGATAACGGCGTTTACGGTCTCACCAAGGGCCAGTTCTCGGCGACTGCTGATATCGGCTCGACGCTCAAGACTGGTGTCATCAACGATCTTCCGGCCATCGACACTTGCACTCTGGCTGTCCAGCTGGGCGCGACGTTCGTGGGCCGCTCGTTCTCCGGTGATAAAAAGCAGCTGCTTGCCATGTTGAAAGCGGCGCTCGCGCACAAGGGAACGGTGATGCTCGATGTCATCTCGCCCTGCGTCACCTTCAACGATCACGAAGGTTCGACCAAGAGCTACAAGTACATGCAAGAGCACGAGGAAGCGATCAGCGAAGTCGGTTTCGTGCCGCACTTCGAGGACATCGCGGTCGATTACGAAGAGGGCTCGACCTACGACGTGACCATGCACGATGGCTCGCACATGCGTCTGCGCAAGCTGCATGAGGATTACAACCCCACCAGCCGCGTCACAGCCGTGAAGGCTCTGATGGAAGCGCACGAGAAGGGCGAAGTGCTTACGGGCGTCTTCTACATCGACACCCAGAAGCCTAGCTTCACCGACATGCTCAACATGGTGGATGAGCCTCTGGCGACCCTGCCGCAGGAGCGCACGCGCCCCTCCAAGCAGGTGCTCGACGAGATCATGAACAGGCTGAAGTAACCAACTAGTTACGTGGGATAAAAGGCCGCATATCGCAGGATATGCGGCCTTTTTTTCATGCATCCTAACTCTTATAGCCAAGTAAATCTTTTAGATAGGAATTGGTGATGCGCTCTTTTCTTTTTGCTCTATGTACTCTGTTACTTCTCCCTCTGTCGGGTCTGGCCCAGACCGGTATTTACGCTACGTACAATGCCTCCAACTTCGATGTCCCGAATGTCGGCTGGAAAAATGGCGTTGCCTTCGGTCTGTATCACGATATGTGGAATGTGCCTTTCATTCATACGGGCTTTGACGCTCGGGCATCCTTCATCGGCTCCGGCGATAATCAGGTTGCTTCGGGCGCAATCGGACCGCGCATTTCGCTGCATCCGCATGTTTTGCCGGTTATGCCCTATGGAGAAGCATTGATTGGCGGAGGACATGTGCAGTTTGGCCAGGGATCCGCACGCACTGACACCGCTGCCCTCGAATACCGGCTCATCGCAGGAGCAGACTGGACCATCCTTCCGCACATCGATTGGCGCGTGGTGGAGTTTACCTACAGCGGCTACTCCAATATGGACAATCAGAGCTTCAATCCTAAAACCATCGCAACCGGCATCGTTCTGCGATTGCCTTAAGCTAAGTGCCTCTAAATATGGATGTCATCCTGAGCGGAGCGCGAGGCTTACTTTCCTGCTGCCTCGGGATGACATGCGTTCGCCCCTCAGGCTGCAGAATTAACATGAATTTTTCCGCGTTTGTGTTACAAATTCCACAGACATGAAGCGCCTGCTTCCCATCGCGATCTGTTGTTCCCTCGGTTGTTGTTACCGCTGATCGCGTTCGTCTGTCTTCTCTGAAAAATCACACATTCACTTTATGTTGCGCCGCTGTTCTTCATGGCGCCATTCATGCTTTGGAGCATTTCTAGCTATGTCCACATCCGTAAAACCACGTATTTCCATCGACACCTGGGCCGTTCTGCTCTCGCTCGTTCTTGCCCTGCTGGTTCGCTTTGGCATCCTCAAAACGGTGCCCTGGTAGCTAAAAGGAGAACGCATAATGGCAAGTTCTGCTGCACTTCCTCAGACGCACACAGCCGCGCGCTCCAATGGCGCGGGCTTCTTTCGCCTCATTCCCGGGGTGCTTCTGCTCATCGCCGTCGGTTATGCCGGCAAGTTCATCGAGCAGTTCATCGCGCACTACGGCAAGGCGCATCATCTTGTTTTGCCCAATATTGAGTATGTGCTCTGGGCCATTGTGATCGGCCTCGTTATTGCCAATACCGTGGGCGTGCCGGAGATCTTCCGCCCCGGCGTGGCCACCTACGAATTCTGGCTCAAGGCTGGAATCGTCCTGCTCGGCGCGCGCTTTATTCTTGGCGACATCCTGCGCCTGGGCGGTATAAGCCTGATCCTTGTCTTTATCGAATTGGCGTTGGCGTTGACGTTCATGACCTACCTTGGACGAGGCTTCAAACTCCCGCCCAAGCTCATCACCCTACTGGCTGTTGGGTCGTCGGTCTGCGGCGTCTCGGCCATTATCGCCACTCAGGGAGCTATTGACGCCGACGAGGAAGACTCCTCCTACGCCATCGCCGCGATCCTTGCACTCGGCGCGATCTCGCTCTTCGTTTTCCCGCTGGTTGGCCACGCTCTGCATCTGAGCGATCATGCCTACGGGCTATGGACTGGTCTCGCGGTCGACAATACGGCCGAGGCAACCGCTGCCGGCGCGATCTATTCCGATGCTGCCGGCAAATTCGCCGTTCTGGCCAAGACCTGCCGCAACGCGCTCATCGGTTTCGTTGTGCTCGGCTATGCGATTTACTGGGCATCAAAGGGGCAGGCTGCGGAAGTCACCAACAAGGGTGCATTTCTCTGGAAGAAATTTCCGAAGTTTGTGCTCGGCTTTCTGCTCATCTCGCTGCTTGCGACGATTGGTTTCTTCACCAAGCCTCAGCTGGGGACGCTCGGCAACCTGTCGCGCTGGGCGTTTCTACTCACCTTCGCAGGTGTGGGACTGCGTACCAGCTTCCGCGAGCTGGGCAAGCAGGGCGTCCGGCCGTTTATTGTCGGGGCGGTGGGAGAAGTGGCGATTGCCTTGATCACGCTCGGACTTGTCGTGGGAGCGGATCGCCTATTTCATTTGTAGATAGAAAGAATCAGCTATTCCCGTAGACAGGCAAAGCTGCGCCATGAACTACCGCTGCTTCGTCGCTGCACAGGAAAAGAATGACGTGGGCAATCTCTTCCGGCTTCGGCCACTTGCTGAAGTCCGAATCCGGCATTGTCTCACGGTTCGCTTTTGTGTCGATAATGCTTGGGAGAATCGAATTCACGCGAACTCCCGTGCCCTTTAGATCGGCAGCGAGCGAATCCATGAGTGCCACCGCCGCTGCTTTCGAAGACGCATATGCCGACGCGCCCGCAGCGTGATCGACGGCAGCCTTCGCCGCCACATTGACAATCGCTCCGTGTCCCTGCTTTAGCATTGCCGGCACGGCTGCGCGCGACAAGGCAAAGCCAGAGCGCAGATTCAGTTGCAGCATCCGGTCGAAGACCTTCGCGTCCATCTCCCACAGCTTTAAACCGCCGGCATAGCCGCCCACAGTGTTTACCAGAACATCGAGCCTGCCATGCTTTGCCAGCACACCATCGAT